>ERZ857785.1005-NODE-1005-length-33740-cov-4.050171_pt1 | contig 33740 bp, 29 predicted proteins | sample MGYA00519763_ERZ857785 | MGnify/ENA primary metagenome ERZ857785 (study PRJEB31778, sample SAMEA3449365) | human gut metagenome | biome: human gut; feature: human-associated habitat; material: faeces | place: United Kingdom | collected 2010/2012 ...
GCTGATTACAAATCAGCTGCTCTGCCAATTGAGCCACATCGGCATATTAAATTGTCAAATGACCCCAACGGGATTTGAACCCGTGTTACCGCCGTGAAAGGGCGATGTCTTAACCGCTTGACCATGGGGCCAGGTTTTTAAAAGCAGCTCCCCGAGTAGGGCTCGAACCTACAACCCCTCGGTTAACAGCCGAGTGCTCTACCATTGAGCTATCGAGGAATAACGTCACAAGCATCTCCTTTAAAAAGGAAACGCAGAAGGAGGGATTTGAACCCTCGCGCCGCGCAAACGGCCTACACCCTTAGCAGGGGCGCCTCTTCAGCCACTTGAGTACTTCTGCAAAATGCCTAAATAAAAATCTCCTACCAAAGAGTATTAAATTTTTGACGCTTGTTAATAATAACAAAATATGAGTTCATTGTCAATAACTTTTTTCTCTAATTTTAAAATAAACTCTATAAACTAAGAGATCAGGCAGCAACCATGTTGCCACCTGATCTCTTTTGTTAACATATTTTTTATACACATACCAGATCCTATGGATCTATTATATGTATATATCTAAGATTTTAGTACACATATGTGTATGTATACCATGTCTTATATGCCTTATATGCTTTTCCGTTTACCTTGACTACAGGTATAACATATACTCCAAAATCCTTCCACTTTTTAAGTCCTGTTATATTGTATGAAGTTGTAGAAGCACTTAACTCCTTCTTTGCCCAGTGACCACTGTCTGAGTATCCTGAATCCCTGCTTACATATATTATGTACTTTGTTGCATTTGCAACCTTTGGCCATTTAACCCTAGCTGAAGTATGGCTTGAAGCTGTTATCTTGATTGAAGCCTGTGGAATAACTGTTCTCATTGCTGACCACTTGCTGACACAAGTTGCCTTGTCATTCTTTATGTACGCTCTGATTCTTGCCTTGAATCCCTTGTTCTTTATCAGCTTGTTGCTTGATGCTGATGCTATTGAGATATTCTTGCTTGATGTCTTAGCTGTTGTTATCTTCTTCTTTCCATCTACTGTGTAGATCTCGATCTGATATCCGTCAGGAGATGTCCTGTCGTTAGGATTTACTGTCCAATAAAGTGTTGGGTAAGCCTTTGATGAGCTTGTAGGTGTCCATGATAATCCACCCTTTGTAGCATCTGCAAAGTACATAGGAGTTGATGGTGAAGACTTCATTCCATAACCTGTTGATGAATATGACTTTGCAACAAATCCTGTCTTAGGAGCCTTTCTGTATGCAACTACGTCAACATTATATCTGTTGCCGGCTGTTGCTTTGATTGCAGCCTTGTTAGTACTGACTTTCTTTGATGCCTTGCTGCTTCCACTGTCCTTTGTTACTATGTATCCTGTTGCTCCAACTACCTTTGACCATCCTACTGTAAATGATGAAGGTGTTCCTGCTGTCTGAAGGATTGAATCGCTATTTACACTTATAGGTGCTGTAACTACCTGAACAGGTGCACTTACACTGTAAGCTGTTGATGAGCTAGAGCTTGAATAAGATGCAACCTTTATATAGTATGTTGATCCAGCATTAAGGTCTGTTATCATCTTTGATGTTGATGACGAAGTATAGCTTGTTGCAGCTGTATAATTTCCATTCTCACTTGTTGAGTAATATACCTTATAGTAATCTGCTCTTCCGTTGCTGCTATCCCATGAAAGCTCTACATAGCTCTTTGTTCCCTCAGTCTGCTTGATATTGGTAGCAGCTGCTGATGCTGTTATTGACATTGCAAATATCATGATAGACATTATTGCAAGGAATAACAGTGATTTCTTGAATGTTCTTTCTCTTCTCATTAAATCTCTCCTTTTCCTTTCCTTAAAAGCTCCTTTTTAATACCTTCTACAGGTTTCTAATAAAGAGTATTTCTTCTCATTTTGAACCTTATCTCCCTCACTTTTAAGTTTACAGGTTTTATATATTTTCGTCAACCAGATAGTATTTGTTATTTTCACCAATTATTTTGTTTATTTTCACTAATTTTATTATCTATATATATTTATTTTTACAATAAAATATTTTTAATTAGCTTTTAATTTTGATGTGTTATTGTTTTGCCTCTTTTTCAGCAAGATAGTCCGTGACAGCCGTTTCATAAAGGGTGTGTCCCTCCGAATCTATGACGACTATAGCAGGGAAATTCTCCACCCTCATCTTTCTTATAGCCTCTGTTCCCAGATCATCATATGCTATGACCTCAGATTCCTTTATACACTTTGAGAGAAGTGCTCCCGCTCCTCCGACAGCAGCCAGATATACTGCTTTATTGTCAACTATTGCATTTATAACTTCCGGACTTCTCTTACCTTTCCCGATCATTCCACACAATCCTTTGCTGAGTATAAGCGGTGTGTATTTGTCCATACGGCTGCTGGTAGTAGGCCCGGCTGATCCTATAACCTGTCCCGGTTTTGCCGGTGTCGGTCCTAGATAATATATAACATTGCCATTCAGATCAATTGGAACTATCCCCTTTTCATACAGCTCTGTTCCGCTTGCATCGTAACATCCCGATTCCATGATAGAGTCATACATTCTCTTGTGCGCCGCATCTCTGGCACTGTACACTATTCCATCTATATATACATAATCTCCTGCTTTGAGTTTTTTCACTTCATCCCTGTCAAATGGTGCTTTTATATGTTTGTCCATAATAATTCCTTTCCCGCTTCAACTATAGATATTTATCTGACACTTTTACAAAACTCTTGTCACATGCCTGTTTACGTGACAGCACATATTTACTGCAAGAGGCATTCCTGCTATATGTGTCGCGTATGTCTCTATATTTACAGCAAGGGCCGTAGTCTTTCCGCCCAATCCTCCAGGTCCTATACCTGTGTTGTTTATAGCCTCAAGCAGTTCACTCTCTATCCTTGCAATATGCTCCTTATCCGAATGTACTCCAACCTTTCTTGTAAGTGCCTTTTTTGCCATCTTTGTGGCAAGCTCAAAATCACCGCCAAGTCCGACTCCTACAAATACGGGAGGACACGCATTTGGTCCTGCATCCTTTACAGCCTGGATGACGGCTGCCTTTACTCCCTCTTCACCATCTGCCGGTTTGAGCATGTATACTTTGCTCATATTCTCGCTTCCAAATCCCTTTGGAGCTATCGTTATCTCTATATTCTCTCCAGGTACAATATCATAGTGAATTATTGCCGGGGTATTATCCTTCGTATTTTCCCTGATAAGAGGATCTTTAACCACTGATTTTCTCAGATAACCATCTGTATATCCCTGTCGCACGCCTTCGTTGATAGCATCTGTTATGTTCATTCCCTCAATATGAACATCCTGTCCTATATTCACAAAAAAAACAGCCATTCCGGTATCCTGACAGATAGGAATATCATTTTCTCCCGCTACATCAAGATTCTCACACAACTGCCTAAGTATCTGCTTGCCGAGTGGACTATCCTCTGTATCAACCGAATCTCTGACTGCCTTTTCCATGTCTTCAGACAAATGTACGTTTGCCTCTATACACATCTCTCTGACATTTTTAGTAATTTCTTCTGCTTCTATAACTCTCATTTCTTCACCGCCATTTTATATTGATATACTTCTTATATACCTCTGTCTGAAATCTTAATCATCCAGAAATGTATCATCGTTTTTTTTGTAGTTTGGATCTTTTCTGTTAATAAAGAACTTATACACATGCAAAGTCACTGTAAATATAGCCACAACTATAACCATTGCCACCAATATGTAAATGATATTCATTATGCTATATGACCACTCTGATGCTTTTCTTGTACTGTTAAATATCTGATCAAGTTGTCCTTCCGTTGTCACCTCTGTGACAGAAGAAGCCGCTCTGTTCACCGACTCCATTATCCTGTTGTTTTCGGACAAAACACATGATATTATTTCTTTCATTTTTTACCCCCGATCTTATCTAAATCCCATCTGAATCAATTAATCCTCTTTATTCTATCTGATTTTATATTGATTTTTACCTTTCCTATCTCGATTTATTATTATATTAAATTTATACCTTCTCCTATATAAAATAAGTATATCATAACCGATATATGCACACAATCAGCAAAAGGGTGTATTGCCATTTTTTTGACAATACACCCTTTATTTTTTATTCTTATTTTATTTTTGAATATTACTATTCTGTATCTTCTGAATCTGTATCTTCAACATTTTCAGGCTCATCATTTGCTGGATCTGCATTTGTTTCAACTGCATCTTCATTCTGAATATCTACATCTGCTGTATCGCTGTTCTCAGATTCTTCACCATCTTCATCGACATTTTCATCTTCTTCAGTTCTTGCAAGCTTGGCTACAGATGCAACAAATGCACCACTGCCAACATTCATAAGCTTGACTCCCGATGTGATTCTTCCAATGACTGTTATATCAGAGCAATGCATTCTTATCATGATTCCCTCATTGGTCATCATCATGATATCATGATCGTTTGTAACTGCCTTTGCGCTTACTATATCACCTGTCTTTTCTGTTATCCTATAACACTTGACTCCCTTACCGCCTCTCATCTGAGGAGCAAATTCTGACAGTTCAGTTCTCTTACCCATTCCATTTGCTGTTACAAAGAGAATCTCGTCTCCCTGAACATCAAGCTGCATGGCGATAACTTCATCATTCTTATCACATCTGATTCCGCGAACACCCATAGATGTACGTCCTGTATCTCTCACACAATCCTCATTAAATCTGATACACATTCCCTTCGTCGTCACAAGGAAGATATCATTTTCTCCGCTGGTTGCCTTTACTTCTATGAGTTCATCCCCATCATTCAATGTTATGGCTGCAAGACCTGTCTTTCTGATATTTTCAAATGCCTCTATTTTTGTTTTCTTGACTATACCATTCTTCGTAGCCATCATGAGATACTTCTTGTCAAAGCCTGTTATAGGAATGATAGCAGTTACCTTCTCATTTGGAAGAAGCTGAAGAAGGTTGACTATGGCAACTCCTCTAGCATTACGTCCTGATTCTGGTATCTCATATCCCTTCATCCTATACACTCTTCCCATGTTAGTGAAGAACATTATGAAGTTGTGGGTATTTGTCAGGAATATCTCATCAATGATATCGTTATCAATAATATTCATTCCCTTTATGCCCTTGCCACCTCTGTTCTGTACCTTGAATGTATCCTTTGGCATTCTCTTGATATATCCAAGCTTTGTCATGGAGATAACAATCTCTTCTCTCTTGATAAGTTCTTCATCTGTTATATCATCCGAGTAAGCTGTGATGGATGTTCTTCTCTCATCACCATACTTGTCTGCTATCGCAGTAAGCTCTGTCTTGATTACTCCGAGAAGCTTATTCTCATCTGCAAGTATCTCCTTGTACTCTGCTATCTTAGCTTTAAGTTCATTATACTCATTCTCGATTTTCTCTCTTTCCAGACCTGTAAGGGCACGAAGTCTCATATCAACTATGGCTCCAGCCTGAGCCTCAGAAAGTCCAAATCTTTCGATGAGCTTTGCCTTTGCTTCTCCAACATTCTTGGAGTTTCTGATGATCGTGATAACCTCGTCTATGTTGTCCAGAGCTATGAGATAACCCTGTAATATATGAGCTCTCTCCTCAGCCTTATTGAGATCGTATCTTGTTCTTCTAGTAACTACATCCTCCTGATGCTTCAGGTAGTACGTGAGCATATCCTTGAGATTAAGTATCTTAGGAACTCCATCCACAAGTGCAAGCATGATACATCCAAATGTATCCTGAAGCTGAGTGTGCTTAAAGAGCTGGTTGAGAATTACATTGGCATTTACATCCTTTCTGAGTTCAATGACAACTCTCATTCCCTCTCTTGACGACTCATCTCTTATATCTGTGATTCCATCAATTCTCTTGTTCTTTACAAGATCTACCATATTCTTGATGAGAAGTGACTTGTTTACCATATATGGAAGTTCGGTTACAATAATGCGGTGCTTTCCGTTAGTCATTGTTTCGATTTCTGTGATAGCACGTACCTTTATCTTACCTCTTCCGGTTCTGTAAGCATCATTTATTCCCTGTCTTCCAAGTATCTGTGCTCCCGTAGGAAAGTCAGGTCCCTTCACTATATCCATCAATTCATCTATGTCAGTCTCACGGTCTTCGTTAACCCTGTTATCTATAATTTTAATGGCTGCATAGATAGTTTCCTTCAAATTATGTGGTGGAATATTGGTAGCCATACCTACTGCTATACCAGATGTACCGTTTACCAATAGGTTAGGATAACGTGATGGAAGTACCACTGGCTCTTTCTCAGTTCCATCAAAGTTTGGAATAAAATCAACTGTATCTTTGTTTATATCAGCCATCATCTCCATAGATATCTTGGAGAGTCTTGCCTCTGTGTATCGCATAGCAGCCGCATGGTCACCATCAACTGATCCAAAGTTTCCATGTCCATCAACAAGAGGGTATCTTGTATTCCATTCCTGTGCCAGCTTTACAAGTGCCTCGTATATTGAGCTATCACCATGTGGATGATATTTACCCATTGTATCACCAACGATACGGGCACACTTACGATGTGGCTTGTCAGGACCATTGTTAAGTTCAATCATAGAATGAAGTATTCTTCTCTGAACTGGCTTTAGACCATCTCTTACATCCGGAAGTGCTCTGGCTGCTATAACGCTCATGGCATAATCTATGTATGAGCGCTCCATAGTCTTCTTCAGACCAACTTCATCTATTTTATCAAAAATCTTATCGTCATCCATTTTTTAGATTTTCCTTTCTCTCGATATTTTTATACATCGAGATTCTTTACATACTTGGCATTTGTCTCTATAAACTCGCGACGTGGCTCAACTTTATCTCCCATGAGGACATTGAATGTCATGTCTATTTCTGACTCATCGTCATCATCGATGGCAACTCTCAGGAGTATTCTTCTCTCAGGATCCATAGTCGTCTCCCAAAGCTGTTCCGCATCCATCTCTCCAAGTCCCTTGTATCGCTGGATCTTATTATTCTGATCTCTTCCAACTTCATCAAGGATACTGTTTAGCTCATCATCACTGTATGCATACCATACCTTCTTGTTTTTCTCTAACTTGTAGAGAGGTGGCTGTGCCAGATATACATGTCCTTTTCTGATAAGATCAGGCATAAATCTATAGAAAAATGTGAGAAGAAGAGTTGCTATATGAGCCCCATCCACATCGGCATCAGTCATAATTATTATCTTGTTATATCTAAGCTTTTCTATGTTGAAGTTCTCGTGAATACCTGTTCCAAATGCGGTGATCATAGCCTTGATCTCTTCATTTCCAAGTATTCTGTCAATTCGTGCCTTCTCAACATTCAGTATCTTACCACGAAGTGGAAGTATTGCCTGGGTTGCTCTTGATCTCGCAGTCTTGGCTGAACCACCGGCGGAATCTCCCTCTACTATGTATATCTCACAATTCTTAGGATCCTTATCTGAACAATCGGCAAGTTTTCCAGGAAGTGCCATGTTGTCTGAGAGATTTGCCTTTCTCGCAACATCCCTAGCCTTTCTCGCTGCAATTCTTGCTCTCTGGGCAACAGCCGCTTTATTCACAATTATCTTAGCAATCTGAGGATTCTGTTCAAGATAATATGTGAGCTGTTCTGTAACAACACTCTCTACAGCTGGTCTTGCCTCAGAATTTCCGAGTTTCTGCTTCGTCTGACCCTCAAACTGTGGATCACTTATCTTTATTGAAACTATAGCTGCAAGTCCCTCTCTGAGATCATCTCCAGACAGATTGTCATCCTTTTCTTTTATGATGTTATTCTTTCTGGCATAGTCATTGAACACCTTTGTTATAGCTGACTTAAATCCTGTCAGATGTGTTCCTCCCTCAGGTGTATTTATATTATTTACGAAACTGTATGTCGATTCATTGTATGAATCATTGTGCTGAAGTGCAACCTCTACACTGATTCCATCTCTCATACCCTCACAATATATAACCTCGTTGTACAGAGGATCTCTATGTCTGTTCAGATATGAGACAAATTCCTTGATACCACCCTCATAGTGGAATGATCTTACCTTTTCAGGTGTAATTCTCTTATCCGTGAGTGATATCTTAAGTCCCTTTGTAAGAAATGCCATCTCACGAAGTCTGTTTCTTAGAATATCGTAATCATATACATTATCCTCAAATATAGTATGATCAGGTAAAAATGTAACCTTGGTTCCTGATACCCCTTCAGGTGCATCACCGATAACCTGAAGCTTATACATTACCTTTCCCTTTTCATACCTCTGTTTATATATCTTTCCATTCCTTGTTATCTCTACCTCAAGCCATGTTGAGAGCGCATTTACTACTGATGCACCGACACCGTGAAGTCCTCCGGATACTTTGTATCCTCCACCGCCGAACTTACCGCCGGCATGAAGTATGGTAAATACAACCTCTACAGCAGGAATTCCCTGTTTTTTGTGTATTCCAACCGGAATTCCACGTCCATCATCGACAACTGTTATGGAGTTATCCTCGTTTATATATACCTGAATGTGGGTACAATATCCAGCCAGAGCCTCATCTACAGAATTGTCAACTATCTCATACACAAGATGGTGAAGTCCAGTGGAGGATGTACTTCCTATGTACATACCAGGTCTTTTTCTGACTGCTTCCAGTCCCTCCAGAACCTGTATCTGTTCTGCTCCATAATTATCATTTTCCATTGTTACGATTCCTCCGTTCTTACTCTGGTGGCTGTTCCATTCACCACACTATAAACATTGTTTATTATTACCTGCTCTTTTATAAATTCATCATAACCAGTACAGGTTATGATTGTCTGAATGTCCTTTATCTCATCTATGAGAGCATTTCTTCTATCAGTGTCGAGTTCACTCATGACATCATCCAGAAGAAGTATGGGATTATCACTGATTATCTTTTTTACAAGCTTTATCTCTGCCATCTTCAATGAAAGTGCAACTGTTCTCTGCTGTCCCTGAGAACCATACTTTCTCGCATCTATGCCATTTATGAGAAAACTTATATCATCCCTGTGTGGTCCTGCCTGTGTACTGGAATATTTCAAATCTGTTTCAAGCTTTTCTCTGAGAACATCTTCAAAGTTATTCTCATTCACGTTGTATTCATACACTATCTCTAACTTTTCTCTGCCACCTGTAAGTCTACTGTGGATATCACAGATGATGTCATTCATCATATCTATAAAATTTTTTCTCTCTTTTATGATTTTGGATCCATAATCCACCAGCTGTATATTCCATACATCCAGTGTATCTATGAGACTTTTGTTATAATATATCTGCTTTAATAGATTATTGCGCTGATTAAGTATCTTATTGTATGATGCCAGATTCTGATAATACAGCCTGCTTATCTGACACAGTTCAAGATCCATGAACCTTCTTCTCTCAGCAGGTCCATTTTTTATGATTGACAGATCCTCCGGTGAGAAAAATATTACATTCAGAAGACCATACAATTCTGTGGCTCTTCTTATGGCTATTCCATCGATTGCCACACCTTTATTCTTACTCTTTCTAAGATGCATATCTATCTTGTGTGATACATCTCTTTTTCTTAAGAACAATCTGATGTGACTTTCATCCTCGCCAATCCTTATGATATCTCTATCCTTTGTACCCCTGTGCGATTTTGTTGTGGCTGCCATGTATATAGATTCAAGTATATTTGTCTTGCCCTGGGCGTTATTGCCGTAGAGTATATTTGTATTTTTTCCAAATTCTACCTTTAATTTTCTGTAATTTCTGTAATTGTTTAGTTCTATAGATTCTATATACATATCTTTCACCATCTGTCAGATGATATAGACAATTACTTCTGTATACTTATCTTATCACCATCAAATTCTACTTCGTCTCCATCGTAAAGCTTTCTTCCACGTCTTGTCTCAACTTCTCCATTTACAACAACCAGTCCCTGAACGATAAATTCCTTAGCTTCAACTCCGGATTCAACAAGTCCTGCTGCCTTGAGCGCCTGACCTAGTTTTATAAAATCATCTCTTAACTTGATTATCTCCATATTTTTCTGTCCCTTCTATGATCAAAATAAAATAAAAATTCTTTCATCCTATCAATAAATTCTTATTATTCTTCATTGATACCCATAGGAAGAATAAGGTAGATATAAGAACCTGCATCGTCCTTGATCACACATGGAGATTTTGTATTGTTAAAGTAGATAGTTACATTCTCATCATCAATTACCCTGAGTGCATCTATGATGAGTTTTGGATTAAATCCAATAACAAGGTTGTTTCCCTCTTTTTCTATATCAATCTCATCATTCAGAGATCCTATCAGAGAACTGATCTTAAGTCCAAGATTTCTGTCCCCTATGCTGAGTCTTATAGGCTTTTTGTCTGATTCCTTTATAAGAAGTGTTGCCCTGTCCAAACTGTCAAGAAACTCTCTCTTATTTATCTTCATCTTTATCTGATAATCAACTGAGAGCATATGACTTATTCTGAAGTACTCACCTTCTATCAGTCTTGATACCACCTTTGTGTTGTCAAACTCAAATAAAATATTGTTCTCATTGAAGTAAATATTTACAGGATCATCAACTCCTCCATTCATGATCTTACTTATATCGCTGAGTGATTTTCCAGGTACAACAACCTTTATATCTGAGTTGTCGCCCTTGAGATCTATATAGCGAATGGAAATTCTGTGTCCATCAAGAGATACTACACTAAGTCTGTTATTTGATACCTCAAATAACTCACCTGTCATAAGCTTGTTATTCTCGTTGTCCGATATTGAAAAGATAGTCTGATTTATGACATCTCTTAGAGCAAACTGTGATATCGTAATATATTTGTCCTTTGATACAACAGGAAGATTTGAAAAATCATTTCCTGATTTACCAGGTAAATTAAACTCAAGTCTCTCGCACTTTATGAGAGTTTTATTTTCTTTATCACTCTCAATAGAAATCTCGCTGTCAGGAAGTTTTCTTATGAAGTCTGAAAAGAGTTTAGCTTCAAGAGCAACCTTTCCATCCTCTATAACTGTACCGTCAACGTAACTCTCAATACCTATCTCCATATCATTTGCCGTAAGTTTAATGACTCCACCTGAAGCCTCAACTAGAATACATGACAATATAGGATGGGTAGTTTTGTTTGATACAGCTTTTGATACTGTAGTGATACCCTGAAGTAAATTAGCTTTTCTTATAGAAATCTTCATTGTAAGTGTAAACTCCTTTCATGTTCGAAAACTTATTTGTATAAGTATGTGGTGCTTATATGTTGACAAATAAAATCAACAGGCAGCGCCATGTATATATATATTAAAATTATTAGCAGTAGCAGTAGTAGTAGCTTTGATAGTGTTGAAACTATGAAAAACCCTGTAAATTCAATGCATTGACAATTATGTGTCCATGTTAATAAGTTTCTTGAACCTGTTCATAAACCATATAAATATCAACACAGAAAATTTATGAAAATATGATGTATATATGGATGTACGATAAATAACAACAGGTAATAAACTTAAAATAAAAAGATATTAACATCTTATACAAGATAAGTTGTCCACATACAATAGGTAAATATGATCAAAAATGTGGATAACTTATGTTTGGAGGTTAATAACATATTATTTCTGAGGGTTAAGCTTCTTGATTATTACATCGACCATCTCAGCAAATTCAGGATCTTTATCTATCTTTTCCTCAACCTTCTGGATATTGCTGTGAACAGTTGAGTGATCCTTTCCTCCAAAAGAATCACCAATGCTCTTGAGTCCTTTATCGGTATACTTTCTGCAGAGGTACATCGATATCTGGCGGGCTGTTGCAATGTCTTGACTTCTCTTTGTAGAGATAATGTCATTTACAGAGATATTAAGATGCTCTGAAACAGTGTTGATGATAAGATCTGGAGTTATAGTGACTTTCTCATCCTTAGAAATCAGATCCTTGAGTATATTTTTTGCAAGGTCTTCTGTAATCTTGATGTGACCAAGCTCTGAATATATGCTCAGTTTATTGAGAGCTCCTTCAAGTTCACGTACATTGTAGGTTATATTCTTAGCAATATATTCGAATATAGGCTCGCTTATATTCTTAAGTCCCTTTATCTCCGCCTTGTTTTTCAAGATTGCCATACGTGTCTCATAATCAGGGGCATGGATATCAATAGGAACACCCCACTCAAATCTTGACCTGTATCTTACGTCGAGAGTCTTTATCTCCTTTGGAGGCTTATCTGATGAAAGAATTATCTGTTTACCCTCATCGTGTAAAGCGTTGAAGGTATCAAAAAATTCATTCTGAGTTGCATCCTTTCCTATAAGATACTGTATATCATCGATGAGAAGTACATCGACCTTTCTGTATTTGTTTCTAAATTCTTCAGTTGTCTTTTTAGCTATGGCCTCTATGATCTCATTTGTAAACTGATTTGATGAGACGTATAGAACCTTCATATTACTATTGTGCTGAAGTATATAATGAGCTATCGACTGCATAAGATGAGTCTTTCCAAGTCCTGACTCTCCGTAGAGAAAAAGAGGATTAAACTTGTCCTGTCCTGGTGAATCTGCTACAGCAAGGCAGGTAGCATGTGCATGCTTATTGCTCTCACCTACTATGAAATTCTCAAATGTGTAATCAGGACGAAGATTGCTCTTGCTTATTGCCTCGTTATAATCTTCAGTGTAAGTAGGCTGCTTTTCTTCTTCTTTCATAACACTTTGAAGGGTAAATATGACCTGAATGGAATCATTCTGAAAAAGTTCTCTAAGAACAGTCTCAAGATATATGTCAAACAACTTCTTTTTGAGAAATTCTATACCTCTCTGACCATATTTTTCATCCAGAGTGAAATATACCTTGTTATCTTCAACAGAATAGACATTCAGAGGTTCTATCCATGTGTGAATCATTATATGGGAAATGCCATGTTCATTTTCAAGAATATTTAATATATCATTCCACCTGGCTAAAATTAAGTCTTTCATCGTAAAAACCTTCCTCAAAAAAAATATCTTCCTATTATTAATAATACTAGTTTATTTTATAATAAACATAGGGCTATTTCAAGCATATAAAATGTAAAAAACAGATTATTTTAGGCTTATTTCTAATTTAAGTGGTTCTACGGTTAGGTACACGTAATATATATAAAAATCAAAATAACGAAAAAATACGGCTAATTACAAACAAAGAGTAAACATTAGATGTTGATATATTTGTTGATAAAGTTGATAATATAATTAAGCTTTTGGGAGTTATGTAAATATACTCAAAATTGGAGTGAATTATTTGCAAACAGTAAAAACCTAAGAAATACAAGTACTTTATAAACATATCAAAACGATTTTGAAAAGTTATCAACAAGTTACAAACAATTTGTTGATAACATTATGTAAATCTGAAAAAATATGATTGGTAAAATGTGAATTTTATATTAAATACAACATATGGATGTTAAAAAAAATAAAATACAAGATGTGACAATTTTGAAAAAAAGAGAAAATATGGAGATATAGACATGATTAGTGTAGATTAAAGTAAATTGCTAAAGCATATATTATAATCAAAATGTTTATAACCTGGTTTAAAGATTAAAACTATAAGGCTTGAGAGGAGTAAATTTGAAAAATAGGGATAAAATATGAAAATAAATTACATAAATATGTAATAAATGTTAATTTGATGTATTATGTTAAGTAGTTTCTATATATCAAAAATAGTTGTAAACACTAACAACCCTTGAAAAAACAGGGATTTTGAGAGAATAACAGCTAAAAATAAAAAGTTATCCACAAGTTACAAACATTTTGTTGATAACATTATGTAAAGCAAAAAGCAGCTGATTAAAAAAAAGTGAAAAAAATGAAGAAATACTATATTTTGTTATGGTGAATATTGTGTACACCAAATTAATCTTGAATAATGTGTCACCTTTACCCAAGAATGGCTGAAAACCTTATAAAATCTAGCAAAAACGGCAAAAAACACTTGACTGATATGGTGCTTTTATTTATAATGGGCAGGTAAATTTGTGAAGAAGGAGGTGTTTTGTAATGAAGATGACATTCCAGCCTAAGAAGAGACAGAGATCTAAGGTTCACGGCTTTAGAAAGAGAATGAGTACTGCTAATGGCAGAAAGGTACTGGCCGCTAGAAGAGCTAAGGGAAGAAAGAAATTATCAGCGTAAGGTCACATGGTTGTGACCTTTTTTTATAGTATATGAAACATAACGCGCTGAACACTTTCAGTATATATGACATATGTATATTTGTGAGTGGTATGTGTTTTATATATGATGGTCACAGCAACAGTTTTTCTAATAATCAAAGTTTCGGTGGTTACACAATGAGTAAAGTAATTTCATTAAAAAACAGCAGAGAGTTTGGCAGTGTTTATAACACAAGAAATTCGGTAGCCAATAAATATTTAGTTATGTATCTGAGAAGCAACGGCTTAGATTACAACAGACTCGGAATCTCTGTTAGTAAGAAAGTTGGTAACAGTGTGGTAAGACACAGGGTAACCAGATTAATTAGAGAAGCTTATCGATTAAACAGAGCAAATATTGATGTTGGCTATGACATAGTTATTGTAGCCAGGCCGGCATCAAAGGATAAAAAATGTCAGGACATTGAAAGTGCTTTGATGCATTTGTGTGGGTTGAAGAAGATAAGCCACATAGGGTAAGATTATGAAAAAAATATTTATAGGTTTAATCAGATTTTACAGGAAGTATTTGTCACCGCTTAAGGGACATGCTACCTGCAAGTATTTTCCTACTTGTTCGCAGTATGCAATTGAGGCTATCGAAAAGTATGGAGTTTTAAAAGGTGGTCTCCTTGCAGTATGGAGGATACTTAGATGCAATCCTTTTTCAAAAGGAGGATATGATCCAGTTCCATAAAGGAGAAAATTATGTTTCTAACTAGAGAAGATGGTATGATACTCGGACCGGTCTGTTGGCTGCTTGGTAAGATATTCAATTGGATTTATATGTTCGTTGGATTTATAGGAAGCCATATGGGATTCACATATGTAAATCTCAGTGTATGTGTTATTTTATTTACATTTGTACTGAGAGGTGCACTGTTCCCACTTTATTTTAAACAGCAGAGATCAAGTAAGATCATGAGTTTCATCCAGCCTGAGATTGCTAAGGCAACAAAGAAATATAAAGGCAAGACTGATCAGGAATCAATGATGAAACAGCAGCAGGAAACTCAGAAGATTCAGAAAAAGTATGGTGTCAGCATGGCATCAGGATGTCTGACTTCACTTATACAGCTGCCTATATTCTATGGTCTGTACAGGGTTATCCAGAACATACCTGCGTATGTTCCTTCAATGACCAAGAAGTACAGCGATATCGTGGACATATTGAGTAAAAAGACTGATTATATCAAGGCTATAAGTGATGTAGCCGGAGATTCAAAGGTCAGCACTGTGACAATGGCTCTTAAGCAGATGGGTGATGATCCTACAAAGAATCAGATCATTGATGTGCTTGATAAGTTTTCTAAGAGTGATTGGGATAAGCTGATAGCTAATCTTGATCTTACAGGTAATGCTGATCTCGCAAGCTATGTTGATCAGTTCCACAACATGAATCAGTTTTTGTTTGGATTAAATATTGCAGATGCGCCGGGATGGAAACTTTCAATAGCTTTGATAGTTCCTATTGCCTCTGCTCTCCTGCAGTTTTTACAGACAAAGATATCCATGAAGTCATCACAGAATAGCAACATGGATAGCAATCAGCAGACAGCCAACAACATGATGAAGGGTATGATGTACTACATGCCTGTCATGTCACTTATATTCTGTATAACACTTCCTATAGCTATCGGTCTTTACTGGATAGTCGGTTCTGTTATTATGATAATATCTCAGCTCATAGTTGATGCTTATTATAATCATCAGGACAAGGATGAGCTGCTTGCAAAGTGTGCTGAAAAGGCTGCTAAAAAGCAGGCAAAGAAGAAGAATCCGGATAAGAAGTCATTCTATGAAAGAATGATGGATGCTCAGAATGGCAATACATCAACAGATAATAGCCAGTCAGAGAATATTAATAAGATGGCTTCTTCAAGACTTAAGAGCTATGTCAATCCAGCACATTCAGTTAATGTTGATGGTGATGACATTGATAAAAATAAAAATGTTACTTATAAACCAGGCAGTATAGGATCAAAAGCAAATATAATGCTTAAGTATCAGAACAATAGCAATGATAAGGGAGGAAATAAATAATGGAATTCGTGGAATTCAAAGGTAAGACTAAAGATGAAGCCCTTATGCAGGCCAGTGTTGAGCTTGGAGTACCTAGTACAGATCTTGAGTACGAGGTAGTTAGTGAAGAAACTAAGGGATTTCTTGGTATAGGTTCTAAACCTTGTATAATAAAGGCAAGACGCAAAAAGACATTTATCGATGAGATAAGAGAATATCTTGAAAGTCTTTTCAAAGCAATGGATATTCAGACAGAGATCCAGATAGAGTTTGATGAGACAGAAAATGTACTATCTATAAACCTTGAGGGTCCTGAGATGGGAATACTTATCGGTAAGCGTGGACAGACTTTGGATGCTCTCCAGTATATTATAAGCCTTGCAGTAAATAAGAAGAGTGAATCTTATATCAGAGTTAAACTTGATACAGAGAATTACAGAGCAAGAAGAAAAGAGACACTTGAGAATCTTGCAAAAAACATTGCATTCAAGGTAAAGAGATCAAAGAGATCATTTGCACTTGAGCCAATGAATCCTTATGAGAGAAGAATCATCCATGCAACACTTCATAATGATAAGTATGTATCAACAAAAAGTGAGGGTGAGGAGCCATATCGTAAGGTTATAGTATATCTCAAGAAGAAAGAAAAATAATATAGATAATGGATGTGCCTGTGATAAAATTATGGCAGTTTCATTTGTAGATATTATAAAAGACGGATCATGTCAGTTTGACATGATCTGTTTTTTTATGATTTTTTATGATAGAAAATATTTATTGTGGAAAATAGAATACATATGTTGTACACTACATAGGTGGATCAATTGATAACCTGTGATCAGGAAGGATAGATTGTAGAGATGTTTAAGGAAGATACTATTGCTGCCATTACCACGGGAATAAGTAATGCGGGTGTGGGAATAATCAGAATAAGCGGTGACAGAGCCTGTGAGATAACAGACAGAGTATTCCAGGCTGAAAATAAGAAGAAAAAAGCTTCAAATATGAAATCATATACCGCTGCATTTGGAAAGATATATGATGGGGATGATTTGATTGATGAATCTATTCTTCTCGTTATGAAAGCACCTCATACATATACATGTGAGGATGTGTGTGAACTTCAGTGTCATGGAGGTATAGTTATACTCAGAAAGATTCTAGACCTGGTTCTCAGAAATGGTGCAAGGGCTGCTGAGCCTGGAGAATTTACAAAGAGGGCCTTCCTTGGTGGAAGGATAGATATGTCACAGGCTGAATCGGTTATGAGTCTTATAAATGCAAAAAATGATTTTGCAGTGAGGACATCTGTAGACCAGCTGCAGGGAAGACTCAAAAATACGATAGTTAATATGAGAGAAAAAATCCTCTACAATGTAGCATTTATAGAATCTGCACTGGATGATCCTGAACATTATAGTTTGGATGGATTTCCTGATAAACTCAGAATGATAATTGATGATATTCTTATACAGGTAGAAGGACTGATTAACACATTTGACAATGGAAAAATATTGTCCGAAGGAATAAATACAGTTATAGTAGGTAAGCCAAATGCAGGAAAGTCATCATTGCTCAATATGTTTGTCGGTGAGGATAGGGCAATCGTAACTGATATGGCGGGAACCACAAGGGACACACTTTCTGAAATTGTAAATGTCAGAGGAATAACATTAAACATAATAGATACAGCGGGTATAAGAGAGACTGATGACTTAGTAGAAAAGATAGGTGTTGATAAGGCAATCAAATCCGTTGACAAGGCAGATCTGGTACTCTATGTGGTGGATGGATCTGTGGAACTGGACGAGAATGACCAGAGAATAATTGAGAAGATCAGGGATAAGAATGTAATAGTTATCATCAATAAGTCTGATCTAGAGATAAAAATTGAAAGAGATGCCATTTGCAGATATATAGATGCTGAAGTGATACAGCTATCGGCTATGACTGGGGATGGAAGTGAAGAACTCTATGATATGCTGAACAAAATGTTTTTTGAGGGAAGCCTTTCGTACAATGACCAGTTGTATATAACAAATGCACGTCATAAGAATGAGCTTGTCTGTACAAAAAATGCTCTGGAAAAGGTAATTGAGAGCATTGATATGGGTATGGAGGAAGATTTCTTTTCAATAGATATGATGGATGCATATGAACATCTGGGACTTATCATTGGGGAGACTGCGAGGGATGATCTTGCAGATAAGATATTTAAGGATTTCTGTATGGGAAAATAGGAGGATAGTAAAATGCCTGTTTTGGATGAAGAATATGATGTAGTAATCGTTGGAGCCGGACATGCCGGATGTGAGGCTGCCCTTGCCAGTGCAAGACTTGGTCTTAACACTATTATATTTACAGTTAGTATGGACAGTGTTGCAATGATGCCGTGTAATCCCAATGTTGGAGGAAGTTCAAAGGGACATCTTGTAAGGGAGATAGATGCTCTGGGCGGCGAGATGGGAAAAAATATAGATAAGACATATATACAGTCCAAAATGCTCAACTCGTCAAAGGGACCTGCGGTACATTCTCTAAGAGCACAGGCTGACAAGGCAAATTACTCACGCACAATGAAGTATACCCTTGAAAATACTGATAATCTTACTTTGAGACAGGCTGAAGTGTCAGAAATCTTGGTCGATGATGGAATTGTAAAAGGTGTTAAGACATATTCAGGTGCAACCTATAAGGCAAAGGCGGTTGTGCTCTGTACTGGAACATATCTCAAAGCGAGATGTATATATGGTGATGTGGTTTATCACACTGGACCAAACGGACTTATGGCGGCAAATCATTTGTCTGATTCCATGAAGAATGCTGGTATATCTATAAGGAGATTCAAGACGGGAACTCCGGCGAGACTTGACAAGAGAACCATAGATTTCTCACAGATGGAAGAACAAAAGGGTGACAAGAAGATAGTACCTTTCTCATTCACAAATACAGAAAGCGATATAAAAAGAGAACAGATTTCTTGCTGGCTCTGTTATACAAATGAGAAAACGCATGAAATTATAAGAAACAATATAGAGAGATCTCCTCTTTTTTCAGGAGTGATTGAGGGAACAGGTCCGAGATATTGTCCTTCCATCGAGGATAAGGTTACAAAGTTTCCTGATAAGAGCAGACATCAGATATTTATTGAGCCTGAGGGTGAATTTACAAATGAAATGTACATGGGGGGAATGAGCAGTTCTCTTCCTGAGGATGTGCAATATGATATGATACACAGTATGAAGGGACTTGAGAATGCAAAAATCATTAGAAATGCGTATGCCATAGAGTATGATTGTATAAATGCTATAAATCTCAAGCCATCATTGGAATTTAAGACTATATCCGGACTTTTCGGTGCAGGTCAGATAAACGGAAGTTCAGGATATGAGGAAGCTGCAGCGCAGGGACTTATGGCAGGAATAAATGCTGCCAGAAAGGTACAGGGAAAAACTCCTATTGTTCTGGATAGATCTCAGGCATATATAGGTGTTCTCATCGATGATCTCGTGACAAAGGAGACATCTGAGCCTTACAGGATGATGACATCAAGAGCTGAATACAGACTTCTTCTCAGACAGGACAATGCTGATATCAGACTTACAGATATCGGACACAATATAGGACTTATAGATGATGAGAGATATTCGAAGTTTGTCCTCAAAAAGAAACAGATAGAGAAAGAGATATACAGACTTGAGAATACCATGGTGGGAGCAAATGCTACCATTCAGAAGTTTCTTGAGAAAAAGAACAGCACAGGACTGAAGACAGCAGCATCTTTAGCTGAACTTATAAGAAGACCTGAATTGTCATATGAGGATATTGAGGAAATAGATGAAGGTCGTGAAAAGCTTCCCGATGATGTTATAGAGCAGATAAACATAACTATAAAGTATAAGGGTTATATAGACAGACAGAATCAGCAGGTGCATCAGTTCAAGAAGCTAGAGAGCAGAAGATTACCTGATGATATAGACTACGAGCAGATAAAAAACCTGAGACTTGAGGCAAGACAGAAACTTTCAAAGATAAGACCGGAAAATATTGGACAGGCGTCAAGAATCTCAGGTGTTTCACCTGCAGATATATCTGTTCTGTTGGTATATATGAAGATGAAGGGAAAACTTTCTGAAGGAGAATAGGTGAATGGACAAACTTAACGATATAGTCAGACAGTTTGGGCTGGAACTCAGCGAGAAACAGTTGCAGCAATTTTCAAGGTATTACGACATTTTAGTGGAGTGGAATAGCTTTATGAATCTCACTGCAATCACAGATAGGGATGATGTGATAATCAAGCATTTTGCTGACAGCCTTTTATTGTACAAATATAAAGATCTTCATGATAATTTAAGTGTTCTGGATGTTGGCACAGGTGCCGGATTTCCTGGGATACCTTTAAAAATAGCTTTTCCTGAGTTAAAGGTTACTCTCATGGATTCTCTGAACAAGAGACTCAATTTCCTAAATGAGGTTATAAAAGACCTGGAACTTGATAATGTTGAGACCGTTCACTCGAGAGCCGAAGATGGAGGAAAAAATCCTCTTTACAGGGAGAAATATGATCTTGTAGTATCTAGGGCAGTTGCAAATCTTGCAACTCTTTCTGAATGGTGTCTTCCATTTACAAAGGTTGGAGGGTATTTCGTTCCATATAAGTCAAATGCTCTGAGTGACGAGATGACGGATGGAAAAAAAGCGATAAGAATACTTGGCGGTCAGGTGGAAAATATATTTAATACAAATATTCCTGAAACAGATAATCAAAGAAGTTTCGTGTTTGTTAAAAAAATAGCTAATACTGACAATAAATATCCGAGAAAGCCTGGTGCTTCAAAGAAACTTATATCTAAATAGGTAGAGTATAAGGTTTAATACCTGAAAGTTACAACATAATAGATACATTTAGATAAATAAAAAACAGCCTGTAATAAGGCTGTTTTTTATTTGATAGAGGAACCAGAGGATTTCATATGCCTCTTTTCCTTTCTCTTTTCCCTGATATCTTCCTGTTTTTGTTTTATCGCTTCTATTCCTGCTTTATCAATTGGTTTGATCGTTTTTTGAATATAGTAGCTGTTGTTTGATGTTTTAAATTTTATTTTGCCACAGAAACATCCGTGCATCCAACATTTTCCAACACACATGTAAGATGAAGGACTGTTAGAAAACCAGTCAATATATGTTTTGACTTTTTTATTACATTTGAAGCATTTTATTTCTGTTACTTTTTTGTCATCAAGAGCAACTTGTTTATTTTTAAATATTCTAGAGATATACTCATATTGATTGTTATGAAACTCTTCTATCTCCTCTGATTTATCTTTTGGAGCAATATAGAGATCAAAACTGTATAATTGGTTTATATTTTTGACTTTCATCTCTTTCATAACAAGTGCGGTATACCGCGCATCATTGAGAGCTGTGTGGAAAGGTTCATTTTCAGGAATATTCATTTCACTTACAGCTTTTTCAAGCTTACTCATCGTCTGAGGAGATCCTGATTGATTGGTAATACTTGCATAAATGCTCTGAAGATTTAAAAATTTTAATGGCCTTGGAAGTTTGTCCATATAATAAAAATCCATATTGGTCTGAAGCTCTGTCAGATCCATAGGACCCCAAGTGCAGAATATGTAATTATCTCCACACCACTCAAGAAATTCTGAACATACTTCCTTGAAACCTCGTCCAAGGTTAAGGTCGTTCTCATCATAGTTCAGAATTGTTCTGATCTTTGAATGGAGCTTCTTATAAATTTTTGGCTTGATAAGACTTGAATATTCATCGATAATATTAAGGTTCTTGTCAACTTTTACAGCACCAATCTCTATAATTTCAAAAGGCATACGTGGATGTTCACCCATATGACCATTGTAGCTTTGATTCCATTCAAGATCCATAACAATATAATTCATAGTCATGTCCCTTTTAGAATGTATTATAGGAGGTAAAAAATTATCTCCTTATGAAAAAATGGTGCAACCGCATTTGAAGGCGCTGCGCGCGACGGTTGCGTGATTCACAAGTAAACCTCCCACTTACGTGGGTCCCTCCTTATGAAAAATAGTGCACCTGGCGGGATTCGAACCCACGGCCTTCCGCTTAGGAGGCGGACGCTCTATCCTGCTGAGCTACAGATGCACATCAATTATTATTTTATCACTAAAAAAAGTGATAGTCAATATTTATGAATTGAATCACGTGAACTTATAAGTCACATAAACTCAAATTACGAAAATCTGGATCATATGATAATATGACCCTGGAGCCATATATCTCCTTTAAATCTTCTTCCCGGAGCCGGTTCTCCAAAAAGATCTTTCTTATTTATTGCAATTGTAAATAAAAGGTCATTGCACTCGATGTCCAGAAGATACACAGATTCATTGGTGAAAGTGTTGGTGGTTTCTCGGTAGGCAGTAATATTTCCTATAACCGCATAGTGATCTGTCTCTATTCCAACTGGCATAAAACATGATTCTACAATTGAAAGAACATCCTCTGAGTGAGTTCTTTTTCCAATAAGATTATAGGTGTCCATGTCTTCAAGTGTGAGGCTCTCTATGGCTGCTGGATCACCTTTTTTTGCAGCCTCTATAAGTTTGTTTCTTTTATGATTAGATGATCTGGTGTTCCTGTTTTCTCCACTTTTGTTGATATCCAGAATTATAGTTCCATCGTTTGAAAGCCCTGAAAAATATGTTCTGGATATATTTTTATTTGATTTATTGAGCCATTTTGATTTTTCATAATCTGCAACATTAGATATGAAAAATATCAATGTCATTCCGAGATTATAGTTGTTGCTCACACCAGCATATGCACATTTGTCAGTGTACTTTTCCGCATATATATTCAAATGATCTGTTGCAAGCTTTGAATCTACATATGGAAAATAGTATTCTATTGATAGTGCTCCGCTGGACGACATTTCACCAACAAGAGATATGCCAAAATTATCACCAAAGTCTTTACTTATCTGTACAAGGTGGGTATCTGAACTTATAGTTGTGATTATTTTCTTCGTTGGTGATTGAAGTACCTGTCTGTATATTGGTTCCAGCTGCTGTCTGTTATTTATGTTTGAAAACCCTATAGCTGGTAGAAAACTATGCATTCTGATACCTCCTTGTAAGATAAATGTAATTTAGTCTGATTTATGGTTATTTATTTGGTCTTCTCAAGATATTCCTTGCCACCCATGTATGGACGAAGCTTCTCTGGAATTCTTACTCTGCCATCAGCCTGAAGATTGTTCTCAAGAAAAGCAATAAGCATTCTTGGAGGAGCAACAACAGTGTTATTAAGAGTGTGTGCAAGGTATTTCTTTCCGTCCTCTCCCTTAACTCTGATTTGGAGACGTCTTGCTTGTGCATCACCGAGATTTGAACAGCTTCCAACCTCAAAATACTTCTTCTGACGTGGAGACCATGCCTCAACATCAACTGATTTTACCTTGAGATCTGCAAGATCACCGGAGCAGCACTCAAGAGTTCTTACAGGGATGTCCATTGATCTGAAGAGATCTACTGTATTCTGCCATAACTTATCGAACCACATCTTGCTGTCTTCAGGCTTACAGACTACGATCATTTCCTGCTTCTCAAACTGATGTATTCTGTATACACCTCTCTCCTCGATACCGTGGGCACCCTTTTCTTTTCTGAAACATGGTGAGTAGCTTGTAAGAGTCTTAGGAAGCTCTTCTTCAGGAATGATAGTGTCTATAAATTTACCAATCATAGAGTGCTCAGATGTTCCAATGAGGTAGAGATCCTCGCCCTCAATCTTGTACATCATGGCATCCATCTCTGCAAAACTCATAACACCTGTGACAACGTTGCTTCTGATCATAAAAGGAGGAATACAGTATGTAAATCCTCTGTCAATCATGAAATCTCTTGCATATGAGATGATAGCAGAATGAAGTCTTGCTATATCACCCATGAGATAGTAGAAGCCGTTTCCTGCTACTTTTCTTGCAGAGTCCAGGTCAATACCACCAAGTGACTCCATGATATCTGCATGGTAAGGTATCTCAAAGTCAGGGACAACAGGCTCACCATACCTCTGAACCTCAACATTCTCTGAATCGTCCTTACCGATAGGAACTGATGGATCAATGATGTTAGGTATGATCATCATGATCTTTTTAACTTTTTCTTTGAGTTCAGGCTCAAGAGTTTCAAGTTCCTTGAGTCTTGCTGATGTCTCAGCTACCTGTTTCTTAACTTCCTCAGCCTCAGCCTTCTTCCCCTGAGCCATAAGAGAACCAATCTGCTTTGCGATGGTGTTCTTGTTAGCTCTGAGAGCATCAGCTTCCTGCTGAGCAGCACGAGCCTGCTTATCAAGCTCTATTACCTCATCAACAAGTGGAAGCTTGTCATTCTGGAACTTGTTTTTTATATTCTGTTTTACTACGTCTGGGTTTTCTCTTAAGAATTTAATATCAATCATGATATCCTCCTATTAAAATATAATTTTAAAATTTTGTTTATTTGTCTTGGTAAAGTGTAATTTTTATAAAAATATACTAGTCCATAAACTAGACCATATACCATAATAATGTGGTTACATAATATAAAATCACTTTTTATAATTTGTTCTCTGCAATTTCATCTTCAAGAGTTTTAGCTTTTTCTATGGCTTCTTTTTCTTCTTCAGAAAGAGCTACATATGATTCTCCACCAATAATCTCTTTTGCATAATTAAAGCAGCCTTCTCTTGTATGCATGCTGTTTAACACAACGCCGTTGTTATCATTGTCCATTAGTGCCAGGGCAAAACTCAGATTTCCACCCATTCCATCAAATGCGTTGTATTTCACAAGACCTATCTTGCTTACACAGGATGATAAATGGCTTTGAATTTCTTTGTGCTCTTTTGTAAGCCTTTTAGAATTGTTCTTTACAGCATCCATTTCGGCAAAACGCTTCATTATAATATCTTCCAAATCACCTGCCTGGGTTCCACTTAACAGCCGCTTAATCTGTTTGTTTCTATTTTTTATATTGCCCATCATTAAGAATAATAGTACAAACAAGGCGATTATGAGAACTAACATACCGATAAGTATGTATGCAGGATCAATACCTATTTTCTGTAGTATGGAACTTTCCATTATATATTGTCCTTCCTTGATTGCGCATTTATTACATCAATTCTTTATTGATTGAGTATAACATCTCAGTTATTCTGTCAAGTTCATCCTGGGAATAGTAGTTGATTTCTATCTTTCCCTTGTTATTATTTGAAGCTTTTATTGCAATTTTTGCTCCAAGAATGGATTTTAACTTATTTTCTATATCAGAATAGAATACGGATAAATCCTTATCTGGTTCTTTTTTTACTTTTTCTTCTTCAGGCTTAGCTTGTAATATGGATTTTACATATGCCTCAGTCTCTCGAACACTGAGCTTTTGGTCATATACGATCGCAGCTGTCTCATACTGAAGCTTTGGATCTTCTATAGGAATAAGTGCTCTTGCATGACCGGTTGAAATCATATTGTACATAACCATCTGTCGTACATCCTCACAGAGCTTGAGAAGTCGGAGAGAGTTTGTTATGGTTGATCTGCTCTTGGAAACCCTTTCTGCAACCTCTTCCTGCTTCAGATTGTACTGTGAGATCAGAGCCTCATATGCCTGAGCCTCCTCTATAGGATTGAGGTCCTCCCTCTGAATATTTTCAATAAGGGAGATCTCCATAATCTCTTTGTCCGTATATTCTCTTATAACAACAGGAATTTCTTTCAATCCGGCAAGCCTTGCAGCACGCCAACGCCTTTCTCCTGCAATTATTTCATAATAATCGCTCTTTTTTGTGACAATAAGAGGCTCTAACACCCCGTATTTCTTTATGGAATCTGATAATTCCTGTAATGCCTCTTCATCAAACTGTTTTCTTGGCTGAGATTTGTTCGGTTCTATGAGATTTATGTTGATTTTTTGCTCAACTTCCTTAACAACCTCTTTAATTACCTCTTTTGTGACAGTTTTTACTTCTTTTTCTGGAGAAGAGGAGGGATCATTATCCGTTTTTTTTGATCTAGGGGACCTGGAAGCATCAGATGTACCTAAAAGGTCATTCAATCCTCTTCCTAATCCTTTTTTCTGTGCCATTTTATTCCTCCATTTATCTGTAATAGTCGTTTTCTATAACTTCATCTGCCAACATCATATAATGTTCTGCTCCAGCTGATTTTGGATCATATTCTATAATTGGCATTCCGTAACTTGGAGCTTCTGCTAATCTTACATTTCTTGGTATTACGGTGTTGTAAATATGTTGATTCAGGTTATCGCGGACGTTTTCAACAACCTGTACTGATAAATTTGTTCTTGAATCAAACATTGTGAATACAACGCCTTCTATTGTTAGTAAGCGGTTCAGATTTTTTCTTATCAATTCAATAGTATATACGAGCTGTGACAGACCATCAAGTGCGAAAAATTCGCACTGTATTGGTACAAGAACCGTATTTGCTGCTGTCAGAGCATTTACTGTCAACATTCCAAGAGCTGGAGGACAATCTATAATAATATAATCAAATTTATTCTTGACTTTTCTGATATGTGTCTTGAGTATATGCTGCATATCCTCCATGCCGACAAATTCAACCTCTGCACCTGCCAGTTCTCTGTTTGCTGGAAGAAGATTGAGCCCCGGATAGACATTTATAAGCATACATTCTCCGATATTGCATTCATTTCGCAACATATCGTATACAGTATATTCCAGTGAATCACGATCTACACCGAGACCACTTGTCATATTACCCTGTGGATCCATATCAACAGCCAGAACTTTTTTCCCTTTTGCAGCCAGACAAGCGGCAAGATTTATAGCTGTGGTAGTTTTGCCAACACCACCTTTCTGGTTCGCAATTGCTATTATTCTGCCCATTTTTACTCCTTTTTAGTAGAAAAAATGTTTCACACATGGATTTGTTAAAAAATATCCGTAAGTCATTTATGTTTCACGTGAAACATTAGTAATTTAGTAAATAAAACATTATAATTTGTAAATAAGAAATGATTATTTATAAATAAAACGTATCTTTTGTTTATAAAACATAATTCCCATCAAATAGTGCTTGTCTATTATAACACTTATGTATACTTAATGCCATATGAATAAGAAAAATATTGTTGTTAAATATAGATGATAAAATTTTAATATCTCATTTAATTCCCTGACACAAAAGAGTAATTGATTATGTGTTGAAATAAAGATATATAACATAATTATTGTGTGAGTGTAATATATAATAATGAATTGTGTGTGGAATAAATAATATATGTTACGGCTAGTGATACAATAACTTTGTTAAAGACAGCTGTCAGGTCAACTACATATAAATGTTTCACGTGAAACATAATACTGAAATGAAATAGGTACTGGAAAGAATATATTTATTAGAAATTTAAAGATTTTCTTATAATTTAGTTGAATATATAGATAACTGTTGTGAAATTAGAAAAACAATGTCAGATATAGAAATTCTATAAAAGAGGTATATGGTATAACACATACAATAAATAACCGCTCTATAAGAATCTTTAAAGTAAATTTAAAAGTAACTCATGTCATAACATGTAATGTATTTATTCTTATATAAACGGACATAAAAAATAACATATATATAAATAATTTAATAATTAAATAATTGTACTAAATGGCATCTGAAAAAATAGAATATGAAGGAATATTATTATATATGATTTTATTTGATATAAAACAAAATGATGTTTCACGTGAAACTTTTATAGATAAAAGAGAAATACTGTGAAAGTATTACGAATGATGTACTAGATACTCATATATAATTAGAAGAAACAAGACGTACAAGCATTTAAAATTAGAATTATACTGATCACTTACATATTAAATAGGTAGAAACATATTATATTTATGATGGAGTAATGGTAAATTTCAATAAAACATGTTAAGAAAAACACTTTTAATAGAAAAATAAAACAAAGTTAAATAATAAAGAAGAACAAGTACCGCCTGTTTATAAACGGTACTTGTTCTTCTTTTTCAATATTATTGTATATGATTTTATTTCATATTTTAAATTATATCTTCATTGATATATAAGATACTTTCGATGTATATCACATAGCTTGTATATTACATAGCTTCTGGGGCTTCAATTCCAAGAAGATTTAATGCCTCAGCAATCGTATTCTTTGTGAGGTATGTGAGCATAACTCTTGCATTCTTGAGATCCCTATCATCAACGTTTATTCTTGTTGAATTGTAAAACTTGTTAAATGCCTGAGCAACATCAACGGCAAATCTTGCGACTATTGATGGTTCATATTTGTCTGCTGCATCCTTTATAACTGCAGGGAATCTGTTGATCTCCTTGAGAAGTTCAATTGCATCCTGCTCTGTTATGAGATCGTAGTTGACTGGTGCTGAAGAATCAAAGTTTTCATCCATGCGGACTACACTACAGCATCTTGCATGTGTATATTGAACGTAAGGACCTGTCTCTCCATCAAAGTTGAGAACTTTGTTCCAGCTAAATGATACATCCTTTATTCTCTGGTTGTATAAGTCATTGAAGAGAACTGCTCCTACACCGACTTTTTTAGCAACATCCTCTTTGTTAGGAAGATTAGGACTCTTTTCTGTGATTATCTCAAGACTTTTAGCAATGGCATCTTTGAGAATATCCTCTGCATATATGATATTTCCACTTCTAGTTGAAAGCTTGGCGCCCTCAAGACTAACAAGACCATAAGGTATATGTACAAGTTGATCCTTAGCCCATTCATTACCAAGTAACTCAACGACTTTGAAAACCTGTGCAAAATGAAGCTTCTGCTCCTGACCTGTGACATACAGGCATTTTGAAAAGTTATATGTATCTTTTCTGTAGAATATTGCCGCAAGATCACGAGTAGCATAAATAGAGCTTCCATCTTTCTTTGTTATGATACATGGAGCCATGTCATAATCTGAGAGGTCAACGATCATTGCACCTTCGCTCTCTTTGAGAAGTCCAGCAGCTTTAACTTTATCAACAACAGCCTGGCATTTATCTCTGTAGAAGCTCTCACCGAGATAATAGTCAAAATCCATTCCAAGAAGATTGTATGTTCTTTTGTATTCTACGAGACTGATATCCTTGAACCACTGCCATATGCTGAGTGCTTCTTCATCACCGTTCTCCATCTTATTGAACCATGCTCTTGCCTCATCGACAAGTTCTGGATTCTTGTCAGCTTCTTCATGGAATTTTACATAGAGCTTCATGAGCTCGGCAATTCCATCTTTTTCTACAGCTTCCTTTGTACCCCACGCCTTGTAAGCAACAATAAGCTTACCAAACTGTGTACCCCAGTCACCAAGATGGTTTATTCTGACAACTTTATAACCTAATTTTGAGTATATCTTATAGAGAGAGTTTCCGATAATAGTTGTTCTGAGGTGTCCTACGTGGAAATTCTTTGCTACATTAGGAGATGAGTAATCTATGCAGATAGTCTGACCATCTCCAAGATCTGAGCATCCAAAGTTAACTGAGTTGGCAGCCTCTATCATAGTCTTTACAAATATATCTTTCTTTATATAGAAGTTGAGATATGCGCCAGCAACATCAATTTTTTCAATGAAATCAACGTCCCCGATTTGTTCTTTGATATCGGCAGCTATCATATTTGGAGCTTTTCTCATGACTTTGGCAAGTCTAAAACAAGGGAAAGCATAGTCGCCCATGTCAGGACGTGGTGGAATCTCTATAGATGCGATTATGTCTGAGGCATCTACTCCTTCTATATTTTTTGAAATAAGTTCTGCAATTTTTTCTTTCATAATACAATATCCTTTAATTATTTTATTTGAATGTAAGTTTATCACTAACAATAACGGTCTGTGATATAATATTACAATGGAAACGTAAATCTCACGTTTGTTCCGCTTACGATGTCACCGTCGATCTTGAATGTACCACCCAGCAGATAAATGATTTCACTGATCTTGTGGAGACCGCTGTACCATGGACTGTTAGATGAGTAGTTGCTGTCAATTCCAACACCATTGTCATTAATATATACATCAATAAGTCTGCTGCTGAGATATATCTTGATATTGACCTTGTTCGCATTGGAGTGCATGAACACGTTGTTCATCAGCTCCTGTATTATAAGAACAAGATGTGTTGAGACTATATCAGGAATGTTGATGGCGTAGTCAGTACAATTGATGTCGTAAGAGATGCCACACTCAGGATGTTCATCTTTATAGTTCTGGAACAGTTTTTCTAGAAGAGTCCATACCGGTTCATCCGAATCAACTTCATTTACAAGAGAATTTGCTAATTCGTCGACCTGGTCTGCCAGCTTTGATGTCGATGTAGTCAGTTCCTCAAGAGTTACCTTGGCACGGTTAATATCTGATCTGATCAGCCAGGAGAGTACCTCAAGCTTGTGGGAATTGGCATCAAGCACATCAGTTATGTCAGACTGTATCTTTTCCGCAAGCATTTTCTTCTCGTGTTGTTGGAGTTTTAAAATATTTATTCCGTGGTTGATGTTGTCCTCCGGTTTATCTTCGGAATCTTCAGTTTCGGTGGTTTCTTCTTGGATGGTTGAAACTTCCTCGGTCACTTCAGATAAAAGATCGTCCAAATGTCTGTTTGATGTCGAGAGACTGGTTATTCGACGCTTTAACAGGTCGGTTTCCTCCTCCTCCTCTTTTATCTGGAGCTTTAATGTGGACTGGATATCCTGAAGTTCCTTCAGCTGCAGTTCTATCTGTGTTGCTTTCTCCTGCTGTGAAGTGGTATTTGCTGAAAATGGGGAGAAAACGTTATGACCAGTACTGGTTTTGAAGGAGTATACATCGAGAGTCTTGATCAGCTGGTCGATCTTGGCTTTGAGTTCAAATTCTTCAGTTTTCAGTGACTGAACCTGTTCCAGTTTACTTATATATGAATCATTAAAAAAGTTGAGCAGATCCTGATTTGTGCTGCGGACGAGCTTCAGACTTTCTATAGATGAGTTATCCATGATATACTCCTTTCCCTGTATAATTTTTTATTGTAGTATACCAAAAACAGTGTGTCAACAAATGGTTATTGCTTATTTTTGCTTTTTTTCTCTGTATGCTACAAGTCTGTTGATTGGAGTACCCATGGCTGAGAACTTTGTCTCGTATTCTGTCATGATATTCCCCTCATTATATGAGGAATTGTGAAGGTCGTAAGTGTAGTTTTCAAGTATCCATCCGGCTTCAGGTACCTGCTCAAGGGAGAAGTCAAATAACCCTCTGTTGTCAGTTTTAAAAATAACACGGCCTTCAGGTGCCAGAAACTGATCATATAATCCAAGAAAATGTGTGGATGTGAGACGTCTCTTGGCATGTCGGTCCTTAGGCCATGGATCTGAGAAATTCAGGTATATACGGTCTATCTCATCTTTGTCAAATACATCCGTTATATATTCTGCATCCATTCGTATAAAATAAAGGTTGTTCAAATCTAATTCCTGCTCTCGCTTTTCAATTGCGCGCACAAGGACGCTGGAGTATTTCTCTATTCCCAGATAGTTTATATCAGGATTTCTTTTGGCAAGCTCAATGATAAATTGCCCCTTGCCCATTCCTATCTCTATATGTATTGGATTGTCGTTGCCGAATAGCTCGTGCCACTTGCCTTTCATCTCGGTTTCGTCTTTGATAACAAAGTCATTTGCTGCAATGGTTTCCCTTGAACCTTTAACATTTCTCAGTCTCATAATAATATATAATCTCCATATAATCGGTTTTTCTAATCTGAATGATATTAGAACATACCTTATTATAATAACATAGCAAAAAATGATATTCAAATTTTATTAAAATGTTATGCAAATACTTACAGATCAGGATTATAATAAAAGCTAGAGGCAGAATATAAAAAAATATAGAAAAAAATAAAAAAATGCTTGCATTATTAAATAAACTAATGTATACTCTAATCTGTTGTGATGGTTACGACATTGTAAACAACAAATACGGGCCGCTAGCTCATTTGGTAGAGCACCTGACTCTTAATCAGGGTGTGCGGGGTTCGAGCCCCCGGCGGCCCACTTGTAAAAGCATCGGTTTTGCAGAAGAAGCTGCGGAGTCGGTGTTTTTTTTGTATTTTCGGTTTTACACAGATGAAATGCAGAGAATCATGCAGAATTTACAATGTAAGTGCAGAAAGCGTGTAGAAGATGATTTATGAAAAGATGATTGAAACTGAAAATTCAGATCCGATGCGAACCGCATGGACAGATTACCGGCAGACATTGACCAGTTATGTCTTAGAGGGGATTGAGAGCTATTACCGGCGGGCACATCTGGCAAGACAGGGAAAATTGCGGGATCAGGCGTTTACTTTGGAGGCGGATGTACCTTTGGAAGCGAAACCGGTAGTTGCTATCTGGGGTGCCGGTCGATGCAATGATCTGGATCTGGAAATGCTGGCACCCTATGTGCGGTTTGTACTGATTGACCGGACGATGGAGGATATACAGGCGGCACGGGCGCGATATGGATTATCAGAGGCACAGTGTGTCTGTGTGGATTTGCGATTCTGGGAAATCTATGAGGAAGAGGAACGGTTTTTTGAGACATTGCTTGCGAATGGGGACGATCTGCATTTGTCAGAATATCTGCGTCAGGTCATGGAGTCAGTGGCGGAGCAACAGCCAACATTTGCGGGATATGAAAAGGCATTTGATTTCAGTGTCGTGTGTGGACTTGCCAGTCAGTTAAATGCGCGGTTTGCTGGGCTGCTGCAATTATATGGAAAAGATCTGCGCAGACTGCCAAGGACGGCTGCCATGATGAAGGAAATGAATGTGCAGGCAGCAGGGCGGTTGATGGATGCCATTATGGTGACAACAAGCGGCGCTGTTTTCGCGGCAAATGAGATATATGCAGCGTTGCCTGCGCGCGAAGAACGGCTGGCAGAATATGCTCAGATCTGGACGGAGGAATGGGAACAGCTTCTGACAGCAAAGACAGAAACACAGATTCTGCCAGAGGATGTAGAAGGCATTACTTGTCAGGTTGCAGGCAGCCGGGAATTTGAACTGCATCTGATGCAGGCACAGAAGGCGGGAAAGCTTGTTTTCCGGCATCGGAGTGGGTGCGTCTGGCCATTTTCAGAAGAAAAATATTATTTTATGGATGTTTTGACGGCATATTTCATAAATAAAGAAATAAAATAAAAAAATAACTTTCATAAGTTAGGAAAGCCTTTTTGAGTGGCTGTTTTGTTGAAAAAAGAAAGTTCCTATGGTATCATAACGGAGATTGGATATAAATAGCATTATTCCGAAGAGGGTATCTATGAAATTATATGTAACAAGACATGGACAGACACAGTATAATATAGAGGTTCGAATCTGTGGAAGAGCAAATGTGCGACTGACGGAAAAAGGAATCTCACAGGCACATGAGCTGGCACAGAGCATGCAGGATACAGATGTGGATCTCATCATT
>ERZ857785.1050-NODE-1050-length-32843-cov-3.734568_pt1 | contig 32843 bp, 25 predicted proteins | sample MGYA00519763_ERZ857785 | MGnify/ENA primary metagenome ERZ857785 (study PRJEB31778, sample SAMEA3449365) | human gut metagenome | biome: human gut; feature: human-associated habitat; material: faeces | place: United Kingdom | collected 2010/2012 ...
CGGGATCGGTTAAAAGGTGTTCCGCCCAGACCGGTGTATTGCGAAAACCGCGGGCACCGGTGTGCGTCTCGATGCCGGCGGTCTCGTCAAGATTTCCCGCCTGCGCCATTAAAGTGATCGTCTGTAAGACGTCAAAACCACCGATCGCGCCGTTTGCCAGATGGACTTTGGCGCATCCTCTGCGGGCTGCGTCCCTGACCTGCCCGTAAAAGGCAGCGTCGGCAAAAGCACCGATCGAGAGGAGAACGAGGCTGACGCCGTGTTCGAGTACGGTGCATGCCATATCCCGGACAGCTTCCACGGACGCTGCCTCCACAATATATTCCGGCTCTAAGGAGAGCAGTTCTGCAAGATCCCGACAGGATCTGCAGCCGGTTTCCGCGGCGGTCTTATCGCGCGATTCCTGTGAGCGGCTGGTCACGCCGACAAGCTCGTAATCTTCCAGAAAACCATCCTTCCAGGCGTTTGCGACAATGTTTCCGAGAAAACCGCAGCCTACAATACCAAATCTTATCTTCATCGTAAAAATCCCTTCGTTATCTGATTTTGTTTATATCTGTTTTCATTTTCTTCTTTTTGTTGTTCCCTTTTTGCAGAAAATCCTTTTTTGCAGGAATTCCTTTTTTTACAGGAGTTCCTTTTTTTACAGGAGTTTCTTTTCTTACGGAGGTGCCGTTTCCCTTTTTAACAGGAGAATCTTTCCGCACACTGTAGCCGAACGTGCCGAGCTTTTTCCCGAGCAGAAAATATTCTCCGTGGGAGTAGGTGATCAGCCCGGTATCGTTTAAGTGGAACTTGCCGGCTTCGTCCATATACGCGTCATCGATCGTGACGGCGACGACATCCGCGAGAATCAGATTGTGGCTGCCGAGCGGCGTGATCTGGCGCACACGGCATTCGATATTGACGGGGCTCTCGGCAATGCCGGGAACCGATACCTCACGGGAGGCAAGCGGTGTCAGATGCATCTCCTTGAATTTGTCGACGTCCCTGCCGGAGCGCACGCCGCAGTAGTCGGTGGCGCGCACGAGCGATTCGGTTGTAAGATTCACTACGAACTCGCCGGCGGCCTCGATCATATGGTAGGAATAGCGTTCCGGACGAACGGAGATGGAGAGCATTGGCGGATTGGTGCAGACGGTGCCTGCCCACGCGACGGTAAGAATGTTCGGTCTGCCTGAGAGTGCAGGATTGCTGCATTCCGGATCCGAGGTGCCGGGATACTGGCAGCTTACCATGACGGCTGGCAGCGGATAGAGCATGTTGCCCGGTTTGAAAGCACTTTTTCCCATAAAATAAGGACTCCCTTCTGTCTGTTAGAAAAAATGTCAGGCGGTATCTGACAGGAAACGGATTGTTACTGGATCAGAATATCCATCAGATAGGCGTAGACATCCTCGTTCTGCTTTTTCCAGTTGTTACAGATCGCTTCCGCCTGCTCTTTGTTTTTGACGGTCAGTGTCAGGTCGATCAGGTTGGTGTCGTGGACACGGAACTGGCAGCGCACGGCATAGTCCTGATTCGGCGTCTTGTAGTAGTCTGCGATGATTGAGTTGACGGTGCGGAGTGCCATTTTATTTTTTTCAAAATAGGCAATGGTGTCGTGCTCAATGGCGTCCGTGAGCTTGTCGCGGAAAAAGCCGAGCGTCTCACGCCCCGCAGCGGTGATATAATACTGGGTGTTGCTGTGCGTGGATTCCGTGCGGATCAGACCGGAGTCGGCGAGATCGTTTAAGACCTGCTGTACCCGGAAATAATCCGTGTATTCCTGCTCCAGGAAAAAGTCGGAGATCTGCGTATTCGTCAGGGGAAAATCCACCTTATCCAGCATGTTTAAAATGGTCAGTTTGTATATGGTAAATGGTTCAGCCATGTGTTTCCTCGTTTCTATAATATTTGCCCTGCCAGAGATCGCGCTGTACAAGTTGCCTGTTTATCGTGTTTAACACGCGCTTTTTGTCCGTGCTCCACAGCGGAGCGAGGAGCAGGCGGCGCGGTCCGTCGCCGGTCAGACGGTGGATGACCATTTCCGGTGGAAGAAGGGCAAGGCAGTCTGCGATAAGGTCGCAGTATTCCTCCAGCGTAAAAAGCGGAAACGGGTCATTTTTGTAGAGGGTTCCAAGATCGGTGCCTTCTAAGACGTGAAGCAGCTGCAGCTTTACGCCGAAGACCGGATGTGCGGCAAGATAGCGCACGGAAGCGCGCATATCTTCGGTTGTCTCACCGGGCAGACCTAAGATCAGATGTGTTATGACCTTGATGCCCCGCGCGTGAAGCGCGGATACCGCCTGCTTATACTGGGCGAGTGAAAAACCACTGCGTATAAAACGCAGAGTGTGTTCATGGATAGTCTGAAGACCGAGTTCGACCCAGACAGGTTTTATGGTATTTAACTCTGCTAACAGATCTAAAACATCGGGTGGCAGACAGTCACATCTGGTAGCGATGGAGAGCGCCACAATGTCTGGCTGTGCGAGAGCTTCCGTATAAAGTGCACGAAGAACACCGACGGGAGCGTAGGTGTTCGTGTATGCCTGAAAATAGGCGATATATTTGCGGCAGTTTGTCTTTTCACGGAGGAGAAGCTTCGCCTGCGCGATCTGCCCGGTGACAGATTGCTGCGGGGAGGCGGCAAAATCACCGCTTCCGCCGGCACTGCAGAAAATGCATCCTCCGGTACCGATACTGCCGTCACGGTTCGGACAGGTCATACCGCCGTTTAAGGACAGGCGGTAGACCTTCTCACCGAATGTCTGTCTTAAATAGGTGTTGAGAGAGTAGTAACGCGCGTCGTTCATTGGATATCCGGTCAGCGCACGATGTGGGAGCGGACTGCCTCGCTGACAACCTGCGCCACACGCGGATCAAATGCTTCCGGCATAATAAACTCGTCGTTTAACTCTTCGTCGGAGACAAGACCGGCGATCGCCTCTGCGGCGGCAAGCTTCATCTCCTCGGTAATCTGTGTCGCCCGTCCCTCGAGAGCACCCTTAAAGATGCCCGGAAATGCCACGACATTGTTGACTTGGTTCGGGAAATCGCTGCGTCCGGTTCCGACGATTCTGGCGCCTGCGGCTTTTGCCACATCCGGCATGATCTCAGGTACCGGGTTGGCCATGGCGAACAGGATGGAATCGTGGTTCATGGAGGCAACCATCTCCGGGGTAACGATATTCGGTGCGGAGACGCCGACAAAGATATCGGCACCCTTTAAGGCGTCGGCAAGTGTGCCGTTCTGGTTCTCAAGGTTGGTGACCTCAGTCATTTTCTGCTGCATCCAGTTTAAGTTCGGGTAATCTTTGCCGATGATTCCCATGCGGTCACACATAATAACATTTTTAAAGCCGTAAGTCAGTAACAGTTTGGTGATGGCAACACCGGCAGAACCGGCACCATTTACAACAACGCGGCAGTTTTCTTTTTCTTTTCCGGTTACTTTTAATGCGTTGATGATTCCGGCAAGAACAACAATAGCAGTACCATGCTGGTCGTCATGGAAGACCGGAATATCAAGCATTTCCTTTAAACGCTCTTCAATTTCAAAACAACGTGGAGCGGAAATATCCTCTAAGTTGATGCCGCCGAATCCCGGAGCAATATTTTTAACAGTTTTTATAATTTCTTCGGTATCCTGTGTGTCAAGGCAGATTGGAACAGCATTGACATTTCCGAATTCTTTAAACAGTACACATTTTCCTTCCATAACCGGCATGGCTGCGTACGGTCCGATGTTTCCAAGACCAAGAACAGCACTTCCGTCTGATACAACGGCAACGGTGTTGGCTTTCATGGTATAAGTATAAGCTTCTTCTTTATTTTCTGCGATGATACGGCAAGGTGCCGCAACACCAGGTGTGTATGCGATAGATAAATCTTCCCGGGTCTTTACCGGTGTCTTGGAGATGGTTTCTAATTTTCCATTCCATTTTTTATGCATTTCAATTGCTTTTTCGTTGGTATCCATAGTTCGTCTCCTTTTCTTAGCCATTGATTACTTCCGTCTAGTATCATATCATTAAAAAATTTTTAAAGCAAGAAAAAGGACTTCCTATTTGAAAGAAACTGTTGTATAATACGAAAAGACGAATCTTACGTTCCAATTATTTTTATTTCAAAAAGAAATCCCAATTATTTAGCAGATAATCAAATAAGCAAGAGGTAAGGAGAATAGAATGAGAGAGAAGTATGAAAGTCTTTCTGCAGCAGTGCTGCGTGAACTGGCGAAAGCAAGGGGAATGAAAGGAATTTCTACCTTAAAGAAAGCTGAATTAGTAGAAGCTATGCTGGCGGAAGATGAAAAGGAAGCAAAGGTGCAGGAAGCAAAGAAAGAAGCAGAAGGCACAACAGAAACTACGGAGCAGGTAGCAGAAACCAGAACTTATCGCGCAGAACGTCCGCACCGGGAAAATGCAGCGAGGGGACATGAGGGCGAGATGCGTCGAAGCACAGTAAGACATACACCGGATGAGCATATTTCGGAAAAAGATGAAACGGAGCGTGTGGCAGAAGAAAACAAGGACTTAGACAGCGGTGTGAAGGCACATGGAATTCTTGAAGTTATGCCGGATGGATTCGGATTTATCCGTTGTGAAAATTATCTGCCGGGAGAGCATGATGTCTATGTTTCTCCATCCCAGATTCGTAAGTTCAATCTGAAAACCGGAGATATTGTGACCGGAAATACCAGAATTAAGACGCAGGCTGAGAAATTCTCCGCATTATTATACATTACTTCTATTAACGACCTGCATCCGTCAGAGGCTGTAAAGCGGAAGAATTTTGAAGATTTAACTCCGATCTTTCCGGATGAGAGAATCCGGCTTGAGACAAGCCATAGTGCAATGGCAATGCGAATTGTAGATTTAGTATCTCCGATTGGTAAGGGACAGCGTGGAATGATTGTTTCCCCACCAAAAGCAGGTAAGACTACATTATTAAAAGGTGTGGCACAGGCAGTAAAGCAGAATAACCCGGAGATGCATCTGATTATCTTATTAATTGATGAGCGGCCGGAGGAAGTTACCGATATTAAGGAAGCAATTGAAGGACCAAATGTAGAAGTTATTTATTCTACCTTTGACGAATTGCCGGAGCATCATAAGAGAGTATCCGAGATGGTAATTGAGAGAGCAAAACGTCTGGTAGAACATAAGAAGGATGTTATGATTCTCTTAGACAGTATTACAAGACTTGCAAGAGCATATAACCTTACAGTTCCGCCAAGTGGAAGAACCTTATCCGGTGGTCTTGACCCGGCAGCCCTCCATATGCCGAAGCGTTTCTTTGGTGCAGCACGTAATATGCGTGAGGGCGGAAGCCTTACGATCCTTGCAACAGCACTGGTAGATACCGGAAGCAAGATGGATGATGTTGTTTACGAGGAATTTAAGGGAACCGGTAACATGGAACTGGTGCTTGACCGTAAGTTATCTGAGAAACGTGTATTCCCTGCAATTGACATTGTAAAATCCGGTACAAGAAGAGAAGACCTCTTACTGACACAGGAAGAGCAGGAGGCCGTATTTATTATGCGTAAGGCAATCAATGGCATGCGTACCGATGAAGCGGTTGAGAGCATCTTGAATATGTTTGTCCGGACGAAAAACAACCGGGAATATATCCAGACTGTAAAAAAGACAAAATTTGTTTAAAAACACTTGCATAACAGCTTTTCCTATGCTACAATGAATAAGCTGTTTATTCGGAAACTAAACAGTATCGCACTTAAATTAGACAAATGTCGTAATTGCGAAGCAATTCATATATGAGAGGTGAGAGACATGAGAGAAGGAATCCATCCAGATTATTATCAGGCAACAGTTACATGTAACTGTGGTAACACATTCGTAACTGGTTCAACCAAAGAGGATATTCACGTTGAAATTTGTTCCAAATGCCATCCATTCTATACTGGACAGCAGAAAGCTAACCAGGCTCGTGGACGTATTGAGCAGTTCAATAAGAAATACGGCATGAAATAGAAATTGCACAATGTGACTGAAAGATAAGGTTGAGGTTTCTAATCTCAACCTTTTTTTAGAAACAGGAAGAGAGGTCACACATGAAATATTCGGGAATCGGTGGACAGGCAGTTTTAGAAGGCGTAATGATGAAAAATAAGGAAAAGTACGCCGTGGCAGTCCGGAAGCCGGATGGAGAGATTACCGTTGATACCAAAGAGTATTATGGACTGATTAAAAACAAGACATTGCGGAACATTCCAATTTTACGTGGAGTGTTAAGTTTTGTGGAGTCTTTGACACTTGGAATATCAACGCTTACATATTCCGCATCTTTCTTTGAAGAGGATGAGGAAGATACCAAAGCAAAAAAGAAAGAATTATCAAAAGAGGCAGCAGCAAAAAAAGAAAAAGCAGAAATGGGTATTACTGTTGCATTTTCCTTTGTACTTGCCATTGGAATCTTTATGATTCTGCCATATTATCTTTCTTTGATTTTTCAGAAATTTATTACATCCCATGTGGCACTGGCGCTGATTGAAGGTATCATCCGAATGATGATTTTTTTGGCATATATTGCTTCAATTTCCTTAATGAAGGATATCCAGCGTGTATTCATGTATCATGGAGCAGAGCACAAATGCATTAACTGCATTGAACATGGAATGGAGCTGAATGTAGAAAACGTGAGAAAGAGTTCCAGACTGCATAAGCGGTGTGGTACAAGTTTTCTCCTGTTTGTAATGATTATCAGTATTATTTTCTTTGCATTTATTGATGTAAAGAGCCGGATTTTGAAGGTAGTGCTTCGTTTGCTGCTGATACCGGTGATTGCTGGTGTGTCATATGAATTTATCCGGCTTGCCGGAAAAAGTGATAATCCGGTAGTGAATTTCTTAAGTAAACCAGGATTATGGTTACAGAAGCTCACTACAAGAGAACCGGACGATTCTATGATTGAGGTTGGTATTGCTTCCGTGGAAGCAGTATTTGACTGGAAAAAATATTTGAGCGAAATGTAAAAGAAAAGGGCGTAATATATGACTTATAGAGAGGCAGTGGAATTTGGTACAAAGTGTCTTACAGATGCAGGAGTGCCGGATGCCGCACTGGATGCATGGTATCTTTTACAGATGGTATGCAAGATTGAGCGCAGTTACTACTACGTTCACGGGGAAGAAGATATTACACAGGATGCTCAGAAGGAATATGAGATTGCAGTACAAAAACGTGCCGAACATATTCCGTTACAGTATATTATTGGAGAACAGGAATTTATGGGGCTTCGATTCAAAGTAAATTCCAATGTTCTGATACCGCGGCAGGATACCGAGACTTTAGTGGAGCAGGTATTGAAGATTGTAAAGCCGGGGATGAAAGTATTAGACCTTTGTACAGGGTCTGGTTGTGTATTGATTAGTGTGTTGAAAAATGCACCGGAACTTACCGGTATGGGAAGCGACATTTCCAAAACTGCGTTATTAGTAGCAAAGGAAAATGCAAAGCTGCATGAAGTGGATGCCGAGTGGGTACGGAGTGATTTATTTGATAATATAACAGAGACCTTTGATGTCATTATGGCAAATCCACCATATATCCCGACAGGAGAGATTCTGTCACTGATGCCGGAGGTACGGGATTTTGAGCCGGAAAACGCATTAGATGGCGGAGCGGATGGCCTTGATTTTTATCGGAAGATTGCCGGACAGGTAAAGGATTATTTGAATCCTGGCGGATATGTTTACATGGAAATCGGATATGACCAGGGAGAAGCTGTCTCAGAGCTGATGCGTAACGCAGGATTTACAGAAGTTGAAGTAATCAAAGACCTTGCACGAAATGACCGTGTGGTAAAAGGGAAAGGAAATTAAAATGTTTGATCGTTTAGAGGATTTATTGATTCGTTATGAAGAGTTGATGAGTGAGTTAAGTGAACCGGATGTGGCAAATAATCCGGAGCGTTTTCGTAAGCTGATGAAGGAGCAGAGCGATTTAACTCCTATCGTGGAAGCTTATAAAGAATATAAACAGTGTAAGCAGAATATTGAAGATTCTCTTGCTATGCTGGACGAAGAAACAGATGAAGAAATGAAGGAGCTTGCAAAGGAAGAGTTAAATGATTCCAAAGCAAGAGTAGAAGAATTAGAGCAGAAACTAAAAATTCTTCTTCTTCCAAAAGACCCGAATGATGACAAGAACGTTATTGTGGAAATCCGTGCCGGTGCCGGCGGAGATGAAGCTGCTTTATTTGCAGCTGAGATTTATCGTATGTATGTCCATTACGCTGAAAGCAGACGCTGGAAAGTAGAGACAATGGAGTGCGAAGAAATCGGAATTGGTGGAATGAAGAGTGTTACTTTCATGATTACCGGACAGGGTGCTTACTCTGTTATGAAATATGAATCCGGTGTACATCGTGTACAGCGTGTACCTGAGACAGAGTCCGGCGGACGTATCCATACGTCTACCATTACAGTAGCAGTAATGCCGGAGGCAGAAGAAGTTGATGTCCAGATTGATGAAAAGGATATCCGAATCGACGTTATGCGTGCATCCGGAAACGGTGGTCAGTGTGTCAATACTACAGACTCTGCAGTTCGTCTGACTCATTATCCAACCGGAATTGTAATCTACAGCCAGACAGAAAAATCACAGCTGCAGAATAAAGAGAAAGCATTTGCACTTTTACGTGCCAAATTATACGACATAGAATGCCAGAAGGCGCATGATGCAGAAGCAGAAGCCAGAAGAAGCCAGATTGGTACCGGTGACCGTTCTGAGAAGATTCGTACTTACAACTTCCCACAGGGACGTGTAACCGACCACAGAATCAATCTTACCCTTTATAAACTGGACAAGATTATGAATGGTGATATCCAGGAAATCTTAGATGCATTGATTGCAGCAGACCAGGCAGCAAAATTAGCGAAGATGAATGAGTAAGGCTGATTTGCTTGCTTTTACGAAGTTAGTTTTATATTAGTCATTGAAAGATAATCAAAAAATATATGAAAAAGACGGACTTTGACGTATGTCTCTGCCCGCCTTTTCTTATTTGGGGTTTCTTTGATGCACTGTACATCCCTATTTGGGTGGCTTTGATGTATGTATAGACCTCGTTCGTTACGGATAAAGAAAATCGAACAAAAGTTCTTGAAATAATCATGATGATGATATATAATAATTAGAAAGAACGTATGTTTGTAGGCGAGGATAGGTGTATGGGAAAAAGTGTGGAAGTGCAGGGAACAGAAATATCTATAATGACTCATGATGATAAAGATTTCATTTCCCTGACAGATATGTTAAAGGCCAAAGATGGGGATTTCTTTATTTCTGATTGGTTAAGAAATCGTAATACAGTGGAATTTTTGGGTATTTGGGAACAGATACACAATCCCAATTTTAATTATGGCGAATTCGCCATAATTAGAAGCAACGCTGGTTTGAATAGTTATAAGATTAGTGTAAAAGAGTGGACGGAAAAAACAAATGCTATAGGAATATTTGCAAAAGCAGGAAGATATGGCGGTACATATGCATATAAAGACATAGCATTTGAATTTTGGTATGTGGATAAGTCCAGAATTCAAAATTTACTTGATAAAAGAGTTTGAACGACTCAAAGAAAAAGAACAAGCGAAGTTAGGATGGAATGCAAAAAGAGAACTTGCAAAAGTAAACTATCGTATTCATACGGATGCGATAAAAGAAAATCTTATTCCAAAAGAGTTGACAAGCCAACAGACATCCATTATCTATGCTTCAGAAGCTGATGTATTAAATGTTGCATTGTTTGGAATGACGGCAAAACAATGGAGAGAGAATAACCCTGATTTAAAAGGTAATATCAGGGATTATGCGTCTATCAATGAGCTGATTTGTTTATCAAATATGGAAAATATTAATGCAGTGTTGATAGAGGATAAAGTGTCACAAAAAGAAAGATTAATAAAACTGAATAAGATAGCAATACATCAGATGATGATTCTAGAAGAGAAACAAGGATACAAATATTTAAAATAGAAACGAGAGAAATATATGCGGAAACTTATTAGTGAGATATTAAATAGTGAAAATGTCATTGAAAAATGTTGCGAGTTAGAAATTTTAAAAAGAAATTGGAAACTGTTATTATTTGATTCGGGCGTGGATAATTTGGTTTTATATGAATTTAACAAGAAATTTGGAAAATACGAAATATGTGGAATGGGCGATTATAACCATTGCTTCATTATAAATAGAGATATGTTAATAAAACAAGAAAATGTACCTCTTGCATTTTCAACTTGTGTCAATTTTGATTCAAATGTATCTAGTTATATTAGTAGTATGTTTTTTAAAAACAGACAAGATAATGATTTGGTGAATATGATTCAATATATTAGGAGTAAGAATTTCCAAACAACATGTCAGCATTATGCATTTGAGGTTTCATTGAATTTGTATCCTGTTAAGGAAGATGCTATATATAATACTTTATATGCAGATAGTATGTTGGCCGAAATGTCAGATGAACAGATTGAAAAAAGAGATTTTACACCATTTGTATTGCCTGAAGATGCATATCAAAAGATATATAAGGGATTACAGTATATAAAAAATGATAAGGGAAAAGATTATGAACTATTTGATAGTATTTATGCGATGTTACTTAAAGCTTTTATTATAAAAAGTGGGGGGAAAAAGGAAAATAGGAAAAAGATAGAAGATTTTTTAGATTTTGTAATAAATAATGTTGGATGCTATTTAGAAAACGAAGTATATTTGATAGGAAAGTATCTGTGCAATAGTGGTGACACAGTTTTTTTCAGACACATGCAACAAAATAGGGATAAAGATAATTTTTTCAGAGATGTAAGAGGAATGGCATGGGACTTATGTCATTTAAGAAATGTATTAGAAGAGATGAAAGTAAGAAATACATCAGATGATATTACTTTTTTACATTGCTTTGCTTCATATGAAACTGGGTTAGTAGACATCTTGAAAAGTAATCGAATTAAGAGAATTTTATATTTAGATGGACAAGCATATTATAAGTATGAACATGATGTGTTTGAGATTGATGGATGTATGGAATTGAAAAAAACATATAAAGAATCATTTGAAAAAAAAGTAAAAAATAGCATGATGAAAGAGCTGTGTTTTTCTTTGGAACAAGAGGCGGGACACTTTTTAAAGGGATAGGATAAATGTGTTAATTTAATTAATCCATTGTTAGATAAAGAACAAACGATTTTAGATTTTATTTGGTTCGTATTAGCTCTCACAAAGAGGTACACGTTCCGAGCCTTCTTACTGTATAGAGGTAATTGTTCCGAGCCTATAATCAAAGAGGCGTTCGTTCCGTGAGGGCGACCAGGCAGCAAAATTAGCGAAGATGAATGAGAATTAATATGAATTAGTAAGAATCAAGAAAAGCGGTCTTTTGATTAGGTCAAAGGATTGCTTTTTTCTTGTAGGTATTAGGATACTTTGGAGAGTCAAGTATTAGAGTCTATAAGAAAAACAAGAATGGAAGAGTAAATAACAATAGTATTTATGATGATTAAATTGGGAAAAAGGCATAATTATGGTATAATTAGACCATGAATAGGAGGTGTACATTATGCCACAAATAATTCCAATTAAAGATTTGAAGAATACATCAGAGATATCTGATATGTGTCATAAAGCAGAGGAACCAATTTATATTACGAAAAATGGATATGGAGATATGGTAATTATGAGCATGGAGACTTATGAGTCAACCATGAGACAGATTGCCATGTACAGAGATATTGAAATATCTGAAAAGCAAATAGAGGCAGGACAGGTAAAGGATGCCAGAACTGCGCTTAGAGAAACATCAAGGTAAATTGTAATATGCTCAGGGATTAGAGTGGGAAAACAGAAAATATTCCATTCTGCATGGAAATGAACAATTATTTGCGAGTAAATATAAATTGTATTTGCCAACAGAAGAGGAATTGAGAGAAGAGATAGAGACACAAAAAGCTATTTTTTATTTACAACAGAAGGATGCAAAGGAAAAAACTGGAGAAGAACCAGATGCTTAAATGTATTAGATTTCTATTTCATTTATATTATGTAGGAATAGCGAAATCCATTTCAGCTTCTTCTAAATGCAACGAATAGTTCCTATTAACTCCTTGCACTTCCCCTTCATCTACGGTATAATCGTAAAGTCCGTGTGCAACCAATCGCATGCGGGGATAAGAACGAATATATTGTGTTATGGATAGAGTGAAGGAGCAGGAAATGAAGAAGAAAATATGGGCGGCAGCTTTGATTTGCATTGTCGTATTAGGAATGCTGGACGGATGCGGACCAAAGGAGAAAGATGCAGACAAGGAAGCAGCAGGAAATACAGAAACAGAAGCAGTGGAAGGGATCCATGCCACAGAGACGGAGACAGAGGCACAGGGAAATCTTAAGGAAGATACCTGGTATGTTTTATCCGGTATGTATCAGCACAAAATGGAAACCGAAGAGAATACCGCTGTGATAAAAAATGTCAATGTATACAATATGGCAGGAACCATGGATGGTGAGACCTTTGTGCAGGCATCTGATTTTACCAATCATTTAAATCAGGCGGAGTATGAGATAAGCTGGAATCGTACTGAGGCAGACGAAGAAGGAAATACAGTTTATACGGTTACTTTATCTGCAAAGATTCCGTGGAATGGCATACAGACGGATGCAGAAGCTTATATCGAATATGAAGACATCAGCCTCGTGGATGCAACTACCGGAATGGTGCTGCCGCAGCATGTAGCTGCAACAGACAGTTCCATGGCTATGATGGCAGAAGTGGCTTGTGCCGGCACAACATATCAGGTGGCAGCCACAGAAGATACAGAGACAACATTTGGTGACTGGACGGTAGAGGATGGCAGTGAGTATCCGATGGTGACTTACTATGAAATAAAAGAGACTTATAAAGTAACAGCACCGGCAGAATATAAGGGACTGCTGTTCGTATTACAGACACAGCGTACCGCAGAAGAATATGAAAATGGAATTGTAAAGGGTCTTGGAACAGATGAAGCACATACATTTGATGGCACAATCAATGATGGAAGTGTGGCAATTGAGTTAGACCGGGATTATGAGTATATCAATGCAGAATAGAAACTGAGCAAAGTGGGCAAAGCTTACTTTGTATCAGCATGAAACAGAATCGTCGAAAGGTGGTTCTGTTTTTCCACGTTTAAAGGAGCATACAATGGATTATAGCAGATTAGAAAAAGGAATTATGGATTTCATACAGGAAGAGCAGGTAAAACTTGGATACCGGAAAGAAAAAATCCGGTTATATTATCCTTTGAGTTCATTAAAGCATTTTCTGGGAGAAGAAGTGAGCGGAAAATCAACGGAAGAATTGGAAAAAGAATTTTATGAAGCAGCAGGAATACGGCTTGGCAGAGTAGAAATTAGCAGAAATAAGGACCGCTTTTGTTTTGTAGTGCCGGAAGAAGGTGCAGAATATGTGCATGAAAAAAGAAGTGGAAATTCTTTTATTAAAAAGCTGGTGGCTCTGCTGCAGACACATCCTTGCACCATAGAGGACATCCATAAGCTGTTCTTAGGAACCGGCGAGAAGATACATTTTGAGAAAATTGAAACAGAGGATTTTGACCATCTCATCTATTTTGAAAGCGGAGAGGATTCCTATTATTATTGCTTTAAGGACGAAGGCTGCCATATCATCTATCATCGTTTTATGCCGGAGGATTACCGGGATTTGTTTTCTGATAGTGTAGAGTAAGAACTATTTTATGATAAAAGAAAAGAGGAAGAGAAGTTGCAAAAGAAAATAAACAGAGGAATCGCTGTATACAATCATTTTTGGGGAAAATATCGTTACGAATCCTAAGCTTGTCCTAGCTATTCGAAGGGAAAAATGGTAAAATAGAACTAATGATGTAAGTTAAGAAAAGAAGAAAATTCACAGAAATAAAAGATAGTAAGAGGAAGAAGAATGGCAGCAAAGTTTTATGCAGTCCGAAAAGGAAAGAAACCGGGTATTTATATGAGCTGGGATATATGTAAGCAGCAGACCGATGGTTTTCCGGGAGCAGAGTTTAAAAGCTTTCCAACAAGAGAAGCGGCAGAAGAATATATCGGTCAGAAGCAGCAGACAGTAGAAAAAGAGCCGGAAAATTATGCCTTTGTGGATGGTTCCTATAATATTGCAACTAAGGTATACGGATATGGCGGCTTTCTGATGGCAGATGGGAAAAAAGAAGTACTGCAGGGTTCAGGCTCGGAAGAAGAAATGGCTTCCATGCGTAATGTGGCAGGAGAAGTATTAGGAAGTATGGCTGCCATTGAGAAGGCGGTGGAGCTTGGACTGGCAGAGCTTACGATATATTATGACTATATGGGCATTGAAATGTGGGCAACAGGAGCATGGAAACGGAATAAGACAGGAACCATTGCTTATTATGACTATATTCAGAGCATAAAGGATAAAATTACGCTTCATTTTGTAAAAGTAAAAGGGCACTCAGGGGTAGAAGGAAATGAAGAAGCAGATCGTCTGGCAAAAGAGGCAGTCGGAATTGAAATATAGTATCTGCAGATGAGTGGATACGGGAATAAAAAGGAGGAAAGAAATGGTTTCATTAAAGGACGTGGCGAAGCGTTGCGGTGTCTCAACGGCAACAGTAAGTAAAGCGTTGAATGGACATAGTGATATTGGGGAGAAGACCAGGATACGGATTAAAGAAGCAGCACAGGAGATGGGGTATTTTCCGAATGCGGCAGCAAGGGCATTAAAGACGAACCGTTCTTATAACTTAGGAGTACTTTTTAAAGAGGAGGCCGGAAGAGGGCTTACCCATGAATATTTCTCTGGCATCTTAAATGGATTTAAAGAAAAGGCGGAAGAATTAGGCTATGATATCACTTTTATTAATAATGAGCATGTGAATCATAAGATGTCATATCTTGAACACTGCAAATACCGGAATTTTGACGGAGTTGGAATTGTGTGTGCCAGGTTTGAGGAACCGGAGGTACAGGAACTTTTGCAGAGTAATATTCCGATTGTTACTGTAGATTATGTATATCACAACTGCACGGTTGTTTCTTCTAATAATGTAAAAGGGATGAATGAACTGGTACGTTATATTTATTCCAAGGGACACCGGAAAATTGCATACATTTATGGGGAAAAACATTCGGCTGTTACCAGAGATCGTCTGACCAGCTTTTTCCAGACAATGGAGAGCTTTAATCTGAATGTTCCGGATGACTACTTAAAGGAAGGAGAATATTTAGATACCAGGCTTGTGGCAAAGGCAACCAGGGAACTTTTAAATCTGCCTGACCCGCCGACCTGTATTCTCTACCCGGATGATACAGCATTAATCGGTGGGATTAATGTAATTGATGAAATGGGACTAAAAGTACCGGATGATATTTCTATTGCAGGTTTTGATGGAACAAAAGTATCCCAGATGATGAGCCCAAAGATTACAACCATACGGCAGAATACCAGAAAGATTGGGGAAGAGGCCGTAAAACGTCTGGTACAGAGAATCGAGCAGCCTAAGACAACGCTGGTGGAGCGTGTGATTATCAATGGAGAACTTTTGGTAGGAGAATCAGTAGGAGGAATCTGATATGGCACTGCAATTTGTGCTGGGCAGTGCTGGAAGCGGAAAGTCAGGCTATGTATTCCGCAAAACAGTCAAAGAAGCTCAGAAGAATTTAAAGAAAAATTATTATGTAGTAGTACCGGAACAGTTCACGATGCAGACGCAGCGTGAACTTGTTCGGTTACAGGAAAAAAACAGTATTATGAATATAGATGTGGTCAGCTTCCAGCGACTGGCATATCGTATTTTTGATGAATTAGGAAAGACGAATATGGCAGTTTTAGAAGAGACCGGGAAAAACCTTGTATTGCGTAAGGTTGCCGAAGAGCGGATGGATGATTTATGCGTCATGCAGGGAAATATGAAAAAGATGGGATATATCAGTGAAGTGAAGTCCCTGATATCAGAGCTGACACAGTATAATATCGATCCGGATACTTTGGAAACATTTATTGAAGAGCAGAATATGCCACCGGCATTTTCCTATAAACTGCAGGATATCCTGACCATGTACCGGGGCTTTCGAAGTGCAATTTCCGGGATGTATATTACTGCTGAAGAAGTTTTAGAAGCCTTCTGTGATATGGCAGAGGAATCAAAGCTTTTACAGGATGCCGTGCTGGTTTTCGATGGATTTACCGGATTTACACCGATTCAGAATAACGTGCTTTACCGCCTGATGGGAATTGTATCAGATATATATGTGACAGTAACCATTGACCCGGCAGAGGATATTTATTCCTATCATGATATGCAGGAGCTGTTTGCCATGAGTAAGAAGACTGTAACCAGCCTAATGAAAATGGCGGAAGAGAAGCATTTTGAAGTAACAGAGCCGGTGGTATTAAAGAATCCCAAAGCTGACCGGTTCCGGGAGGCACCGGTACTACGGTTCTTAGAGCAGAATCTGTTCCGTACCAGACATCATAGCTACGAAAAGAAGGATGAGAAAGAAATCAAAGAAGGCATAGAGATTTTATCCCTGCCAAATCCAAGAAGAGAACTGCAGTATGCAGCAGAAGAGATTGCAAGGCTGGTGCATACCGGAGCATACCGCTACCGGGATTTTGCCATTATTTCCGGTGCCATAGAAGAGTATGGAAGCTATGTGCTGCAGATTATGGAGGAGTTTGGCATTCCGTTTTTCTTAGATATAACGAAAAATATTTTACTGCATCCATTTTTGGAATTTGTCCGGTCTCTTTTGCAGGTAATCGAGGACAATTTTTCAGAGGAAGCAATGTTCCGTTATCTGCGCTGCGGATTATCACAAATCAGTGAGGATGAGATTGACCTGCTGGAAAATTATGTACTGGCAGCAGGCATCCGTGGAAAGAAAAAATGGGAGGCAAGATTTATTTATACCACCCATGAGGTTACGGAAGAAGATTTAGAAGCATTAAATGAACTCCGGATCCGTGTAATGGAGCCATTTTCGGAATTGACGGCTGTATTTCGTAAAAAAGGTGCTACCGTACGGGAATGCACGACAGCACTCTATCAGTTTATTGTGTCCTTACAGATAGAACAGCAGTTAAAATACCGGGAGAATCAGTATAAAGAGGCGAAGGACTTAGCCAAGGCAAAGGAATATGCGCAGATTTATCGCATCGTAATGGATATTTTGGATAAGATGGCAACGCTTCTGGGTGATGAAGTCATGGACATATCCGAATATGCCAAGGTCTTAGAGGCTGGCTTTGAAGCAGCCAAAGTAGGCGTGATTCCGGGTGGCTATGACTGCATGATGATTGGTGATATCGAAAGAACCCGTCTTGACGATATAAAAGTATTGTTTATCGTGGGAGTCAATGATGGTATTGTGCCAAAATCCGATAATCGTGGCGGCATCATTTCCCAGCTGGAAAGAGAAGAACTTGCGAAAAATCATATGGAACTGGCTCCTACAGCAAGGGAACGTGTTTTTATCCAGCGTTTTTACCTTTATCTTGCAGTGACAAAGCCATCGAAAAAACTTTATCTTACCTATGCAAGGGTAGGCAGTGATGGAAGTGCCAAGCGCCCGTCCTATTTTATTCATATGATTGAGGGACTGTTCCCGGGGTTAAAAGCAGAGCTGATAACGGGAGAACAGGTTGATGAAACACTGGTAACACCGGAGAGCAGCATGGCATTTCTGTTAGAGGGACTGTATCAGGAAGATGCCGGGTGGAATGATGAGAAGGAAGTACTCTGGCAGGCTTTGCTGCACTGGTATGAAAAGGAACCGGCATATCGGGAGCAGGTAAAAGCTATTCTTGATGCAGCAGAGCTTAAATATCATGCAGAGCCAATCAGCCGGGCTGTGGCAAAGGCTCTTTATGGAAATGAGTTAAAGAACAGTGTTACGCGGTTGGAACAGTATGCAGCCTGTGCCTGTGCCCATTTCCTGACTTATGGACTGCGTTTACAGGAACGGGAACTCTTTGAATTCCGTATGGCGGATATGGGAAATATCTATCATCAGGCATTGGAAAATTATAGCCGGTATCTGAAAGAATCATCCTATAGCTGGTTTGATATTACAGAAGAAGCACAAAAACAGCTTATGGAGCGGGCAATGGAAGAAGCAATTGCTTCCAGTGGAAATGCAGCCATGGCAGATACAGCGGCAAACCGTTATCAGGTAGCAAAGATGAAAAAGATTTTTGCACGGACCATCTGGGCACTGACCAGCCAGATCCGTCAGGGAAAATTTGAACCATCGCAGTTTGAAGTGGGATTTTCCTATACGGATGATTTAAATGCAGTGAATTTTAAACTCAGTGAAGAAGAGCATATGCGGCTCCAGGGAAGAATTGACCGTATTGATACTTATGAAGATAAAGATAAGTTATATGTAAAGATTATTGATTATAAATCCGGTAATACCGGTTTTGAACTACTATCTTTGTATCATGGACTGAAGCTTCAGCTTGTGGTTTATATGAATGCAGCAATGGAATTATTTGCAAAGCAAAATCCGGCAAAAGAGGTAGTGCCGGCAGGTATGTTCTACTATCATATTGATGATCCGATGGTGGAAGGAACCGGTAGTGAATCTGAAGAAGAGATTCGAAGAAAGATATTGGAAAATTTACGTCTGGATGGAGTGGTAAATACAGAGGATGATATTTACCGTGCCATGGATGTGGAACTTTCCGGTAAATCCAATGTCCTTCCGATTTCTGTAAATAAGGACGGAACGGTGCGAAAGAGCGATAAGGCTGTGGATAAGGAAGAATTTAGGCTGATTGCGGATTATGCCAACTATCGGATTGCAGAAGCCGGAAATGCTATTTTAAAGGGGAATACAGAGGTGAATCCGTATCTTTTAAAGAACCGGAGCAGTTGTGATTATTGTCCATATGCTGCGGTCTGTGGATTTGATAAAAAGATTCCGGGATATGAAGTAAGGCGGTTGGAAGAATTATCTTCCGAGGAAATCTATGAACGCATGAAGGAGGTTTTTTAAGAAATGGGAATGACATGGACAAAAGAACAGCAGCAGGTCATTGATTTAAGAAACCGTAATATCTTAGTGTCTGCGGCAGCAGGTTCCGGAAAGACAGCCGTACTGGTAGAGAGAATCAAAGAGCTGGTATTGGATAAGAAGCATCCGGTAGATATTGACCATCTTCTGGTGGTAACCTTCACCAATGCGGCGGCAGCCCAGATGAAAGAGCGTGTAGCAAAAGCCTTGGAAAAGGCATTGCAGGAGAATCCTTCCGATGTGAGATTACAGCAGCAGGCTGCACTGGTGCAGAATGCGCAGATTACTACCATAGACAGTTTCTGCCTTTATGTGCTTCGGAATCATTTTCATGAAATCGGTCTGGAGCCGAATTTCCGTATTGGAGATGAAGGCGAGTTAAAGCTTCTTCGGGAAGATGTAATGACCGGATTGTTTGAACAGTGTTATGAAGAAAAACATCCGGGTTTTTTGCATCTCATTTCCTGTTATGGAACCAGTAGAAGTGATGCACCGGTGCGGGATATGATTTTTAAACTTTATTCCTATGCACAGAGTTATCCATGGCCGAAGCAGTGGCTTCGGGAAGCGTTAAGCTGTTATGAGATAAAAACAGAGCAGGAATTAGAACAGGCGCCTTTTATTGAAATGACGGTAGAATATGGGAAGCAGATGGTAAAGGGCTATTTAGAGCAGGCAGAGCATTATCATGAACTTTGTCAGGATGTCGATGGCCCCTATATGTATGAGGAAGCCTGTGAGCAGGATGTAGAGCTGATGGAGGAATTGCTTTCCTGCAGTACTTATCAGGATTTTTATGAAGAATTAGGAAAATGTAAATTTGCAACATTAGGAAGAGCAAAGGATTATATCGGAAGTCCGGAAAAGCAGGAGCAGGTAAAGACAGAACGTAAGAAGCTTAAGGATGGAATCGGAAAGTTAAAAAGTGACTGCTTTGCCCTTACTTTTCAGGAAATCTTAGAACAGCTCATTCTGGTGCAGCCATCAGCAGAAGCGTTAGCTGAAGTGACGGAGCGTTTTATCGATGCTTTCACAGAAAGAAAGCAGGATAAGAATCTGGTGGATTTCTCAGACCTTGAGCATTTTGCATTAGAGATATTGGTAGAGGAAGAGACCGGGAAACCAACGGAGACTGCAAAGGAATTTCAAAATGCCTATGAAGAAATTATGATTGATGAGTATCAGGACAGCAACTATGTGCAGGAGACGATTCTCCGGGCAATTTCAAGAGAAGTGGTCGGACAGAATAATCTTTTTATGGTAGGAGATGTAAAACAGAGTATTTACCGTTTTCGTCTGGCGAGACCGGAGCTTTTTATGGAAAAGTTTGATACTTATGAGACAACAGATGCACCCTGCCAGCGGATTGATCTGCATAAGAACTTCCGAAGCAGAGATACGGTGCTTACTTTTACCAATGATATTTTCTATCAGATTATGAAACGGAATCTTGGCGGTGTGGATTATACCGATGAGGCGGCATTGTATTGTGGTGCAGATTATCCGGCGGGCGAGAAAGAGGATGCTTTTGACAGTGAGATTCTTCTTACAACTACACAGGAACTGGAAGAGGGAACAAAACAGCAGATTTCAAAACAGGAACTGGAAGCAAAATTAATTGCAGACCGGATTCGGAAGATGGTAGGCAAAGAAGAGGTGGTAGACGAAGAAACCGGAGAATTCCGGAAAGTCCGCTATGGCGATATTGTAATTTTACTGCGTAGTTTAAGTGAATGGGCGGACCTTTTTGCAGAGGTTTTAAATGCCAATGGAATTCCGGCACATACGGTTTCAAGAACCGGATATTTTTCCACATTAGAAATCAGGACGGTATTAAATTATCTTAGGATATTAGATAATCCAAGACAGGATATTCCACTGGCGGCAGTATTAAAATCCCCAATGGCAGGTCTTTCCGATGAGCAGCTTGCAAGACTCCGGTTACTGGCAGAGGACAAGCCGTATCATCAGTGCGTAAAGATGTTTTTGGAAGCGGAAGAAGAGCTGACAGAAAAAGAATCAACAGCGGATGAAGACATGCGGGCAAAATTAAAACGTTTTTCCGAAACATATAAAAAACTTCGTAGACAGACCATGGATATACCAATGCACGAACTGCTGCAGAAGGTATTGAAGGAAACGGGATATGCCAGATATGCATCGGCATTGCCGGCGGGCAGACAGAGACTTGCAAATCTTCATATGCTGTCAGAGAAAGCTATTGCCTATGAGAAAACCAGTTATCGCGGACTTTATCATTTTATAAGATACATTGATGAGCTGCAGAAGTATGATGTGGACTTTGGGGAAGCAGAACTTGTGGGTGAAAATGAAGATGCAGTAAATATAATGAGTATACACAAGAGTAAGGGACTGGAATTTCCGGTCTGCTTTGTCAGTGGAATGGGCAAATCCTTTAATAAGCAGGATAGCCGCAGCAAGATGATTCTGCATCCGAACCTTGGCGTTGGACTTGATATTATTGAGGAAGACCGGCGGATAAAAGTACCTGCATTTTTTAAGAAGGTAATTGCAAGGCAGACAGAATTAGAAAGTCTCGGTGAGGAGCTTCGTGTCTTATATGTGGCATTTACAAGAGCCAAAGAAAAATTGATTATAACGGGCTACATCAAGGATGAAGAAATGCTGCAGCAGATAAGAGAAATTTATTGCGGAAGTAACCGAAAAGCACTTAATTTTAAGGAGCGGGCAGAAGCAAAGACCTTCCTGGAGTGGATCCTTCCGGCGGCAGCCGCCAGTGGCAGCTGGGACAAGGTTTCCTATGTGACACCATGGAGCATGTTAGAGGACGAGGCGGCGCATCAGATAACAGAGCATGTGTCATTGAGGCAGCGTGTGCAGCAGGCGGAGGAAGTTTCGGATACTTTGTATGAAAAGATAAAGGAACAATTATCCTATCAGTATCCGCACCCGGATGCCATTCATCTGGTGACAAAATATTCTGTATCGGAATTAAAACACCGGGCAATGAGGGAGCTTGCAGCAAAGGAAGAAGAGGATGTTACACCAAAATTCTTAGAAGAAGTATCTACCCCATATGTCCCGGCATTTATGGAAGGAAAAGCAGAAGTAAATCAGGGAGCACTGCGTGGAACAGCAATGCATCGCCTGATGGAATGCTATGATTTTACGAAAATGCCGGATTGTTCCGATGAATTTGCAGAGAATATAAAAAAGCAGTTGACAGGACTGGTACAAATGGGTAAAGTATCTGAGGATATGCAAAAATTAATCCGTATACCATCCGTGGAATTATTCTTAAAATCGCAGCTTGCACCCCGTATGAAAGCAGCTGCAATGCGGGATGATTTGTTCCGCGAGAAGCCGTTTGTCATGGGAAATCATGAGATGGAAGAAGAGATGGTTTTAATCCAGGGAATCATAGATGTTTTCTGGGTGGAAGAAGATGGAATCGTACTGCTTGATTATAAGACAGACCGGGTAGATAGTGCCACAAGGCTGCGGGATATGTATAAAGAACAGCTGGATTTATATGCAGAAGCTTTAGAACGGATATTTCGGCTGCCGGTGAAGGAGAAGTATCTTTATTCCTTCCGGCTGAATCAGGCAATTGAAGTATAAGGTGTCATAAGCGATGAAGGAGAAAAAGTTTGTATAGGAAAGGCTTTTGTTTGAAGGCATTTGCTTGCCCATTGAAATACCGAAGTTCTAAGGCATATGTTTTCCTTTTTTCTATAAATACAGTCTTTCCAATGTTTGACAGACACATTGCACGGTTCGCTGCCTGCGGATACATGAATAGGCTTGTTAGGGGCACTTAGAATTTCGTCTGCAACCAGGCAACGCTGGTACAGGGATGTACCAGCGAGGCACAGATGAACACGGATGTGAATTTGTGCCGGTTGCCAGACGAAGTTCATATATTAGCCGAAATTCTTAGTGCCCCTTACAGGCGTATGTGGTATCCGCAGACAACGGACAGTGCGACGTGTCAGTCCAAGCAACGGAAAGACAGTTTATCATCAAGGAAAACATACGCCTAAGAACTACTGGTATTTCAATGAAAAAAGCAAATGTTCTCCAAACAAAACCTTTTCCGGTAAACTTTTTCATCCACTCACTTATAATATACTGGAACACAAGGAGAAAAAACGTGAAAATAATTTTAGCATCAGCTTCCCCACGAAGAAAAGAACTTTTAGAGCAGCTTGGACTTACCTTTCTGGTATTTCCGGCACAGGGAGAAGAAAAGCAGGTGGGAGATACGCCTTCTGAGATTGTCATGAATCTGGCGAAGCAGAAAGCGGGAGAGATTTATAAGAAGATGATAGAAGCCAAAGTAGGAGAACAGGACAGTCTGGTAATCGGAGCAGATACCGTCGTGGTAAAGGATAGCAAAGTGCTGGGTAAACCGAAGAACCGGGAGGATGCATTTACAATGTTAAAAGGACTTTCCGGAAGTATCCATGAAGTATATACCGGAGTTTCGCTCTGGATGCGGGAGGATGGAAAGAAAGTACAATACAGTTTTTATGAATGTACGAAAGTAACCATGTATCCGGTTACAGATGAGGAACTGAATCGTTATATAGATACCGGGGAACCGATGGATAAAGCAGGTGCATATGGAATTCAGGGAAAAGCAGCTGCATTTATCAAAAAAATCGAAGGTGATTACAACAATGTAGTAGGTCTGCCGATTGCCCGGATTTATCAGGAATTAAAACAATTAGGTATTGATGTGTATAAATTTTCTTAAAACAGGAGGAAAGAATAAATGGAATACGATGAGGTATGTCTGAATTATTTTTTGGAGCATCAGTCACAGTTATTTGATGAAAATGTGGCAGACAGTTTAGAAGAGGCAGAAGCGTTTTTAGAGGACTGTATGGCGGTTATCTGTGACAGCATCAAAGAAGTAAAACAGTTCTTAGATGAAAGCGGTGCGGATGTATCCGGAATGAGTAATCATGAAATTGAAGAAGCAGAAGAAGTATTTTCACTGCCAGATGGCAGATATCTGGTGGTAGAAGCGTAAACGAAAGGGGTATTAAATATGAGCAATAACTATGATGTAATCATTATCGGTGCAGGTCCGTCCGGAATTTTCTGTGCCTATGAACTAAAGGAAAAAAGACCGGATTTAAAGGTCCTCATGATAGAAAAGGGAAGAAGCATTGAGAAACGCCAGTGTCCAAAGCGTAAGACAAAGGTCTGTGTAGGATGTCAGCCGTGTTCGATTACAACAGGATTTGCCGGAGCAGGTGCATTCTCTGATGGTAAATTATCATTATCACCGGATGTAGGTGGCAATCTGCCGGAAATCTTAGGATATGAAGAAGCATTATCCTTAATTAAAGAATCGGATGATATTTATCTGAAATTCGGTGCAGACACCAATGTCTATGGTGTGGATAAAGAAAAAGAAATCCGTGAGATTCGTAGAAAAGCAATCAATGCCAACTTAAAATTAATCGAGTGTCCGATTCGTCATCTTGGAACAGAAGAAGGATATAAGATTTATGCACGTCTGCAGAAGCATTTGTTAGACCTTGGTGTGGAGATTCTCTTTAATACCATGGTAGCAGATATTCAGGTAGAAGATAATGCCGTAACCGGTGTTGTAACAGAAAAGGGAGATACATATTATGCGAAAGAAATCATTTCCGCAGTAGGACGTGAAGGCGCAGACTGGTTCTCACATATCTGTAAGGAAAAAGAGATTGAAACAAAGGTAGGTACGGTTGATATCGGTGTCCGTGTGGAAGTGCGTGATGAGGTTATGGATTTCTTGAATACAAACCTTTATGAAGCAAAACTGGTTTATCATACACCTACCTTTGACGATAAAGTGCGTACTTTCTGTACCAATCCATCCGGGGAAGTAGCAACCGAATATTATGATGACGGACTTGCGGTTGTAAATGGACATGCTTACAAGTCGAAAGATATGAAAACAAATAATACCAACTTTGCATTGCTGGTATCCAAGAACTTTACCAAGCCATTTAAGACTCCGATTGAGTATGGTAAACAGATTGCACAGCTTTCCAATATGCTTTGTGATGGCAAAATTTTAGTACAGACATTTGGTGATTTTAAGCGGGGCAGAAGAACTACAGAGGAACGTCTGGCAAGAAACAATCTGATTCCAACCTTAAAGGATGCAGTGCCGGGAGATTTATCACTGGTATTCCCACATCGTATTATGGTAGATATCGAAGAAATGTTAGAGGCATTGGATAAGGTTACACCTGGTATTGCCAGTGATGAAACATTACTTTATGGTGTAGAAGTAAAATTCTATTCCAATAAAGTTGTTGTCAGCAAAGATTTTGAAACCAGCATTAAAGGTCTGCGTGCCATCGGTGATGGTGCAAGCGTAACCAGAGGATTACAGCAGGCATCTGCAAACGGAATCAGCGTGGCAAGAAGTATATTAAAGAGTCTTGAAGCATAAAAACATACCAAAGAATTGGTTTTCGAATAAGAAAAGGAAGAAAATTCATGGGACGAAAGAGTAAAATTGCCGCAGTGGTCTTAAGCATTTCTGTATTGCTTGGTGGATGCAGTCTTGGAAAAAATGACATTGTATTTACAACAGGCTTATCTGCTAATGAAGTTTTTAAGATAGAGCATGAAAAGGTATCTTTGGCAGAAGCCAAGGTATATCTTTGTAACTACCAGAATCTATATGGAAATGTCTATGGAATCGATTTGTGGGAACAGCAGTATCAGACCGATGATTTAGAGCAGTATGTGAAGGACGTTACATTATCGGAAATGACCCGGGTAATCTGCATGGACCAGCTGGCAGAGCAGAAGGAAATTACTTTAAGTAAAGAGGAAAAGACCAATTTGAAGCTGGCTGCAAAAGAATATTATGAGTCATTGAATGAAGAGGAAAAAAGTTATATGGATGTCAGTGAGGCAACCATAGGGAGACTCTATGAGAATTATGCACTGGCGAGCAAGGTGTATACATCTTTAACAACCGGTGTCAATGAGGAAGTCAGTGATGATGAAGCAAGGGTCATGGAAGCACAGCAGATTTATGTAAAGGATCAGAACCGTGCAGGAGAGGTGGCATCCAGACTGGCAAATGGAGAGGATTTCCGGACAGTAGCAGCAGATTATAATGAGGCTGCCCAGATTGATATTACCTTTGGAAGAGATGAGATGCCAAAGGAAGTAGAGGATATTGCATTTAACTTAAATGATGATGAAATATCAGGAAGCATTGCGACAGAGGATGGTTATTATTTTATCAAGTGCATCAATAAATTCAATCAGGAGCTGACGGATGCAAATAAGGTTAAGATTGTTAAAAAACGTGAGAAAGAAGCATTTAATGACGAATATGACGCTTTTGTGGCAGACTTATCTTCAAGCCTCAATGAAAAAGTCTGGGATGAACTGGAACTTAAAACAGACGGAACCATAACCACCAACAGTTTTTTTGAAGTGCTGGATAAGTATTATCAGTTAGAAGAGTAGAACAATAGTAGAAAAAATCAATAGAATCTGCCGCAGGCAACTTTAAAAGGGAATCTGATACAATCAGATTCCCTTTTTGGCCTTTTTTGAAATTTTATTTTGCCAGCAGCATCATGATATCGTTGCTACGCTGGATGAATTTTGTCATAGCATCTACGGATAATGGCTGATTGCTTAAAACAGCTAAATCGTAAAGCTGCTGACAGAACATTGGTACATGCTCGGAATCTTTGTGATTTAAGATGTACTGGACCAGAGGATGACTGGTATTTAAGGTCAGTGTCTGGTCTGCTGCAAACATGGAAGTATCCATACCGCCCATGCCATTCATGGCATACATTTTCATCATATCCTGCATACGTCTGCCTTCCTCGGAGAGAGTAATAACAGAAGCAATGTCGGCATTTTTCAGTTTGGCAGCTTTAATCGTAAGCTTATCATTCTTTAAAGTATCTTTGAATACTTTGGACAGAGTTTCTTCTGCCTCTTTGGCATCCTCAGCATTTTCCTCTTTCAGGGAATCGGTAAGGTTTGCATCGATTCGCATGAATTTGAATTTCTCATTACGCTGCTCTAACTGGCTGATGAAGGAGGTATCGATATTGTGATTTAAGATAACTGCATCCATGCCCTGTTCCTTGAACATCTTGATATACTGTCCCTGCTGAACCGGATCGGTAACATAGTAAATCGGTTTTCTTTCATCCTTTTCTTCTGAGTCAGAAGCCGTATCTTCAGCCTTTGTATCTTCGGTATTTCCGTCCGTATTTTCTTCTGCTTTTTCGTCTTCTTTCAGAAGCTCCGGAAGAGTAAGGTACTTATCATCTAAGTTCTTAAAGAGAATGTAATCATTCATCTTGTCACAGAACTTGGTATCTTTTAAGCAGCCGAATTTGATAAATGGGCTGATGTCATCCCAGTATTTTTCGTAGCTTTCTTTTTCGGTCTTGCACATACCGATTAATTTGTCTGCAACTTTTTTGCTGATGTAATCGGAAATCTTCTTTACAAAGCCATCGTTCTGCAGGGCACTACGGGAAACATTAAGCGGAAGGTCAGGACAGTCAATCACGCCCTTTAAGAGCATTAAGAATTCCGGAATCACTTCCTTAATGTTATCTGCGATAAATACCTGGTTATTATATAATTTAATAGTTCCTTCGATGGAATCGTATTCCGTATTAATCTTCGGGAAGTACAGAATACCTTTTAAGTTAAATGGATAGTCCATATTCAGGTGAATCCAGAATAAAGGCTCTTTATAATCCATAAATACTTTCCGGTAGAAAGCTTTGTATTCTTCATCAGTGCACTCGCTTGGGGTCTTGGTCCAAAGTGGGTTTGTATCATTTAATGGAACCGGACGTTTTAAAATCTTAAGCTTTTCGGTTCTTGGAGATACTTCTACGACTTCTTTTTCGCCATTTTCATTTTCTTTTTCTTCTGTCTTTGCTTCTTCCACGATTGTTTCAATGACAGTATCGGTATCTAATTTATCTTCCGGTTGGATGGTCTCATACTGTGGCTCGGCATTTGCCTTGGTCAGATAGATTGGTACCGGCATGAAAGAGCAGTACTTCTCAATGACTTCTCTTGCACGATATTCGTTGGCAAATTCCAAAGCATCTTCATTTAAGAAAAGAGTAATTTTGGTGCCGACTTCGGTACGGTCACTGTCTTTCATATCAAATTCTGTACCGCCATCGCATTCCCAGTGAACAGCAGTAGCACCATCTTTATAAGAAAGAGTATCAATGTGAACCTCATCTGCAACCATGAAAGCGGAATAGAAGCCCAGTCCGAAATGACCGATAATCTGGTCTTCGTTGGCTTTATCTTTGTATTTCTCCAGAAAATCGGTAGCACCGGAGAATGCAATCTGGTTGATATATTCTTCTACCTCATCAGCGGTCATTCCAAGACCGTTATCGATGAAGGTAAGGGTTTTATCGTCCGGGTTGACAATAACGTGGATTTCAGGCTTATAATCGGCTGGAAGGGTATATTCGCCCATCATTTCCAGCTTCTTTAATTTGGTAATGGCATCACAGCCATTGGAAATCAGTTCACGATAGAAAATGTCATGATCGGAATACATCCATTTCTTTATAATCGGAAAAATGTTATCGCTGCTAATTGATAAATTTCCATGTTTATTACTCATTTAAAACACTCCTTTTCTTTCTCTATATAATTTCTTGCTTTATTTTGTAGTGTCAGACTACAAATCCTAATAGAAATATTATACTTTGCAAATTTAAAAGTCAATAGAAAATTAGCACTCTTTAGAAAAGAGTGCTAACAAAAATCCGCAACACCAGTATTTATGGGACGTTGCGGATTTCTTAAAAGTTTATAAACTTTCTTTTTTATAATTTTTTCATTCAGATTCAACAGCCTTATCTGGGCTTAAATTGCTTTCCTGGCAGACATAAATTGGCCGTTTTTTGACTTCCATATAAGTGCGGGAAAGGTAGGAACCTAAAATTCCGATGCATAGAAGCTGGATACCTCCGATAAAGATAACGATACATGCCATGGACGGCCAGCCGAAAGCGGAGCCGCCGAATAAAAGCTGCCTTACAATAATAAAGATAATCGCAAGGAAGGAAATGATACACATAAACATTCCGGTAAAGGATGCAAGCTTTAACGGAGCCGTAGAGAAGGATATCATTCCGTCTAAGGAGTAGCGGACCAGCTGGAAGAAAGACCATTTGGTTTCTCCGGCAATCCGCTCTGTATTTTCAAATTCAATCCATTTGGTACGGAAACCGACCCAGCCAAATAACCCCTTGGAAAAGCGGTTGTATTCATTTAATTCTAACAACGCATCCACAAAAGGACGGTTCATCAACCGGAAATCTCTGGCACCATCTACGATATCTGTATCGGACATTTTGCGGATAAGCTTATAGAACATCCGGGCAAAGAAAGAGCGGACAGGCGGTTCTCCTTTGCGGTTTACCCTTCGTGTGGCAACCGAATCATAGCCTTCTTCCCGGATGGCGTGAAGCATCGAAGGAAGCAGGGAAGGCGGATCCTGTAAATCTGCATCCATAATGGCAGTATAATCACTGGTTGAATTTTTCAGACCGGCATAAATAGCCGCTTCTTTTCCAAAATTACGGGAAAAGGAAATATAATATACACTGTTATCGGAAGAAGCAAGTTTTTTTAGAATGGCAAGGGTATTGTCCGTTGAGCCATCATTGATAAACAGCAGCTTAAGAGAAATCTCAGTAAGCTGTTGTCTGATTTTTGAAATCTCTTCGTAAAAATAGGGAAGTGCTTCTTCTTCGTTATAGCAGGGTACAATAATCGTCATTGTTTGCATAAAAGAATCAATCCTTTGCAAGGTTCTTGTTGGCAGTAGAGAGCATCAGTTTGATACGGTTCAACTGGTTAACCTCACTGGCACCCGGGTCATAGTCGATAGCCACGATGTTAGAAAGAGGGTACTGGTGACGCAGCTTCTTGATAACACCTTTACCAACCACATGGTTTGGCAGACAGGCAAATGGTTGTGTACATACGATATTATTGGTTCCGGTATGAATCAGCTCTAACATTTCGCCGGTTAAGAACCAGCCTTCACCGGTCTGGTTACCCTGGGATACAATCTCAGAAGCATATTTTGCCAGTGTTTCAATGTGGGCAGGCGGATCAAAGTGTTCACTCTTTTCAAATTCGTCACGGGCAGCGGAACGGAGCCATTCGAAAAATCTGATACCGAGGTTTGAGACTCTTGCGGATTTCCGGCTCATGCCAAGGTGTTCTGCTTTAAAGTTCTGGTTATAGAAGCAGTAGAGCAGGAAGTCGGTAAGGTCAGGAACAACAGCCTCAGCACCTTCGGACTCCAGTAAGTCTACCAGATAATTATTTGCGGCTGGAAGGAATTTAACCAGAATCTCACCAACGACACCAACCTTAGGTTTCTTAATGTCTTTCATCGGAAGACGGTCGAAGTCACGGATGATTTCACGGCACATCTTTTTGTATTTCCGGTGGGAGACAAAGCCCTTCCTGGAAATAAATGCAATGACACGTTCCTTCCATTTCTCATGAAGTGCATTGGCAGAACCAGGTACTTCCTCATAAGGTCTGGTGCGGTAGAGACAGCGCATGAAAATATCGCCAAACTCCAGGGCATAAAGACCGTGCTGGATAAGCTGTGGTGTAAATTTAAAGCCTGGGTTCTTCTCTAAGCCGCTTAAGTTGATGGAAATAACCGGAACGTTTTTATAACCGGCTTTTTCCAAGGCACGGCGGATGAAACCGATATAGTTGCTGGCACGACATCCACCACCGGTCTGGGAGATTAAAATAGCAGTCTTTGTCATATCATATTTTCCGGACATAACAGCACTCATAATCTGACCGACAACCATAAGGGAAGGGTAGCAGGCATCATTATTTACATATTTTAATCCTACATCTACAGAGTCACGGTTATCATTGTCAAGTACAACCAGATGATATCCGGCAGCCTGGAAAGCAGGCTCTAAGAGTTCGAAATGAATCGGTGACATCTGCGGACAGAGAATTGTGTAACTGTCACGCATCTCTTCGGTAAATACTACGCGGTTAAAGTTAGCGGGAACGATGGTACGTTTTTCCTGACGTTTTTCTTTGACACGGATAGCAGCAAGAAGAGAACGGATACGGATTCTTGCGGCACCTAAGTTATTTACTTCATCAATTTTCAGGCAGGTATAAATCTTGCCGGATTTGCTTAGAATGTCATTGACGCAGTCTGTTGTAACGGCATCTAATCCACAACCGAAGGAATTCAACTGGATTAAATCAAGGTTATCCTGTGTCTTTACAAAGTTTGCTGCAGCATACAGTCTGGAGTGATACATCCACTGGTCCATAACAATAAGCGGACGCTCTACTTCATGGAGATGTGCTACGGAATCCTCTGTAAGTACAGCTAGACCATAGGAATTAATCAGTTCCGGAATACCATGGTTGATTTCCGGATCCACATGATATGGACGGCCGGCAAGTACAATACCACGTTTTCCAGTCTCTTTTAAATATGCTAAAGTTTCTTCTCCTTTGTGCTTGATATCCTCTCTGGCATTGGAAAGCTCCTGCCATGCAGTTTTCGCGGCAGCTTTGATTTCTTCTGCCGGAATGGAGAACTCTTCGGTAAAGGTATGTACTAACTGCTCGGTCAGAACGTCAAGGTTGGTAAATGCCATAAAAGGATTTAAGAAACGAACCTGACCTGAAGTAATTTCATCTACATTATTCTTGATATTTTCGGCATAGGATGTAACAATCGGGCAGTTGTAGTGATTGTTAGAATCCGGGAATTCATTTCTTTCATAAGGAATACATGGGTAGAAAATGAAATCTACCTGATGCTGAATCAGCCAGGATACATGACCGTGGGCAAGCTTGGCCGGATAACATTCGGACTCGCTTGGAATGGAATCAATACCCAGCTCGTAAATCTTTCTGGTTGACTGTGGAGAGAGTACTACTTCAAATTTTAAAGCTGCAAAGAAGGTTGCCCAGAATGGGTAATTCTCATACATATTTAATACTCTCGGAAGTCCTACGGTTCCGCGGGTGGCTTCTTCTTTCTTCAGTGGAGGATAAGCAAAAAGCCGTTCATTCTTATATTCAAAAAGGTTTGGAATATTTTCTTTATTCTTTTCTTTGCCAAGTCCACGTTCACAACGGTTACCGGTAATGTAGGAACGGTTGCCGGAGAAACGGTTGATGGTTAAAAGACAGTGGTTGGTACATCCCTGACAGCGGGTCAGCTTGGTATCAAAGGTCAGTGCATTGATTTCATCAATGGAAAGCATGGAAGTCTGGTAACCTTCCTCATGACGCTCCCTTGCAATTAAAGCAGCACCAAAAGCACCCATGATTCCTGCAATATCAGGTCTTACCGCTTCACAGCCGGAAATTTTTTCAAAGCTCCGGAGTACCGCATCATTGTAGAAGGTTCCACCCTGAACTACGATATGCTCACCTAAATCCTTTGCATCGGAAAGCTTGATAACCTTGAAAAGAGCATTCTTGATAACGGAATAAGCAAGACCGGCGGAAATATCAGCAACGCTTGCACCTTCCTTCTGAGCCTGTTTTACCTTAGAATTCATAAATACGGTACAACGGGTTCCAAGGTCAATCGGGTTTTCTGCAAATAAAGCTTCTTTGGCAAAATCCTGCACACTGTAATTTAATGATTTTGCAAAAGTCTCGATAAAGGAACCGCATCCGGAGGAACAGGCTTCATTTAACTGTACGCTGTCTACGGTGTGATTCTTGATCTTGATACATTTCATATCCTGC
>ERZ857785.1053-NODE-1053-length-32813-cov-8.055071_pt1 | contig 32813 bp, 28 predicted proteins | sample MGYA00519763_ERZ857785 | MGnify/ENA primary metagenome ERZ857785 (study PRJEB31778, sample SAMEA3449365) | human gut metagenome | biome: human gut; feature: human-associated habitat; material: faeces | place: United Kingdom | collected 2010/2012 ...
TTCGGGGGTGAATGATTATGACAATGATTAGACCTGAAGCAGAAATGAAAGAGAGTGGTGTACAGTGGATTGGTGATATTCCAAGTGATTGGAATACTAAGCCGTTATATGCGTGCTTAGATGAAATTAATCAGAAAAATAATCCTGTTGTAACAACAAATATTCTTTCTTTGACTAATACAGATGGTGTTATTCCGTATTCGGAAAGAGGAAATCAAGGTAATAAGTCAAAGGAAAACTTTGAAGAATACAAAGTTGTATATCCTAATACAATTGTTGCCAATAGTATGAATATTTTGATTGGCTCTGTTGGTTTATCCAAATATGAAGGCTGTGTAAGTCCTGTATATTATGTTTATATGGCAAAACCACAGGTTGATATTCGTTATATGAATTACTTGTTCCAGATGGAACCTTTTCAGAAAAGATTACGTCAATTTGCAAATGGTATTTTAGAGATTCGTTTGCGAGTATCATCACATGATATTCTTCATCAGAAAGTGGCTGTTCCTGCTTATGATGAACAGCAAGTTATTGCCGATTATTTGGACGAAACTTGTTCCAAAATTGATGAAATCATTGCAGAAGCAAAGGCAAGTATTGATGAATATAAGGAACTGAAACAGTCTGTGATTTTTGAAGCAGTGACAAAAGGTCTTGATAAAGATGTTGAGATGAAGAATTCAGAAGTTGAAGGTATGGGATTTATTCCTAAAAAATGGTCTGTTGTTCGATTTATGAAAGTTAACTATGTTCGTGCTAGATTAGGATGGAAAGGACTTAAAGCAGAAGAATATATCGATGTTGGTTATCCATTTTTAGCTGCGTATCACATTGTGAATAATCATTTGTGTTGGGAAAGCCTAAATTGTATTACCAAAGAAAGATATGAAGAATCTCCAGAAATTAAGTTATCAATTGGTGATTTAGTACTGGTAAAGGATGGTGCTGGTATTGGAAAGTGTGCACGAATTGATGAGATGCCATTAGGAGAAGCAACTGTAAACAGTTCATTGTCAGTCATTACCCCCAATAAATTATTAGATTATAGATATGAGTATTATTATTTTATGAGTCCGTTATTTCAAAATATTATTGCAAGATTAAAAAATGGAATGGGAGTTCCACATTTAACTCAAGAGTCAATGAAAGATATTTATTTACCTTTACCATCAAAAAAAGAACAACGGGCTATTGCTGATTATTTGGATAATAAAGTTGTTGAATTGGATTCTCTAATTACTGAAAAAGAATCTCTTATCAATGACCTCGAAGCATACAAGAAATCAATGATTTATGAAGTAGTAACAGGAAAAAGAAGGGTGGTATAATCTATGGCTGAAAATGAAAAGCAATTTGAATCAAATATTGAAGCCTTTTTAATTTCGCCTGTTGGTGGATATGAAAAAGCGACAGATGCTGGATATATCTCATCTTCTGGTATGGCATTGGACATTCATACATTAGTTGAATTTGTGAAAGTAACTCAACCGATTATGTGGAAACGTTTTGAAAAGCGATGTAATTCTGATCCATATAAGAAGTTTTATAAATGCTTTGAAGATGCTGTTCAGATGGATGGATTGTTATTCGTCATGCGTCACGGCTTTAAACATCGTGGATTGGAGTTTAAAGTTTGCTATTTCAAGCCGGAATCTACTCTTAATGATGGTGCTGTAAAAAGATATGAGCAGAATGTGTGCCAGTGCATTAGACAGTGGCATTATTCAGAGCAGAATAATAATTCAGTTGATATGATGCTTGCAATCAATGGTATTCCAGTAGTTGCGATTGAATTAAAAAATCAGCTGACAGGTCAAACAGTAGACAATGCGAAATTGCAGTGGCAGTATGACCGTGATCAGAGGGAACCTGCATTCTGGTTGAATCATCGTATTCTGGCATATTTTGCAGTAGATCTTTACGAAGCATGGATGGCTACGGAATTAAAAGGTACAGATACATATTTTCTTCCATTCAATCAGGGTTCCAATGGTGCAGGAAATGATGGTGGTGCGGGTAATCCGCAGACAGAGGAGGATAATTACGTAACATCGTATATCTGGGAAAATGTATTACAGAAGGATAGCTTGCTGGATATTATCCAGAAGTTCATCAGCTTTGAGGTGAAAACCGAAAAGAAAGATGGAAAGAATGTCACAAAGAAACGTCTGATTTTTCCTAGATTTCATCAGTTGGATGTGGTGCGTAAATTGGTTGCTGATGTGCGTGAGAATGGTTCAGGAAATAATTATCTAATTCAGCACTCCGCAGGTTCAGGAAAATCAAATTCTATTGCATGGACAGCATATCGTTTAGCGTCCTTACATGATGATAATAATGAACCTGTATTTACATCTGTTGTTATTGTAACGGACAGACGTAATCTGGATGAACAGTTACAGGAAACAATTACAGGATTTGATCATACACTTGGCAGTGTATGTACAATTGATAAAAAGAAATCGTCTAAGGATTTAAGAAATGCTCTAAATGATGGGAAAAGAATTATCGTAACAACATTGCAGAAATTCCCAGTTATTTATGAAGAAGTGGATGATACAAAAGATAAAAGATTTGCGATTATCGTAGACGAAGCTCATTCTTCACAGACAGGTTCCTCTGCATTGAAATTGAAGACTGCACTTGCAGATGTGTCGGATGCACTAAAAGAATATGCAGAGTTGGAAGGAAAAGCCGAAGATGAATTGTTAGATGACAATGATCGTTTGATTGGTGAGATGATTTCTCATGGAAAACATAAGAACCTTTCATTTTTTGCATTTACGGCAACACCAAAAAGTGCAACATTAGAGATGTTTGGTACAGAATGGAATGATGGTTCTTATCACCCATTTCATGTATATTCCATGCGGCAGGCAATCGAAGAAGGATTTATTTTGGATGTTCTTCAGAATTATACGACATATAAAACATGTTATCAGATTGCAAAGAACACAAAGGATAATCCTGATGTTCCACAGTCAAAAGCATTGAAGACAATTAAGAAATACGAAGAATTACATCCATATAACATTCAACAAAAATCCGCAATTATTGTCGAAACATTTCGCAACGTGACAAAGCAGAAAATTAAAGGAAAGGGGAAGATGATGGTTGTAACATCATCAAGATTAGCTGCGGTTCGTTACTATCATGAGATCAAGAACTATTTGGAATTAAATGATTATCATGATGTTGAAATTTTGGCTGCTTTTTCTGGTTCAATCAAAGATCCAGATGATCAAGAAGAGATTGAATGGACAGAAAGTAAATTAAATGGTGTTAATGAATCTCATACAAAAGAAGTATTCCATGATGAAGGAAATATTCTAATTGTAGCTGAAAAATATCAAACGGGATTTGATGAGCCATTGCTTCATACAATGATTGTTGATAAAAAATTGCGGGGTGTGAAAGCAGTTCAGACGTTGAGTAGATTAAATCGCATACATCCGGATAAACAGGATACGTTTATTATTGATTTTATAAATACAAAAGAAGATATTTTGAAAGCATTTCAGCCATTTTATAAGGAAACCTTGTTGTCAGAAGAAATTAATACAGATTTAATTTATAAGACACAAAAGATGCTGCGTGCTTTTAAAATTTATGATGACTTGGACATTGAAAAGGTAAGTAAAATATATTTTGATGAAGCCAAGCGTAAAGCAAATAAGATTCAGGCAGCTATAACTAATGCATTGTTGCCAATTCAGCAAAAATACAATGCATTGAACGAGGAACAAAGGTATCAGTTTCGTAGATTATGTAGATCATTTGTAAAATGGTATGGTTATATCACACAGATTGTGAGGATGTTTGATAAGCAGATGCACAATGAATATATCTTTTGTTCTTATTTAGTAAAGGTTATACCTGCTGATCCAATGATGCCATTTGATCTTGGAGATAGAGTAAAACTTGAGTATTACAATCTTGAGAAAACTTATGAGGGTTCTATTAGTCTTTTGAACGAAGAAAATGGTGTTTATGAACCTGCTAAATTGAAAAAACCTGTAAAAATGACTGAAACATTTAGTCCATTGGAACAGGTCATTGATAAAATTAATCAGCAATACATAGGTAATTTTACTGATGGCGATAAGGTTGTAATTAGTACACTACATGAGAAATTAAAGAATAACAAGAAACTGAGAAAAGCTGCAAAGACAGATGGCCGTCAGATTTTTGAAAAGAACATTTTCCCACAGCTATTTGAGGATGCGGCACAAGAAGCATATATTGAAAGTACGGAAACGTACACAAAACTGTTTGAGGATGCTGGAAAATATCGTGCTATTATGAATGCATTAGCTCAGGCGATATTTGATGAGATAAGGGATGAAGGAAAATAATATAAGTATTTAATATTTTTTAGATAAGAGGGAAGGAGAAATAAAATGTTTGAAGCAGGACTTGAATTTTTAAGAGCAGATTTTCATTTACACACACGAAAGGATAAAGAATTTTCCTATAAAGGAGAAGCAAATGATTTTGTAAAATCATATATTGCGGCATTAAAACAAGAAAACATTTCAGTTGGAGTTATTACAAATCATAATAAGTTTGACAAAGATGAATATAAGGCACTGAAAAAGGCAGCAGGTAAAGAAAAAATATTTATATTGCCGGGCGTAGAATTAACAGTTAAAGAAGGGGCCAATGGAATACATACTCTTGTTGTTTTTAATCCTGATGAATGGTTAGAAAATGGAAATAATCATATTCAAACATTTTTGACGGCTGCATTTGCAACAATATCAAATCCTGAAAACAGAAATACAAAATGTTGTTATGATTTAAAGAATACATTAGAAAAACTTGAAGAGTATGGAAAAGATTATTTTATAATATTTGCACATGTTGACCAAAGTAGTGGGTTATTTGAAGAATGCGCTGGTGGATTATTGGAATCACTTTCAGGATTAGCACCGTTTAGAAAAAGAGTCTTAGGAATACAGAAATCAAGGACAAGGAATAACATAAATAAATTCAAAGATTGTTTTGATTATATACCAGCTCTAGTAGAGGGATCTGATCCAAAATCTTTGCAGGATATTGGAAAAGGTAAGAAACAGACATATTTGAAAATTGGAGAATATTCCTATGCAGCAATTAAATTTGCTTTGCAAGATTATAAGAATAGAATTTCTGAATCATTACCGAAACAAAAACATGGATATATCGAGTCTATAAGTTTTCAAGGTGGAAAGTTTGATGGACAGACTATTAGATTTTCATCAGAACTTAATTCGTTAATAGGAATTCGAGGAAGTGGGAAATCATCTATACTTGAGGCAATTAGATATATATTTGATTTGCCATTGCAAACTGATAGAGAATATAAAGAATCTTTGATAAAAAATATTTTTGGATCAGGAGGAAAAGCAAGGTTATCTGTTGTTGATAAACATGGTAAACGTTATGTCATTAGTCGTATATATGGAGAACAAAGCAATATAGTCGATGAAAATGGAGTTGACTTAAATATAGAACCATCAAGTTTATTTGATGGTATCCAATATTTTGGACAAAAAGATTTATCAAATGGTGCTGATCATGAAAATGTACTTCTTGAAAAACTTGTTGGTGGAAAAATTGATAAAAATGTAGAAATAACGTCTAAAGTGAATCAATTAGAAATAACCATTTCTAGGCTGTTAGATGTAAATAAAATTCCAGAGCAAATTGAGGAATGTAAAACTAAAAAATCTGAAATTGAACATAAAATGGCAATTTACAAGGAAAAGGGTGTTGCAGAAAAATTAAAAAAGCAAACTGGTTACACCAAAGATAAAACAATATTAGATTCTGTTAAAGAAAAAATTTGCTTGATGTTGGAAGAATTGAAACAGACGTATGAAAAAAATGAAGGTGTAGTGTTAAGTTTGAAAGATACAGAAAGTATTTATAATTCTGATATTATAATGAAAGCAAAGGATATTTTGAGTTTGATTGAAGATGAATTTAGAACAATTCAAAAATCCATTACACAGATAGAAAATAGCTCATTGCAGTTTGAAATGGTAATAGCAGAATTATCGAAAAAAATAGAAGGCCTTTCAGATGAATTTGCTCAAATAAAAAGAGAAATTCAAGATGATACATTAGATCCTGATAAATTTGTGAAAATGACACAAGAACTAGAAAAATATAATCAAAACTTACAAGAATTAGAAAAACAATCTAAATCCAGAAATCAAATAGAAAGTGATTTTAAAAAAGCAGCACGAGAGAGAAATGATATATTATTGGAGTTGTTCAATGCGTATAAGGGAGAAATTCAGAAAATTAATGAATCTCAAAGTGAATTAAAAATTACGATTGATTTTAAAGGTGATAGAGAAGATTTTAAAGCAGAGATGAAAAAGGATTTTAAAGGCTCAAAGATTACTGATGTAAAATATCAATCATTATGTAATAAATTTAGAGATTATGTGGAACTTATAGAAGATTGGATATTGTATGATGGTGAAAAGATTAGAAAAATCATTACCAATTCAGAATATGCAAAACTTGATGAAAAATTGCAGAATCAATACCCAGAACTTTTGCAGAAGCAAGTTCAAAATAAAGTGCAAATATATTATCATGGAAAATTATTGCGACATCATTCAATAGGTCAACGTGCATCAGCACTTATATTATTTATACTAATGCAATCGAATAATGACATCATTCTTATAGACCAACCAGAAGATGATTTGGATAATAAAATAATTTATGATGAAGTTATTACTGCAATTGTGAAAAAGAAACAAGATATGCAATTTATTTTTGCTACACATAATGCTAATATTCCAGTATTAGGAGATGCTGAAAGGATTTTTGTAGTTGAATATCAAGATACAAAAATTGACATTTCACAAGGCAATATTGATCTTCAATCTACACATAAACATATTGTTGATATTATGGAAGGAGGAAAAGATGCATTTGATAAGAGACAATTAATCTATACTTCATGGAATTAAGATACATAAAATTTATAGAGTGTTAAGAAATTAATGGAGGGAAGGAAAATGAATAATATAAATGGTTTTATGTTAGAAAATTATGTTGAAAAAGTTTTTAGAGAAGCAGGATATTTAGTTCAATCAGAAAAAGCGGAAAATGATAGAGATAGATCAAAGTATGTTGATATTGTTGTTGAAAAAGAATTAAGAAAGTATTGTGTTGAAATAAAATTTTCGAAGATAATAGAGAGTGGTGTACAGGAAATATGTGATATTGCAGAAGAATATAAAATGATTCCAATATTGATAACGTTTCAAAATATTAAAGAAGAAAAAAGAGATTATTATTATAAGAAATATCCTGGATTAATATTAATAGATATTAAAAACTTACTATATACAGTGAAAGATAATCCAAAACTATATAATGAATTAGTGGCTATGTTACCATATTCTATTGATAATATAGAACCACAAAAGGGATTTATAAATTTAGATAGTATTCAACATGATGACTATGTTAGTTCATTAATTAAGGAAATAAAGTTATGTCAATCCGGTAAACTTTCATTTGTAACATATGAAGAATTATGTTGTAAGCTTTTAAAAAATATTTTTTCAGAGGATTTGGCATTGTGGAGAAGCCAACAAAAATCAAATAAGGATTTATATAGATTTGATCTTCTTTGCCGTATAAAAGATGGAAATCAAAAAACTTTTTGGTCAATTCTTGAAAGGTATTTCAATTCTAAATATATAATATTTGAATTTAAAAATTATAGTAAACCGATAACGCAAAAAGAAATATATACTACAGAAAGATATTTATACTCAAAAGCGTTAAGAGGTGTAGCCATAGTGATAGCAGCAAATGGCTATGAAGAAAATGCTTACTGGGCAACCAAGGGAAGTTTGAGAGAAAATGGAAAGTTAATTATACTATTTGATACAGAAGATTTAATTGCAATGAATAAAATGAAAATGGAACAAGAGGATCCAGCTAATTATTTATTAAACAAACTAGATGATTTACTTTTAGAGTTGGAAAAATAATGTTTTAAGTTTATAGTGAATATGTGATAAGAAAAAGTCAATCGAAATATATGAGCAATTGATTATAATATTTATACTAATATATGGACTTTTACATTCTTATGAAACTAAAAATATAGAACAAACTATTCAGAAAATCAAGATATCTGAAAGAAAGATGTTAATAATAGGATAATAAAGCAATAGAGACATTATCAGTAAATGCAGTGAAAAATAGTATAGTAACATCAGATTTTCTTGATCAATTTATTAATGATAATGATAAAGAACCATTTTGGGATGGAGCTATATACATATATGATAATAAGTCGAAGAAAAAAGTAAATTTCTGGAAAAAGACTGGTATTTCATACCATAGAATTCTCTATACATGATCAGACACCTCCTTTTTGTAACCGCCAAGAGAGATCGCATCTGCCCGGCGTTTTACGGATTCTGCATATTTTTTCTCCAGTGCATCCAGAAACCGGGATGTTTCTGGTATCGTTTCCTGCATATGATCTGGAAGGATCCGTGGAGCATTGCAATAATCCCGGATCTGAAGAGGTTCTGCCTGAAATGGTTCGATCCCTTCATGACTGACTGTTATGATCTGTGGCTCAGCCGGATCATAGGATATCTCAACATTTCTTCCGATCAGCTGAGTTTTCGTTTCATACTTACGTCCCTGAAAGCTGATACAGCCACCTTTATCAACTTTACGGATCTCATGATGACGGAAGGCTTCCCCGACAACCGTTGTGTCAAGAAATGTCAGAGGCCTTGTGTCACGATTGAATTCCTGTAATGGTGAGATGCCTTCTTTCGGAACAGTCGTTCCAATGCTTTCATAATACTCACGGATTCCTTCATGTGCCCGGTTATGATAGTATTCTTCCAGAAAGATCTCCCAGTAATGGTTCAGATCTTTGAGTGTCTGTATCTTCTTTGCTTTTGCTTCTGCAATGAAATCATCTGCCACCTGATGGAATTTTTCAATCTTTCCTTTGGATTTTCCACTTCGGGCAGGTGCATGGGAAACTTTAATGGACAGCTTCGCCAGAGACCGTTTGATCTGTTTCGCAGTATACTGTGATCCGTTGTCAAAATAACACTGATCAAAATGTCCAAACTTCAGGATCGTTTTCCGAAAGGTATCTTCCACGATCGATTCTTCCTGATGATCATAAAATCTTGAAAACAGGATCATCCTTGAATGATCATCAATAGCGGATGAAAGATACGTCTGGACCATGGCACCATTTTTACCGATCGGAAGATGGGGAGCATATTTGATATCTCCCTGTATGAGCATCATCCGGTGTGGTTTACAAAAACGTCTGGACGAGCTTTTTCTTGCTTCCTGATAAACATTCATATGTGCAGCCCCAAATCCTGCCTGATACATATGTCTCTGAAGTGTTGGATGTTTCAAAACCCCGGGAGCAACTCTTTCCTCCATCTCCAGGATCCGATGACCGATCGATCTTATATGTCCTTCCATGTTCATCCGGTTAAAGATGAACCAGTGATACCAGCGTTCCATGCTTTTTTCAGATGGGAAGTTTTCCGAATCCATATCATCAGGTCCAATGACTTCATCCAAAACCCCGGAGATTGTTTCTTCAGGATAATGTTTATATGGAACAAGGATATCAGAAAGCATCCGGTGGAGCTTTCTGCATTTTGGATTATCACACTGATGTCTTGGGATCATGATCCATTCATGGATTCCATCTTATGAACGTATGATCCGTTTGCAATAATCACGAAACAGTAAACGTCCTTTTTGACACACAGGACATAAAAATTCATTACTCTCAGATAAAAATATGTTGCCCTACACGGGTATAAACTGATACAATATACATGGTTGCAAAACCTTGGTTCCAGAGGACGATCTTGCAGGAAGGTCTCTGGAACCTTTCCTTTTTTGTTGATAAGGATAGTATACTAATCAACGTATGGATATTCAAGAGCTATATGGACAATGAAATGATCAATCCTTGGACTCAAGTAAAATCATATCATGGACGTTTTGAGATATCACAAACATGAAGCTCCAAATGAGGAAATTGATGAGCAAGTAAAAATATTAAATGAACTTCAGATAATTAAAAGAATAAGAAGTTTTAGTTCAAGCGAAATAGAAAAATTATATAAAATGATTGAAAACAGCGAAACGAGAGAGGATTGTATAATTGGTGCATATTTACTCTTAGGGCAACAACAAGCGGCTGAAATGCATTTTGCAAGGTTATCAAAGTTAGAACAGGATAATTTTAAAGAATATCCGATATATCATTTTTGGAAAGATAAAAAGAACTAAATATCCGAAATAATCTTAAAAAATCAAGATAATTAAAATATTCGTTTTTTGATTTTAAGTCTTGTAATAGTTTATGCAGGTACTTTAATGTATTTGACATTTTATGACTAATTTATAAAATATTATTAAAAAATTTTCCCATTTATAGAGATAAAAAGCAGCTTGAGAAAATTATAAGGGATTATTTCGAAACTTGATGTATGGAGGAAATAAAGATGAATTATAGTACGGACAGGCCAATTGATACATGTGAACAAGATTTATTAGGAAGAGCATCTTTTTCAAAACAATTGGGAAGAGCAATCTATGATTATAATGGAAAAGATGGATTAGTAATTGGATTATACGGGAAGTGGGGTTCTGGAAAGACATCTGTTATTAACATGGCAGTCAATGAAATGATAACTCTGGCTAAGCAAGAAAATAATATGCCCTTAGTTATGAAATTTGCACCATGGAATTATTCGGACAAAGATAATTTGATTAGCATCTTTTTTCAGAGCTTGAAAAATAAAATTGAGTTACAAGACAACGAAGAAATGAAGAAGGAAGTTGGAAAGGCTTTAAATGATTATGCTGGTGCATTTGATGCATTATCTTTAATTCCGATTGTAGGATCAGGAGTAGCTGCTATATTAAAAACTGTTGCACAAGCACAAGGTACCAATTTAATGCAAGGTGCGGATTTAGAAAAAACAAAAGAACTGTTAGAAAACGCATTGGTTAAATCAAACAAAAAGATAGTAATTATAATTGATGATATTGATAGATTAACAAATCTCCAAATTCGTGACGTATTTCAACTGGTTAAGCAAGTGGCAGATTTTCCAAATATAATTTATATTTTAGCAATGGATAGAAAAGTTGTTAGAAGAGCATTGCAAGAAGTTCATAATATTGATGGAAATGAATATTTAGAAAAGATAATACAAGTGCCGTTTGAAATTCCTGAATTACGAAAAAGCAAGTTAAATAGTATATTTTTTTCAAAGCTTGATGAGGTTGTCAAGGAGATTTCGGATAAAATAGAATGGAATGATGACTATTGGACGGATATATTTCAAAACTGTATAGAACCATATATGAATACATTACGAGATGTTAATAGAGTAATTAATACTTTTCAGTTTAAATATGGAGCAATGTATCGAGAAACTTCATTTGAAGATATGCTTGCAATAACAACAATAGAAGTGCTTGAGCCAGAATTATATAGATGGATTGGAAATAATAAAGAAGCTGTATGTGGTGGCTTTATGCATGAATTTTTATCTGATAGTGTAAATAAGATAGATTATCAAAAAAAATATTCAGAAGAATTTTCATCGTTAGGAATCAATCCGGATAAAGCAATAAACTGTATTGCAGCAATGTTTCCTGTGTTTGCTAAGGATGTAAATAAAAATGCATTTGCGTATTATTCATATTCTGATATTAGAAGTAAAATGAGAGTGGCTTATGAAGGCAGATTTGAATTATATTTTATGTATGATTTAGAAGATATAAAAATCTCTCGTAATATAATTAATGCATGTATCTACAAGTTAGATACTGAATCAATAAGAAATCACCTAGATAAAATTAATAAACAAGGAAATATCATATATTTTCTTGATGAGGTGCGTTCGTTAATTAATAATATACCATATGAAAGATTAGGTTTAATAGCTTCTATATTTTTAGAAATGCAAGGAAATTTTCACGGACAGAATTCAAAATCAATTTTTACAATATCTGCAAATGATATAGCAGAACGTTGTATAGATGATATGATGAATAGATTAAAAACAGAGGAAGACCGATTTAAAATTATATATACTGCTGTTAAAAATTTGAATAGTCTTAATTTGGGAACAATGGCGAGAAGGATTAATCGAATTGAATTAGCGTATGGAAGATTGGCAGGAAAAGAGGAGAAAGAAGAAGGAAAGATAATTAGTTTAAATCATTTGCGTGAAATAGAAGAACTCTATGTATCAAGAATTCATGATATAGTGAAAACAGTTCCATTTGTGGATATTAAAGGATTTAAATTTGTATTCTATTTATGGGAATCGTTCGAAAAAGAAGGAGCTAAGAATTATATTAATGAGATGTTTGAAGATGATGTGAATAAAATAAGATTCGTATGTATGTTGGCTGATAAATGGAATGAAACGAATGGATGTTCATGGAGTTTTAATCCTAAAACGTATTCCAAATATATTTCTGATGAAGAAATTTTTAACCTAATCCAAGACTATGATAAATCTATGCTGGAAATATTTTCAAGAGAAGAGCAAATCAAAATGGCGTCATTTGTTCTTCGTTATGGTAAAAATGAAATGTTTGATGTACACGAACAAGAAGCAATGAAGCTAATAGAACAATGGAAGGACTCTATTGATATATAAGTTCTCATAAGTCTTATGAAAGAATATTTTTTTGTAAAAGTCCAAATTGGGATAATAGCTGAAAGAGGTGTTTTTTTGAAATTAATAGATGAAATAGAATCACTAATTGATATGCATCAAGAAGGAGCTTATTGGGATTTTAAGAGAGAATGGTATGGTAATAATAAAGATGGTGATATGTTAATCGATATAATATGTATGGCCAATAATCTTGTAAATAAAGATGCGTATATTATTATTGGTGTCGATGAAGAGAATAATTACGCTATTTTAGATGTTACTCAGGATACAAATCGTAGAAATACGCAAATGTTGACAGATTTTATAAGAGGGAAAAAATTTGCGGGAGATTTTCGCCCAGTTGTGACTGTTGAGCAAGTGCAATTGAAGGATGGATTAATAGATGTTATAGTAGTTCATAATAGCACAAATACACCTTATTTCTTAAAAGAAAAGTATAAGGGAGTATTTGCTAATAATATTTATGTAAGACTTCAAGATAGTAATACACCCGTTGATAAATCTGCAGATTTTCATCAGATAGAATACCTTTGGAAAAAAAGATTTGGGATGTTATTATCACCGATTGAAAAAGTAAAGTTGTATCTAAAGAAGCCTAAACACTGGGGAAATAGTCCATCAAGTAAAGATAAGAAATATTATAAATATGCTCCAGAATTTACGATTGAGCATACTTATGAGCCAGATGATGACAGGGAAGGCTATGAATACTATTTATTTGCGCAAACCGATTCGAGACCGCATTGGTGTGAAATAAGAATATGTTATCATCAGACTATTTTGGCAGAGTTTGATGGAGTAATGCTTGACGGTGGAAGATATTTTACGACAACACCGAATAGAAATTGGATATATTTTGCAGAACATCATAACTTGAATGTGTCTTATTGTTATATGGTAAAGGGAGACATAAATTATTTAGTGCATGAATTTTATTATGTAGATGATGGTGATGAAGAACGGCATGCACATGATAAGTACGAAGAATGTATTTTGATTTTTGAAAATGAAAAAGAACATCAAAAATTTAGAACTTATGTTGAAAAAAATTGGAATAAAAAAGACGAATTTGCAAATGATATTCGGATTCCTTATATGGATCAGTTACCAGGTTATAATATGGATGTATTTCAAGAAGAGTATAGGAATATGCAGATTCTTCGAAGAATGTTGGAAGCGTTTAGAGAAGAATAGATATGGGAAGTTATGTAATAACAGATAAAGGGTGATAAAGATGATAGAAAAAGTACAAGAAAGCCATTTATATATGTGGTTAAAAGAAAAAGATAGTAAATTTTTAAGTAAGTTAGATGAAGTTATAGAGTATGCTAATACTATGTTGCCTCAAATTAATAATGTATTTGCAAGTTACACGGTTCATGGTGTAAAACATTCTATAAATGTGATGGAATATATGTATGCACTTATAGTAGATATAAATAAATTGAGTGAATTAGAGGTAGCATTGCTTATATATAGTGCATTGTTGCATGATATTGGAATGGTTGCAAATGAGGAGGAAATTAAAGAAATAAAAAACGATCGTGCGATATTAGGAGAAAGAAAATATAGTAAAGTACTTGAGAAATATGGAGATGAAACAACTGCTTTGCAGGAGTGTATAAGACCTGTACATGGTAAACGTGCAAGAGATTATATTGAGAAAAAGATGAATGAAAGATTGTTTTTAATTCCAGAATCAACAAATATTTCCTTTAAATCTGAACTTGCACAAATTTGCATGTCACATAATGAAGACTTTGAATGGATAAAAAAGAACTTGCGAAATGATGAAAAAAAGGGACATTTTGATCTAAATGCACAATATATTTCTGTGTTACTTAGAATATCTGATTATTTAGATATCGATGAGCAAAGAGCACCATTATATTTATATAAATATTTGAATCCAAAGGAGTTTAGTGATTTAGAATGGAAACAACATTTTGTAATAGAAAATTATGATAAGATAAGAAGAAATTCGAAAACAAATGCATTGGAAATCTTCTTTCAGGGCACAAGTCAGGATCCATCTGTTCATAGAAAACTTTTAAAATATTTTGATGCTATTAATGGAGAATTAAAAAATGCTGTAGATTTATGTGAAAGTTTTGTAGATGAAAAATATTTATTGCCATTAAAAACGAATGTAGTAAACAAAATTCAAACGGAGGGTTTTAGCTTTTCTGATCTAAGACTTTCTTTGGACTACAATGCTGTGACCAATTTACTGATGGGTGAGCACATTTATGGGGACAGAAAATATGGGTTAAGAGAATTAATACAAAATTCTATTGATGCATGTAAGACTATGGAAGAATCATCTACTAAAATGGAAAAATTCAGATATCAAAAATATAATCCATATATTTCAGTGATTTTGGATAAAGATCGAAAAAAAGTTATGGTTATGGATAATGGTAGTGGTATGTCTATAGATATTCTGAAAAAATATTTTTTGAATGTTGGTATATCCTATTATGCATCAGATGATTATAAACTACAAGATAGAAAATATTCACCAATAGGGCATTATGGAATAGGTTTTTTGGCTTGCTTTATGTTATCTGATAAAGTTGAAGTTAACACAGTTTATTATAATGAACAAAAAATGAATCGAATTTCATTTGAAAGAAACAGTGAATACATATGTCTTACTTACGAAGATTCTCCTTCAAGATCACAGGGAACAGAAATAATTTTGGATTATGATCAATGTTTGAGTGTATTTGATAATAGTATAGAGAAATTGGTATCTTTTATAGAAAATAATTTTTTAGATTGTGGAATACCGATTAAAGTATCAACAATGGAAAATGGTGAATCATCGCTTGTGGAATGTAATGTTAAGAATATTGAAAAGATAATAGCAGAGAACATGTGCCTTTCCGAGTATTTAAATGGCATAGAGGCGTTTATTGATTGCGGCTATAAACAAATAAATTTTGCAGAACATTTAAGTGATATAAATGGATGTGAAAGTTATTGTTATAATGAAAGTAAGAATTGGTTGGATGAAGAAAATATACCTATTAAAAATTGTGTTGAAGATGGGAAAATTATATTCTTAAATATTCCGATTATTACTAGAAATGAAGAAGATAAATTTCTTAAAGCATATGATGTTTTAGAAGATTTTCAAGAGGCACTTGATAGAATAGAGGATTATGAATACATAAATATATGGGGAGATGAAAAAGAGTTTGGAGATTGTCGGTTTGTAATAGGAGAATCAAAACAAAGCATTATTGGTAAATATACATTAGCAGAATTTAGAAATCAATTTCATCATGGATCTTACACTCCAGCAGATTTAGAAATTATAATAAAAGGGGTTATCACAGGAGAATCAGATGCTGTTTTGCCCTATAATGAGGATAATACATTTGGAGATAGATATAGTTGGATAAAAACTGATACATGCTATGTTAAGAATGTTTTACTACGAGAATTAAAGCTTAAGATACCATATCTTGTTGATGGGGTAATATTGAAGGGAGCAGTTATTAATATATTTAATCAAGAATTCATACCGAATGTGTCTAGAAATAATATAAGCGAATTACAACAGAGAGAATTATCTTATGCAATAGGAAAAGCCATTCATTTATGGATTAGAGATCATGCTAAATTGTCCGCAGAGCAAAAAGCTTTATTAGATGTCTTTATTGAGACAAAATATAAGGAAACAAATTATTGTTTGAAATAGTAAATAATTGAAATCAAGTTTACAATGGTGCGCCAGTTTTGAAAGAGTGTAATATTAAAACTTAAAAAAGGGATAAATCATATAATTATAGTTATATACCTTTTGTATACATTATAAAAAGACTTAAGATTTTACAAAATTATGATATATAAGGAGATATTTAAGCATGAAAGTTCTAGATTTGGATATGGATTATTTTATGAATGAAATAGCAAATACTCCATTTGCTTGTAAAGAAAGACTTGATGAAGAATATTATGGGAATTCAGTATGGGATGAAAAGGAAGTTCGACAGTTTTTAGAACAAAATTTGGGGCTTTCTCAAAGTCGCAAAATTCCAGGAAGAATTGTAAGTGATCATAATGAAGCATTGTTTTTTTGGGAAGAACTTATTAATAATAAAAAACTTTCAGATCCTTTTGATGTTGTTCATGTTGATTCTCATGCTGATTTAGGGTTAGGTGGTGCAGCATGGAGTTTTTTACAAAAATCGTTTCTTACACTTCCTGTTGATTCAAGAAGAAAAATACGGGAGTATAAATTTTGTGATCGAGTAGAGAAAATTAATATGGGTGATTATTTGTTTTGGGCAGTTGCCTATAAAATGGTTTCTTCCATCGTATATTGTGCAAACCCTCATGGAGATAAAAATGATTATGTATTAGATACTTTAAAAGATTTTCATGAAGAATGTATTTGGGATAAGCCTGTAAAAAATTATATTCAATTAAAATATAATGAAATTATGGATATGCCAAAGCTCTATTCATCTGATGAATATAAGAAAAAGTATCTTGAAGGAGCAATAAAAGATCCAGAGGTGGAACTACTAATAATACCAACAATTGATGATGTAAGATTTGCAGGAGATTTTGACTATGCAGTTATGGCACAGTCTCCTAATTATACACCTGCAAGTGCGGATTTCATAATAGATATTTTTAAAGAGTATATCGAAGAAATATAATGTGAACTTACAGTTCCGCAAGAGCGTAAGAATCTTGAAACCTTATGAAATCATGAAAATCTATAAAAATTTCAAAGAATCATTATAAAGGTGGTGAATAACAATGTTCAACAAAATTCGATTAAAAGAGATACTATCAGAATACAAAAAAGTTTTTATACAACACCAGTGGCCAAACGAAAAATACAAATGGGAAGCTGTACAATGCTTTCAGGAAAATTGGGATATTAATTCACCTGATTTTGCACAGATGCTTAAGAAATCTCTGGATCAGGTTGGTAATTTGCTTACATCTGCGAATAACTTTCCAGCTGGAATGATTACTGGTTTTGCAGAGACCGCACCAGAAGAGGTACGTTCCATGTATATGGAACTATATGACGAGAGTAAGGATTTATGTGAGAGAATTGCTAACTTTAAAAACAGATCAAATGAGTTATTAGAACGCTACGGAAATGGAGCTGCGCAGCACTATCAGTATGAAAATGCGATCATGGCATATTTGTGGCTGCGCTATCCAGACAAATATTATATCTATAAATTCAGTGAAGTAAAAGCTGTCTCATCGGAACTTGAAAGTGACTATCGGTTTAAGAAGGGTGCTTATGTAGATAATATTAGAAATTTCATGGCATTATATGATGAGATATGTGCAGAATTACAGCAGAACGATGAGCTTAGAAATCTGCTAAATTCTCAGATCACATCGACTTGCTATGCTGACCCTGAATTACGGACACTTACAATAGATGTTGGTTTTTTCATTTTTCGTTATTGGAACAAGGAAGATTCAACAAATGTTCCTCTTTATGCTCAGTTTCAAGAAGATGATGGACAGCAATATTGGTTCTTGAATGCAAATCCCAAAATGTGGAGTATGTCCAGTATGCCAGTGGGAGAAGTTCAGAATTATACTTTGTTTAATGACAATGGGAATAAGCGTAGAATCTTCCAAAACTTTCTTGATGCAAAGGCGGGAGATATGGTGATCGGATATGAGTCTACTCCGGTGAAACAAATTGTAGCTATATTTCGTGTAAATGCAGAGCAGGATGGAGAGAGAATATATTTTGAAAAGTTAGAAGGACTCTCATCACCAATTGATTTTGCAACATTGAAAGCCTGTCCTGAACTGGAAAAAATGGAATATTTCAGTATCATTCAGGGGAGTTTATTTAAATTAACAAAGGATGAATACGAATTTATTATTGATTTGATCCGTGAAGAAAATCCAGTGCCAACAGCTGAGAAAAATAAAGATGTGTATTCGAAAGAAAAATTCTTAGATCAGGTTTACATGACAGAAGCAAAATATGATCGTCTCGTAGCTGTTCTGACAAGGAAGAAAAACATCATTTTACAAGGAGCACCTGGTGTTGGAAAGACTTATGCAGCTAAGCGTCTGGCTTATTCAATGATGGGAGAGAAAGATGACGACCGCATTGAGTTTGTACAGTTCCATCAGAATTATTCCTATGAAGATTTTATGATGGGGTATAAGCCTGTCGAGGATGGATTTGAACTGAAGTATGGAATTTTTTATAGATTCTGTCAGAAAGCAGCGAACCATCCAGATAAAGATTATTTCTTTATCATTGATGAGATTAACCGAGGCAATATGAGTAAAATCTTTGGCGAATTATTGATGTTGATTGAGGCTGACTATCGAGAGACAAAGACAACATTAGCCTATAATGGTCTCAGCTTTTCCGTTCCAAAACGTCTACATATCATTGGTATGATGAACACTGCTGATAGAAGTTTGGCGATGATTGATTATGCACTTCGCCGCCGATTTAGTTTCTTTGACATGGAACCAGGATTTGATTCGGAAGGATTTATTAAATATCAGGAAGCATTTGCAAATGACACATTTAATACGTTGATTGACCGTATTAAGGAACTGAACAGAGAAATTGCAAACGACAAATCTCTAGGGAAAGGATTCTGTATTGGGCATAGCTATTTTTGTAATACGACAGAATGTACGGATGAGTGGATGCAAGATGTAGTTGATTTTGATATATTGCCAATGTTAGCAGAGTATTGGTTTGATGATACAGATAAACTACAGCGTTGGGAGAATATTTTGCATGAGGTATTTCAATGACAAAGGACAAGAGTATTCTGATCAATAATATTTACCATATGCTTTCCTATGCTTTTCAGACGCTGAAGCAAGAGACATATGATGATGTTGCAGTAGAGTCTTTTGATGAAATGTATAATCTGCTGGCTGCAATCCTAGCCAAGGGCATAGGGATGCAGTTGAAGCAGGGACTTTACAGAGAATATATAAGCCATCAGGAAGAGCTGACGGTTATGCGTGGTAAAATAAATATGCCCGGTACAATTAAAAATAAACTGCTGCATAAACACGTACTTACCTGTGATTTTGATGAGCTTTCAGAAAATAACATGTTGAATCAAATCTTGAAGACAACAGTCATGCTTCTTTTGCGAAACGGCAAAGTAAAAGCAAAATACAAAGATGATCTGAAGAAGAAAATGTTGTATTTTTCGAATGTAGATTCTATAGAACCTACAGAAATTAAATGGTCATCGATTCGTTTTCAGCGTAATAATCAAACATATAGAATGTTAGTTAGTATTTGTCAGTTGACTATTGAAGGAATGTTGATCACAACAGATGCAGGTAACTATAGATTAGCATCCTTTGTAGACGAGCAGCGTATGTGCAGACTATATGAAAAATTTATTCTGGAATATTACAGCAGACATTATCCAGAATTGTCTGTTAGTGCATCGCAGATTCCGTGGGCACTAGACGATGGTGTTGGAACGATGCTGCCGGTTATGCAAACTGATATTCACTTACAACGTGGCAATACAGTGCTTATCATTGATGCGAAATATTACAATCACACTACACAGGTCCATTTTGATAAACATAAGCTTCATTCAAACAATTTGTATCAGATTTTTACCTATGTAAAAAATCGAAGCTATCAATTTGGAGAAGAAGATAATACAGTTTCAGGAATGCTTCTTTATGCCAAGACGGAAGAAGAAATCCAGCCTGATAATGTGTATCAGATGCATGGCAGTCAAATAAGTGTTAAGACACTTGATCTGAATTTGCCATTTGTAGAGATTGCAGAACAGATGGATAGAATTGTTGAATCACATTTTACTGGTGTAATAAAAGCTGATTAGATGAGAAAGCTGTTTTGTAACTTAAGCATTCCTGAGTTGAAACCTTGTGAAATCTGAATACAAAGATGAAGTCAAAAAGTTGCAAAATGCAAGCTGTAGCGCTTAATGATGAATGAGATGATGAATGAGATAAAGAAACTAGAGCATATCTAAATGGAGGATTTTAAACCAGCATGAACATACAAATATTTGGAACAAAAAAATGCAACGAAACAAAGAAAGCAGAACGTTTTTTCAAAGAACGTGGAATCAAATATCAGTTTGTTGATATGAATAAAAAAGGCATGAACAAAGGCGAATTCAATTCAGTAGCTCAGGCAAATGGTGGTTTAGATCATATGATCAATTGGGAAGGTAAAGATCAGAACTTGCTTGCACTGATCAAATATATTGCCAATGAAGATAAACTTGAAAAAGTATTAGAAAATCCACAAGTCATCAAGACACCAGTTGTTCGAAATGGAAAGCAATCAACACTAGGATATCAACCAGATGTTTGGAAAAAGTGGAATTGATTATTTGAGAAATTTTAAAAGGAAGAAGTGATAAGTATGATAAAATTTAAACTAAAAAAAGAGCAAATTGAATTTCTTAAAAAGACGTATCCTGATAATAAGCTGATTCATAGAGTTTTGAGCTTTGAGAAAGAAGGAATTTTCGAAATGGATGATGAGAATACATATATTGATTTCATGGATTATTTGGACGACGAGTCTGTAGCTTGGATGGATGAAAATTATGATGCTACACCACAAACAATTATGTTAGAATCAATAAGAGATAATATTTTTTGTCAGACTAATTAGAAGAGAAAGTGGACATTGAAACAAGACCTTATAGTCATAACAGGCCATAAGATCTTGTTACAGGAGAAAACGGATGATGACTTAATCATCATCACGAGGTAAAAACGGTGGTCGGAAGGGGTACAATTTTTCGTAAGATTCAAGCTCGGCTTCTGTTCTTGGAACAACCTGGATCAATCCAGTACAATCCGTGGTAGAACAAATATTGCACATTCCGAAGATATTTTCATCAATTTCTTCGTTTGTAAGTTCTCGTTTCTTCTTATTATTCATGCATTGAAACCTCCTCGTTTCTTAGTATGTGATAATTTAAGAAAAATATTTTGTAAAATAAATCCAATAAAAGATATTATACGAGGAGATAGGAACAATGTATTATGTACCAGAAGAAAGCAGAGAAAAGGCTGTCCATCCTAGACAGAATGGAAGCCTTTTCCGATAATCTCACTTGTATTAGAAACTAAAAGAAAAGCTTTTGGATCATGTTCTTTGATAAAGTTTCGAAGTTTCACTGCCTGTGAAGGACTAAGAACCGTCAGGATAATATATTTGTCATCCCCTGTAAAGGCTCCGGTCGCATTCACAATGGTTGCTCCGCGCTGTAGATCATTTTGGATAAAATCACAAATACATGTTGCATTGGAAGTTACAACATGAAAGTATTTAGAACGGTTAAAACTTTCAATAAAGTTGTCGATCAACGCAGAACGCATGATCAGACCAAACAAAGAATAAAGTCCTGTTTTAACGTTAAACACTAGAAATCCTGCGAGAGTAAAGATAAGATCAGAGATCATTAAGCCCTTTCCGATATCTACACTAGTATATTTTTTAAGAATCATAGCGATAACATCTGTACCACCACTAGAAGCTCCAATATTAAATAAGATTGCTGAACCAAGCGCTGGCAATAAGATTGCAAAGATCAACTCTAATAATGGCTCATTGGTAAGTGGATGACTCATAGGATAAATTCGCTCTAAAAGAGATAAACTTACAGATAAAAGAATCGTGCTGTAAGCTGTTTTTTCAGCAAAGCTTTTACCCAAGACGATCCATCCAATGATCAGCAATAAAATATTCACAACAAAAGAAAAATCACTGGCAGAAATAGGAAGGAATTTTGCAACTAAAACGGCAATACCTGTGATACCACCAAATGTGAAATTGTTTGTAAATTTAAAGAAGTAAATTCCGACAGCCATAATGAGTGTGCTGATTGTAAGTAAGGAAAAATTTTTAAGTTTTAATTTCATAATACTACCTTCTTTGATGATTGTTTCATTTATAATGATTTCATAATTCAATCATTTATTTTAGCATGAATATTCTATTTTTCAAGAAATTCGGTGGAAATAGTGAGAAAGAACGTATTATAATTTTTGTTATGGAATCTTGCGACAAAATGGATTGGTGCAATCAAGACAAGTATCTATATTTACGTATCCCCTGTTATAACTGTAATACTTTCAGTGTTGATTTTACATGAAAAAATAACAGTGATTTCTATCATTGGAACTGTATTAATCCTTATTGGGCTTGTGATCTCACAAAAAAACTAAGACAACAGACCAGATTAGATGTATAATATGTGATAATAAAGCAAAAAAGGAGATAGGAACAATGTATTATGTACCAGATGGAACAAAAAAATGCGGATATTATGAATGCAAAAAATGTGGGAATAGATTTCTCTCATTACAAACGATGGAAAAGATTCCATGTCCAGACTGTGAGGCAGAGATTGACTATGAGATTGGACCAGATGAAAGTATGGAGGATATTTTAGATACTGCGCAGTTACTTCAGAAAATCGAGGGTGAAGAAGAAGTCGAAAAGATGGATGCTTTACTAAGCCTTGCTATCACGGGTGGAGACTGCAATTGGATTTAAAAATGTATTTTCTAAAAGACTCAGGGACCATGGACTTCTGGGTCTTTTAGATTGCTGCAATAATTGAAACAGGAAGGCAGGAATATCAATTTATGAACGATACACAAGACAACAAATGGGACAAACTATTGCACATCAAAACCATGGGCAGAGACGACTCTCAATCCGATCAATACCGCTATCCATACGAACCAACTCCATATTCTGTACTGCAACGATTAGCAAATACAGGACTTATAAGGAAGAACAATATGCTCTTAGATTATGGCTGTGGTAAAGGAAGGGTAGACTTTTTCTTATCCTACCAGACAAGATGCCGTTGCCTCGGAGTTGAATATGACGAACGCATTTATGAGAAAGTAATGGAAAATAAGAAAGAAGCCGTATCGAAAGAGAGGGTATCATTTTCATTAGCGAATGCAGAAGAATTTCAACTCCCAGAACAGATAGACCGCATCTATTTTTTTAATCCATTTTCCGTAGAGATTTTGAGAAAAGTGATGGCAAGGATCATGGAATCATACTATGAACATCCAAGACAGATTTTATGTTTCTTCTATTATCCATCTGACGAATATCTTACATATCTGATGACGGTGGATGAGATGATGTTTACCGATGAAATTGATTGTTCCGATTTGTTTGGTGGAAATAGTGAGAGAGAACGCATTATGATTTTTGAGATTGGGCAGTAGACAGACTTAGGCCATCTAAATATTTGATCAATATTGCTCAATGAAGATGAATATAAATAGACGAAAAATAATAAATCATGTATAATCATAAATATGCATCTATAGTTACAAAATATGAAATAAAATATAAGAAAAACGGATATAATACAACAAATTATGTAACTTTAGATACACTTTTTAACACAAAAATCTAGAGCAAAATAATAAATGAGGTGATGAAAATGCCATTAACAAATATAGAGGCGGATAATTTTACGGTATTTGATGATATAAAAATTCCATTTAATAAAGGATTAAATATACTAGTAGGCGAGAATGGTATGGGAAAGACTCATGTTATGAAATTAGCTTATGCAGCATGTCAGGCTTCTAAACACGATGTATCATTTTCACAGAAAACAACTATGCTTTTTCGACCAGATCAGTCAAGTATTGGACGATTAGTAAATAGAAAGAAAAATGGGAAAAATACAGCAAAAGTATCCGTAGGATCAGACACAGCAAAGATTGGAATGACATTTTCAACGAAAACCAAAAAATGGGATGCGGAGATTACAACAGAGGAAAAATGGGAAAAGCAAATGTCTGATCTCACAAGTGTGTTTATTCCAGCAAAAGAAATTTTATCCAATGCATGGAATTTAGATGCAGCAGTGAAGATGGGAAATGTAGAATTTGATGACACCTATTTAGATATTATTGCAGCTGCTAAAATTGATATTTCCAGAGGTGTAGATTCCGCTGCAAGGAAGAAATATTTAAAGATTTTACAACAGATTAGCAGTGGAAAAGTTACTTTACATGAAGATCGTTTTTATTTAAAACCAGGTACACAAGCAAAATTAGAATTTAATTTAGTTGCAGAAGGTTTACGTAAGATAGCTCTATTATGGCAGCTTATTAAGAACGGAACATTAGAGAAAGGATCTGTATTATTTTGGGATGAACCAGAGGCTAATATTAATCCGAAATATATTCCTGTGTTGGCAGAATTATTAATTATGCTGGAAAAAGAGGGTGTACAGATTTTTGTTTCAACACATGATTATTTTTTATCTAAGTATATTGAAATAAAACGGAAATCTGACAGTAATGTTCAGTATATTTCGCTGTATAAAGATGAAATGAGTAAAGTGCAATGTGAGATTGCAAAAGAATTTGAATTACTGGAACATAATACGATTATGGATACTTTTCGTCAACTTTATAGAGAAGAAATTGGGGTGGTATTATAGTGAAAGTAATAACAGAATCGGAAATGAATTTTGGAGAATTTGATGAATCTAACTTGTTTCATATTGAAAATTCTAAAATTTATAGGGATCTTGGTGATGGAATTAAGACAGTAGAATTTATTTTAAAATATAAAGAGGACAGTATTATATTTTTAGAAGCAAAGAAAAGTTGTCCTAATGCGGAGAAACGGCATGAAACAGAGGAGAAAGAACATAAATTTGAAGTTTATTTTTCTTCACTAGTAGAAAAATTTATTGCATCTTTACATATTTATTTAGCTTCTATTTTAGGTAGATATCCGGATATTTCAGAGGTTGGAGATAGCTTACAATTTGTAGATGAAATGAAAAATATGAAATTAAAGTTTGTATTGGTAATTAAGAATGCTGAAGATGTTGCTTGGTTAGTAGGACCATCTGCAGAATTAAAAGCCAGGTTATTACAGATTAGAAAAATTTGGAATATTGAAATAATGGTATTGAATGAAGAGTTAGCAGAAAAGCTTAGTTTAACAGCAAACAATCAAGATTATGCATTATAACCATTAGGTTGTTACCCATACCAATTAGGACCATTATAATGTATTTTCTAAAAGACTCAGGGACCATGGACTTCTGGGTCTTTTAGATTGCTGCAATAATTGAAACAGGAAGGCAGGAATATCAATTTATGAACGATACACAAGACAACAAATGGGACAAACTATTGCACATCAAAACCATGGGCAGTAGACAGACTCAAGTCATCTAAATATTTGATACCAGTATTAGAAAATTTATATATTTCTACAGAAGAATTTTTAAAGGAAATAAAGGAGGTAAAAATAAAATGATAAAAGACATAATGAAAGATCCACTGTTTCTAGCACAGAAATCAACAGATGCAACAAAAGCAGATCAGCAGGTAGTAGTTGATCTGTTAGATACACTAAGAGCTAATTTGAATCATTGTGTTGGAATGGCAGCAAATATGATCGGCGTTAAAAAGAACATTATCGTAGTAGCAGTTGGACCATTTCAGTTTGCAATGATCAATCCGAAGATCACAAAGAAATCAGGCGTATTTGAGGCAGAAGAAGGATGTTTATCTTTGGATGGAGTGAGACCTTGTAAGAGATATAAGGAGATAGAAGTAGATTATCTGGACCAGGATTTTAAAGAGCAGCATGGGAAATATTCTGGATGGGCAGCACAGATCATACAGCATGAAATTGATCATTGCAAGGGGATTGTGATATGATTGAGGAAAATAAGATAATGAATGAAATACCAATTTATACGATCATAAAAATAGAAGCAGAAGAAGCAGAAATTCCAATGTTAACTTTTTATGTAAAAGAAGATTCTATGGATGAACCAGAAGAAATTTCAATGGAAGAATTAACAGCTTATGACAGGAATCTAGGGATTGGAGATCAGGTAATAATCGGTCCAGATGAAACTTTGTTTCCGCTAGATATGGCAGAGAATCTTGGAATGTTTGACGAAATCGATTCGTTAAGCCAGATATCAGAAACAGACCCCAGACAATGGCAGATGGAATGGATGGATAATTATATGGACGCGTTAGAAGAACTGGAGGATTCTACAACTAGGGAATAAGACAAAATTCATGAAAATAAATCCATTAAAAGCAGAAAAACTTATGGAGATGAATGTATTTATGCAGAAATTACAGATAAGACAGAAAACATGTTATATAGAGCAAAATGGTTCCGGCGGTCCGATCATTTTATGGGGAATGTATCCTCATCGTGGAAATGAAATAGCACATATGTGGGATTGTCTGATGGAGACAGTCAATGATCAGGATTTTCTTTTCTGTGCATTTCAGGTAAAAGATTGGAATGGTGATTTTTCTCCATGGAAGTCACCTGCTGCCTTCGGAGATGATGATTTCAAAGGAAATGGTCCAAAGACTTTACAATGGTTAATGAATGATTTGATTCCGAAATTAAAAGCAGATTACGGGGTAGACAGAGAAATTTATCTGATCGGATATTCCCTTGCAGGATTGTTTGCTCTATGGACAGCATATGAAACGGATATCTTCTCAGCAATTGCAAGCTGCTCCGGTTCTTTATGGTTCGAACAATGGGATGAATATGTGTTGCATCATCAAATAAAGCATGAAAGCAATATCTACTTAAGCCTTGGAGGAAAAGAAGAAAAAACAAAGAATCCGGTCATGGCAAGAGTTGGAGATCGAACTAGAACACAGGAACAAATTTTGCGCAATGATCCTAAGGTAAAGCATACAACATTAGAATTTAACAGCGGCGGACATTTTGCTGATGCCCAAAAGAGATTAGCGAAAGCTGTCAAATGGTTATTAGAATGTACTTAAGAGAGGATTCCAATGAACAACAAAACCATAAATTATTATAACAAATACACTAAATCATTCATACAAACAACAAGATCCGTAGATTTTACAAACATACAAAATAAATTTTTATCTTATCTTCCATCGGGCGCATTCATCTTAGATTTTGGGTGCGGTTCTGGTCGTGATACAAAATATTTTCTAAAGCGAAACTATAATGTATCGGCGATTGACGGATCCGAAGAGATTTGTAAGGAAGCCTCAAAATATACAGGAATCAAAGTAAAACAAATGTTGTTTGAAGAATTAAATGACCAGAATATTTATGATGGAATCTGGGCATGTGCATCAATCCTTCATTTATCAAAAAGTGATCTTTTTCTTGTATTTCATAAGATGAACAAAGCATTAAAAGAAAATGGAATCATTTATACATCGTTTAAGTATGGTGAATTTGAAGGGGAGAGAAATGGGCGTTATTTTACGGATTTTACAGAAGATTCATTGAAAGAATTTATCTTGCAGATCCCTCAATTACAGATCAAAGAAATATGGACAACAGGTGATGTCAGAGAAGGACGAGGTGATGAACGATGGTTGAATATCCTGATTTGCAAGGGAAAAATATCTTAGAAATTGAGCCAAAATATTATAACAATCTAAATATCGATGGATTTTCTAAAATGATGAAAAGTCCATCCTATTGCTATAAATTTTATTGGCTGGAAGCGATCATACAGTTAATCTCTGAGGGAAAAACAGAATCGACATTTGATGAAATCATAGATGAGATGATCACAAATGCATGGTATTCTGTAAGAGAGTTCCATATTCACTTAAGTGGAATGCCACTGGACGGTCAGATCAAGGATGGATTGGAGAGAGCAGTTCTTTTGCTAACAGAGCTTAGTGAATTATCAGCGAATGCTTCGAAAGTAGAGATTAAAAACGCGATCAATCAGTATAACAAGGAATTAAAAACGACGAAAGAACAGCTGACTCATATGGTTCCATACAGAGCATTAGCAGGCTTTTTTACGAGGAGTAATGAAAAAGTAAATTGGAATAGTGCAAATCGCATGACAGCGTATATTCAGAAATTTAATAAAGAAGTCTTAACTCTTCCATACATATTAGGAACAAGCAGCAAGTTAAAAAAAGAAGTATACTTCCAACAAGACTGGATCAAGATGATCCAAGATCATACAGTCAATATTCTAGGCTGGATTCAATACGAGAAGGTAAAATGGCTGCAGAACAATAATCCAGAAGTACCTGGTCTGGTATATAAATTGACCCCAACAGAAGAAAAGGTGCGAAAGCTTAAAAAAGTAAGAGATCTCTGGCAAGATATCATGGAAGTTCAAGAAATCAGAGACGTCTTTACTGGACAACCTGTGAAGAAGAAAAAATACGATATTGATCATTTTATTCCATGGTCATTTGTTATGAATGATGAACTTTGGAATCTGATGCCGATGGATGCATCACTAAATTCATCAAAGAGTAATCGATTACCAAAATGGAATCCGTTTTTTCAGAATTTTGCACAAAATCAATATCTGATGTATCAAATGATTTATGATGATATGGGAATCTATAACAGATTTAAAGGCTGTTATAAGGATAATCTTCATTCTATTTGGGCAGGACAGGAATTATATCGAAAAGGTAATTCAAAAGAGATGTTTTATAATATACTTGAAAAGAATATGATACCCGTATATGATTCCGCACGTCGACAGGGGTATGAAATATGGGATTATTCATAAGAATTTTAAAAGGGCAGAAGAATATGTGGTTAGAAAAGCAAAGAAAATATCCGAAGAATATATGTAGTAGATTAATGCTAGCTATTTTGTTACTCGCAAGTGTCATAACACTTACAGCATGTAGATCATCAAATATAAAAGAAACAACAAAACAAACAGATCATAAGACAAAAAAGTGGGAACCATTGGTGATAACAAAGCAAGAAAAAGCTCAGGCACAAAAAGAAGTTAAGCAAATTTCAGACATTTGTCAAAACATAAAAATCAATGAGAATAAAGTTACAAAAAAAGACTTACAAACATTATATGATACATTAACATCCAAAGGTTATCCTGTTGCCCAGATTGGGGAAGAAAAACATAGTACAAAAAATGCACCAGTAAAATTCAAACCATCCAAGACAAGTCATGGTGAGAAATTGAAAACATTTTATGAAAAAACAAAAGCTGGAAAACCAACAACGATAACATTGTTACAGCAAAATAGTTCCGGAGGATTTGCAAATATCCGATTACAAAGCAACAATGGAAAGACAGAAGGAATTTTGACAACAATTTATAAAGAAGATGGTAAATTTTCTGTGAGTGAAATGGTAAAGTATCAAGTGAAAAAACTGGAATTGAATGAAAAAAATATTATGACTTTGGAATTTTACTTATCCGATCAAGCAGAATTACAGACGGATGGTACGATGGAATTTCAATGTAATTGAATATTAAATTTTCGCCATTCGTTGCATAGAAATGCATCAAACAGCAGATAATACCATCATAAAAATTTCCAAAGTAGAAAGGAACTCATATCATGGTATTAAAAGAGACAGAAAGAACAGCAATTGAAAACCTAAGAACACAGGAGAAAAGCTGCATAGAAAAGTATCAAAAATACGCACAGCAGGCGATCGATCCAGAACTTAAAAATCTTTTTGAACAGTTACACAAAAAAGAGCAGACACATTACGATTCACTCACACAGGTCTTAGATGGAACAGTACCGTCAAGTGACTGTAACGACAGTGATGGAAGAGACTATGAACCAAGAGCAATCTATACAGCAGCGAGCCAGTCCGAAGATAAGATGCATGATGCATTTCTTGCAACTGATGCAATTGGAACAGAGAAATTGGTTTCCGGAGAGTATAATACAAATGTATTTATGTTTGGGGATAGTGATCTTAGAAAGTTGATGGCAGACATTCAGGTAGAAGAACAGAATCATGCCGAAATGCTGTATAAATATAAGACGGCAAACGGAATGCAGTAATGCAATAGCTATATGATAATTTTAAAGGACTCAGGAGCCGTGGACTTCTGAGTCTTTTGTTGTATATCGATGATGTATGGATTGGATAAGATATGAAAATATGATAAAATGATGTAAATATAGTACTATACAAGAGAGGATAAATAAAAAGATAATGAAAACAGAACATCATACATTAACAAAGACCTGGGTTGTAGCAGCACTGGCAAGTTTATGCTGTATTCTATAAATCTAAGCAGAGTACCACGTCCATATTTTAATATGGGCGTGGGTGAATGCGTCCTGACGGACACATTAACGTTTCCCCTGATTCCGAATATACTGTTTTATTGTGTGCAGACTGTTTTCACTAACAGATGAAATAAAATAACTATCCGACCAAAAATAAGGTTTCCAGTAATATTTTTTTAAAATGGTTTCGCCATACAACTTTCGTGCTTTTCGTGCTGTTTGTGTTTTTAAAACATTTGCAAGTTCCGCCGGTGAAGTTGTTGTATCAGCTTCCATCAGGATATGGACATGATCCGATTCGCCATTGATCTCTAGGATGTGAAACCCTCTTTGATCTGCTACATAGTGGATACGTTCATAAACAACATCTTTTACTTTGTCTGTTAAGACTGGATGTCTGTATTTTGTAACAAACACGATATGGTATTGCAATAAAAAGCAACTATGCCGGTTTATATAATAATCTGTATTATCTTTCTTTCGCATGATGTATCTCCTTTACAACTAAACATATGTTTGCTACAATTATATTGTAGAAATACAATGTTTTCAAGACATTAGAAAGGATACAATCATATGGCATTTTCCGTAACACAACGGGTGATCTCATCCGAAGATATGATCTACAGTTATTGTGATGACTTCTGCAGAAAAGCGAAGTTATTATATAATGCTGCTCTTTTTCGTATCCGTAACATCTTTACTGGATATGAAAAAGAACATCGGACAGACAATGAAGAAGATATCTTTTGTGAGGTTCATGCATTACAAGATGTTCATCCTCAGATCCATGTCCGAAAAGTGATCTCTTACAACCATCTGGAGAAGCTGATGCGTGTCACGGAAAATCCGGATTTCTTTATCGGACTGCCGATGCAGACAGCACAGGCGATGGTAAAGCAAGCTGTCACAGATTTTAAAAACTGGCTGGCTTCTTTAAGAGAATATAAAAAACATCCGGAAAAATTTTTAGGCAGACCAAAGATTCCCCACTATAAAAAACAAGATCTTGCAACAGTGATCATCACCAATCAGGATGCTGTTTTATATCCGTCAGAAACTGGAGTATCCTTAAAACTGCCGATCATAAAGAAACGTCTGAGTTTTTCTAATATTTCTGAACATGCTTTCTTAAAAGAAGTCCGGATCAAACCTTATCATGGAAGATTTCTGTTCTGTCTGACATTTGAAGAACCAGAGCCGGTGATCGAAACTTCCATGCCTTATACCTGTGCCATTGACTTCGGGATCGACAACTTCGCAGCTATCGTATGTGATGATGGATCATCCGCAATCTACAAGGGCGGAGCTGTTTTATCCGATACCCAGTGGTTTCATAAACAAAAGGCAATGTACATTTCCATTCTGACCAATGGGCATAAAAACCGATATGCAACATCAAAGAGATTGGCTGATCTCTCTTATCATCATGCGAATTTTGTGAAGGATCAGTGTCATAAGATCAGCCGGAGTATCATTGATTTCTGCGTAGATCATTATGCAGGAACTTTGATCTTTGGTGTGAATCCGTTATGGAAACAGAATTCCAGGATTGGAAAAATCAACAATCAGAAGTTCGTCTCCATGCCGATCGCTTTTCTACGAGCTATGATCACATATAAAGCATTGAATGCAGGGATCAAGATCATTGAACAGGAAGAAAGTTATACTTCCAAAGCAGATATCACAACAAAAGATTATATTCCTACTTATCGTGTGGATGATGAGAACGCACAGTTTTCCGGGATTCGTATCAAACGAGGTCTGTATCGTTGTGCAGATGGAACGATCCTGAATGCTGACTGTCATGCAGCAGCGAACATCATGAGAAAAGCAGTTCCGGATATTTGGGATCGAACAACAGACTTTTCTTTTCTGACAAGTCCAAAAGTGTATGGATTCCACGAACTGAACCCTAAAAGTATTCCCGTCAAAGGGATAGTGGCATAAGTGAATATGCCCTGATCGGTACGAACAGCCAGAATCTTCTGGTCAGAGATGAGT
>ERZ857785.1064-NODE-1064-length-32547-cov-8.131294_pt1 | contig 32547 bp, 34 predicted proteins | sample MGYA00519763_ERZ857785 | MGnify/ENA primary metagenome ERZ857785 (study PRJEB31778, sample SAMEA3449365) | human gut metagenome | biome: human gut; feature: human-associated habitat; material: faeces | place: United Kingdom | collected 2010/2012 ...
AACCGCAGAAAAAAAGCAAAATAAAAATTCCCTTTGAGGGAAAGCGAGAGTCAAAGGCGATAGCTTGAACGAAGTGAAAGCAGCGCCTTTAGACGCGAGCAAGTAACAAAGTCTTATAGCCGCAGTGAAAACCACGCCGTTTTGATATGATGACCTCCCAATAGACAGTACAAATAATTAAAGCACTGTTTAAGGGAGGTTTTTCATTTGGGAAGAAAAATAAAATATTCTAAGGAATTTAAAATAAAAGTATGTAAGGAATATTTAGCCGGGAAAGGTTCATCCTATTTTCTTGGAGAAAAATATGGTTTTGATGGGTCATATGTTAGATCTTGGATGGTTGAATATAGAGCACTGGGTGAAGCTGCATTTGAACCCAAGAATGGTCAAAATAGCCAGTATACAAAAGAATTTAAAGAGAAAGTTGTTTTGGAATATTTGAATGGAAATTATTCATATCGTGAATTGGCCATAAAATATAACATTTCAGCACATACCATTATTATAAAATGGGTAAAAGATTATAATAGTCATATAGAATTGAAGGACCATATTCCTGGAGGTAAAGATATCTATATGACAAAATGCAGAAAAGTAACTCAAGAAGAAAAATTGGAGATTGTAAAATATTGTTTAGAACATGATCTTAATTATATCCAAACATGCAAGATTTATGATGTAACTTATCCTAACATCTATAATTGGGTAAAGAAATACAAAAAGTACGGTGAAGAAGGATTATCGGATAAAAGAGGACGTCATAAAAGTGATGAGGAAGTTGATGAGATAATACTTTTAAAACGTCAATTAAAAGCTAAAGAACATGAACTTGAAATGGCCTTATTAGAAAATAAGCTACTAAAAAAGTTAGACGAGATAGAAAGAAGGCGATATGCAGAACAAGTAAATATGAAATCGAATATCAGGCAATCAAAGAAATCAGGGAAGAAAATCAAGAAATAAGTATTTCAAAAATGCTCGATATACTAGAGGTAAAAAAGGCAAACTATTATAAATGGTTGAAGCACGAAAAAAGCAAGAGAGATTTGGAAAATGAAGAACTGGCAGAATATATCAAAAAATATGATGAAAAGTTCAATCACACTCTAGGATATAGAATGATGACAGACAGAATCAATAGAGATGAAAATAAACATTACAATGATAAGCAAGTCTATAAAATCATGCATATTTTAGGGATTCAATCAATCATAAGGCCAAAAAGAAAAAGCTGTACTGTTAGAAAAAATAATAATACAGCTAAAAATAATTTGAAAAGAGAATTCAACGCATCAAAACCAAATGAAAAATGGGTAACAGATGTTACTGAATTCAAATATGGAAAACATAATGAAAAGAAACTTTATTTAAGTCTTATATTAGAGCTCTATGATAGATTTCCAGTTGGATATGAAATAAGTGAACATAATGATAACACACTTGTATTTAACATTTAAAAAAAGCAATAGAAGCTAATCCCCAAGCACAGCCATTATTTCATAGTGATGGAGGATATCAATATACAAGTCCGACATTTATACAAATGCTTAAAGAAAACAATATGAAGCAAAGTATATCAAGAATTCATTGTTGTATAGATAATGGACCAATGGAAGGATTTTGGGGAATCTTAAAATGTGAAATGTATCATTATGGGAAAAATAAGAAACAAAAGAAGAATTAGAAGAAGTAATAATAAAATGGATAAGCTATTATACCTATAAAAGATACCAAATGAAGTAAGAACAGAAGCATTAAATAATGAAAGTCCAAATCAATATCCAATACCAGAAAATAAAAGGATATCAAGATACAAGAAAGAACATTATGCATCACATAAAAATATTCCTACCAGTCAACTGGTAGGAATGCATACATAATTTTAATTATTTTACCTGTCTACTTGACAGGGGCGGTTCATTTTCTGGTGGATTACTTTTTTATTAATATCGGCATACTTTGTGCCTCCTTTCCAGAGAGAAATCACTCTATTTATTAAACGACATAAAAATCTTATTTTGTTCCCAAATTATAAAAATATTATTGCAAATAAATTTGATTTTGATAAGCATCTTGATTTAATTGGCAATATAATATATAATATTAGTATGTAAGCTAACTAACTAACAACGGAGGTGATAAAGGTGGATGATTTGAATTTGAAAACGGAAAATGCTGAATTTGGTCAATATTTGCGTTCTGTCAGACAAGCAAAAAAAATATCAATTCGTCAACTTGCAAAAGCGGTGAGTAAAACACCTACATATATCAGTGATATTGAAAAGGGTAATAATAAACCTCCCGAAAGAGAGTTGTTGGATAGAATAATTGCAGAATTGCATTTAGAAGAATTTCCAGACATAAAGAATAGGATATATGATTTAGCTGCAAAAGAAAGAAAAGATGTTCCAGCAGATATTAAAGAATACTTAATGGAAAATGAATCAATATTAAAAATTATTAGAACGGCAAAAGAAAGCCCAAATGAAAAGCAAATCTGGGCAAAAGTATCGCAGATTATTTAATGGTGGAGGAATAAAAATGGCTGAATTAAGAAAAGAAGATTTGTGGGTAATGGCAGATAAACTCCGTAATAATATGGATTCTGCAGAATATAAGCATGTATGCCTTGGTCTTATATTCTTGAAATATATTTCTGATAGTTTTGAAAGAGCTTATCAAGAAATTTCTCAAGATGAGTACGCCGACCCAGAAGATAGAGATGAATATCTTGCAAAAAATGTGTTTTGGGTGCCACAGGAAGCACGTTGGGAAACAATTAAAAACAGTGCTAAAGATCCAACAATTGGTCAGGTTATCGATAATGCCATGGATGTGATTGAAAAGGAAAACTCTTCTCTTCGTGGTGTACTTCCTAAAGATTTTGCAAGAGCATCTTTAGATAAACGTTCTTTGGGTGAATTGGTTGATCTATTATCAGAACTTGAGATTGGAAACGATAAGAACAAAGACACTTTAGGCTCTGTATATGAATATTTTCTTGGAAAGTTTGCACGTGCTGAGGGAAAACTGGGTGGAGAGTTCTATACTCCACGCAGTGTAGTTGAGTTGATTGTAGCTATGATCGAACCTCACGATGGTCGAGTTTATGACCCTTGTTGCGGTTCCGGCGGTATGTTTGTCCAGAGTGAACGTTTTGTAAAAGACAGAGAGGGACGAATTGATGGTCAATTAGCTATTTATGGGCAGGAATCCAATTATAATACTTGGAAACTTTGCAAAATGAATCTTGCTATCCGTGGAATAGAAGCAAACCTTGGTCAGCAAAATGCGGATTCTTTCCATAACGATCAGCATAAGAGTTTAAAGGCAGATTATATTATGGCAAACCCGCCTTTTAATATTAGTGACTGGGGCGGCGAGCGTTTAATAGATGATCCAAGATGGAGTAAATACGGTATTCCGCCTACGGGTAATGCCAACTATGCTTGGATTTTGCACATGCTTTATCACTTAGCACCAAGCGGAACAGCAGGTTTTGTATTGGCGAATGGTTCTCTTTCATCTTCTACAATCAGTGAATACAATATTCGTAAAAACTTGATTGAAGATGACAAAATTGATTGTATTGTTACTTTGCCGGGTGGACTGTTCTCAACAACATCAATTCCTGTTTGTCTGTGGTTTATGGCTCGCAACAAGCTAAAAAACGGGCACCGTGATCGCCATGGAGAAATTCTGTTTATTGATGCCAGAAATATGGAAACAGAACCTTATGAGGACAGCCGTACGCAGAGACAGCTGACTGCAAAAACTATTGATGAAATCACCTCCGCATACCATTCTTTCCGTAACCATGAAAAGAAAGCAACAAAGTCAGATGGTACAGAGATTGAATATGCTGATAAACAGGGATTTTGGAAGATAGCAACATTGGAAGAAATTCGTGAAAAAGATTATAATTTGACACCGGCGAGTTATGTAGGTGTTGTTCCTATAGAAGAAGACAAGGAACCTTTCGATGAAAAAATGAAAAGGTTGATAAAGAAATTATATAATGTAATAGATGAATCTCAAAAGCTTGATGAAGAAATTAAGCATCAATTAAATGAAATGGGATGGAACCAAGATTTCAAGGAGGAATAAGATGCTTTTAGGTGATTTAATTATTAATTATGACAATAAACGTATCCCATTATCAGCTAAGCAACGGGAAAATATTGAAAAAAATTATCCATATTATGGTGCACAGGGTATTATCGATTATGTCGATGACTATCTTTTTGAAGGTAAATATTTGTTGATAGCTGAAGATGGGGAAAATTTAAGGTCTCGCAAACAACCGATTGCAACCATTGTAGAAGGAAAGTTTTGGGTTAATAATCATGCGCATATAGTTACATCAAATGAATTATCAAATCTTGAGTTTTTGTGTTTTTGGTTAAATTCAAATGATATATCTGAATATATAACTGGTTCGGCTCAACCAAAGTTGAATCAAAACAATATGAACTTGATTGCGTTGCCTGATTTTTCTAGAGAGGAGCAGGATAGAATTGCAGAAAAGCTATGCGTGTATGAAAAGAAAATTAAAAATAATTTAGTTAACATAGCGCTATTGGTGAATGTAGTAAACGAAATATATAAAGAAACATTTATACAAAAGTCCAAATTAGCAGATGGGCAATATGCAGAATCAACTGTATTTGAGAACATTATAGAACTTAAGGAAAAAAACAAAGAAGAAAAAGATTACCCTGTACTTTCGGTCGTAAAAGAAGGCGAATTTAAAGCATCTGAAGATGTATTTACAAAACAAGTTTATAGTAAGAGCACTAAAAACTATAAAATTGTTCGCTGCAATCAAGTAGCATATAATCCGGCAAGAGCAAATATCGGTTCTATTGCCATGCTCAAGGAGTATGATGTTGGACTTGTTAGCCCAATTTATACTGTTTTTGAGATGAAGGATACGATTACTCCTACTTTCTTTTATTACTATATGAAGCAACCGATATTTCAGGAAATGATCAAACACCATGCCATTGGCACAACAAGGCAGAACTTCCCTTTCGAAGCGTTTAAAATGTTTCCTATGGTTGTACCGCCGATGGAACTTCAATTGAAATTTGAAGAAATCGCAAAACCTATTGAGCAGAAAATCGCAAAGCTCAAAGAAGAAAATGAAGTGTTGGCAGAGATTAGAGATACCCTACTCCCCAAATTGATGAATAGAGAACTGCCAGTGGAAGTGGGTGAGAATTAATGGATCAACGTGAACGATACGAAGAATATCTACAAGATGAGTCAGATGAACAATTTTCAATATATAGTGTTTCTCACTTACTGTCAAAACTTTCTGACTATAGTCGTATCATTTCTGAAAATGGAATACCCGGCACATTGCTCTTTCGTGGACAATCTGACATTGAATTTGGCATCCATGGAAGTATTTTTAGAAATGGACTATTAACAAAAGAAACTACTATTGTCAATGAGCTGATATTGCAAGAGCCACTGGAATTTGGAAATCATATGACGGATTTTGAACAGTTGGTCAAAATGCAACATTACGGGTTGCCGACTCGATTGTTGGATATTACAACTAATCCTTTAATCGCACTCTATTTTGCTTGTTCTGAGCATGAAAACAGAGACGGTGAACTGATTTTGTTTATCGAATCGCTACAGCGTCCTACACAAAAAGAAGTAAAATTGTTTTCTGCACTTGCAGAATATGATGGAAAAAGCGAAGGTAATTTTTTGGATTATTTTTCAAGAAAAGGTCTCGGGGATGATATTTTATCGAGCTTTGAAGAGAAAGTGGAGCGACTGAAGACGCAGTTTCAAAATAAATATGTCCCGGTGGTAGCTCCTAAGAACAATGAACGTATAAGACGCCAAAATGGTGCGTTTTTAATATTAGGAATAGACATATCTGCTCCTGATTATTATCTAAAAAACAGTTTCAATTTAAAAGATAGTCTCAGCGAATATGTAGATGAAGGAATTCCAAGATATTTACGTATCCCAGCAGAACAGAAATCTTCCATACTGCATGAGCTTGATATGATCGGAATAAATGAAGCATTTGTTTACCCAGAATTAGAGCATCAGACATCGTATATCAAAAAAAGACATTTTGTAAAGGCAGGTGAATAGAATGTCCAACTTTATAGAAAATGATCTTGAACAAGCTGCATTGGAGTGGCTTCAAGATTTGGGCTATCAAACTCAATATGGACCAGATATTTCGCCGGGAGGAAGCTTTTCAGAGAGAGAAAGTTTTGGAGATGTTGTTTTATACGACAGGTTACATAGTGCATTAAAACGTATTAACAAACAATATTCCAATGATACGATTTCAGAACTGGTTAAAAAGATTACTCGTCAGCAGAGCTTATCTATTGTCCAAAATAATGTTGCGTTTCAAAAATTATTAACTGATGGTATTGACGTAGAGGTTAAGCAGAAGGACGGAAGCATAAAAACTGAAAAAGCTTATATTTTTGATGCCAAAGATATTGAAAATAATGAGTTCTTGGCGATCAATCAATACACTGTAATTGAAAACGGAAAAGAACGCAGACCTGATATTGTTGCGTTCTTAAATGGTATTCCTGTTGTTGTAATAGAACTGAAAAATGCGACAAACGAAGAAGTAGATATTGTTGATGGGTTTAATCAGCTTCAGACTTATAAAAGAGATATTCCTTCTTTGTTTTATTACAATGCCTTTATGATCACAAGTGATGGTATCAATGCAAAAGTTGGTACAATTACTTCTGATTTAGATCGATTTATGTTCTGGAGAACAATTGACGGAGAAAAAGAATCGGAACTTTCTTTTCCGCAATTGCAAGTTATGCTGCATGGAATGATGAATAAAAAGAGATTTTTGGACCTTGTTTCAAAGTATAGCTTCTTTGTTCACGAGGAAGATAAGTCTTTCAAAATTTTGCCTGGTTATCATCAATTTTTTGCTGTAAATAAAGCATTGTATACCACTCACTTGGCAGCTTCTGAAAATGGAAGCAGAAAAGCGGGTGTAATTTGGCATACACAGGGTAGCGGGAAAAGTTATTCTATGCTCATGTATACTCGTCAATTGGTTTTAGAATTGAATAACCCGACCATTGTTGTTATTACTGACAGAAATGACTTGGATGATCAACTGTTTACCACTTTTTCAAAAAGTGCTGATTATTTGCGTCAAACACCCAAGCAGGCAGACACAAGAAAGAAACTACGAGAACTATTAAGCGTTCAAGCTGGTGGCATTGTATTTACGACTATCCAAAAGTTTTCGCCAGATGAGAGTGACCAGTCGATGGAAGCACTGACTACCAGACGAAATGTGGTCGTTATAGCAGATGAAGCGCATCGCAGTCAGTATGGGTTAGAAGCAAAAGAAAAAGATGGCAAAGTTTCTTTTGGCTTTGCGAAACATATGCGAGACGCACTACCGAATGCTTCTTTTATCGGTTTTACGGGAACTCCTGTTGAGTTGAGCGATAAGAACACCCCTGCCCTGTTTGGTGACTATATTGATATTTACGATTTGACTCAAGCGGTTAAAGATAAAACTACTGTTCCGATTTATTATGAAAGCAGGATTGCAAAGTTAGATCTTCCGCAGGAATTAAAGCCAAAGATTGATGATGAGTATGACAGCATTGTTGAGGGACAGGAAGAAACTTACGCTGAAAGCCAAAAGCGTAAATGGGCAAGGTTAGAAGCCATTGTTGGAACAGATCGTCGTATTGATGTAGTGGTGAAAGATTTTATCGCTCATTACGACTTTAGACAACAGGCGATTAATGGTAAAGTTATGTTTGTAGCTATGTCCAGAAAGATTGCAGTAAAACTTTACTCAAAGATTATAGAATACCGTCCGGAATGGCATAGTGATGACATTGCTAAAGGTACAATTAAGGTTATTATGACTTCTGCAGCATCTGATCCACCTGAATTTCAGCCGCATTCAACTACTGCTTCTCAGAAAAAGTTACTTGCAAAGAGGATGAAAGATGTTGAAGATGAATTAAAAATTGTTATTGTTTGTGATATGTGGTTGACAGGATTTGATGTACCTTGTCTTCACACAATGTATATCGATAAACCGATGAGTGGTCATAATCTTATGCAAGCCATAGCACGAGTTAATCGTGTATTTAAAGACAAGCCCGGCGGTTTAATTGTAGATTATATTGGTATTGCGGATAATTTAAGAAGTGCATTAGCACAATATACACCGTCTGACCGAAAAACAACAGGTATCGATCCACAAGTAGCAATAGATCTCATGCTTGAGAAGTATGAGCAAATTCAAGGAACATTGCATGGATTGGATTACTCTTCTTACATAAGTGGCTCTGCAAGTGAACGAATGGCGTGTATTGTTTCTGGTGTGGATTTTGTTTTGGGTAAACCAGAAGATGAGAAAAAGGAATTTCTTAATTTGGTTGTAGAAATAGGTAAGGCATACGCATTATGCTCGACCTCTGAACAAGCTCAAGCAATCAATGTAGAGATTAGTTATTTTAAAGCCATCAAATCAGGTATTATAAAAATACTACCAAAGGACAAACAGAAGAAAACGAAAGATCAAATAGAATATGAAATTGGTCAATTGGTTTCCAAATCAGTTATTTCTGAAGAAGTCGTTGACATATTTGCTTCAGTTGGATTGAATAAACCGGATATTTCAATTTTATCTGATGAGTTTCTTGAAGAAGTAAAAGGACTGCCACAAAAAAATTTAGCTTTGGAACTTTTACGACGTTTGCTTGACGGTAAGATTAAGTCAATAGCTAAAAAGAATGTTGTACAAGCAAAGAAATTTTCTGAAATGCTTGAAGCCTCAGTAATTCAATATGAAAAACGTTCTTTAGAGACGGTAGAGGTTATAAAGGCTCTGGTTGATATGGCAAAAGATATGAATGAGCTTCATAAAAGAGGAGAAAAGCTAGGATTATCAGACGATGAACTGGCATTTTATGATGCAATTTCGTCCAATGAGTCTGCCAGAGATTTCTATGAAAATGATGTTCTAAAACAAATTGCTAAAGAACTAACAATCAGCATTAAAAATAATATTAAAGTTGATTGGGATGTGCGAGAAAGTGTTAGGGCGCAGATGAGAATTACTGTAAAAAGGCTACTCAGAAAATATAAATATCCACCGGATAAACAGGCAACTGCGGTAGATCTGATAATAGAGCAAGCTGAAAAAATGTGTGAGTCTGAATTAGATAAATAGTGATTGTAATTTAGACTGATTCCATATCGGTGACTTAAGTGCAAGTTGCACCAAAGCTGAGATTTAAAGGTAATTTGAAATAACGAGGGGTTTCTCATATTTTAATTATCAAATGATGTGGGGCAAAATTTGCCCCACGTTTCTTTATACATTAGAAGTCAATTTTGGAGATATCTAAATCTGATGATGTATCAACATCATCATTTTTTATTAGAGATAACTGTATGTCATCTATTCGGTTAGAAATCGACGCCAGATCATTAAGAATATCTTCCAATATTTCATCCTCCTCGACAATAATTGGTTCATTATCTTCATCAATAACAAGCGTAAATACTTTTTTCATTTTAATTTCTGTCCTTTTTGATACATGCAAAATAGTAGGTCGTATCATCATTTAAAGTGTAGAGAATACGATTACGGAATCTTTCCCAGTTCAGATAGCCATTTGAAGCATGTTTGATAAGTTTGATAGTCTTATTTCTGTTTTCAACGATGGCAGTGTTCATTCTTCTTTTTGATTTGTTATCTACAATGATAAAGCTATTAATGATTTCATTTTTCCAGTTGATCAAGGTGTTGGCAAAGGGTGACATCTCTTCAACAGGACAGCTTCTGAAATCAATAATGATCTCTTCAAGTTTTTTCTTTGCATTGTCATAGTTACAATGATCATAAAAGTAAACGACCTGATCCTTGAGGTTGGATGCAGTTTCGAGTTCTTCATCAATGGACAGCATACAGGTAAAGAGATCACTGTAGTTGCAGTATCTGTTCAATACTCTGTTGAATTTCTTTTCATTGTTGTCGTCAAATATTCTGTTGTTGGTTGAAAAAAGCAGCCAATTGAATTTTTTTAATACATAATAGTATCTGGAAGCTTCTTCGAGTTCTAATCTTTCTTCTTTAGTAATTGTTTTATCTTTTTCTTTCTGTTTAAGGTTTTCTTTTATCTTTTTATATCTGTTTTGAATACGGACTCTTAGACGTGGTTTTTATTTAAAGATTTTTTCCATATCAAAAGGAAGTAAACATTCAATTTTTATTGTTTGATAAGTTAATGGATGAATAAACTCTAAACAATAAGCATGTAAAGCCATTCTTTTAATCATAGAAGAAGTTTTTCCATAAAGAGTATCTCCTATAATAGGATGATGTAAATGATTCAAATGAACTCTTATTTGATGTTTTCGACCAGTTTCAATTTGACATTTTACAAGTGTATAATTTCCTTTTGTTTTAATTTCTTTAAAATGTGTTAAAGCATCTTTACCTGTTTTAGAAATACACATTTTATTTTTACTATGACGGTCTTGACCGATAGGTAAATCAATAGTTATTTCTCTTTTAGGTAAATGTCCTTGAATGATGGCAAGATAGGTTTTCTTGATTTCTTTAGAAGCAATTAAAGCATCAAAGTAAGGTTGTAAAAGTGCACATTTACAAAACATCACAAGACCGGTTGTATCTCTATCTAAACGATGAAGATAACGAATCGGTAAATCTTGATAGCTTTGTTGGTAATAATAACTCATATAATTACAAAGTGTATTCATCTTACTTTTATCATCAGGATGAATAATGAGGTTGCTTGGTTTATTGACGACACAAAGCAAGTCATCTTCATAGATGATTTCTAAGGAACTTTCTTGTTCAACAAAGTCTCTGCCTTGTTCATAGGCTTTAATTGAAAGAATATCTTTATCTTTTAAAATGGTTTGATAATCAACATAGGAATTATTTAAAGTATAGTCTTTATTTTGACGAAGTAAGTGAATTGTTTTTTTAGAAAGATGCAGATAATGAAAGAATTCAAGAAGTGTCATTCCTTGAATTCTTTCATCAATTTCTATTACTAAATGATTCTTTTCTTTATGATAATGCATACACTGTTACTTTGATATCAATTGTGATATCTAAACCTTGTAAAGTATCTAAAACGCCACGTTTTTCTTTTTTAATATGATAATAGTGTGGTGTCATCATTAAAAGATTTAAAGTATCTTCACGATTAGAAATATGAACTTTTTCTTTAAAGTCATAACTTTTCACTTGATTAAAATCTAAACGAATATACTTATCACTCTTTACTTTGATTTCATCATAAATCAATTCTTTAATTTCAATTAAATGTTGATTATTAGCAGTAACATGAACAATATAACCATCTTCTTTTAATGCTCTTTTTAATTCATCTTGATTTACTACTGTAAATAAAGCACAGATAAAATCTAAACTATGATCTAAGATAGGAATATTTTTAGAATTTCCTACAAGCCAAGTAACATCTTTACGATAACGTGTCGCCATATCAATAGCAATCTTGGAAATATCTAAACCATAGATATCACTGTTTTCAAAATGTTTCTTTAAACCTTGAGTATAATATCCTTCTCCACATCCTAAATCTAAAATACTTAAATCATCTTGATGTTTGAATTCATCAATACACGTAATCACTTGATCTAAGATAGGATCATAATAACCTTTATTTAAATATGCTTTTCTCGCCACAAGAGATTCTTTACTATCTCCTGGATTATTGGTAGCTTTATCAGGATTTAATAATAAATTGATATATCCTCTTTTAGAAATGTCATAACAATGATTGTTTTCACATTTAAGTGTTTTGTTTTCTAAATGAAGTTGTTGATGACATTTGGGACAAGCTAATAATTTCATAGTATCACCTCGAATGTATTATAACAAAAGACAATCTAAAAATTAACTGAATTTATGATGAATTTGTGATACTATTAAGGGCAAGGGAGGAATGCTTGATGTTTTTTAGAAAGAAACAAAAAGTAGACTTAGATGCTAAGTTTAAAGAAGTATATCATGAAGTAAATAAAATTACAGCTGATGCCGGAAATGAATTAGATGTGACCATCAAATATTCACAATTGAAATTGGCTTGTCGTAAGTATGATGAATTGATTGATTTAATTCATCAAGGAGCTAATTTTGAAGAAAAACATTTTCTTTCTTTAAAAGAAAGTGTAGAAGAAGAAACAAAGAGAGTAGAAGGTTTATTAGATGAAGATTAAAGCATATAAGAAGGATTTTGATTATACCTATACTTTAGGAGTTTTTGAAACGATTGAGTTATTAAAGAATCGACCTGATCTTGTTTTAAGAGTATATATAAAAAGTAATTCTTATAAGAATAAAGGAATTCCTATTATTGATGAAATTTGTAGAGAAAAACATATTGAATTGATTGAAAGTGATAATACAATTCAAAAATTATCAAAAAAAGATAATTGTTTTGCGATAGCAATCATTAAAAAATATGAAATGACTTTACAAGAAGGAAATCATGTTGTTTTAGTTAATCCTGGAGATATGGGAAATATGGGAACAATTATGAGAACGATGTTAGGATTCAATTATTATAATCTAGCAATAATTCGACCAGGTGTCGATGTTTTTGATCCTCGTGTTTTAAGAGCTTCGATGGGAGCAATGTTTCATTTGAATATTGAGTATTTTGATAGTTTTGAAGATTATTTAAAAAGATTTCCAAGTCATGATATTTATACATTGATGTTAAAAGGAGCAACCAATATTCATAAGGTTGAATCCAAAGAAGATTATCATTCACTTGTTTTTGGTAATGAAAGTAGTGGTTTACCTGATGAATATCTAGATTATGGGAAATCTATTTTTATTCCTCATAGTCATCATATAGATTCATTGAATCTTTCCATGGCTTTAGGAATGACGTTGATGCATTTTTCAAAAGATGAATTTAAAGATAAAGAAGTATTATAGGAGGGAAAGTATGTTTGATTTTGATGAAGTTGTAGATAGAAAAGGTACAAATTGTGCTAAATGGGATACCATTGAAGCCAATAATAAACCTAAAGATGTGTTACCTATGTGGGTTGCAGATATGGATTTTAAATCACCAAAGGAAATTGAAAATGCATTAGTTAAAAGAATTAAACAAGGCGTTTATGGGTATTCATTTGCGCCAGATGAGTATTTTGATGCGGTTATTTCTTGGATGAAAAGAAGACATGATTTTAATGTCGATAAAGAATGGATCATCCCAACACCAGGTGTGGTAACAGCTATTAAATTATGTGTAAATGCTTATACAAAGGAAAATGATGCCATCATTATTAATAAGCCTGTATATTATCCATTTGATTTTTCAATTGAATTAAATCATCGTAAAATCATTGAAAATGAAATGGTTTATAAAGATGGTTCTTATGAAATGGATTATGATGCTTTTGAAAAAGCAATCGTAGAAAATGATGTTAAAATGTTTATTTTATGTAATCCATATAACCCAATTGGAAAAGTATGGAAAGAAGATGAATTAAAACAAATTGGTGAAATTTGTAAGAAACATCATGTTTTAGTTATTGTTGATGAAATTCATGAAGATTTTGTTTATGGAGATCATGTACATATTCCTTTCTATAATGTAGATGAAAGTTATAAAGAATTCTCTGTTATTTTAACTGCACCATCAAAAACATTTAATTTAGCAGGGTTACAAACATCAAATATTATTATTGCAGATGAAAAATTAAGAAAAGCTTATCAAGAAACAATGAATCGTTATGGGGTTAATGAACCAAACTTTTTAGGTATTATTGCTTGTATGACTGCCTATAATGAATGTGAATTATGGGTAGATGAAATGTTGGAATATGTTTATGACAACTTTACTTATTTTGATGAATTCTTAAAAGAAAACTTACCTCATATTCATTTAGTAAAACCTGAAGGACTTTATTTATGTTGGGTTGATTTTAGAGAATGTGGTTTAGATAAAGATGAACTTGAAAAGACAATGTTAGAAAAAGCCGGTTTATGGTTAGATGAAGGATATATCTTTGGAACAGGTGGAGAAGGTTTTGAAAGATTTAATCTTGCAATTCCAAGAAGTGTTTTAGAAGATGCTTGTCAAAGATTATTAAAAGCTTTTGGAAAATAAGGTTTTTATGATAAAAACTATGGAAATTCTAAATAAAAGATAGTATTATATAACCGAAAAAAAGAAAAGGAGATTTGTTATGGGATTAGTATCAGCAACAGAAATGTTAAAGAAAGCTAAAGAAGGACATTATGCAGTAGGTCAATTCAATATCAACAACTTAGAATGGACTAAATCAGTATTATTAACTGCAGAAGAATTAAAAGCACCAGTAATTTTAGGTGTTTCAGAAGGTGCTGCTAAATATATGACTGGATATACAACAGTTGCAGCAATGGTTAAAGCAATGGTAGAAGCATTAAATATCACTGTACCAGTAGCTTTACACTTAGATCATGGTTCATACGAAGGAGCTAAAGCTGCTTTAGATGCAGGTTTCTCTTCAATCATGTTTGATGGTTCTCATTATGGAATCGAAGAAAACATCGAAAAAACAAAAGAAATCGTTGAATTATGTCATTCAAAAGGTGTTTCAGTAGAAGCAGAAGTTGGATCAATCGGTGGAGAAGAAGATGGTGTCATCGGTAAAGGTGAAGTAGCAGATCCAAAAGAATGTAGATCAATCGCAGATTTAGGAGTAGATTTCTTAGCTGCAGGTATCGGAAATATTCATGGTAAATACCCAGCAAACTGGGAAGGATTAGACTTTGATGCATTAGATGCAATCCAAGCTGAAACTGGAAAATTACCATTAGTATTACATGGTGGTTCAGGAATTCCTGATGAAATGATCAAAAAAGCAATCACTTTAGGAGTATCTAAAGTAAACGTAAACACTGAATGTCAATTATATTTCCAAGAAGCTACACGTAAATACATTGAAGCTGGAAAAGATTTAGAAGGAAAAGGATATGATCCTCGTAAATTATTAGCACCAGGTGCAGAAGCTATCAAACAATGTGTTAAAGATAGAATGGAAGTATTTGGTTGTATCGGTAAAGCTTAATCAAATAAAAAAAGCCTTCGGGCTTTTTTTGTTTATGTGAAATCTCTTTATTAAGTTGTTTTTTTGATGAATTTATAATATAGTATTAGGGAATATAGATAGAAGAAAAGGGGTAAAGTCATGAGTGAAATTATTGCGATTGAAGGCGGACATAAATTAAATGGTACAGTAGAAATCTCGGGTGCAAAAAATGCCACTGTAGCACTTATTCCAGCAATTATTTTAGCGGATAGTCCTGTAACGATTTATGGTGTACCAGAAATCAGCGATGTGGACGCTTTAGCAGTTTTATTAGAAGAACTTAATTGTACAGTATTAAGAAGTCATGATAGTTTAATTGTTGATCCCTCTCGTATGGAAAATGTTCCATTAGTATCTGATGCTGTGGATAAATTAAGAGCATCTTATTATTTAATGGGAGCATTACTTGGAAAATGTAAAAAAGTTGTGATGAAAGCACCAGGTGGTTGCTTTTTAGGACCTCGTCCGATAGATTTACATATTAAAGGATTTGAAGCACTAGGTGCCAAAGTAGAATTTGTTGATGGTGCGCATGTAATTACAGCAGATCGTTTAGTAGGTGCAAAAATATATTTAGATTTTGCTTCAGTAGGAGCAACAATCAATATCTTGTTAGCGGCAGTAAAAGCTGAAGGAAAAACAGTCATTGAAAATGCAGCAAAAGAACCAGAAATCATTGATGTAGTAAACTTACTTACAAAAATGGGAGCTAAAATTAGAGGTGCTGGTACTGATACGATTACGATTGAAGGAGTAGAACATCTAAAAGGATGTACTCATGAAATCATTCCAGATCGTATTGAAGCAGGGACATTCTTAATTATGGCAGCAGCTGCAGGAGAAAGAGTTATTATTCAAAATATCATTCCACAACATTTGGAATCACTTATTTCAAAATTGAAAGAAATGGGAGTGAAGATGGAAAATGTTGGAGATAGTATTATTGTTTATGGTGATAACAAGAACTTTAATGCAGTCGATGTCAGAACACAGGTATATCCAGGTTTTGCGACAGATCTACAACAGCCATTAACAGCACTGCTTACACAAGCAAACGGACAATCACAAGTAATAGAAACAATTTATCCAGAGAGATTTAGACATTGTGAACAACTTAATAAGATGGGCGCAAATATAGAATTAGATGAATCAATGTGTTATATAAATGGAAAAACACCATTAAAAGGAGCAAAAGTAGAAGCAACAGATTTAAGATGCGGAGCAGCATTGTTAATAGCAGGGTTAATCGCTGATGGAATTACAGAAATTAGCAATGTATATCATATAGATAGAGGATATGCGAATATTGATCAAAAATTAATTACTTTAGGTGCTGTTATTAGAAGAATCAAAGTTGATGATTAAAATTATAAAAAAGGGCTTGAAAACGACATAATTTAATGTTAATATATCATAGCAACTTACTTTGTAGTGAGAAATCTACAAGGCGGAAGGAGAAATTAAAAATGAAAAAAGGAATTCATCCAAATTACAAAAAAGTAAAAGTAGTTTGTACATCATGTGGAGCAGAATTTGAAAGTGGTTCAGTATTAGATGAAGTACGTGTTGATACTTGTTCTAACTGTCATCCATTCTATACTGGAAAACAAAGATTTGCTAGTGCTGATGGACGTGTTGAAAAATTCAACAAAAAATACGGACTTAAATAAGAAAATGAGTACTTGGTACTCATTTTTGTTTTGGAGGAAAAAATGGAATATCATGTCTTAGCAAGTGGTTCTAAAGGAAACAGTATTTTCATTTATGATCAAGGAAACGGACTTTTAATTGATTGTGGAATTAGTAAAAGACAACTTTATACAAAACTTAATCAATTAAGATTTCATGAAAGTGATATTCATCATGTTTTATTAACCCATGATCATATTGACCATAATAAAAATATTGGTATCTTTGATCAAAGTATTGTTTATTGTGGAAAAGGATGCATCCCAGGTATAGATGAAAGTCATGAATTAGAAAATTATCAAAATATACAATTAGATCATTATATAATTACACCATTACCTTTATCACATGATGCAACATCCCCTTTAGGATTTGTAATCAAAGGAAAAGATGAAACAATTCTCTATATGACAGATACAGGTTATGTTTCACAAAAGAATATGGAATATATAAAAAATTTAGATTACTATATTTTTGAAAGTAATCATGATATTGAAATGTTGATGAATACAAGAAGACCTTTATTCTTAAAAAATCGTATTTTTGGAGATAAGGGCCATCTTAATAATGAATATAGTGCACATGTTATGGCGCAGGTGATTGGTGAAAATACAAAAGAAATTTGTTTGGCCCATTTATCACAAGAAGCGAATACAAAGGAAATGGCATTAGATACATATCAAAGAGTTTTTGATGAAGAACATATTTATTTTGATAATATAAAGATTGCAGATCAAAAAGAAATTGTTTCTGGAGGACATTATGAAAATTAGGATCTTAACAATTGGTAAGCTTAAAGAAAAATATCTTGTTAATGGAATCAATGAATATGTCAAAAGATTGAATGCTTACTGTAAAGTGGAAATGGTCGAAGTACCAGATGAACCAATTCCTGACAATGCAAGTGAAAATGTAGAAAATATCATCAAAGATAAAGAAGCAGATAAAATTGTTGCTAAAATTAAAGATGATGAATATGTTATCGTTTTAGATCTACACGGAAAAGAAATTGATAGTGTGGCTTTTTCAAAACATATTGAAGAATGTATGATTAGAGGAAAGAGTACGATTACTTTTGTGATTGGAGGTTCTTTAGGTTTAGGAAAATCTTTATTACAAAGAGCAAATTATCGTTTATGTTTCTCTAAAATGACTTTTCCACATCAATTAATGAAGCTAATCTTAGTTGAACAAGTCTATCGAGCATATAAAATCATGCGGAGAGAAACTTATCATAAGTGATGTTAACGTTCAGCAAAAATGTCACCAAAAATGAAGAAGGGTTCTATTAGTGTGAACCCTTTGTTTTTTTGTCCATTTCTTGAATGAGATTATTTAAATCTTTATGATCATTTATTAGTACCTGTTTGTTTTTATGTTTTGTACCTATCAATGTACAATCATAAATAATCCCAATATATTTCATTCTTACTTTATTTTCTAGCACAAAATATAAAATTGTAACTTCTGTTGAAGTTCTTATTTTTACTACTTATCCATTTTTATCATATGGGACATAATAATATCCGTTATAGGAAAACATATTGCCTTCTGCTATTTTTCTGGTATTTGAAACAGTGAACACTAGATTCAAATTGTAATTTTCTGTTAGCTCTACAAATTCATAAACAGGATCAACTGGAAGATGTGCAAATTTTTCATTCAGATATTTTATGTAAAAGTATTGAACCATATATTTAATTGATCGTAGTCTTTTATTTTGAACCTTATAATGTCATTGGGCAATCTTCTTTGAACTGTACCATTGTATCGTTCTATCAATCCTTTGGTTTGAGATGTATTTGCGAAAATCATTTCAATGCAAAGTTTATCCATCATAACACCAAATGATGTTATATTACCTTCAGGACTTTTGAAGATAGTATGTTTGTCTGAATAAATAGCTAAGGGAATTCCTTTTTTTCTTGATAAGAAGTTCCATCATCTTACAATATCCATACATGCATTCGTTTTTGGTAAACCAGCCAGCAAGGATATCATTAGTTGTATCGTCAACAGCCATATGGAGAGTAAAACGTTGATCGTTGCCAAACCAGTCAAAAGGAGTTCCATCGATTTGAACAAGCATACCAGCTCTAGGACTTTTTTCTCTCAGTAAATGTAAAGGAGAGTCTCTTTTATGACTCCTATGTTTAACGGGAGAAGACCATTTATATTCTTTATAGAGTCTTTGAAAGAACGAGATACTTCTAGGTTTAACATCAAAGTATTCGAAGATCACATGCAAGCACACTATTTAATTCGTGCAATGAGCAAATATCTGGAAAAAATGGACAAATATGTACGCCAACGATTGAGGATGTGCATGATTCATAAACATCCAACAGTAAAGAAAGTATATGGAATGTGTTATAAATGGAACATTGAATTCTTTGTGCGCATCGGTTTAATTCCCTCAAAATGGTGGTTCTACTACAAAATGTGGGGAACCTATACTATTGAGAAGTATGTAGAATACCACATGCATAGAAATAAGGTTGATATGGAAAAACGTATTCAAAAATTTAAAGAACTAGGTATAGCATTCTACACAAAAAAGAGATTAAAGAAAATGGACGATTCTTTATCAAGATAGTCCGTACACAAATTAAATAAATAGTAAATTGGTAAGCCGTATGCATTAATAGCGCACGTACGGTTTGATAAGGGGCTAGCCTAGTGATAGGTTAGCCTACTTTCTTAAGCACCTTACGTTTAGTAGAAGAAGGAATATTCAATTGTTGTCTATACTTGACAATAACACGACGTGAACAATGTAATTCTAATTCCTCTAGTTTTTTGAGAATCTGATTATCTGAAAGTGGATGTTCTTTATCTTCATCATCTACTAACTCAACAATAGCCTTTTTAATAGAATCACTGCTATCTCCTGAAGCAGTTTGAGAAACAAGAAGTTTTTTAAGAGGATAAGCCTCACCATTAAAGCTATAGTACTTATTATTTAAAGTACGTGAAATAGTAGATTCATGGAATCCTGTCTCACTTGCAAGCTGTGATAAAGTACATGGATATAATTCATCATCATATAAGAAATATCCACTTTGTATATTTACTAACGCATTTGCGACAATAAGAACAGTTTGATTTCTCTTTGTCATATTCTCCATTAAGAAATGTGCCTCATTAAAATAAGCTTTCATATTCTCATCATTCTTTACTTTCTCATATAGAGTGTCATTCACCATGAGAGCAGGCTGGTTAATAGGTGTAATAGTAATATCTGAATTCTCTACTTCAATGAGTATATCAGGAGATACATAGTCATCATGAAACGTATTATACATATTACAAGGGAATGGATTACAAGAACGTATTTCACAGAATAAATGATCTATTTCTTCTTTATTTAATCCTGTTGTTTGTTTAATAAGTGAATAATTCTGAGTTAAGATGACATCTTGATAATCTCTAAATAGTGTATAGGTTTTAGTTTTATTATTATTTTTTAACTGAATAAGAATAGAATCAATCGCATCAGAGGCACCCACACCATTAGGTTCAAATGAACGTAATATATCTAAATGTGCATCAAGCATATCTTGATCGATATGAAGGTCACTCATATATTGATCAAGATTATAAGATAAGAATCCACTATCATCCAATGATTCAATCAGATATGTCATTACATCTTCATTATAAGGATGTGTATAGGCATATAACTGATAATAGAGATCATCTTTTAAAGAACGTTTATTAGAAATACTTTCAATAAACTGCTGATTATCATAATTCTTTGATGATTTTAATTCTAAAAAAGGATTTGTTTCTAGTATATCCTGTATTGCTTTGTTGATATCATCAATGTTGTCAGTCAAGAAATCTAAGGATTTTAATAGTTTTTGATTCAATTTTAAAGTTTGTTTCAATGTTTGAATATATTGCATTTTCTGCTTCATGTTCATCACCTCTTATCAATATATAGCAAAATTCGTGCCAATTAATGTTTAGGTATTTACTTGAATAGTATACCGAATAACTAATGTTGCGTACAAGTTTTATTTGTTTTATGATGAATAATGAGGTGATTTCATTGGAAGAAAAAATAATGTTGTTGATTAATGGGAAAATGGATCAAAATTCATATGATGAATGTCAATCCACCCAATTATCAAAAGAATTAAAACTAAGTAGAAATCAAGTGATAAGATTATTAAATGAACTTTTTAATGAGAAAAAACTTATTAAAATTAAAGCAAGTCCTATCTTATATCTTTCAAGAGCTTCTCTTGAAAGTAAATATAAGAAGAAACTTTCGTCAGATGAATACAAATCATTGGATGAATTGGAAGCTGAATTAAACAATCAGACAGAGTTAAAGAACTTTGAAAAGCTTATTGGGTCTAATGAAAGTATGTATCAGATTGTTGAGAAGATTAAGGCAACAGTAGCCTATCCACCAGTTGGATTACCAATGTTGCTTTATGGACCAACTGGTACAGGTAAATCATTTATGGCTAAACTTACGTATGAATATTGTGTAGATACAGGTTTAATTGATGCGTCTAAGAATTTTGTACAGGTAAACTGTTCAGAGTATGCCAATAACCCAGAACTACTCACAGCAAACCTATTTGGCTATAAGAAGGGTGCATTTACAGGTGCAGATAGTGATAACTTAGGTTTATTACATTTTGCAGATGGTGGTGTATTATTCCTAGATGAAGTGCATTGTTTAAATGCGGAATGCCAGGAAAAACTATTCCTTTATATGGACCAGGGAATCTATCACTTAGTAGGTGATAATAATAAGTGGTATAAATCAAAATGTAGAATTATATTTGCAACAACAGAAGTACCACAAAAAGCATTATTAAAAACATTCCTTAGACGTATTCCTGTTATTCTTACAATTCCATCTCTTGCCCAAAGAGGAGAAAATGAAAAGCTGGAACTCATGTATAACTTCTTAAAGAATGAAGAGAAACGTATCAACAAAACAATTCTTATTTCATCTAATGTCTATGAGTTGTTACTGAATCATACATTTGTAGGTAATATTGGTGAACTGACTAATACGATTCAGGCAAGTTGTGTGAGTGCATTATATAAAAGTAATTCAGATACGTTAGAAATTCATGCTTATGATTTACCTGACAGTATTAGAAATAGTATAGATGTCTCTTCTATGATTATGAAGAAGCATAAGTTTGTGTCTCTTAATACACTTCTTCCTGTATCAGATCAGGGTATCATTAAAGATTTTTATCAATCATTAATTAATATAAAGAGAGATACTTCATTTGCGATAAATGCACAGAATACTGTAGATAGATATTTTGAAAAATTAATCTTTAATGATAATCGTGCAGGTTCAATTGATTATCTTACTAACTATCTAGAAAAGATATTTAATAATATCACTGAACATTATGGCTTTAGGACTTCACATAATGAGTTGATAGCACTCGCTACATATATCTCAGAATTCTCTAAGAATACATATCTGACTAATAACTGGATCAATGAGAATTATGATGAAGTGAAGAACCTAAAGAAATATCTAAAACTTGAATTCCATCGTGAATATGAAATAGGACAGGATGTTTCTCATTACTTAAAGAATAATATGAATCAGGATATTGATGACTTTGTAGAATGTATTATCTGTATTTGTATGATTAAGTACTTTGTACATTCTGGTGAAGATCTCACAATTGCGATTATTATTGCGCATGGTTATTCAACTGCAAGTTCTATTGCGGAAGCATCCAATAGAATGTTGAATAGTTATATATTTGATGCAATAGATATGCCATTAGATGTGGATGTACAAGCTATTACAAGAAAGATTAATGATTATATTGCATATGTTGGTAATATCTCAAAGCTTTATTTATTAGTTGATATGGGTTCTCTTGAAGAAATATATCAAGGATTAGATACAAGTAATGCGGATATTGCCTTAGTAAACAATATTAATACTAAATGTGCGTTAGAAATAGGACAGGGAATTAAACTTAATAAAACAGTGACTGAAGTCATTGATTCTATTCTTAAGGAAAACATCTATAAAACACATGTAGAACTTAAGAAAAAGAAAGAACCTATTGTAATCTGTTCTTGTGCATCAGGATTAGGTGCAGCGCATAAGATCAAAGAAATTTTATTCAATTCTTTACCTGAAGATTCTAATCTAAAGATTATTACTTATGATTATCCTGCTTTAATACGTAAACAGGTTTATGATCAGTTAATGAATGATTATGAAGTTATATGTGTCATTGGGACACTTGATCCAAATATTGAATCTATGAAATATATAGGTATACAGGAATTGATTATTAATGAGGGTCAGAATGCGATAGAGATATACTTTGGAAAGTATATGAAAAAAGAACAGATGGAGATATTTGAAAAGAATATCTTACGTAATTTCACATTATCCAATGTCATGAATAACTTAACTATATTAAATCCGGATAAACTACTTGAACATGTTGCGAAAGCAATTGACCATCTACAGAATATCTTACATAAGAGATTTAAAAATAGAACATGCTTTGGATTATATGTTCATATCTGCTGTCTTGTAGAAAGATTAGTTACAAGACAGGCTATTTCAAACTTTACTGATCAAGACTTTAAAGAAAAGCATCAAGAGTTTATAGATCAAGTAAATATCTCAATGAAAGAAGTTAAGACATACTACAACGTTGAGATTCCAGATGAAGAAGTAGAATATATATACAACTATATTATTAATGATTAGTGTGCTATTAATTGGCACACTTTTTGCTTGAGTATAAGTGGAAGTTAGTTGTACAGATTGAACGTATTGATCTCTAAACTGGCACGAAGCTTGCTTGGGTATAAGTGGAAGTTAGTTGTACAGATTGAACGTATTGATCTCTAAATTGGCACGAAGCTTGCTTGGGTATAAGTGGAAGTTAGTTGTACAGATTGAATGTATTGATCTATAAACTGGCACGAAGCTTGCTTGAGTATAAGTGGAAATCAGTTGTACAGATTAAGCGAAAGAATTTATAAACTGACATGAAGCTTGAACTTAAATGAAAAAGAAAGGAGTGTAGAGAATATGGCAAAAATCATACTTGCATCACATGGAGGATTATCTAAAGGAATGAAAGATTCAGTTTCTATGATTGTTGGAGATTTAGCTAAGGATATAGAAACATATAGCTTGCTTCCTGGACAAAATCCTGAAGACTTTTATCAAGAAGTTTTGAAAGAAGCAAAAGAGTGTGAAGAACAAATCTTAATCTTATGTGATATTAAAGGTGGAAGTGTTCACACAGCATTATCTAAACTTGCAGTATTAGATAATGTAATGGTCTTCTCAGGAATGAACATGGGACTAGTATTAGATGCAGTAATGAAAGGCTTGAATGGAAAACTTGAATTAGCAGAAGCGAACGATTTGATCGAAGCAGCTAAAGATGGAATGACTGTTATGAATGGAATGACAAGCGAAGATGATGAAGATTTCTAATAGGAGGAGAAGAAAATGATTAAATTATTAAGAGTGGATCACAGATTGTTACATGGTCAAGTTGCTTTTTCTTGGAAAAATGCAGTTGAAGCAGATTGTATCTTAATTGCGTGTGATGCAGTTATGAAAGATGATTTAAGAAAAACATCAATCAAGATGGCAAAGCCAAGTGGTGTGAAATTAGTTATTAAAAGTATGGATGATGCAGTAAAGGCAATCAATAGTGGTGTTACAGACAAATATAAATTATTGACTGTAGTTGAATCTATTAAGGATGCTGAAAGATTATGTAAAGAGTGTAACATCAAAAAATTAAATCTTGGTGGTACTAAGGCAACTGCTGAAACTCGTAATATTTCTAAAGCAATGAATATTACACCAGCAGAAGAAACAATTTTAAAAGGATTATGTGAAGCAGGTGTGGATGTAACAATTCAGATGGTTCCAGAAGATAATCCAGTAAATGTAGAAAAAGTTTTATAGGAGGAGAAATATGTTACTACAAGCAATTTTACTTGGCTTGGTAGCAATGCTTGGAAATGCTGAGTATTTGTTCGGTACAAGTTTGCTATCAAGACCATTGGTTATGGGTACTTTAACAGGTATTGTACTTGGTGATATTCAAACAGGTGTTACTCTAGGTGCAACATTAGAATTAGCATTTATGGGAGCTTTCTCAATCGGTGCTAGTATTCCACCTGAAATGATTTCAGGAACTGTATTAGGAACAGCTTTCACAATTACAACAGGAGCTGGACCAGAAACTGCATTAACTGTAGGTTTACCAGTTGCTTCACTAGTATTAATCGCAAAGAACGTTGGAATGGTATTCATCTTACCTCCATTTGTTCACAAAGCAGATAAATATGCAGCTGAAGGAAATATGGCTGGAGTTGCTAGAATGCACTTATTAGGTGGATTCTTCGGTGTTAACTTAATTATCGGTGTAATCGTGGCATGTGGTTACTATGCTGGTGGACCTGCTGTACAGGCTTTATTAAATGTCATTCCTACATGGATTTCAAATGGTTTACAAATCACAATGGGCTTATTACCTGCAATTGGGTTCGGTTTATTATTAATGATGATTATGGAAAAAGACGTTGCATGTTTCTTCTTCTTAGGATTCGCATTAAGCGTATACTTAAAGATTCCAGTAACAGCGATCGCAATCTTTGGAGTCATCATTGCTATCGTATTAACTCAGTTACGTAGTAATTCAGCTCAAACAGCTATAGAAGGAGGAGTGGATGAAGATGACGACTTCTAATAAATTAACTAAAAAAGAATTAAATCAAGTATTCTGGCGTTCATTCGGTTTGGAATGGTCTTGGAACTATGAAAGACAAATGAATATGTCATACTGCTATAGTATGTTACCAGTTATCAAAAAGTTATATCCAAATAAAGAAGACCAGGTTGCAGCTATGAAGCGTCACTTGGAATTCTTCAATACAACGCCACAATTGGCAACATTAATCTTAGGTATTAGTGCTGCTATGGAAGAAAGTAACGCAAATGATCCTGAATTTGATACAGAAAGTATCAACAGTGTAAAAGTTTCATTAATGGGACCTTTAGCTGGTATTGGTGATTCATTCATCTGGGGAACATTACGTATTATCGCTACTGGTGTGGGTCTATCATTAGCAAATCAAGGAAATATCTTAGGACCTATCTTATTTTTATTAATCTTCAACCTTCCAGCTCAGGGATTACGTTATTATTTAATGAATACTGGTTATAAATTAGGTAGTGGATTCTTGGCTAAGATCCAACAAAATGGATTAATGTCAAAACTTACTTATGCAGCAAGTGTTTTAGGATTGATGGTTGTTGGTGGTATGACTGCTGAAAACGTAGTAATCAGTTTCCCATTGAAGTTTGGTTCTGGTAATGAAGCAACTACGTTAAATGATGTATTCAATAATATCATGCCTGGTTTAATGCCATTATTATTCACATTACTAGTTTACTACTTATTGAAAAAGAAAAATGTTAAGACAACTACATTGTTATTAATCTGTGTTGTGATCGGATTGATCGGAGCATTCTTTGGTATCTTAGGTTGTTAATAAATTTAAAATAAATGGAGGAAAAGAAAATGGAAATGATTAAATTTAATGAACAGGAAAAAATCGATAGCGTAAATGGCGCATTAGCTCTACGCCCTCAGATCAACGAAATCGTTGATGAAATCTGCGAACGTGGATATTCAAACATCTGCTGGTTAGGTGTTGGTGGTACTTGGGCAAGTGCTATGCAGGCTACAGTACATATGAAAGAAATGAGTGCTATTGAAACTTGGGCAGAAAATGCTGCTGAATACTTAACTACAGGAAACAAACGTATTACTAAAGATACAGTTGTTATTATCTCTTCTGTAACTGGAAACACTAAAGAAGTAGTTGATGCTATCAAAAAGATCAAAGCTGAAGTTGGCTCTACAGTTATCTCATTTGTAGATGCTAAAGAAGCTATCTTATTAGATTTAGGAGACTACAAGATTTCTTACCCAGTTAACGAACAGTTAAAGTTCTTCATGGTTGCTGACCGTTTCATGTTCAACAATGGTGAATTAGAAGACTACGAAGATATGTATGCTGAATTTGACAAATACTTAGCAGAAGCTTTAGTAGAAGTTGAAAAGAAAGCTGAACCATTTGCTGTTGAATTCGCTAAAAAACACTGGAATGATGAAATGCACTACTTTGTAGGTGCTGGAAATCAATGGGGTGCTACTTACTCATATGCAATGTGCTATTGGGAAGAACAGTTATGGTTAAAAACTAAATCAATCACATCAAATGAATTCTTCCACGGTATGTTTGAAATCGTAACTAAAGAAACTCCAGTTACTATCTATATCGGTGAAGATGCTCAACGTCCATTATCTGAACGTGTAGCTAACTTTATTCCAAGAATTTGTGAAAACTACACAATCATCGACTCTAAAGATTACGAATTAAAGGGAATTAGTGAAAAATATCGTAAACACTTATCTCACCATGTAATGCATGCTGTAAACAACAGAATCGATGTTCATATGGAAATCGAAACTCGTCACCCTATGGAAATCCGTCGTTACTACAGAAGATTAGAATACTAAAATATAAGGGGTGGATTCATTCCACCTTTTATATATTAATAATTGGGGGTATATTATGAATAAATTAACAATGCTTGATTATGTTAAAGAAACACCAGACGTATTAAAAACAAATATTGAACAATATACTACACTAGTTGATCCATTGATGAAAGAAGTGCAACAAAAAGAAATAAAACGTATTTTACTTGTTGCTTCTGGATCAAGTCATAATGCTTGTTATTGTGCGAGAAGTTTTGTGGAAAAAGTAAGTGGTTTAGAAGTAAGAATCATTATGCCATATACATTTACGTATTATGAAAATGACATTAAAGAGAACGACTTAGTTCTAGTGGTTACACAGAGTGGGTTAAGTACAAATGCAATAGAAGCATTAAAAATCATCAAGAAAAAAGAATGTAGAGCTATTTGTTTAACAGGAAATAAAAACAGCGATGTAAAAGATGTTGCGGATGTTGTGATTGAATATGGTGTTGGTGAAGAATTAGTTGGCTATGTTACAAAGGGTGTTTCTTCACTTGCGTTATTCTTAGATTTATTCGCAATTGCGTATTCTGGAAAGATTGAGTATTTGGATGAATTAAAGAAAGCAGTTGATTTAAATGAAGAAATGATTGATCAGGCTACAAGCTTTATTCAGCAACATTATAAGAATTTCTCATCTATGTCCTGGGTTTACAGTTGTGGAGCGGGTGCTAATTATGGAACAGCACTTGAAAGTGCATTAAAAATGGGTGAAACTATTCATATTCCAAGTTGTTGCTATGAAATTGAAGAGTATATCCATGGACCAAACCTTCAATTAACGCCACAATACAATGTGATTTTCTTTGATGGGAACGATGGTGCAAGTCGACGTGTAGAACAAGTATATAAGGCTACACGAAAAGTCACAAATCGAGCTTATTTGATTTCAAACAACCCTCAATTATCGAGAGATGGTCATGTTTTAAGTTTGAGTGATACGGTATCAAGTGAATTAAGTCCACTTGTATATCTACCATTTGTACAATTATTAAGCTTTATTGTTTCAAATGACTTACACTCTATTTATCAACATCCATTATTAAAAGAATTTAAGGCTATCGCAGCTGCAAAAACGGAGAATTTTGTGAATTATGATGGAGACGATTAAAGCGATTATTTTTGATATGGATGGTGTCATCTTTGATAGTGAAACCATGTATATAAATGATTTGATAAGATTTTTTAAACAGCATGATATAGAAATACAAGTAAGTGATTGTATTCCTCTTATTGGTATTGATAGTAAATTATATTATGAACAAGCATACACAATGTGGAACAATAAAACAGATTTCATTACATTTAAAAATATGCTTCAAGAATATTTTCGTTCATTTGATTGTGATTATAAAGCAGTCGTTAGACCACAGATCTATTCTGTTTTAGAAAGCTTAAGTGAACGTTATAAAATTGCGTTAGCGTCCTCTTCAAGTTTAAATACTATTAATACTGCATTAGATCAAGTTGATTTAAGAAAGTATTTCACATTTATAGTAAGTGGTGAACAATTCAAAGAAAGTAAACCCAATCCAGAAATATATTTACATACAATCAAAGAATTGAATGTGAATAAAGATGAAGCTATTATTATTGAGGATTCACCTAAAGGAATATTAGCTGCAAATAGAGCTGGTATTAAGGTATTGGCTTTAAAAGATGATAAGTTTGGCTTGGATCAAAGCCAGGCAGATATAAATATTGATGAATTAAATGATATTATAAAGTTGATTGAGAAAGGGGCATAAAAGTATGAATGCTATGTTAGTTGCTGTTATAGTGATTGCTGTTATTGGAATTATTCCAGTGATCATCAGAAAGAAACTTCTAAAAATCTATCTTACATTACTCCAAAACAATGATATTAAGGCAATAGAAGACTTAATAGCAACTAAACTAGCTAAGATATGTATTCCTTCATTTAATAGAGAATACTTACTTTTAAATGCTTATCTAAAACTAAATGATGATAAACAAATAGATACTCAAGTAAACAATATAATAGATCATGTTCCTATGAATTCTAAGCAGAAGTCTGTTCTTGCAAAATCAGTATTCTATATATATGTAGATAAGAAAAATGCACCTATGATTGATCGTTTGTTGGAAATGGTTAGCACGACAAATGATCATGCCCTATATAGACAGATGGATATGGTCAATGATACTTTAATTAGTGGTGGAATTAAGTATTTTGATGAATTAAAATCTGATCTAGAAAATACAGAATATACTAAAAACAATGCAGATACTCCCTATCTCGAATTCTTATTATCAGTTATCTACAAAAATATGGGTAATGAATCAAAAAGCAAGGAATATAGGAATAAAGCCTTAGAAGACAGTAAAGGAACTGTATATGAATCTTTAATTAAATCTCAAAATTAATAGGATGATTGAGAAAATCTCGCACTGAAAGACAACCTAATTAAATGGGTTGTCTTTTCGTGCGACAGGCAGTAGCTTATATGTTATGTCAACAGGGACATGACATTTTCTACTTATAAATGATTATTCAAGATAGGGCTCTATTAATTTAAAATGCGTCATGGGATGTAGAAATCCTGTAGGTGAAAGTCCTACATCGTGCGCACTAGTGCTATTCGAGAAATTTAATCTAATGCATCAACGTAAGGCGGTGTGTGAAGGAGATGCAGTATTCGAGAGTGGTCGAAACGAAGTGTGAATTGAAGGTGTGGCAGTAGAATGTGTGACGACATTGCGATAAATGTGGAAGTCTATTTACTGTGTTATCAATGAACTAGTCGATAACATAGGCCTTATATTGTGAAGTCAGTTGGCATGATATTAAGGAAATAGCGATGACCCTGTGAGACCTTATGACTACTTGGTGCATATCAAGGTACTTATCTATAAGTGTAATTCGAAGTGATAAGTACGTCATGAGTAGACAGACACTCTCATAGTAGTGAATGATATTGATGTAACATAACATAACATCAATGAGGGGAGTCATTTATTGGAATTATTATAGGAACTTATGGGATATCACAAATGGGCTTACGTTTATCGGTAGGATTATTGGAAGATTATAAAAATAAACATAAAATGATTATGCTTATAGGTGCTTTATCTTCAGGATGTGTTTCTTTATTTAGAATTATTTTCAATAATGGCATTGGTTTTTTGATTGAAAATCTTTTTCAGGACTTGCCAGGGCAATGGGCTTCTTCCAAGCGGTGTATGCTTTAGGAATGACTTTATTTCCTATGATTTGTGGAAATATTGTAAGTCATTTTTCAATGCTATATGCTTATTTGTTTTTAGCAGTGATTTGTTTAATTGCATCAAGTATTTCTTTTATATATTGTAAATCCCATTAACAAATAAAGCTCTTACAAAATTAATAATTTGTTAATGGAATTAAAATTGTATACAATACTCTTTTCAAAGAATCTAAAAAAGTATAAGCTACAGGCGTCTTAGGAAAGAGAGGAATAAATATTATGAGTATCAATGAAATCAATGCAGAAGCAAAAGAATCTTTAAGAAAGTATTTTAAAAATAGTCAAGATGTAAAACATGAAAATGAAGCAAGAAAAGAATTAACAAAAGAAGAAATCTTTGAATCCGTTGCAGGAGAAATCAAAGAATCAGAAATGAAATTAGAACAAAGAAATCAAATGAGAAACACATTACAACAAGATGCAAAAGAAGCATTTGAAGAAGAACTGGAAGAATATTTGTGGGATCAAGACGAATTAGACGAAACACCAGACTGGCTACCGGATGCACCTGGACATAAAATTGGCGGTTATCCGTGCTTTACACAGGAAGACCCACGGAATATTCCGAAAGAAGATCACCACGATATTTTGCTGTTGCAAATCGATACCGACAATATCGGAGAGCGTGAAATTATGTGGGGCGATTCCGGCGTTGCCAATTTCTTTATCAGCCGAGAGAATCTGAAACAGCGGAATTTCCAAGATGTGATTTACACGTGGGATTGCTGTTAAATTAGGAGAGAAAAAGGAGTTATAAAAAATGGGAAAAGCGTTAATTATCGGATGTGGAGGCGTAGCTTCCGTAGCAATTCACAAGTGCTGCCAGAACAGCGACACCTTTACAGAGATCTGCATTGCAAGCCGTACAAAATCAAAGTGTGATGCATTAAAGGAAAAGCTTGAGGGTACCACAAAGACTGTAATCACAACAGCACAGGTAGATGCAGACAACGTAGAAGAGTTAAAGGCATTAATCAATTCCTATAAGCCACAGGCTGTTTTGAATGTTGCACTTCCTTATCAGGATTTGACCATTATGGATGCTGTCTTGCATGCGGTGTTGACTATATTGATACTGCAAACTATGAGCCAGAGGATACAGATGATCCAGAGTGGAGAGCTATTTATGAAAAGCGCTGCAAGGATGAAGGCTTCACTGCTTACTTTGATTATTCATGGCAGTGGGCATATAAGGAGCGTTTTGAAAAGGCAGGTCTGACTGCACTTCTTGGAACTGGCTTTGACCCAGGCGTAACAAGTGTTTTCAGTGCATATGCATTAAAGCACTATTTTGATGAGATCGAGACAATTGATATCTTAGACTGCAACGGTGGCGATCATGGCTATCCGTTTGCAACAAACTTCAATCCGGAAATCAACTTAAGAGAGGTTTCTGCAAATGGCTCCTACTGGGAGAATGGTCACTGGGTAGAGACAAAGCCGATGGAGATCAAGCGTGTATATGATTTCCCACAGGTTGGTGAGAAGGATATGTATCTGCTTCATCATGAGGAAATCGAATCTCTTGCAAAGAATATTCCAGGCGTAAAGCGTATTCGCTTCTTTATGACATTTGGTCAGAGTTATCTGACTCATATGAAGTGCCTTGAAAATGTTGGTATGCTTTCCACATCACCTATTAACTTTGAAGGAAAAGAGATCGTTCCGATTCAGTTCTTAAAGGCATTGCTGCCAGATCCGGCTTCCTTAGGACCAAGAACAGTAGGAAAGACAAATATTGGCTGTATTTATACAGGAACTAAGGATGGAAAGAAGAAGACCATCTATATCTACAATGTATGTGATCATCAGGAGTGCTACCGCGAGGTAGGTTCCCAGGCAATCTCTTATACAACAGG
>ERZ857785.1082-NODE-1082-length-32263-cov-81.628633_pt1 | contig 32263 bp, 24 predicted proteins | sample MGYA00519763_ERZ857785 | MGnify/ENA primary metagenome ERZ857785 (study PRJEB31778, sample SAMEA3449365) | human gut metagenome | biome: human gut; feature: human-associated habitat; material: faeces | place: United Kingdom | collected 2010/2012 ...
GCGGCAGATCAATCGCCGCCGTATTTCAATCCACGCTCCCCGCACGGGGAGCGACAGCGGCAGCAAATGCGGCAGATCAATCGCCGCCGTATTTCAATCCACGCTCCCCGCACGGGGAGCGACTAGCCCGCCGAAGTTACAAGGGGTTTAGCCCTGACATTTCAATCCACGCTCCCCGCACGGGGAGCGACAGGCGACGATTGCGCAGCTCGACAACAAGACCGCATTTCAATCCACGCTCCCCGCACGGGGAGCGACCATTCCCTACATCGACAAGCTGGTAAATAGCAAGATTTCAATCCACGCTCCCCGCACGGGGAGCGACATTATAAACGGACTAATGGCGAGGGGAGGTGCAATTTCAATCCACGCTCCCCGCACGGGGAGCGACCGACACGCATGGTGCGGTATTGCTGCGCCGAACTGATTTCAATCCACGCTCCCCGCACGGGGAGCGACTGCAAAAGTCGCTCGAAGCGTTTGAGCAAAAGGACATTTCAATCCACGCTCCCCGCACGGGGAGCGACCGACCCGCTGACAAACGTTGCAATCAGTTGCGGAAGCATTTCAATCCACGCTCCCCGCACGGGGAGCGACCGCAACACCTCACATACGATTTCGACGCAGGAACATTTCAATCCACGCTCCCCGCACGGGGAGCGACTGAAGTATCAGCGTGACGTAAACATTGTAATCAAATTTCAATCCACGCTCCCCGCACGGGGAGCGACCAAAGCCCGCGCGCAACGGTGGAATCGGCTCGTCATTTCAATCCACGCTCCCCGCACGGGGAGCGACCCGTCCAGTGCGACTGCTGCTGCTTCGGCTTGCGATTTCAATCCACGCTCCCCGCACGGGGAGCGACATACTCCTTTTTAGCAGCAAGGCGGCATTCTTCTATTTCAATCCACGCTCCCCGCACGGGGAGCGACGAATACATACATCGGCGCACCTTCAAGCGAACAGCAAATTTCAATCCACGCTCCCCGCACGGGGAGCGACTACAAAGCATATGGCACACCGCAGGAAGTTTCCATATTTCAATCCACGCTCCCCGCACGGGGAGCGACCAATTGTACGAGTTGGGGATGCTATCTCCAACGCAATTTCAATCCACGCTCCCCGCACGGGGAGCGACGCTATTGATGCCGTTTACTGCCATGTTGGCAATATTTCAATCCACGCTCCCCGCACGGGGAGCGACGCTATTGATGCCGTTTACTGCCATGTTGGCAATATTTCAATCCACGCTCCCCGCACGGGGAGCGACGGCTTGTGAAGCTGTTCAGGTTGCGGCAATGTGCGTATTTCAATCCACGCTCCCCGCACGGGGAGCGACGCGAAAGCTGCTGGCGACGCTATCCGCGCGGTCACATTTCAATCCACGCTCCCCGCACGGGGAGCGACGTTATCGCGCCAAGACAACCGCCGCGAGGATGAAGCATTTCAATCCACGCTCCCCGCACGGGGAGCGACGTCCGCGAATGGTGGCTTCCTCGGCGGCGCGGAATTTCAATCCACGCTCCCCGCACGGGGAGCGACCTCTGAACGCCTACGGCATCACGGAAACCAAGGCATTTCAATCCACGCTCCCCGCACGGGGAGCGACTTATCGCGCCAAGACAACCGCCGCGAGGATGAAGCATTTCAATCCACGCTCCCCGCACGGGGAGCGACTAAATCAAGCCGGGCAACCCGGCGGAAAGAAGATTTCAATCCACGCTCCCCGCACGGGGAGCGACCTTGCGGTGGAAATATCGTCGATTGTTAGCGACATTTCAATCCACGCTCCCCGCACGGGGAGCGACAAAATCAAGAAAGGAGCACGGAATGGCGCAGGAATTTCAATCCACGCTCCCCGCACGGGGAGCGACACGTTGGTTTGGTCGTAGCCCCAAGCAGAATAGTATTTCAATCCACGCTCCCCGCACGGGGAGCGACTCTTATTCCAACTTTGCATACGCCCGCTGTAAAAATTTCAATCCACGCTCCCCGCACGGGGAGCGACGTTTTCGTCCTGAGCCAGTTGCGCCGACTCAGGATATTTCAATCCACGCTCCCCGCACGGGGAGCGACGAAAACAAGCGCAAAAGACGAACGGCTGGGAAATTTCAATCCACGCTCCCCGCACGGGGAGCGACTCCCAGCACGGCTCAATGGCGGCAAGCAAGCCGGAATTTCAATCCACGCTCCCCGCACGGGGAGCGACGTAGTGGTAAAAGTGCCCATCTGCCGTGCTGCGGAATTTCAATCCACGCTCCCCGCACGGGGAGCGACGTCTGCGCGGGCACAGCTTCCTCTTCGCCCGGCTCATTTCAATCCACGCTCCCCGCACGGGGAGCGACCCGCGCAAAATTATAACAAGCTATACGCAGCGTGATTTCAATCCACGCTCCCCGCACGGGGAGCGACTATTGATAGCCTCGTCTGGGTGGGCGACACCTCATTTCAATCCACGCTCCCCGCACGGGGAGCGACCTGCGCATCCGCTTCGTGCGACTGGATGGCAACATTTCAATCCACGCTCCCCGCACGGGGAGCGACCTGCGCATCCGCTTCGTGCGACTGGATGGCAACATTTCAATCCACGCTCCCCGCACGGGGAGCGACCAAGGTTACGTCGTCGCTTAGCTGGCAAACAACGGATTTCAATCCACGCTCCCCGCACGGGGAGCGACAAAGAAAGTCGATTACAAGGAGGAAAAACAAGTGATTTCAATCCACGCTCCCCGCACGGGGAGCGACAAAGAAAGTCGATTACAAGGAGGAAAAACAAGTGATTTCAATCCACGCTCCCCGCACGGGGAGCGACGTCAAGTCATGGGCGTGTGCAGGATACCTAAAGATTTCAATCCACGCTCCCCGCACGGGGAGCGACCAGCGTCAGCGTCTTGTCCGTCACCAGCGCTGTTGATTTCAATCCACGCTCCCCGCACGGGGAGCGACGTGTCCGCATAGTATTTCGCTGGTGACAGCGCATAATTTCAATCCACGCTCCCCGCACGGGGAGCGACATGCCGCAACCGCGCGCAACGTCGATGACGGCGTAATTTCAATCCACGCTCCCCGCACGGGGAGCGACTGTACGCGCTGGATGCCATGTCCAGCAACAGCATATTTCAATCCACGCTCCCCGCACGGGGAGCGACGTGATATAATAACAGCAGGGAGGGATGACGCTTGTGATTTCAATCCACGCTCCCCGCACGGGGAGCGACGTCTTTACGGCTCACACGCGCGAAGGCTACATCATTTCAATCCACGCTCCCCGCACGGGGAGCGACACATCCAAATGTTTATTGGCTTCGCCCGCCAGCGATTTCAATCCACGCTCCCCGCACGGGGAGCGACGGCGCGGTTGTGGGTGCAATTGTCTGCTCGGTCTATTTCAATCCACGCTCCCCGCACGGGGAGCGACCGGATACGCGCTGGTTCCATGATTACATCTACGGATTTCAATCCACGCTCCCCGCACGGGGAGCGACCAGGGCGCTTCGTCGCGGCCATCTACGAGTTTGTCATTTCAATCCACGCTCCCCGCACGGGGAGCGACAATCAAGCAAGGGCACACGCCCGGAAAGGAAAGATTTCAATCCACGCTCCCCGCACGGGGAGCGACCCCGGTAACGCAAGCCGGGCTTCCCGGCAGAAGGAATTTCAATCCACGCTCCCCGCACGGGGAGCGACGACGACATCATGCACTACTTACAGGCGAACATTGCATTTCAATCCACGCTCCCCGCACGGGGAGCGACTAATGACATCGCATCCTTCGTCGGTCGCATCGGGATTTCAATCCACGCTCCCCGCACGGGGAGCGACCATTTCCGGCACGCCCTACAAGCAGACCAGCGACATTTCAATCCACGCTCCCCGCACGGGGAGCGACCCTTTTTCAGTTCCAACTTGCTGGAATGGCACACATTTCAATCCACGCTCCCCGCACGGGGAGCGACGCTGGAAGACCAATGACTGCTTTGCTGTTGGCAAATTTCAATCCACGCTCCCCGCACGGGGAGCGACACGATCAGCACTGGGAATCACCCGAAAGCAAGCGGATTTCAATCCACGCTCCCCGCACGGGGAGCGACCGCTGACCGTATTCTTTCCAACATGCGGCAAATTATTTCAATCCACGCTCCCCGCACGGGGAGCGACCAATATTATTCTTCTGTGTTCGCCCCTTATTACTATTTCAATCCACGCTCCCCGCACGGGGAGCGACCCCAACTATATTGTGAAATTTTTGACCATACACATTTCAATCCACGCTCCCCGCACGGGGAGCGACTAATGGTTGTTTGTCAAATCTGGTCATGGGGAAAATTTCAATCCACGCTCCCCGCACGGGGAGCGACTTGGAAGTATTGTTTGCGGAATTTGTATAGCGTATTTCAATCCACGCTCCCCGCACGGGGAGCGACTCGCGGTTGACTGGATTGCAGTTGGCAAATAACAATTTCAATCCACGCTCCCCGCACGGGGAGCGACCGGAACGTTCACCGCTGATTTTTTCGTCGAGAACAATTTCAATCCACGCTCCCCGCACGGGGAGCGACGGAGTATCTGGGCGAACCTTCCAAAACCCTCCCGATTTCAATCCACGCTCCCCGCACGGGGAGCGACTCTGCCGGGTAGTGGTCGTACAGGTCGTCCACCGTATTTCAATCCACGCTCCCCGCACGGGGAGCGACGTGAGCCTATGATAAGCCTTTTTGGGGCGTTTGTATTTCAATCCACGCTCCCCGCACGGGGAGCGACCAACTGCACAGCACCCGGACTCCCCCGCGGAGGGACATTTCAATCCACGCTCCCCGCACGGGGAGCGACCGGGTGCGCCCCGGCGGAACGGAGGAACAAAAGTATTTCAATCCACGCTCCCCGCACGGGGAGCGACGCAATCCCACGGGTTCAGGCATTTCAGAGCGACATTTCAATCCACGCTCCCCGCACGGGGAGCGACCCGCGTTGACCGCGGCGGTGTCGTCCGGGGAGAAATTTCAATCCACGCTCCCCGCACGGGGAGCGACGTTACGCGCTGACGGGTCAAAATCGGGCTATACCCATTTCAATCCACGCTCCCCGCACGGGGAGCGACAGGTCATCTTAATCGTGTGGGCCTGCGCCTCCTTATTTCAATCCACGCTCCCCGCACGGGGAGCGACACATCAAGGGGTACTATGCCGTTGCAAAGTCCGAAAAATTTCAATCCACGCTCCCCGCACGGGGAGCGACCTTCGGTGGCTTAGAACGGCACGTCGTTCTCTGTATTTCAATCCACGCTCCCCGCACGGGGAGCGACTTTTCGTAAAACCTTGGTTTTACGCCGAAGGCTTATTTCAATCCACGCTCCCCGCACGGGGAGCGACAGCAACTTCGGGTGCTGGCACACAAACTAAAGAGATTTCAATCCACGCTCCCCGCACGGGGAGCGACGGCGGAGTATCTGAGCACCATCGCGCACCGCTCAATTTCAATCCACGCTCCCCGCACGGGGAGCGACTTCTGTGCGTGTACGACAAAAGTCAAAATATAAATTTCAATCCACGCTCCCCGCACGGGGAGCGACCGCACCAAGGACGGCGTGACCTATGACGAGGTAATTTCAATCCACGCTCCCCGCACGGGGAGCGACCATACCATCCAGCGCGGATCATATGGCGCTGGATAAATTTCAATCCACGCTCCCCGCACGGGGAGCGACGCGTCCTCCAATCGCGCTTTGCAGACCATGCGTCATTTCAATCCACGCTCCCCGCACGGGGAGCGACACTCGACTTGCTTGTCGCTCACGCCATGAATTGTCGATTTCAATCCACGCTCCCCGCACGGGGAGCGACCACCTTCTACGCCTCCCACCGCTTCGACGGCAGCATTTCAATCCACGCTCCCCGCACGGGGAGCGACGACCGCGCCGAAGGAATTGTTGCGCGCCGTCGTGATTTCAATCCACGCTCCCCGCACGGGGAGCGACTCTCTTGTGCGGCCTTTGCCGTCGCTTCGTCGCCATTTCAATCCACGCTCCCCGCACGGGGAGCGACTTGATAATTGGTTGAGGGGAAACGCCCTAAAGGATTTCAATCCACGCTCCCCGCACGGGGAGCGACAAGAGCAGACGACCTCGGACGATAAAAAAGTCCTGATTTCAATCCACGCTCCCCGCACGGGGAGCGACATGGACAAAAGCGGTTGTTGATGCTTTTGTGGATATTTCAATCCACGCTCCCCGCACGGGGAGCGACGGAGTATGTGACGCGGGACGAACTTAACACGCTGACATTTCAATCCACGCTCCCCGCACGGGGAGCGACCGATGGTACAGCTCTTCCTTGCCGACAAGCCCGAATTTCAATCCACGCTCCCCGCACGGGGAGCGACTCGGACGATAAAAAAGTCCTGCAAAAACATTTGGATTTCAATCCACGCTCCCCGCACGGGGAGCGACCAGCTGGCGGGTGCTGCATCAGGGCATCCACTACATTTCAATCCACGCTCCCCGCACGGGGAGCGACGATTTCGTCGATTCGCTATTGATGCAGTGTGGAATTTCAATCCACGCTCCCCGCACGGGGAGCGACGCGAACCGGAGAAACCGAAACGCCGGAAGAAACGCATTTCAATCCACGCTCCCCGCACGGGGAGCGACGACAAGGGGCAACACGGCTTGACAATGAGCGATTGCATTTCAATCCACGCTCCCCGCACGGGGAGCGACGACGTGGCTCTGCTTTCCGGCAGAAACAGCAACCAATTTCAATCCACGCTCCCCGCACGGGGAGCGACCAACGTATCAGCGCGACGTGAACATGGTAATCAAATTTCAATCCACGCTCCCCGCACGGGGAGCGACGAAAGGTGCGCGATTTTCTTTGCAAAAATCGCAAAATTTCAATCCACGCTCCCCGCACGGGGAGCGACCCGCGCGACCCGGTTTTCGCGGTGCAGAAGGGGTGAGGCATTTCAATCCACGCTCCCCGCACGGGGAGCGACGGCGATGCTGGGAGAAAGAGCCGACACGAGAAGATTTCAATCCACGCTCCCCGCACGGGGAGCGACGCTAAGCTGTACAAACTGGGGAGGAAAGGCAATATTTCAATCCACGCTCCCCGCACGGGGAGCGACATCCTTCGCGGCGACGCTGCCGCCTTGGAAGCAGCGCATTTCAATCCACGCTCCCCGCACGGGGAGCGACTGGCGCAGGCGTACTATGATTCGCTGGACGCAGCAATTTCAATCCACGCTCCCCGCACGGGGAGCGACACAGATGCAGATGGCTAACGGCTTCGCTCAGGCGATTTCAATCCACGCTCCCCGCACGGGGAGCGACTAATGCTTGTGGCAATTTCCATCGCCCTAACTGCATTTCAATCCACGCTCCCCGCACGGGGAGCGACGTAATGTACATACCATGTTAGTTTAGTTTTGTCCGCATTTCAATCCACGCTCCCCGCACGGGGAGCGACATGTACATACCATGTTAGTTTAGTTTTGTCCGCATTTCAATCCACGCTCCCCGCACGGGGAGCGACTACACCCAAATTAAAAACCGCTTTTGAAAATCCCATTTCAATCCACGCTCCCCGCACGGGGAGCGACTACTGTTCACCGCTGTCATTTCCTGCCACGAATACATTTCAATCCACGCTCCCCGCACGGGGAGCGACATCGCAACGCTTCCCCATGCATATAAACAGCCGAATTTCAATCCACGCTCCCCGCACGGGGAGCGACATTTTCTGGTAAAGTTATTTACCAACACATTTTGATTTCAATCCACGCTCCCCGCACGGGGAGCGACTGCATCCCGGCGCACGTAGCCCGTAGACGTACGCGATTTCAATCCACGCTCCCCGCACGGGGAGCGACGGGTTACGATGCACGAAGCGTCGCTCATGCTTGCATTTCAATCCACGCTCCCCGCACGGGGAGCGACCAACGGTGTCCGCCCTGTTCCGGTGTCCAATGGTTATTTCAATCCACGCTCCCCGCACGGGGAGCGACGTAATCTTCAACGCCGTTCATAATACCCCGAAAATTTCAATCCACGCTCCCCGCACGGGGAGCGACAACGCCGCAAAGCATATAAAAGGCGTTCACCATATTTCAATCCACGCTCCCCGCACGGGGAGCGACAAGCACGAAGCCGAATTCGGCGTTCAGCTTGTCATTTCAATCCACGCTCCCCGCACGGGGAGCGACGTACCCCGTCCGGAAGCGCGCCTTCGCGCAAGTATTTCAATCCACGCTCCCCGCACGGGGAGCGACAAAAGCGCCGTAAAATGCTATAATTTCAATATTATTTCAATCCACGCTCCCCGCACGGGGAGCGACCGTTGCGGTATTCCTCCAGCGCTTCGGATACCTCATTTCAATCCACGCTCCCCGCACGGGGAGCGACGCCGACCTGTGTTGCGGTTTCATCCGCCACGCCATTTCAATCCACGCTCCCCGCACGGGGAGCGACTTCGGCTCGAAGCCGTGTTTGTTCTCTTTCATATTATTTCAATCCACGCTCCCCGCACGGGGAGCGACCAATGTCGATCCCTGCGTATCCGCAATAATCAAATTTCAATCCACGCTCCCCGCACGGGGAGCGACGTCGTCGGCGGTCAAGTCGATGTTGAAATACTCATTTCAATCCACGCTCCCCGCACGGGGAGCGACCAACCTCGCCCGTGTTCGGATCAACATTTAAGGCATTTCAATCCACGCTCCCCGCACGGGGAGCGACCTGCCATTGTTCCCGCTGCCCCTCCGAAGCGCTCTATTTCAATCCACGCTCCCCGCACGGGGAGCGACTGACGGACGCGGCGGCAGTCGCAGATGGCAAGATTTCAATCCACGCTCCCCGCACGGGGAGCGACGCGCGTCGGCGCTTTCGTCAGCATATCCGCCATAATTTCAATCCACGCTCCCCGCACGGGGAGCGACGCGACAGCGGCAAGCCCGAAGGTATCCCCACGATTTCAATCCACGCTCCCCGCACGGGGAGCGACCGCCATCGTCTGGAACTCCTGCGTCCCCATGACGATTTCAATCCACGCTCCCCGCACGGGGAGCGACTTGGCTGCCCGATGGCACGGGCGGAGACGCAAAAATTTCAATCCACGCTCCCCGCACGGGGAGCGACCACCGCCCAGTCCGCCTTTTGGTCGTTGTCGATGATATTTCAATCCACGCTCCCCGCACGGGGAGCGACGCAAGCGTGTCCGTCAGACAGGCGATTGCCTTTCGCAATTTCAATCCACGCTCCCCGCACGGGGAGCGACATGCGCGAAGCTGGAACAATGCGTTCACTTGCGCATTTCAATCCACGCTCCCCGCACGGGGAGCGACGTTAAAAGACGTATTTTTTCGGGCGTTGTATGTATTTCAATCCACGCTCCCCGCACGGGGAGCGACGACGCCGTCATTGTTCCACCTCCGCCGCCGGAAGGGATTTCAATCCACGCTCCCCGCACGGGGAGCGACGTTGTCGTGCCTGCGCCGCTGAAATAATGGACGGATTTCAATCCACGCTCCCCGCACGGGGAGCGACACGGTGGCGGGGTGTTGCTTGTGTCGCTGGAAATATTTCAATCCACGCTCCCCGCACGGGGAGCGACCCTCGCTGATGTAGTCCCAGCCCCCCAGCTTCGCATTTCAATCCACGCTCCCCGCACGGGGAGCGACCGCAACCGCGCTGGTTTGCAATTCGCGACTTGATAATTTCAATCCACGCTCCCCGCACGGGGAGCGACTTGCGCTTTGCAATCCCATCACGTCCTCAAGCGCATTTCAATCCACGCTCCCCGCACGGGGAGCGACGACTTGGAGATGGATGGCTCGAAAATATTATTCATTTCAATCCACGCTCCCCGCACGGGGAGCGACGCGGCATTGAGCGCCGTTTTTTCGGGTGTGTCGATTTCAATCCACGCTCCCCGCACGGGGAGCGACCCGTTTGCTTCTCGACTGACTAATCTGTGTAAAATTTCAATCCACGCTCCCCGCACGGGGAGCGACGCAACCGCGCTGGTTTGCAATTCGAGACTTGATAATTTCAATCCACGCTCCCCGCACGGGGAGCGACTTTCTCGCGTTTTGTTTGCACTCCACAACCGTCCATTTCAATCCACGCTCCCCGCACGGGGAGCGACCAGCGAGGCATACAGCGCATATGAAGCCGTGATGATTTCAATCCACGCTCCCCGCACGGGGAGCGACCAAGATGATTTTCGCCGGAATGTGCCTTGCAATATTTCAATCCACGCTCCCCGCACGGGGAGCGACGTGCATGGGTGATTGCGTATCGCGCTGTGACGCATTTCAATCCACGCTCCCCGCACGGGGAGCGACTCGACCTCACGTTCACCGTCAAGGCGTGGGTTATTTCAATCCACGCTCCCCGCACGGGGAGCGACCGCCCAGTCCGCCTTTTGGTCGTTGTCGATGGTATTTCAATCCACGCTCCCCGCACGGGGAGCGACTGCGCAAAGTAACAATTCTGTCGATCAGAATCATAGGCTTTGCACAAAAAGTATACCACAAAACAGTCCTTTTGAGAATCAGCTTAGCCGAAAATGCGGTAATTTTGCCGGAAAAACCGCGAAATCCGGTGCGAACCTCCCTGCAAAAGGCTGGAGGCTTGCGCTTCGCACGGGCGATTCGCGCGGCGCGCCCTTACAGCATCAGCAGCCCTTCCGGGGCGTAGCTCGTCTTCACGCCAATGTGCTCAATCCGGCTTTCGTAGTGATTGCCGAGGTTGTAAAAGCGCAAACTGTCCTTTTCCGGGTCAATCAGCTGCCGAAGTTCCGCCTGAAGCAGCTTGTACTGCGCGGCATCCAAAGAGCACTCAAATACGGAATTCTGCACGCGCTGACCGTGGACGACGCAGCGCTTGGCGACTTGCCGCAAGCGGCGTTTGCCGTCTGCATCGACGGTGGAAACATCGTAGGTGATTAGAACCAGCATCGGGAACGCCTCGCTTTCGGGTTATTTCCAGAGGAATGGGGGATAACCGTCTGTGTCGCCGCGGAGGGTGCGCGCAAGCAGCAGCGCCTGTACATAGGGAACAAGCCCCCACATGATTTTTTCTTTCAGGAACGGGTGGGTGATTTCTTCGCGTTTGCGGTTTTGCCACGCGGTCAAGAACTGCTTGCGCCCGGCATCGTTCAAGAAGACGGCGCCGCTTTCCTGCCGGTCGAAGTGCTTGTCCTGCAGCACACGGTTGTTCACCAGCGTGATGCAGAGGCGATCTGCCATCGGGGCGCGCAGTTCTTCCATCAGGTCAAGGGCGAGCGACGTGCGCCCCGGACGGTCGCGGTGCATGAAGCCGACGTAGGCATCCAGCCCGACGCTTTCCAGCGCGGCAGCGCAGTCGTTGGCGAGTAGCACATAGGCGAAGGAGAGCAGGGCGTTCATGTTGTCCTGCGGCGGGCGGCGATTGCGGCCGTTCAGCAAGAAATCCGCCTTTTGAGTCAGTATCATTTCGTCGAATACCGAAAAATAATCGGCGGATGCGTCGCCTTCCAGCCCGCGCAGCACATCTAAATCAACCGCTGATTCAATTTGCGGCAGCTTGGCATCTAACGCAGCGGAAACATCCTTGAGTGCCTGCACATTCACGCGCAAGGCGTGGTCGCGGATGGTACGCTCCAGCACCCAGCGCTGATTGTATACCTTGCCGAAGATGAAATTCCGTGCAATCAGGCAGCTGGCGGATAGGCTGTCGGCGCGCCGATACTGCTCGCGGCGCAGCAGAACATTGCCGCGCTCGCTGCCGCAGACGCGTGCTAAAAATCGCCCGCGCGGCGTCAGAAACGTCAGCCCAATACCGCGCTCTGCGCAAGCACCCATGAGTGCTGGACTTGCGCCTTTGTAGGAGAAAGTCAGAATGCCCTCCAGCATCAGCAGGGGATACTGTGCGCGCTTTTCCTCGCCCACATGGACGACGATATTCTCGTTTTCCAGCGACAAGTACGCATCTTCCGTCGTCACGAACAGCGTATTCAGCATCTTTCTCATGACGAATCCTCCGCAATACGGGCGTGTATGTAGGCGCGGACGCTGCCGGTTCGGCTGAGCCGCGGAACGCATACATCCTTGAGCGAGCAGGCATTGCAGCCCTTGTGCGCCCGAACGGATGGCGTATGTCCGCGCGCCTGATTCTCCAGCAGTTCCGCCAGAAGCGACAACGTCCGCGCACGGAGGGATTCATCCAGCGCAACCCGCGTCCGTCGGCGGGACTCGCCATAAAACAAGCTGCCCTCCGGGATGGCGCAGCAGAGCATCTCCTCCAAGCAGAGCGCCTGTGCGCACAGCTGCACCTCGTCGGCATCCTGCGTTTTGTCTGACCCTTTTTTGTATTCTACCGGGTACGGCAGCCACAGCCCTTCGCGTCCGTGCAGCGCAACACCGCCGGGGCTGCGGTGGAACTCCACCACGTCGCTGACGCCGTGCAGGTGCAGGCGGGCGGATTCCAGCCGCAGTCCGCGCAGAATCAGCGTATCGCCGCGCAATTCCGCTTCCGGGCCGTGATGCGCCGTTTGGTGGAACACTTGCCCCTCCGCCGTGTGCGCATTTTCTGCCCACTGCTGCTCCAGAAAAATCAATCCCCATTGGCGGCGGCAGTAGGCGTAATGCTGCAAGGCGGAGAGGGTCGCGTCCTGCTGCGTCACCCCTTCACTTCGCAGGTGACGCCGTCCGGCAGATTCGCGTCATCCACCGTCCATTCGTAGTCCGTAAAGCTGCGCGGAACCGTCACGTCCGCCTTACGCGCTACACGCACGCGTTCAAACAGCTTCCACGCGGGGGCGTTGCCCAGTTCCTTCTCATGGCGGAAGATGATGAGCTTGCGCACTGCCATCATGCCGCGCGCGGCGGAGTGGTCGTTTTCAAACATGTTGAGGATGGCATCCCACAACAGGGCGAGGTCTTCTTCGCTGAATCCCGTGGTCTTGCGCGCCAGATTTGCGGATACGAACCCTTCCACGCGGTACAGCCCGTAGGGGACGATGTACTTGCGCCCCATTTCGGTGCCCTTCTTCTCCGCGTCCTTTTCCGTCGTGATGGCGACGCGGGTGATGGTGATTTCCTGCGGCACAATGGGGTCAACGCTGCGGGCAAAGCCCAGCTGCACCGGCCCGCGCACCTGACCGCAGTTCAGCGATGCCTTGACAAACGTCGTCATCACCGCGCCGAACGTCCGGATGTCGTAGTAGTGGCTGCACATATAATCGCGCAGCTTGCGGTCAATCTCCGGGTCATTCGACTTCAGTTTCTTTTTGAGGTCGTCCTCCTTGATGTCGCCGTAGCCGCAGGCCTCCAGCCCTTCACGGTCGCAGCGATTCAGCGGAACGCCATCCTGAATATAGATGCCGTAATGCGGGTCGCCCTCCTTGACGGTCGCCACATAGTCGCGAATCTTGCGCTTCAAGCACACGTCCGTCACCAGCCCAAGACCCGTTTCCGGGTCGGTGCGGGGCATATTGCCGGCATCGGGGTCACCGTTGGGATTGCCGTTCTGCACGTCGAACAGTACCACGAAATCATAGCGATTGCGAATCACATCAGACATTGCTGTTTTCCTCCTTTTTCGTGAAGAACTTCTGCTTCTGGTGATAGTAGCCCAGCTGGAAAATACCCTGATCCTGCAGGTTCAGGCGCGCAGGGTAGCTGTCAGTCAAGCGCCCGCACAGTTCCGTCAGCTGCTTGTCGTAATAGATGAAATAGCCGGTATCAAGTTTCTTCAGGTGACTCTGCGCCAGCTTCAGCAGCGTCGGGAAAACGATGCTGGGCGTTGCGCAGGCAGCGTTGAAGTAACGATCCATGATGGTAGCGTTGATGCCGGGATTTGCCTTCTGCTGGAGGCTTTCCAGCACCGCAAAGAGACGACCCAGCACATATGGTGCGTAATTCGTCTGTTCGTTGAGTTGCACGTCGATGACCTCCTTGTACTGTGGATTGCTGCCGTTTTTCAGCAGCCATGCTTTGAGAATTGCCGCCTTGCCGCGGCTGACACTGTGCTCCGCATGGATGCGCAGCTCTGTTTGCGTCAGCAGCGAAACAGGGTAAGGCGTATCGCCAAGAATGGCGCGGAGCAAATCGCCCACCAGATGCGACGGCGGCAGCTTGTCCCTGCTGTTGGGATTCGCTGTTTCCTTGAGCAGCGAATAGGCGGAAAGTGTTTCACGCGTGTCATAGGATGGGCGAATGATGTTCAAACGCTCCTGATGACGCGCCAAATTCGCGGCAAAATCGCCAAACGTCCCTTGCAGGAAGAAACGAACCGACAGACGGGACGCATTCGGCGACAGCCCCAGAATGTAGAAGGGTGTACGGGAATCAAGCGGAACATTCTCCCACTGAAGACCCTGCCCAAGGCGGATGGCTTTCATGATGCCGTCCAGCGTATTCTGCGTCATGTCTTCGTTTGTCCCCAGCAGAGCGGCAAAGCAGTCGCTGTAAGCGGATTGCGCCGTTTCTGCCCAGTAAACGAGAGTGGCAGATCCCAGCAGACTGTGATAGTCCTTCACGCGAAGCATGTAGTTGAGCGCTTCGCCGTAGGCAAAGGCGGCGTGATTCCCGACGGGGGCGTTTAAACCCTGACTGCCACTCCGCCCGTAGGATTCAAAAGCGAAGGCGTTGAAGGAAACCAGCGACGCGCCAGAGGACTGTGCGCCAACAACGCCCTTGATGCTTGGATGCAGAATGGCGATGGTGTCTTGTGTGCCTGTAACCAGACAGCGACCAAAGGTAGAACGTTCCGAGCTATTGGAGACGCTTGCATCCCACGCAGCTTGAATTTCAGGCACGTTCTGCGCTTCTGTAACAGTTCCCAATTCGTTGATGAGGCAGAAAAGCAGATTGCCGCCCTTGCACAGGTCATCGAAATGCTCCTGCAGGGCAGGGGACTGCGCCGCCTTTTCAGGCTGCCAAGTGTCAAAAAAGCGGAGAATTGCCTGCGCCATCGGGCAGGATACACCGTCCAGCAGCTCGTGATGCTTTTTGGCACTGATGCGGAAACAGGCTTCTGCCTCTTTGGCGGGGTTTTTGCCTGTGCCGTCGTATGGCTCGTTGGTGATGCCAAATAAATATTTCGCATTGTCACACAAGAAGCAGGCTGCCTTACCGCTGGTGCGCTTGACAGGGGTGGGAAGAGGCTTCTGTACAGGGATTGGCTTGCCTTTCTCATCGGGTTTACCGAGTAACTCCACCGATACCAGTTCGCCGTTTTCTTTCAGACGCAAGCCCCACTGCACCTTGACGGATGACCAGCCGGGACGCTCCAATTTGCCCTGTGCGGCGAGCGAATTGTAGCACCGCACGAGCGATTGCAGAATCATTTCACCACCTCACAGTCTGTCAAATCAATCACGCCATGCACCATCTGCGCCCGGAAGAACATCGGTTGTATGTTTTCCGGGTCGGAATATTCCATGTCGTAAAGCATATAGCCCAAATCCCGCGTTTCGTCGATGGTGGGAATGTCGCCGCCCTCCCAAAGGCGGAAATGCGCCGTGCATTCCCGGCAGCCCAGATACGGCTGCATGTATGCCTGACCGCTGCGAAGACGCCGCTTCACGATGTCCTGAAACTTGCCGGGATTGTCCGACGGATTGGCTTTGTCGGTCATCTCGAAGTGCGCTTCAATGACGTAGTGCACGTTTCGCAGCATGGTGGTAGCGCGCTGCTGAATATCGGCGTTTCGGTCGATGTAGGAGCGCTTCTTGCCGTTGGCTTCGGTCAGCACGTTTCTGACGGAAATCTTAGATGCCACTTCGTTGCGGAGAATGTTCGTGAAGCGGATGGGCTTGCAGACGTAGATTTTATCCACATGCCATTTTAGGCCTGGATGGTAGTATACACTTTCTACCATTCCGCGGGCGGCGCTGGGCGTGGGAACGTCATAGCTGACACGCTCAACCTTCATTTCAGGCCGGGTGAAGCAAGCGTACTCGCCCCACACCTCCATTTTGATGGACATTGGTTCACCTCCTCATTCTTACTTCTCAATCAACACTTGCCGATGTGGGCAAGTGACAGTTCGCAAGGGGACGAATGGGTGTATCGTCAGCAACTCACTTCCTTTCGTTTGACAAGAACAGTATAGCACGGCACAGCGTATATGTCAGGAAGAAAATTCACTAAACTAGAAAATAATTTTTAGATTGAACAGAACTATCAATCATGGTTTGACACGCCAGCGAAAAGATGATAAAATGCCAAAGTCGGATGGAAACGGCGGGCAATTCGCTGCTTCTATCTGTGGGTTGAAATACTAAGCTAGACAATCGTCTAACGGGGCGGGCGGTGAGCGCAATGCTTGCCGCCCGTTTCAGTTTTCCTTCATTATATATGTCAGGCGAATAGCCCCAGTCCGCTCGTGCAGCTGACCTGCAAGCCGCATTCCGGCGTGTACAATTTGATGTCGCTTAGAATGCCGCAGTGCGCATCGGCAATTTCCGTGACGCCGCCGATGCTGCACAACGCCTGATACTCGCGGCGGTAGATACTCACGCCGCAGCGCCCAAGACGGCGGAAAAGCTCACGCGAATAGTGCCCATCACGCAGGGCTTTGATGTCCTCGCTGTTTTCAGGTGTCGGAATGTACACCGTTACCGTATCTGTGTCGATAAAGCGGAAATGCTCGGCGGTTTCGCGGAAAGCAAATCTTGCTTCGGATGACAGCGTTTTGCTGGTATCCAGTAAATCATTTTCGGACGAAACGGGTCGTGAACGCTGCTGATTTTCGCCGCGCTTGAAGAGCAAATCGCAAAAATACGCGTGGATGGCTTTGCGGCTGCCGATGTCCTCAGCATACAGGCGCAGCACTGTGCGGCAGCTTTCAATGTTCGGGCGCATCATGGGCGCAATGGCGTGCTCGGTCTGGTAGATGTGGACGATGCTGTCCTGCGCCGCTTCCTTTCCCTCACGATTGCAGCGTCCGGCGGCTTGCAGAATGCTGTCCAGTCCGGCTAATTCGCGGTATACGGTCGGAAAATCCACGTCAACGCCCGCTTCAATCAGGCTGGTGGAGATGACGCGGCAGCACTGTTTCTTGTCTAAGCGTTCGCGAATTGTGGCAATGGTGCGTTCACGGTCGATGGCGTTCATCAGCGTGGAAAGGTGGAAACGCCCCTCTTCCGGCAGGGCTTCGTACAGGCTGCGCGCCTGTTTGCGGGAATTGACGATGCACAGCACGGCATTTTCCTGACGAATCCGCGCGGCTAATTCCTCGTCCGAAAGCGTCCCGTCCTGCTGGAAGGTGACGCGGCGAAGGCTGCTGAACAGCGCATCCGGGTCGGGAACAAGCTCTTGAATGCGGGTGCCCGCGGTGAAGCCGCTGAAAATGGACAGCAATTCGGGCTGCGTCGCGGTACAGAGAACGGCGGTGACGCCGTAATGCTGCACCAGCTGGTCAATCACCGAAACGCAGGGACGCATCAGCGAAATCGGCAGGGTTTGCGCCTCGTCAAAAATCACCACGCTGTTGGCGACGTTGTGGAGTTTGCGGCAGCGGCCGGGCTTGGCGGCGTAGAAGGATTCAAAGAACTGCACGGCGGTCGTGACGATGACGGGGGCATCCCAGTTTTCGCAGGCAAGGCGCTTGCGGAGGGCATCGGGCGTTTCGGCATCCGTATCGGGCAAGTCCACCTGACTGTGATGCTCCACCACGTTCTCATCGTCCAGAATATCCCGAAAGACCTTCGCATTTTGGTCGATAATGCTGGTGTAGGGGATGACGTAGATGATGCGCTTCATCCCATGCTTCACTGCGTGGCTGAGCGCAAAGGCAAGCGACGAAACCGTTTTGCCGCCGCCCGTGGGGACGGTCAGGCTGTACAAGCCCTGCGGATCTTCGCTGCCACGCAGGCAGCGCCGCAGCACCTCGTTGCGCAGCGCGCAGAGGTCGGACTTGGGCTTTTCCAGCCATTTGGCAACGTGCGCTTGCAGCTTTTCCAGCAGCGCGGGCATGGAATCGCCGATGCCGCGCGGCTTTTCTTCCTTGCTGAGCGCGCTCTCCGTGTCCAGAAAATCAGCATCCACCAGACAGGAGAACAGCATCCGGATGTACATGGCAGTCAGGCGCGCATCATTCCGCGGAAGCCACGGCGGTGTGGGCTGAACGCCTGTTGGCAAAGAAATCTCACTGCGCCACGCGGAGGGATCGTCGCCGCCGGTCAGCTTTTTGTTCAGCCGTGCGCACAATGTGCCATCATCGAGGCTGAGACGGGTTCCCAAGTCGGGCAGACCGCCGTGATGCCCCGCAATGGCAAACGCCGCGGGCATATCGTCCAAATCTGCCGCCGCCTTCGCACCTGCCGTGCTGTGGTCCACCTTGGCGGTGTGTTCCGGGTCACGCTGGCGGCGCTGCCCGTTGGGGCTGTACTTGCCGATGTCGTGCAGCAGGGCTGTTCTTTCGGCGTGAAAACTCGCTCCAAAAGAAGCGGCGAATTTCGCAGAACGCGTCGCTGTGCCTTCCAAATGCTCCTTGAGTGGCTGATAGCTGCCGTCCTCGCGGAGGTGGGTGACGTATTCCATACAGAAAACCCTCCCGATATAATCAATTTGTGTGTATCTAATGTTAATAATAGTATAGCACTATAATAACCTGCTGTCAAGAAAAATAAAACTATCGAGCAGTTTTTGTCAAACACTTCCGGGAAAAACAATGCGCAAAGCAGGAATATATTTGTGCGCTGCTGCCCTTGCAATGCCGCCGCCAAAATGGTATGATGGAAATGAACAAAAAAATACAGAAAAGGAGTCTTCCACATGGCAAAGAAAACGAAAACCCAGCCGAAAGCGCGTAAAACAATCACCTCCAATAATCTCGCTGATTTATCAAAACTCGTTCAAGCACTTGAAATAGACGATGAGAATCCGGAAAATCAGCAAAAGCCATCGGCGCTTGACAAAAAAATCATCTACAATGAGTTCCAGAATTCAACGTACACGCGGTGTCGCCGATGGCGTACCTCATTGGCATCGACAAAGAAAACTTTGGCGAAGAAAATGCGAGACCATTTCTGCTGAAAAGCTACGAAGAACTGGACGCGCACAAAGAGGCGCGCATTATCCGCAATCTGTGCCGCATTCGCACGGCGATGGAACGCAATTATCCAGCCATTGTGAATGAATTTCGCATGAGCTTCCGCAATATCGGCAGCGTGCCGAATCTCATTCCATCAGAAGCGGTGGCGCAGCTGGAACAGGACGGCGTCAGAATTTACAAAGCAAAGCCGGATATTGACGAATACATTATCAGCATCAATTGTGAAATCAGCAACCGAATCAATCAAGTCGCGCGCTTTTTCCCGGAATGGGTGAAGTGGGACTATGTGAAACCCATTTTCCTGATGCCGAACGGGACGAAGAAAGATGGTATCAAAAAAGCAGGGGAATACTATAAAAGCGATACCCGCCGCTACCCGTTCCACTGCTGGATTAACTGGGATGCTGTTGCCACAAGCCTGGAGAGCAAGGGCAATATCCTCTATAATGATGAAAAATTCGTAACGATTCTCTATGAACGCCACGAAGACCGCTTTGAAAACCTGTCGCTGGTGCGCGATGCGGGCAACCACACGATGCGCAATCTGGGCAGGCTGCTGGAGCAGTGCAAAAAATGCCTGATTGCGGTGGACTGCGAAAATTCGGATGCCGTGAAGCTCGCGGCGGCGCTGAGCAGCCTCCCGACCGAGCAGCTGGGCAAAATATCCAAGGTGATTCTGTTTGACAGCGAGTATACAACGGCACAATGGAAAACGCTGGTTGACCGCACGCTCTCTACGGCGGTGGATGAAAAAGCGAACCTTGAGCTGGAACATATTAAGGTCGAGCGGCTGAACCAGAACAAATCGCAGTGCGATATGGCGCTGGCGGTGCGGACAAGCCGCGAAGTGTATACCTCCGGCGTGGATGCGGTCATCCTTGTTTCGTCGGACAGCGACTACTGGGCGATGATTCGCCAGCTGGACAGCGTCCGCTTCCTTGTTATGCTGGAGAAGGGCAAAACGGGCATGGCCATCATGGACACCTTGGCGCAGCATGAAATCCCGTTCTGCTTCATTGACGACTTCTGCACGGCGGCGTCGTACAACATCAAAACCAGTACGCTGATCAATGCAATTCAGGAGCAAATCAATCAGCAGCTGGCGGGAGAAAGCACGAAACCATTCAACGTTCGCGAGATGATGGAGACGGCGCTGCAAAACTCGTGGATCATGATGACGGACAAGGAGAAGGAAGCGTTTTACAAGCGATACTTGCTGTGCATGAAATTGAATGTCAGCCCGGATGGCGCGGTCAGCATCACGCTGGGATAAAGGGCAGCGCCTCTGAACGGTGGAGCGAAGGAAGGCTTTGCTTGATGATTTGCCATTTCTGAACCTGCATACGCTCTTTTAAACAGCATCGGCACAGCGCCAAGTTTTCATTTGACGCTGTGCCGATGATTTTTTGTGAGTTCGCAAGATGACAAATTTCCTCTTTATACTATTTCCGAATTGGTTCATCACGGAATCGACAAAGAAGGAAAGATACGTTTTTATCCTCTTTTTTCCTTCTTTATCCGTTTATATTCCTCACGCTGCCCCTTTCCACAAGGTGCACCGGCAAAATAACCTTCTTCTGCGCAATCTCTTCCTTCCGCAGCTGCGCCAAAATCATCTCCGTCGCCAAAGTGCCTTTCTTCTCCGAATCCTGATGAATCGTCGTCAGCCCCGGAATCGCCAGCTGCGAAATATAATGATCATCAAAGCCCACAATCGACTTATCGCGCGGCACACTTACCCCGCACTCATGCAGCCCGGACATGATGCCCGCCGCCAGAATATCCGCCGAGGCGAAAATCCCCGTGATTTCGGGGTGTGTGCTGAGCTGATGCCCCAGCTTCTTGCCCTCCTGCACGGAAATTTCCTGCGTAAAGACAAGCGCCGGGTCGTACGGCACGCCGTATTCCGCCAAGGCGCGGCGATAGCCCTGCAAGCGCAGTTCGATAACGCCCGCGGGGGAAATCGGCGGCGACGCGAACGCAATCACGCGGTGGCCGTTCTCCAGCAGGTGCTTCGTGGCAAGGTAGCCGCCTTTTTCATCCTCCAAGCCGACGCAGCAGATGTTCGGGTCGTCCACATAGCTGTCGATGAGGACGACGGGAATGCCCAGCTTTGCTACGGCATCGAAGAACGAATCCTGAAACAGCCCCGTCATAATCAGCCCGGAGAGCCGCCAGCTGTGAATCAACCCTTCCAGCGCGGCGACGCTTTCGGCGGAGCGCAGCATCAGGTAGTAGCCGGCTTCACGGGTGCGCTGCTCGACGCTGGCGGCGACGCTGCTCATGAAGGGGTCGCTGACGGTGCTGCCGGTGGTGCGCGGCGTGATGTAAGTGACCATGGCGATGATGGCGGACTGGTCGTTCGCCAGCGAGCGCGCGGACATGCTGGGAACGTAGTGCTCGCGCTCGATAATCTCCCAGATTTTTGCAACCTTCTTTTCGGAAACGCGGCTTTTGCGGTTATGCACCACGTTGGAAACGGTTGTAATGCTTACGCCTGCTTCGGCGGCAATGTCTTTGAGTGTGACCATGCGATGCTCCATTTTATGCAGTGTTTTAGAAATGGCAATATGCGCAGAAAAGCATGTCCGCAGACGTGAAACGAAAACGGACGAAGTCCGCGTGCGCATCATAAAAAGTATACCAGTCTTTGAAGTTGTTCGCAAGCGGTTTCTGGGAAAAAATCCGTAAAAGAAGGGGGAGACAGCCGAAACTGTCCCCCCTTTTTGAACGTTTTGGAATTATTCCAGTTCAGCCAGATAGTCCTTAATCGGCAGGTCGCCGGGCTTGCCGGTTTCCGGCGCGGTCAGACCAGCCTGAATGGTTTCGGAGCTGGTAGCGTCGATGGGCGCAACGGCTTCAGAGAAGGTGATTTCGTCCAGGTAGATGACGCACTTGGCGAACGCGCGGATGTGCAGGGCGTTGGTCATGCCCGGGAAGCCGGACGCTTCGAGGTCGATGACGAGATCCTGCCATTCGGTGGTGATGACCGGGTGCGTGCCGTCCGCCAGCACAAGGTCAGAGAAGCGCGCCGCGTAGAACTTGGCGTCTTCCGGATGCCAGTCCATGATCAGCTTGTTCTCTTCGCCGCCTTCCGCACCCTTGATGCGGATGGTCAGATATTTGCAGTAGGAGACGCCGTCCAGACCCCACATGTCAATGGCTTCGCCCCAGTTCGCCATCCAGTCGGCGGCATGGGCGTAGTAGTCGTCTTCGCTGTCGTAGTCTTCCGGGTCATACGCCTTGGGGCGCATGTCGAGCTTCAACGCGCCGTCCTCATTCTTTGCGCGCAGGTTCGCCCAGTTGTCCCACCAGAGGTGCACGCCGTTGGGCGCAAGCTCAGGCTTGGCATTCGGGTCACGGTCGTCAAAGTTGTCCCACAGGTAGGTTTCGCCTTCAGCGAACGCAACGGCTGCCATCGCGAACACCATCGTCAGGGAAAGCAGGAAAGCAAGGAACTTCTTCATGGGGATACCTCCTTTATGATGTTGACGGGTGGATAGGTTTAACGCTCAACCTATCGTTGACATGATTATAACATACCATTTGCCACATGTCAAGAGGGGAAAAGAGGCTTTTTCTGAAAATTTTTATCTTCAGGCACATTGCACATTTCCAAATTTCCTGCTATAATCATGGTATAGGTTTAGCGCTTAACCAAATGCGGACAATTTCCACATGCTGGAAACACCGCGGCGAACAAGGAGGACATGAACGATGAAGAGAACCACCCCCATCCTGATGCTTGTGCTGATGCTTCTGCTGACCGCGTGGATGATGCCCGCGACTGCCGAAGAGAATCCGACGCTGCTGACCCTCTACGAAGGCCCGAAGACGATGACGACCTCCGCGACGGCGAAAGTTACCGCGAACGGCAACGACCTGTTCGTCTATGACGTGATGGTCAACCACGAACACATCTGGAACGCCAACACCCAGCCGACGACCACGCCTATGACCTATTTCGACTTCGAGGGCAAAGTGCGCATCGAGGTTGAAATGCCCGGTCTGCCGGACAAAGTGGAGAGCGCCGCCGTCATTCCGCAGTCGTGGGGGATTGCGCCCGAAGTCAAGGACGGCAAAGTTTCCTTCATGATTACGGAGCCGGGGCAGTACACCGTTGTCTTCAACGATAACGTCAACAAGGCGCTGCACATCTTCGCCAATCCACTGGAAACGGACGTCCCTGATCCCGACGACCCGAACGTCTACTATATCCCCTCCGGCGAGTGGGTCATGGACGCCATCGCGCTGGAAGACGGGCAGACGCTCTATATCTCCGGCGGCGCGGTGCTGCATTCCATCATCTCCGTCAATAACGCCAAGAACGTCCGCATCTGCGGGCGCGGCATCATCGACGGCAGCGACTACGACGCGTGGAATCAGCCCGGCTCGTATGCGCGCGTCCCGATTGATCTCAATCACGCGAAGGATGTCACCATCGACGGCATTATCGTCGCCAATTCCAACTGCTGGAATGTCAATTCTTACTCCTCCAAGCATGTGGAAATCAACAACGTCAAGGTCATTTCCGGCCGTCAAAATGGCGACGGCTTCACCTTCCAGTCCTGCACCGACCACACCGTGACGAACAGCTTCGCCCGCACATGGGATGACAGCCTCGTCATCAAGAACTACTCCGGCTCCACCAAGGGCATCACCTTCCGCAACATGCAGGTGTGGACGGACCTCGCCCAGTCCATGGAAATCGGCTACGAAACCGACAAGGGCTGGACGCTTGACCCCGAAATCAGCGATGTGCTGTTTGAGAACATCACTGTGCTGTACAACTTCCACAAGCCCGTTATCAGCATCCATAACAGCGACGATGCGTATGTCCACGCCATCGTCTACCGCAACATCGTCGTCGAAAACGCCTTCATGCAGGGTGATAACGGCAATAATAAGGAATTGATTGAGATGACGCTGCAAAATTCGGCGTGGTCGACGGTCAAGGATGAGTTTGGGTCGATTGATGATGTGCTGATTGATGGCCTGACGGTGCTGCGGACGCTGGATGGAAAAGTGCCGGCGTCGAGATTGTCGGGGTATGGGGAGGATAATCGGATTACGAATGTGACCTTGCGGAATGTGACGATTCTGGGGGAAAAGATGACGAATTTGAAGCAGATGAAGCTGCGGTATGATGATTATTGTGAGGGGATTGTTGTAGAGTAAGCCAAAAGAGGATAAACACGCGGAAGAAGTAAGGGAGTGAGACCAACTCAATCGCGCGGAGGGGTCAAGGGGGGATCCCCCTTGCGGAGTCCAGAGGCAGCGCCTCTGGTGGGGTTTGGGGCAACGCCCCAACCGTTTGTCGTGCAACCAGTAATGGAAAAGCACGCAATTCTGCCACACGAGCGCTGAACAGCGAAGCGCTTTCAGCGCAGCGGTTGTAATTTCGCGCGTCCTCAGACGCGCCCCCCAACTTGCTCTTTCGACCACTTGCACATTGTCGCGCCAAATGGGCGCGACCGACCTGTCAATCATCCACATATCCACCATTATATATAGAAAGGAAATTTCGCTCATGAAAATGCGTTCTGTCGTATCCGCCATGCTCGCCCTGTCGCTGGCGTGCCTGCCCCTTCTGACGCAGGCGGAAGAAGAAATTCCCACCATCGTGACCGTTGTCCCCGCACCCGACCAGACCAAGGCGGAGCGTCCGGCGTGCTTCCCTGACCCTGCTGACCAGTACATCGCCCTCCCCGAAACGGAGAATTTTGCGCTCAATAAGGAAGTCATTTCCGGCGCGCATACCGACGTGTACGTCAGCCGAAACGTCAACGACGGCAAAACCGATACCTACTGGGAAAGCAAAGGGTTCCCGGCGGAAATGCTCATCGTGCTGGGCGAAACGCATACCATCTCGACCGTCGCGGTCTGCCTGAATCCATCCGCCATCTGGGAGGCGCGCATTCAGGAAATCGCCGTTTTCGTCAGCCAGGACGGCGAAAACTTTACCGAAGTTGCACCCGCCACGCAGTACCAATTCGACCCTGCGACGGGCAATCGCATCCGCATTGATTTCGATAGTGTGGAAGCCAGTTTTGTCAAGGTTGTGTTCACCATGAATTCCGCATCCCGCACCGACGGCGCGCAGGCAGCGGAAATCTGCGTTTACTGATAGGAGAAAATCACGATGCAATATCAAGGCATTATCTTCGATTTGGATGGCGTTCTCTGCTCGACCGACGAGTACCACTACCGCGCGTGGAAGGCGCTCGCGGATCGGCTCGGCATCCCCTTTGACCGCGAACGCAACGGCCTTTTGCGCGGGGTCAGCCGCATGGACAGCTTGAACATTATCCTCGAAAAAAGCGACAAGGCGTACTCGCAGGATGAGAAAAACGCGATGGCGGAGGAAAAAAACACGCGCTATCGGCAGTTGCTGAACCAAATGTCGCCCGCTGATTTGTCCGGCGACGTGAAGCGCACGCTGGATACCCTGCGCGCACGCGGCTTGAAGCTGGCGATTGGCTCGTCGAGCAAGAACACGCCGTTCATTCTGGAGCGGATGGGGCTGGATGGCTTTTTCGACGCGGTGGCGGATGGAAACTGCATCACGCACTCGAAGCCGAACCCGGAGGTGTTTTTGAAGGCAGCGGAGATGCTGGGCTTGAAGCCGGAGCAGTGCGTGGTGGTGGAGGATGCCCATGCAGGGGTGGAAGCTGCCAAAGCGGGCGGGTTTGCCTGCGCTGCCATGGGGGACGCCAAGGAGGATGCGCGCGCGACGTATCATCTGGGGAAATTGTCGGATTTGCTGGAGTATGTAGGGTAAATGCATAGAACCGAAATTTCCGCACCCGAAAGCCTGCAATCCGTAGCAGGAAAAGCGCAGTGCAGCCGCGAATTTCCCTCCATGAATACCGCATGGAGGGAAGTTTTGAACATGAGGAGGAATAAACGGATGAATACGGTGATTGAGCGAACGGGGTTTGACCCGGCACGGGACGCGGATAACGGCAACCGCTTCCTGACGGGCAATGGGTATATGGGCGTTCGCGGGACGATTGGCGAAGCGGGCGTACAGCAGATGACCGCCGTCAACCTCGCGGGCATCCACCACCAAAAGGGGCAGGGCTGGGAAGAGCCGCTGAATGCCCCGAACCCACTGTATGTCGCCGTGAAAGGCGTGTCGCTGCCGGAAAATGCCGATCGGCTTACATCGCACCGCCTCGCGCTCGATATTGCCGACGGCATGTTCACCCGCGAAAGCACGTTCAAGGCGGATGCGGGCGAAATCACCATCCGGCAGGAACGGTTCTGCGCGATGGAGCGGGTGCATTTGCTCGCACAGCGCGTGACCATCACGGCGACACATGACAGCGTCGTCACCATTGCGTTCGGCGTGGACGAAAACGTCTGGGACATCCACGGCCCGCATTATGAGACGCTGACGCTGACAGAATCGGACGGCATCGTCGCCCTGACCGGCGAAACGGATGATCACCAGCGCGTCTGCACGGCGCTCCGGTGCAGCTGCACGGACGGCGAAATCACGCACGGCGGCGTTCGGACGGCGCAAATCGCGCTTCGGGCGGGTCAGCCGTGGCAGCTGGATGAGGTCGCCGCGGTGTACACCACCAGCGATGGCGACGAACCGGAAGCATCCGCCATGGAAGCGGCAGAAAATGCCCCGGCGTATGATGCTTTGCGCGAAGAACAGCGGGCGGCGTGGGCGGCGCTCTGGCAGAAAGCGCGGGTGACGATTGAAGGCGACGCGCGCGCGGAGTTCGCGGTCAATTACTCGATGTACCACCTGATGAGCATCGCGCCGCGGCATCGGGCGGCGCTGTCGGTGGCGGCGCGCGGGCTGTCCGGGCAGACGTATAAGGGCGCGATTTTCTGGGATACGGAGATGTTCATGCTGGATTTCTATCTGGCGTGTATGCCGGAGGTGGCGCGGCACTGCCTGGAATACCGCGTGCAGACGCTGCCGGGCGCGCTGGACAAGGCGAAATCCTACGGCTATGCGGGCGCGTTCTATGCGTGGGAGAGCGTCGAGGGCGGCAAGGACGCTTGCACGGACTACAATGTCACCGACGTGTTCACGGGGCGACCGATGCGCACGTTCTTCCGCGATACGCAGGTGCACATCAGCGCCGCTGTCGTGTATGGGCTGCGGAAATATACGCAGTACACGGGGGATGATTCGCTGCTGCAAAGCGGCGGCGCGCGCGTCGTGCTGGAATGCGCACGGTTCTATATGAGCCTGATTTCCAAGCGCATCCTCAGCGACACCTATGATTTGCTGGATGTGATGGGCCCGGACGAGTACCACGAGCATGTGAAAAACAACGCCTACACCAACGAAATGGCGCGGATGACGCTGAATTACGCGGTGGAGGTCTGCCAGAAGTACCTGCCGGAGACGGACGAAGCGGAACTGATGCACTTTGCGGATGCCGCGAAGCACTTGAAGCATCAAGCGCCTGACCCGAAAACCGGGCTGATTGAGCAGTTCGACGGTTACTTCAAGCTGGAAAACGTACTCGTGCCGGAGGTGCGCAGCCGCCTGATTGACCCGCGCGAATACTGGGGCGGCGCGTATGGCGTGGCGGCGCAGACGCAGGTCATTAAGCAGGCGGACGTGATTGCCCTGCTGTACATGCTGGGGCAATACCCGGCGGACATCATCGCCGCGAATTATGATTACTATGAGCCGCGAACCGAGCATGGCAGCAGTCTGTCCGCGTGCATGTACGCCCTGTGCGCGTGCGCAATCGGGCGTCCGGCGGCAGCGTATCCGCTGTTCCTGAAATCCGCCGAGGCGGATATTGTCGGCGGCGGCAAGCAGTGGGCGGGGCTGGTGTACATTGGCGGCACGCACCCGGCGGCAGCGGGCGGCGCGTATATGGTGCTGCTCTATGGCTTCTTGGGGCTGCGCTTCGAGGACGGCAAGCCGACGCTGCATCCGCGCCTGCCGGAGGGATGGAAGAAAGTGCAGCTGCAAGTACATTGGCAGGGCAAAGACTGGCTGCTGACGGCGGAAGAAGGGCAGCGGACATGACAATCGCCCACTATCACCTGCCCGGTCTGTTCGAGTTTTATGAGCTGTACTGCCGATTTTTGCCGCTCTACCGAAACCATCCGGAATATTTCTATGATTGGTGCGACATCGGCTCGATTTACGGCGCACCGGCGGATTGCCTGTGGGGCGGCGGGCGCGTCGGGTCGGGGGAGGCGAGCGCGCGGGATGTGCTGGCGCTGATGCGTGATTACGGCATTTCGCCGCGCCTGACATTCAGCAACTCCCTCCTGCGCGCGGAGCATCTGCGTGATGCGCGCTGCAATGCGCTCTGCCAGATGCTGAACGACGGCGGGAATGGCGGCGTGATTCTCCATTCGGATTTGCTTCTGCGCTATTTGCAGAAAACGTATCCGAACTTGTATTTCGTGTCCTCAACGACGAAGGTGCTGACATCGTTTCCCGACTTCCAGACGGAACTGGAACGAGCGGAATTCCGCTATGTCGTGCCGGATTTCCGCCTGAATCACGCGCTGGAGAAGCTGAATGCCCTGCCGCAGGGTCAAAAGGACAAGGTGGAGTTCCTCTGCAACGAGTGCTGCTATTTCGGTTGCCGCGACCGCCGCGCGTGCTACGAAGCCGTCAGCCGGAAGAACCTCGGCGAAGGCGGCGACGAGCACCGCTGCCACGCACCGGACGCAGCGGGCGGCTACCGCTTCTCCAAGGCGATGGAAAATCCGGGCTTTATCGGGGTGGCGGATATTCAGCAGACGTACCTGCCGATGGGCTTTGAGAACTTCAAGATTGAGGGGCGCGAGTTAGGCAGCGCGCTGGTGCTGGAATTTCTGCTGTACTACCTGACGAAGCCGGAATGCCAGCTGAAAGTGCGGGAGGAAATCTATCTGGATAACATGCTGGACTTGTTCTGATTGCAATCAAAAACAGCCTGCGGAATTCGTCCACAGGCTGTTTTAATGTTACGTTTTATTCGCAATGTGGTGAGCTGCAACAAATTCGCGTAGTTCTGTTTCTGTGCAGACATGGTCAAAACTGAAACCAGCGGTTGTTACAAAATTCATGTTTTTAATCATTAGATTGACGTTGCGAATAAAAGCAGCAAAGTCGGGATTGGCGCTTTTTAGCCGGGCAATTGTTTCCAAGTCAAGTTCACGGCTTTCTCTTGCGCGATAAATGACTTCGCTATGCAGGACATCAGCAGCTTTCAATTTGATGAAGCCAATGCCGAAGGCGCGGTTCAAGCGGAGCATTTCGGAATAACAATCAGGGGCATAATCAAGAGCCACCAGATAACCGAAATTTGCCCAGCTGGAATTGGAAACGGCTTGAAAAAAATACTCTTTGAGATTTTGTGTTGTTACCGAAATCTTCATTTCGAAGGAAAACAGCCGTTGCGTGTAACTGTTAAAGTTGTGCATTAAAGTAGACACATCATCATCGTGATTGTAGAATGGCGCATAGAAACCGACCAAATCCGGATGAAGCCATTTGTTACTTCCTTTAGAAGCGGTAGAAGAAGACTCGTGATAAATGGTCTTGGTATCACACAGAAAATCAGGATTGTGCTTCACAAAAGCAGTTAGCAATGTGTGTAAGTCACGTTCGACAAACTTTGTGTGATGTTCCAATGAGGAAAGGCGAGAGGGTTCCTCCGTGGGGAACGATGCAGAAGAAGCGTCATGCGATTTGAGTGACCACCGTACAGGATTGTCAAACTTGACAAAAGGAGTATCATCCTTTTTGTAATCTGTATAGAGTGCAGCACTAATCGAATCCCAAGGTGTTTGACCATAGTTTTCTTGTGGATTAAACAATTCTGAAGCCTGAAAATGCTGCCAGATTTCTTTGTGGTTTAATGGTGAATCAGCACGTTTCAGCATTTCCAGAGCAATATCATAATATTTGCTCAAAAATTTCATCCTTTCATAATGAAAAGGCAGAATGAAGCACTTCCCATTCTGCCTAATGATGTAATTACTGAATCTTGAGAATCCATCCTTCGGGCGCTTCGATTTCGCACTGCTGGATGCCGCGCAGGGTCGTGTACAGCTTCGTCAGCACGGGACCCATTTCGTCCATGCCGGAGGGGATGCGAATCTCCTTGCCGTGGTCGTTAATCAGACCGACCGGGCTGATGACCGCCGCCGTGCCGCACAGGCCGCATTCCGCGAAATCAGGCACTTCCGAGAAGTACACCTCGCGCTCTTCCACCGGCATGTGCAGGTACTTTTCCGCCACAACGAGCAGGCTGCGGCGGGTGACGGAGGGCAGGATGGAGTCGCTCTTGGGCGTGACCAGCTTGCCGTCCTTGGTGACGAAAATGAAGTTCGCGCCGCCGGTTTCCTCGACCTTCGTGCGGGTTGCCGCGTCAAGATACATGTTCTCCGCGAAGCCCTCGCGGTGCGCTTCCATAATTGCGTGGAGGCTCATGGCGTAGTTCAGACCCGCCTTGATGTTGCCCGTGCCGTGCGGGGCTGCGCGGTCGTAATCGCTCACCTTGATGGCAATCGGCTTCGCGCCGCCCTTGAAGTACGGGCCGACAGGCGTGCAGAAAATGCGGAATTCAAACTCCGTCGCGGGCTTCACGCCGATGACGCTGTTCGTGCCAATCATGAACGGGCGGATGTACAGGCTCGCGCCCGTGCCATACGGCGGCACAAAATCCGCATTCGCCGCGACGACCTGCTTCACCGCGTCCACGAACTTGTCCACCGGGAAGGGCGGCATTTCCAGCCGCGCGGCGCTGTCCGCCATGCGCTTGGCGTTCATGTCCGGGCGGAAGCAAACGATATGCCCGTCCTTGGTGTAGTATGCCTTCATGCCCTCAAAGCACGCCTGGCAATACTGGAAGACGCAGGCGCACTCATTCAGGGTGATGTTTGCGTCGGTTTCCAGCCCGCCTTCGTCCCACTGACCGTCCTTGTAGCGGCAAACGTAGCGATAATCCGTCTTGATATAGCCGAAGCCGAGATTGCTCCAGTCGATGTTCTGCTTGCTCATTGCTCATACACTCCTTTTGGTGGATTTCGCCTTTATTATAGGACGAAATGCGGCTGATTGCAAGCGATTGACTGTACTGCTGGTGTTTTTACGACGGAACGTGTCATTCGCGGCGGAAAATCATTCGACAGAAGTTGTACAAGTGCGGCTTGACGCTGGTATGGTCATGCTGTGTATTTGTCAGCTGATGCCAAACGAGCTCTTCACCATTGAGCTGAAGAACTTGTCGATAGCCCGAAGGTGCGGACGTAACAACACCGTCAGCGCGGGAAGCGCTGATGAGCAGCAGCTCCGGCTTTGTGTCTCCGAAGGTCAGCTCCGATTCCTGAAGCTGCCCCGGATGATCAGCAGAGCCGGGAATCGGTGTCAAACCGGGGGCTGGTGCGACTGCACCTACCCACGCGAACAACTCTGGATGCGTCAGGGCGATGAACAGAGACTCACGCCCGCCCATGGAAAAGCCGGTAATAGCGGTCTGCTCGCGCCCCGTCGCGGCGGCAAAATTCTGCTGGATAAAGGGCATCAAATCTGCCGTTAAGTCGTTGACGAAATTGTCATAGCAAAGCGAATTGCGCAGGTTCATGCCTGTGCAGGAACGAAGCTCCTGGTCACAGAAGATGTAGGGGAGAACGACGATCATTTCTTCCGCCTCGCCGGATGCCCAGAGATTGCCCAGCATGACATTCAGTCCGACTGCATCGCGCGCCATCCAGTCCTGCGTGTCCCAGTAGCCGTGGAGAATGTACAGGACGGGATAAGTACGCTGCTCATCGTAATCCGTCGGCAGCAGCACGTTGACCGGGGTATCCCGATGCGCCGTGCGTGAATAGTAGGTGTACTTCTGAAACGTCGGGTAGGAAACACCCTCCTGCCGCGCAAAAACAGCATCCGGTGCAAGCTCGGTGAGCATCTGACGGTACGTCTGCATGGTGTGAGCCTCCTTCTGAACAATTGTGTTTGGCTCTTCTGCAAAAGCAGCAGGAACGCTGTTCATCAGCAGGAAAGCGCCTGACAGCAGGGCAGCACAGCGGCTGACAATGGAACGCATCCTTACTCTACCTCGATTCATGGCTTTTCTGTTATCTTACCATGTTTTTGAGGAAATTACAATGGAAAAAGCGGGAAAATGCACAAAAAAGAGGTTCATCACGGAATCTTGGGGGAAGAGCAGCTTGGGGGAGCGCGTCTGCGGACGCGCAAAGTTACTGGCAGGGACGCTTCGCTGCCTGCGCCTT
>ERZ857785.1087-NODE-1087-length-32114-cov-32.170623_pt1 | contig 32114 bp, 29 predicted proteins | sample MGYA00519763_ERZ857785 | MGnify/ENA primary metagenome ERZ857785 (study PRJEB31778, sample SAMEA3449365) | human gut metagenome | biome: human gut; feature: human-associated habitat; material: faeces | place: United Kingdom | collected 2010/2012 ...
GCAGCTCATCCACGGGAATGTAGCCCACAAGGTCGTACTCGATATGTACCTTCTGCCTTTGATACCGCAGAGCTGGGGAGAACGGATATGCAGTCCAGTTTCCTCCTGCACCTCACGAATCACGGCATCCGTAAAGGATTCTCCCGGCTCTATATGACCTCCGGGGAAGGTGATGCCCGGCCAGTCCCGTTTTTTCCGGTCGATCACGACAACTCGGCTGCCATCACAGATCATGCACATATTTGTAAATTCAACCGTTTCGGTTCTTGCCATTATGTTAAAACTCCTTCCTCAAAAAAGTAAAACGGATTTTCAATGCTCTCCGCACCAAAAACTTTTGTAGCCATTCGATACATTGCCTTGGCGTGAATGCGGTCATGCCAGATAAAACGGCGCAGGACTTTACGCAGTGACCAATCCTCGCCATAGCTGCCTTTTCTGACGGTATTTTGCAGAAAATCAGGGTTAGATTCAAGCGATTCAAATCCCCGCTTGCGGCATTCGTATATGTTGCCGTCATGATCGGCATCCACAGCAATCTCCGCAAAATAATATGTATTCACATTCTTTGTATGCTCGTACATTTCATTTGCTGAGCGCGGAACTTTGCCGTAAAAGGTCTTGCGCTCGGGAGCAGCCGTTGCATTCTTATCGGGAACAGAATCATACAAGGCAAGAAAATCCTGCGCTGATTTCAGCGCAAGTGCCTTTAACTTTTTATATTCTTCTGCTGTCAGCGGTGCTTTTTCACTTTCAAAAAGCACATCAGAGTCCGCGTCGCAGATCGCAAGCTCGGAAACCTTTTCTTCGATGATGGCGATATCCATGCTTGTTACTGCTTTTTTGCCGCACCATTTGAGATAAGAGCATATTTCTGCTTGCATTTTCCGGACAGCGGCTTCCAATGTTTCTCCGCGGGTATATGCACCTACAAAATCCACCGCATAAAGCAAGGTGTCTCTGCCGTTATGCTCCCATACACAGTTGATCGTCATATGGTATCTCTCCAATCGTCTGCTTCATGATAATAATTGAGCTTGATCTAAAGGCTGATATTCCGTGACCACTTCGAGATACGCCTTTGAATCGCCATTCAAAACGAGGTTGGCATACGCAAGCGGGTCATTGTAGATGAGGTCACCAAACGTGCCCACTCGTTCGTGTGTACACACAGTATAACGCAGCAATCATTCTATTTTCAATAGGCGCGACGGAAGTTATCGCCATTTAGCAATATTATTTTGTGCTAAAATCTGATTTTTCGATTCTTACAGTGTCAATCATACTCTGCATCGAAATACCTATCTATCGACTTTACGGTTTTGAGGGGTATTTTGCTTGACCGCAAATATACGCACTCCCCAGCGAACGGTATCCGCTATGCAGTGATTCGCTGTTTCACAAAAGAACCGCACAGAGGCGATAACTATTTCACCCTTTTCACTGGCCTTACCTTACAGAACAGAAAATAGGCGATTTTCAACCCTTAGCTGTACAAAAACAGGCAGCACCCAACCGAAGTTGAGTGCCGCCTGTTTTGTTGTCCAATCCTGCTTGGCAGATGCCGATTTTGTAGTTTTCTCAGATTACTGTCTTATCGGCACACGGCATATGCCGGTCATCTTTTTTTGTTGTCTCATTTCAGATTCAGCTTGAACAGATTGCCGTCGGCGGCGAAGTTGGTGATCTCGTACAGCACCAGCACATCGTCGGCCTCATCGGCCAGCGGCTGTATCTTCTCGCGGCAGTACCGCAGGTCCACCATGGTGATGGTCTCGTAGTCGCCGCACAGGAACGGCACAAGGCTGTTGGCAAACGAGTCCTTGATGAGCAGCAGGTGCTTCCCGTTCTCCACGCCGGTGCGAAGCACCGCCTTGGCATAGTTGCCGCCTAAAAACAGCTCGTACTTGTCCTTCTTCTCCAGCGCCGCCAGATCGTACAGCGAATCCGTCACCGTCCCGTCGCAGTCGGCGGACTCGATGGTGATGTCGGGACAGTAGTCCACCTCGTCGTACACGCTGTCCGGCAGCAGCACCTTGGAGTACAGCGTCCCGCGGAACCGGTCCGTGGCCTGTACCAGCACATAGCTGCGGGCGGTGTGCCCCGTGGTCTCTGTCCAGATATGGTAGGCCGCCTGTGCTCCCGCCGTGGTCCAGTGGTGATCCGTATGGTAGTAGGGGTCGGCCACACCGGCCAGCGCCTGACGCGCATCGGCAAACGCCGTCCCCAGATGCTCCTCCAGCATGGCAAACGCCCTGTCCTCGTCGTAATACGGCGCGTCCTCGGGCAGACTGTCCCGCAGCACACCGGCGGGGCTGGGTACGATCAGCGCCGTACAGCGCTTACCGTCGTTGGCGGCGAAAAACGTCTCCACCGCCGCCAGATTCTTCTGATAGTTGTCCCAGTTGAAGGTATCGTCCGTCACCTTGGCAAAGTAGCGGCCATCCGCTCCCAGATACGTGCCGCTGATGTCCTGCCGCCCCTCCAGCCGCTGAAGGGCGGAGCGTGCGCCGGTCCAGAAGTCCCGCAGCAGGATCTGGTCGCTGGTGTAGTTCTCCACCTCCGTCATGAACTTGCCGGACAGCACATTGTCCGCCGTCAGCTCCGGCGTGGTCTGGAGATAGCGGTTCTCATTCTCGGAAAAAGCCCGATCCGGCGTGAAGAAGAAGCTCCCCACCGACAGTCCCAGCAGAATGACGCAGATGGCGATAAGCGGGGCCAGCATATTTCGTTTCATGTTCGCCCCTCCTCAGAACCGGAAATACAAAAACGGGTTGTAGCTGTCGCCCACCAGGAACGCCACGGACACCAGCAGCACCAGCACCATCCACACGGTGCGAAGCCCATCGGACACGGCGGGCTTCATGCCTGCCTCCCACCGGCCCCACAGCTGCCTGGGCAGGGACGTGCAGCCGATGACCGCCAGCACCAGCACCAACCAGAAGCTCCTCAGCAGATAGGCCGCGCCGCTGTCGAAGAACACGCCGGAGAACATGTGGCCCAGATAGGCCCCCAGCTTCCCGAAGTCCGTGATGGCGAACAGCACCCAGCCCATGATAAAGCACAGGCAGGTATAGATATGCCCCACCACGGCGGGTACACGATCCAGCCATTGCAGCAGGAACGTCTTTTCCAGCAGCAGCAGCACGGCGTAGTACACGCCCCACAGCACGAAGTTCCAGCTGGCCCCGTGCCACAGACCCGTCAGGAACCACACGATGGCGATGTTCAGCAGCTGCCGCCCCAGTCCCTTCCGGTTGCCGCCCAGCGGGATGTAGACGTACTCGCGGAACCAGGTGGACAGGCTGATGTGCCACCGCCGCCAGAACTCCGTCACGGTGCGGGACTCATAGGGATAGTTGAAGTTCTCCAGAAACCGGAAGCCGAACAGCCTGCCCAGGCCGATGGCCATATCGGAATAGCCGGAGAAATCGAAATAGATCTGGAACGTAAATGCCAGCGCCCCCAGCCACGCCGTGACCACGGAGGGCGCGGACATGGCCGCGATCTCCTCCCACACGGCGCCCATCTGGTTGGCCAGCAGCACCTTCTTGCCCAGGCCGATGACGAACCGCTGCATACCGGCGCTGGCCCCTGCCAGCGACTCGCGGTTCCGGTTCTCCAGATCGGCGGCCACCGTCTTGTACTGGACGATGGGCCCCGCGATGAGCTGAGGGAACAGCGTCACATAGGCGCTGAAATCGATGATGTTCCGCTGGGGCGGCACCAGTCCCCGGTACACGTCGATGGTATAGCTCATGGTCTGGAACGTGTAGAACGAGATGCCGATGGGCAGCAGCAGCCCCAGCGCGGGGATAGCTGTACCCAGCAGACCGTTGAGATTGGTGATGGCGAAATCCGTATACTTGAAGAATCCCAGAATGCTCAGGTTGCCCACCACGGACACCACCAGCACCGCCTTGGCGCCCTTGGGCTTCCCCGCGGCGCGGAAGTGTCCGATGGCCAGGCCGTTGCAGTAGTCGAACACCGTGGAGAACAGCATGATGAGGATATATTTTGGCTCGCCCCAGCCGTAGAACAGCAGGCTGAACACCAGCAGCAGCGCGTTGCGCAGCTTTCTGGGGCAGATGAAGTACAGGATGCCCACCAGCGGCAGAAACGCCAGCAGGAACGTGGTACTGCTGAAAACCATGTGTCGGCTCCTTTGCTCGATAGTTGAAAAACGGGGCAGGCGGACCTGCCCCATCTTTATATATGCTTGCCTGCGTTACTTGACGCCCGCCAGCTTGCCCATCTGATAGCTGCCGCGGATGGCGGACAGGTTGTTGACGAAGATGACGTCGGTGGCCTTATTGGTCTTGGCAAAATCCACCACGCTGCCGCTGTAATAGCGGTAGTCGATGACGTACACCGTCTGATAGTGATCCACCAGGAACGGCACGAAGGCGTTGCCGAAGGACTCCTTCACCACTACGCAGCTGGACCCGTCGGACAGATCGGGGTTGCTGATCACGGTGTAGGGGTTGTCGCCCATGATGAACGCGCCGTACTTCAGGCCCGCCGATGCCTCGGACTCGTCATAGATGATCTTGCCGGCGGTCAGGTCGCTGTCGGACTTGCCGTACTGCATCCGCGCCTCGGTGCTGATGGGATGGTACGCCGTCACCACGTCGGGGTTGTTCTTCATGGCGTCGGGCTTCCCGCCGTCGTTGTAGAACGAACCCAGGAACCCGTCGTACTGGCTGACCTCATACTCCGACAGCGCGTGGGGCGTCACGCCCTTGGCGCCGCAGAACTCGCGGTAGGCGTAGTACGCGCCCAGCCCCGTCCAGTGGTGGTCGGTGCGGAAATAGATATACTCCCCGCGGTGAGACATCATCACATCGTGGAGGGGTACCGTTTTCACATTCTTCCCCATAGCGGCCAGAATATCCTTCTCCGCCTGGGCCTGATCGCTGCCCGGAATATCGCTGTACAGCGCGTCCGGCAGCGTGATGCCGCTGGACAGCGGCACCGCCAGCGCGTACACCGTGCTGACGCCGGACAGCTGATCGGCCACGGAGGTCACGATCTCGCCGTAGTTCTTGGCCAGGCTGTCCACATAGTTATACATCTCAAAGCCGGTATCCCCCACGATATACACGCCGCCGGACTGGTAGGGCGTGGCGTCGGTGGTGATGGTATCCAGCGTCTTGCTGCCGGTCTGACTGCCGCTGTTATCCGGCTGCTGGGTATCGCCGCCGGTCTGGCCGTCCTGCCCGTCGGCGCCGCCGGAGGGCTGCTGGGCATCATCGGGCTTCTGCGTATCGTCGGGCTGGGTCACTGCGGGGTCGTCCGCCCTGTCGGCGGGCCTGTCCTTCTTGAACACATCCGTAAAGATGGCCAGCGCACCCAGCACCAGCGCCGCCGCCACGATCAGCAGCAGGATCCCCGGCACGGGACTTCTGCGGCGGCGATAGTGCCGTCCACTGTATCTCCGGCCGCTCACTTCACATACTCCTTGATGACGCTGCGGGCCGTGTCGGTGTCGGAGCTGACGCACAGCACCACGCAGGTGCCGTAGGTCTCAAAGATCGCGCTGTTGATGCGGTCCACCTCGGCGGGCAGATACCGCTCCATCTCGGTTTTCTGGCTGTCCAGAAACTCCTGCATGGACGCCCGCAGCGCCGCCGCGTCGTCGCCGCTCTTGCACTGGATGACGAACACCTCCTCGGCTGTGGAGCCGGAGGACATATAGGCCGCCGCCGTGCAGCCCTCGGGCAGCTGGAAGTAGTAGCCCAGCTCCTCGTCGGAAATGGCGGTCAGCTCGGATTCAAAGGATACCTTCTCCACCAGCGCCTTGGCCAGGCCCTGGGCGTCCACTGCGGTGTCCTTCTGCTGGCCGCAGGCGGTCAGTGCTGCCACGGACATCACGGCAAGCAGCATCGAAATGATACGTTTCATAAAAGCTCTCCTCAATCATTTTTCTCTGCGCAGGCCCCTTGCCTGCGGCGGGAAGGGCAGACTTTCCCGACTACGTATTATAGTACAAACCGCCCCAAAGGAAAAGTGCCAAATTGTAACAAAGCAGTTAATTTTCCGGAAAGACTTTTGGCGCTCCCCCGTCCCGGTCTCCGCCCCGTTCCGGCGCAGGCTGCCCGTCCGCGCCGACACGGAACGCCCGCTCAGATGTAGAATTCCGTCCGCCGCAGGCCGGTGTACGGCCTGCTCTCCCGTATCCTGCGGGATGCCGCCATGTCCACGTCTGCGTACAGCAGCTCCTCGGCGTCGCCGGCTCTGGCCAGTACCTGCCCGTTGGCATCCACCACGATGGACTCGCCGGAGAATGCCATCTCCCCCTCGCAGCCCACGCGGTTGCACATGGCGATGGCCGCGCTGTTGTGGAACGCCTGCACCCGCAGCTCCCACTCGAACATCTCCGCCGGCTCCGCCTTGGTGTTCACCGTAGGGATCAGGATGAGGTCCGCCCCCATCAGTGCCTCCGTCCGGATACTCTCGGGATAGTGCCGGTCGAAGCACACCACGATGCCGATCCTCCCCCAGGGCGTGTCGAACACGCGGAAGCCGTCGTCCGACGGGGTGTAGTAGTCCTGCTCATAGAACTGGCAAGCCTGCGCGATGTGTACCATCTTCTGAATGCCCGCGATCTGCCCGTCCGCCCCGATGAGCAGGCTTGCGTCATACGCCTTTCCGTTCTCCTCCAGATAGACGTTGGGCGATGCCCAGATGTTCCACTCTCTGCTGGCCTTCCGGAACGCCCGCACCTCCGGCGACTCCAGCCCCAGCCGGTACCTCCGCACATCCTGCCCCTGATACTGCGGAAAAAACTCCGTCAGCTGCACCTCCGGAAACAGGATCAGGTCAGCCCCATGCTCCGCGGCCTCCCGCATCCATTCGATGCTCTGATTCAGGTTGGCCTCCACGCTCCCCTGATTTTTCATCTGCGCCAGTGCGATACGCATCCGTCATCCCTCGCTTTCTGCGCCCTATCTTACCACATCCCCTCTCCCACGGCAAGACTGCCCCCTTTACAAATACCTGTTTTTTGTTATAATAGTAAGGCTAAGGAAATTTACAGCATAAGGAGATACGATATATGGCCGTTATTGAATATGACGAGTATAAGCAGAAGCTGCTGGCGCTGGAGCCCACTCTGGGCGAGCTGGAGAAGGCGCTGGGCATCCCCAAGGCCCGCGAGGAGCTGGCCGAGCTCCAGAAGGAGACGGAGCAGGACGGCTTCTGGAACGACCTGGAGCGCAGCCAGCAGGTGAGCCGTCAGGTCAAGCGTCTGGAAAACAAGATCAAAAAGCACGACAAGCTGGTGTCCGAGTGGGAGGACACTCTGACCCTCTGCGAAATGGCGCAGGAGGAGGACGATCCCTCCCAGCTGGACGACGTGGTGGAGGGCTACAACACGTTGGAAAAGGAGATCAGCGAGCGCCGTCTGGCCGCCCTGCTGTCCGGTGAGTACGACGGCAACAACGCCATCCTCACCTTCCACGCCGGTGCCGGCGGCACCGAGGCGCAGGACTGGACCGAGATGCTCTACCGCATGTATACCCGCTGGGCCGAGCGCCACGGCTACACCTACCAGCTCATGGACTACGAGGCCGGCGACGAGGCAGGCATCAAGTCCGCCACCATCCTCATCGAGGGCGAAAACGCCTACGGCTACCTGAAGAGCGAGAATGGCGTCCACCGTCTGGTACGCGTCAGCCCCTTCGACGCCAATGCCCGCCGCCAGACCAGCTTTGCCGCGCTGGAGGTCATGCCGGAGCTGGAGGATGACAGCGAGATCGAGATCCGGCCCGAGGACATTGAGATGCAGGCCTGCCGCTCCTCCGGCGCCGGCGGCCAGCACATCAACAAGACCTCCTCCGCCGTCCGTCTGACCCACCTGCCCACCGGTATCGTGGTGTTCTGCCAGACGGAGCGCAGCCAGTTCCAGAACCGCGACAACGCCATGAAGATGCTGCGCGCCAAGCTGGCGGAGCTGAAGCTGCAGCAGCACGCTGAGAAGATCAGCGACCTGAAGGGCGTCCAGATGAAGATCGAGTGGGGCAGCCAGATCCGCTCCTATGTGTTCATGCCCTACACCCTGGCCAAGGACACCCGCACCGGCTATGAGATGGGCAACATCCAGGCCGTGATGGACGGCGACATCGACGGCTTTATCAACGCCTACCTCACCGCCGCCGCCAACGGCGAGATCAAGAAGTAAGTTCCCTGCGCTTACGAACCTCTGCCACCCAAAATCACCCTGCGTATCCGCTACGCAGGGTGATTTTTCTGTCGTATTATACATTTTGTTGTCACTCTTTGGCAATTTCTTTCTGTTTCCATGGCAGCACCACCGGCCCCTCGCCGCTTGTCTCCACATACAGATCCTCGCACTTCTGCTGCGCTTCCGCCAGCAGCTGGACGGCCTGCTCCATGGCATCCATCGCCGCCAGATACATCGCTTTGTGATCTGCCATTTTAACACCCCCTGCTTCCATTGTAACACATTGTGACCATATCCACAATATAGATTTTTTTATTTTCCCCTATAATGGAAACAGCAGCAAGTGAGGGGGGTGAACGCCATTTTTGATTATCGTCCATTGTGGGATACCATGCGCAAAAATGGCGTGTCCCAGTACCAGCTTCTCAAGGGCGGCATCGACAACAAGACGCTGGATTCCCTGAAGAAGAACAAGAACATCACCATGGTCACGCTGGAAAAGCTCTGCCGCATCGTGGGCTGTACGCCCAATGACGTGGTCCGCTTCGAGGAATAAAACCGGATCACCCTGCGTATCTGCTACGCAGGGTGATTTTTCTGTCGTATTATACATTTTGTTGTCGATAACGGAACATTTCGCGCTCCGGCGCGACACCCTTTCGCCCACGGCGGTAGACCAGCGCACCTCCGCGCGGTACGCAGGAGCGGCAGTGGGAAGAGGACCGCACGCGATTCGTTGTACGACGATCCGCACTATCTTGGTTTTCGCGTGGTACACAGCCACGGTTTTCAGCGCACCCCAGCCGCGCAGGAAGTCTTGAAACCTGCGGTTTCAGGCAGCGTTTTTGGTCACTTTTGGGGCTGCGGCCAAAAGTGACCCGTGCCCGAGGGCACGGAGCATCCCCCTTCCGCTGCCGGAAGAAATGGAACCGCCGGAGGCAAAAGCTCAAGAAAGTGACCCGTCGGAGACACCCGCGCCCGCAGGCACGGCCCCACCGAAAATTGCATGAAAAGGACGCCTTCTGGCGTCCTTTTCAGCTGTTTATGTATATTTCCTCACATGCCCGCTGTGCTTCCTCCAGGAGGAGTCTCACCCGCATAGGCACCCCCAATTCTCCGCATGTCCCCATATTTTCCTCCAAAAGCGTCAGCGCATCCTCCGTCGCCGCGAACAGTACGTGGTACATTTTCTGATAGTCAGCCATATATTTCCCCTTTCTTAGCGAACGCGTTTTAGATATATTATGCGTTCACTTCGCCCATTATAGCATATGGCATATCTAAAATAAACATAAAATTTGTTTATTATGGGGTGATTTTATGGCTATCAAAAGTCTTTCTATCCGCATTGATGACGCTGTGCTGGATAAACTGCACATCGTGGCCGATTACGAGGGGCGCTCCGCCAACAGCCAGATCAATATCCTGATCCGCGACTGTATTGCCGCATACGAAAAGCAGCACGGTCCCATCGTTCTCCAGCCGCGCACATAACCTCCCGCGGGTCCAGCAGCCCATTCTTCATTCTCCTGCCAAAGGAACATTTCGCGCTCCGGCGCGACAGCCTTTTGCCCACGGCGGTAGACCAGCGCACCGCCGCGCGATACGCAGGAGCGGCAGCGACAAGAGGACCGCACGCGATTCGTTGTACGACGATCCGCACTATCTTGGTTTTCGCGTGGTACACAGCCACGGTTTTCAGCGCACCCCAGCCGCGCAGGAAGTCTTGAAACCTGCGGTTTCAGGCAGCGTTTTTGGTCACTTTTGGGGCTGCGGCCAAAAGTGACCCGTGCCCGAGGGCACGGAGCATCCCCTTCCGCTGCTGGAAGAAATGGAACCGCCGGAGGCATAAAAAGATCAGGACCGCTTTCGCGGTCCTGATCTTTTTATGTACCTTCAGTCGTGCTTCAGCACTTCTCAAACACCACAGCGGTACCCATGCCGCCGCCGATGCACAGGGTCGCCAGACCCTTCTTGGCCTCGGGACGCTTCTGCATCTCGTGCAGCAGGGTGACGATGATGCGCGCGCCGGAAGCACCCACGGGGTGGCCCAGAGCGATAGCGCCGCCGTTGACGTTGACCTTGCTCATGTCAAAGTGCAGCTCGCGGGCCACGGCGATGGACTGGGCGGCAAAGGCCTCGTTGGCCTCCACCAGGTCGATATCGTCGATGGTCACGCCGGCCTTCTTCATGGCGTTGCGGGAAGCCACCACGGGGCCCACGCCCATGATCTTGGGATCCACGCCGCCCTGGCCCCAGCCGATGAGCTTGGCCATGGGCTTCAGACCGTACTTCTCCACAGCTTCGCCGGAGGCCAGCACGATGGCGGCAGCGCCGTCGTTGATGCCGGAGGCGTTGGCGGCGGTGACGCGCTGGGTGCCCTTATCGGCAGCATCCTGTGCGCCGGTGACCTCGAAGGTGTGTACCACCTGAGGATTGGGGGACTCGGGACCCACGGGGAACGCACCCTTCAGCTTGGCGATGCTGTCGGCGGTGACGCCTTCCTTCACGTACTCGTCGCGCTTGAACTCCACGATCTCCTTCTTCACCTTCACGGGGACGGCCACGATCTCGTCGTCGAAGCGGCCGGAATCCCGGGCGGCGCAGGCCTTCTGCTGGGAGGCGGCGGCGAACTCGTCCTGCTCGCGGCGGGTAATGCCCCAGATGTCGTTGATATTCTCGGCGGTGGTGCCCATGTGATAGTTGTTATAGGCGTCCCACAGACCGTCCTTGATCATGGTGTCCACCAGCTTCTTGTCGCCCATACGAGCGCCCCAGCGGGCGTCCATGGAGGCAAAGGGAGCGGCGCTCATGTTCTCGGTGCCGCCGCAGACCACGATGTCGGAATCACCGGCCAGGATGGAGCGTGCGCCCTCGATGACGGACTTCATGCCGGAGCCGCAGACCATGCCGACGGTATAGGCAGGCACGGAGTAGGGGATACCGGCCTTAATGGAAACCTGACGCGCCACATTCTGGCCCTGTGCCGCAGTCAGGATGCAGCCGAACATCAGCTCATCCACGTTCTCGGGAGCAACGTTGGCACGCTTCAGGGCCTCCTTGACCACGATCGCGCCCATCTCGGCGGCAGGAGTGTTCTTCAGGGAGCCGCCAAAGGAACCGATAGCGGTTCTGCAGCAGTTGACAACATACAGGTCTTTCATGAAAAGTTACCTCCTATAAAATTTAAGCTTATTATACAGCATCGGATAACGGATGTCTACGGCTATGATAGTCAACTTTTTAACAATAGTCAACCACCAAATGCAACTTTGTTAAAAAATCGTCAAAAGGTCCATTTAAGCCCCTGCCCTTTCCGTCATTTTGACGGACGCATGGCTCACTGCTGAGCCTGTGCAGGCTCCTGGGCTGCCTCGCTGCGCAGAGCCACCAGCTTCTCATAGAACGCGCCGGTGTCGATGGTGCTGTACAGGTCCTCATTGAACACCACGTTGGCGGCGGATCTCCGGTCCGCCAGCAGGCTGCTGAAATAGGCAGGCAGCACGGCGGACAGATCGGTGTCCTCCTTCAGGAAGATGTAGTATCCCTCGTCCAGGGCCACCACGCCGGTAAGCTCACCGGTCTGGAGGGCCAGCGCCTGCTCACTGAGCGCGTCACCCTCCGCGGCGGCAAAGGTGATGCTGTCCTGCTGGTCCACCTCCCGCTCCTGACAGATGGCGGTGTGCTCGGCCAGCTTGTCCTCGGCCTCCTGCAGGCGCTTCAGATAGCCGTTGGCCTCGTCCTCTGCGCCGTCACCGGCGGGTACGAACACCACGCGGCCGGTGAGATAGTTGTTGTCCGCAGCGTACTGCGCCAGCGCCGCGCCGTCGGGATACAGAGCGCTGCCCTCGGTGCAGAAGGCGTCCTGCAAACGCTGATAGAGATAGGCCGTCTCGCGGATGTGGTCATAGGCTTCCTCGCTGATACCCTGGATAGCCAGCTGCCGCTGATAGGCCTCCTCGCCGCCGTAGTACGTCACATACTCCAGCCGCTGGGCGTCCAGCGCCTCCTGATCCTCATCGGTCAGGGTGATGCCGGCCTCCTCGGCCCACGCCCGCACCACGCTATACAGCTTCACCGTCTCCAGCGTATCGGTCTGGGCATAGTCGCCGTAGGTGACGCCGCTGGTAAGCTCCGTGCTCCAGTCGATGTCCTGCACATAGGTGCTCAGGTACTCGCAGTCGTAGGCCAACCAGTACAGGTACTCCTCGCAGGTGACGGCCTTGCCGTTCACCAGCAGCAGCTGTCCATCGGGATGGAGCCCGCTGGCCTCGTACAGCAGGCCGTCGGTGCGGCTGCCCTTCTTCATACCGCCGGTGAGGGAGATGGCTCCTACCAGTGCCACGGACACCAGCACACCGGCGATCAAACGCACCCAGTTGTTTTTCATGGTTCATTTCCTCCTTCTTGGGGCTGCTGCCCCTGTAATTGTAATTCGTTCTGCTGCAAGCGCAGCTGCTCCACAAGGCCGCCAGCGGCGTCCAATGCATCCTCCCTGGGCTGTAAAAACAGCGTCAGCTTCGGCGACGCCCCCGCCGCCAGCTGCAGCCGGTCGCGGTAGCCCGCCATGCCGCACACCGCCAGCAGCGCCGCCGGCTCGATGCGCATGTCGAAGCTGAAGATCAGCTGCCGCCCCTTCTGGGTGATATCGGTGATACCCGTCTCCATGGCCGCCGCGCGCAGCATGGCCACGTTCAGCAGCGCCGTCACCGGCTTGGGCACATCGCCGTAGCGGTCCAGCAGCTCGTCCATCAGATCGGCCTCGTCCGCCGGTGTCCGCAGGGCGGCGATACGGCGGTACAGATCCATCCGCTGCTCGGCGGCGGGCACGTACCCCTCGGGGATGTAGGCCGGCACCGTCAGGTCGGCGGAGCACTCCGTCCGCACCTCCGCGCCGCGCCCCTGCTGCTCCAGCACCGCGTCGTTCAGCAGCTTCAGGTACATGTCGTAGCCCACGGACATCATGTACCCCGACTGCTCCGGTCCCAGCAGATTGCCTGCGCCGCGGATCTCCAGATCCCGCATGGCGATCTTGAAGCCGGAGCCGAACTCCACATATTCCCGTATGGCGGTGAGCCGCTTGGCGGCCACCTCCGTCAGTACCTTCCCCACGCGGAACGTCAGATAGGCGTAGGCCCGGCGGTTGGACCGCCCGATGCGCCCGCGGATCTGATGGAGCTGGCTGAGTCCCATGCGGTCCGCGTCCTCGATGATAAGGGTATTGACGTTGGGGATATCGATGCCCGTCTCAATGATGGTGGTACACACCAGCACCTGGATGTCGCCCTGGGCCATGCGCCCCATGACGCGGCTCAGCTCGCCCTCGGCCATCTTGCCGTGGGCCGTCTCCACCACCACGCCGTCTCCCAGCAGCTGCCGCAGGCGGGAGGCGGTGGAGTCGATGCTCTCCACGCGGTTGTGCAGGTAGTATACCTGCCCGCCGCGGTCCAGCTCCCGCCGGATGGCCTCGCTCAGAATGCCCCAGTCGTGCTCCAGCACGTAGGTCTGCACCGGCTGCCGGTCCTGCGGCGGCTGCTCGATGGTGCTCATGTCCCGGATACCGCTGAGCGCCATGTTCAGCGTGCGGGGAATGGGCGTGGCGGACAGTGTCAGCGTATCCACCTGCCGCGCCCGTTCCCGCAGCTTTTCCTTGTGGGTCACGCCGAAGCGCTGCTCCTCGTCAATGATCAGCAGCCCCAGGTCCTTGAATTCCACGTTCTTGGCCAGCAGCTTGTGGGTGCCGATGAGCAGGTCCACCCTGCCCTCCTTCACTCTGGCCAGCACGTCCTTCACCTGTGCCGGCGTCCGGAAGCGGGACAGCACCTCCACCGTCACAGGGAAGGCGCGGAACCGGTCGATAGCCGTGGCATAGTGCTGCTGGGCCAGCACGGTGGTGGGCACCAGAATGGCCGCCTGTTTGCCGTCCAGAATGCACTTCATGGCCGCCCGCAGCGCCACCTCCGTCTTGCCGTAGCCCACATCGCCGCACAGCAGCCGGTCCATGGGCGACGGCTTCTCCATATCCCGCTTGATGTCGCAGATAGCCGCCAGCTGGTCCTCCGTCTCCGTGTAGGGAAACGAGTCCTCAAACTCCTGCTGCCACGGGGAGTCCGGTGAAAACGCGAAGCCCGCCTGCCGCTGCCGCTGGGCGTAGAGCTTAATGAGTCCCTCCGCCAGATCTCTGGCCGCCGCCTTGGCCCGCCGCGTGGTCTTGGCCCACTGGTCGCCGGACAGCTTGTTCAGTCTGGTTTTTTCCGCCGCCTCGTCGCCGCCGCCGATGTACTTGCTCACCAGATCCAGCGATGTGGCCGGCACATACAGGCAGTCGCTGCCTGCATAGTTGATTTTGATATAGTCCTTCTCGATGCCGTCCACCGGCAGCCGGATCATACCGGCGAACCGGCCGATGCCGTGGTGTACGTGTACCACCAGATCCCCCACCGTCAGATCGGTGTAGGACTGGAGCTTCTGCCGGTTGTCCGCCTTGGCGGCACGGGGCTTTTTCCGGCTGCCGGACAGAGCCTGAGTCAGCTGCCCCTCCGTCAGCACCGCCAGCTTCAGCGCCGGCCACTCGCTGCCCGCGCTGAGAGCGCCCACGGTGATGCACACCTGCCCCCGCTGAGGCACGGCTGCGCCGTCCAGCGCCAGCGCCGCGGGGATCTTCTTCTCCCGCAGCAGCTGCTGCATGTTCCGCGCCCGCACCTCGCCGCCGCACAGCACCAGCACGCCGTAGCCCGTGGTGAGATAGTGTACGATGTCTGCCGCCGCCGTCTCCAGACTGCCGCCGTAGCTGGCCAGCTGCTTGGCAGGGATGTCCAGCAGCAGCTGCGGCGCCGTCAGATACCGGCTGGTAGGCAGGCTCTCCATCTGGCACACGGGAAATTTTTCCAGCTCCGCCGCCGTCTCGTTCTCCGTCAGCGTCAGCCGCCCGAAGGCGCCGGCCATCAGCCCCGCCTCCATGGACGCCGTCACGTCCTGCTTCACCTGCCACACAAAGGCTTTCAGCGCCTCCTGTACCCGTCCCGCCTCACTGACGCAGATCAGGCAATCCTCCGGCAGATAGTCGAAGGCCGTGGCCGCATCGGGATACACCGCCGCCAGATACCGGTCGCCGCCCGGGGGCGTCACCCCCTGCCGCAGAGCCGCCGCGTCCTCCTCCAGCCGCTGCCGCAGGGCCGCGGCGTTCTCCTTCTTCGCCAGCCGCTTGACCGCCGCGTCCATCCGCCGGGCGGCGCTCTCCGCCGCGTCCGCATCATGGAACGGCAGCACCTCTCCCGCCGGCAGCACCGTGAACGCCTGCCGGTTCTCCACGCGGCGCTGGGTGGACACATCGAAGTCGCCCATGCTGTCCAGCTCGTCGTCGAAGAACTCACAGCGCACCGGCCGCTCCGGCCCCGGTGAGAAGATGTCCAGAATACCACCCCGCAGGGCGAACTGCCCCGCGCCCTCCACCTGCTGGGAGCGCACGTAGCCCGCGGCGGTGAGCTGTGCCGTCAGCGCCGTCACGTCATACTGCCGCCCCACCTCCAGCGTGAAGGCGGTCTGCCGCAGCACCTCCGGCGGCACGCATAGCTGGGCCATGGCCGCCGCCGTGGCCACCATTACGCGGGGCGCTTCCTGCGCCAGCCGGTACAGAGCCCACAGCCGCCGGTACTCCCACTGGCGGCTGTACGCCGCCGCAGGCCGCAGCTGCCATTCCCGAGCCGGCAGCACCACCGGCTCCTGACCGGTAAGGGCCCGCAGATCGGCGGCCTGCCGGGTGCACTCCTGCTCATCGGCGCACAGCATCAGCAGCGGCCTGCCGGTCTGCTCCGCCGCAGCCGCCGCCACGGCCGCCCGCTGCACGGGGGAGAGTCCCGTCACCACGCTGTGCTTTTCGCGGCCGTTGATGCCCGCCGTCAGCTCCTGCACCTGCGGCAGCGTCAGCAGCTGCCGGATGAATCCTTCCATCGCTCTCCCCTCCTTGTCGTTTTTTTGGTGGTAATATTCTGCTGTTTTGTCGTGATCTTCTACTGTTTTGTCGTGATATTCTACTGTTTTTTATGCTATTGCTCTTTTCCGGTTATTTTCAAAGGAATGCTTCGCGCTCCTGCGCGGCTCGTGGATATATCTGTTTGTTTGCTGATGTTCTCAAATTTGCTGACGGCCCCGCTCTCGCTCCCGTAGGGGTCGGCGTCCCCGGCAGCCCGCATCGACGCACCGCCAGATACCGGCGCACTTTCGCCTAACCCTTTGTAGGGGCCGGCGTCCTCGACGGCCCGTTCGTTTTTCCTCCATGTCACCAACAGGGAGAGTTCCGCGCCCTCGGGCGCGGGTCACTTTTGGCCGCAGCCCCAAAAGTGACCAAAAACGCTGCTTGAAACCGCAGGTTTCAAGACTTCCTGCGCGGTTGGGGTACGTCAAAAACCTGTCGCCGCGTACCCCGCGAAAACCCAAATGCTGCACATCGTCGTACAACGAATCGCTTACGCTCCTCTTATCGCTGCCGCTCCCACGTTCCGCGCGAAAACTTTCTACTCTCGCGCTGTACAGTGAAACATCTTTACACTCCGCGTAATTTTTATATTCCAGCGGGCCGCACCTACACTTGCCGCCGCTGGCGGCAAGTGCGCGATTTGATGATCGCCCAAGACGGTAGGCCCATCAAGTCCCACCGCCCACCTTGTCAGCGGCAGCGGGGGTAGACTCGTGGCCGATTCCCTGTGGAACCTTTTCCTGCCGCATTTAAATCGGGCAAAGGAAATCCAAAAACCATTGGTTTTTGGCGGCGTTCTTTCCCCCATTTCTTTCGCTGCTGAAAGAAATGGGGCCGCCGGTGGCATGGAAGAAGATGGAAACGGGCCGCCGAGACCGCCGGCCCCTACGGGGTACGGGGACGCGGCCGCCGGAGCCACAGGGTCGAGGAGGTGACCCGCCCTCGGAAGCGCGGCTCCCCTGCCGACGATATACCATTTTCTATTTTATGTGCCCTTGCTGAAAATTACCTGAAAAAACCGCCGCAAGCGCCGCGCAAAAAACGCCGCAGAGCGGACACGAAAACGCGGGGCCCTGCCCCGCAGGGCCGGTGCAAAAGCGATGCGCCGCGGCCCGCGCACAGTCTGCGGAGGCCGGCAGTTCATCATTCTTCAGGCCGCCGCAGGGGTCAATGCGCCTTTTCCCTGGTACAGCAGGCGTCATCGCCATTTGAGCAGCTTCTTCAACATGCGATTGTTTTGTACGAAAAACTTTTATCCGTTAAAGCGATTCATGGCGGCATCCGCCCCCTCCTCCATGAGGCACAGCGCCGCCTCCGCCGCGCGGTCCAGCGTGGCGCGGAGCACCTTGGCCTCCTCGCCCTGAGGCTTGCCGATGACCCAGTCGATCATCTCGTGGTCAGGGTGCGCCGGCATGCCGACACCGACCTTGATGCGGGGGAAGCCGTCGGTGCCCAGATGCTGGATGATATTTTTCAGGCCGTTATGGCCGCCGGCGGAGCCGCTTTTGCGAATGCGCAGCTTGCCTGCCGGCAGAGAAACGTCGTCGGAGATCACCACCACATGGTCCGCCGGCACCTTATAAAACCGCGCCGCTTCGCCTACCGACTCGCCGGAGAGGTTCATGTAGGTCTGGGGCTTCATCACCAGAATTTTGTTGCCGTTTTTCTCCAAAATACCGGTCCACGCCTTGAACCTCAGCTTGTTGAGTTTGAAATTTTCCTTTTCCATCAGGCTGTCCAGCGCCAGCCAGCCCATGTTGTGGCGGGTGGATTCGTACTTGGTGCCCGGGTTGCCCAGCCCCACCAGGAGCCAATTGACGCCGCCGCTCTGATTCCGATTAAAAAACAAGGCTCTCGCCTCCTTCTGCAAAGTAAAGAGGGACTGCAAACGCAGTCCCTCTATTATAACACAGTCTTTTCCGTTTGCAAAGCGTTCAGTTGAACAGCTTGGCGATGGAGATCTCCTGATAGATGCGCTCGATGGCCTCGGCGAACATGGGCGCCACGGACAGATACTTGATCTTGTCGCAGCCCTCGCCCATGGACTCGGGAATGGTGTTCAGCAGGGCCACCTCCTTGATGACGCTGGCGCTCAGGCGCTCCAGCGCGGGGCCGGACAGCACGCCGTGGCTGGCGCAGGCATAGACGCTGGTGGCGCCGCCCACCTCGACGATGGCCTTGGCAGCGTTGCAGATGGAGCCGGCGGTGTCGATCATATCGTCGAACAGGATGCAGTCCTTACCGGCCACGTCGCCGATAACGTTCATGACCTCGCACTGGTTGGCCTTCTGACGGCGCTTGTCCACGATAGCAAGGCTCATGTGCAGCTTCTGGGCGAAGGTGCGGGCGCGAGCCACGGAGCCCACATCGGGGGACACCACGACCATATCCTCGCAGCGCTCGCCGAACTTCTTGGCATAGTAGTCCACGAACACGGGGTTGCCCAGCAGATTGTCCACGGGGATGTCGAAGAAACCCTGGATCTGGCTGGCATGGAGATCCATGGTCAGCACACGGTCCGCGCCGGAGGCGGTGAGCATGTTGGCCACCAGCTTGGCGGAGATGGGATCGCGGCTCTTGGCCTTGCGGTCCTGACGGGCATAGCCGAAATAGGGGATCACCGCGGTGACGCGGCCCGCGGAGGCGCGCTTGCAGGCATCGATCATGATGAGCAGCTCCATCAGGCTGTCATTGACCGGCTTGCAGGTGGAGTTGATGAGGAATACGTCGCTGCCGCGAACGCTCTCGTACAGGGAGACAGACGCCTCGCCGTCCGCGAAGGATTTGACCTCCGCCTCGCCCAGCTTGATGCCGATGAGCTTGCAGATCTCCTGCGCCAGCACGGGGTTGGCGTTGCCGGTGAAGATCTTGATGTCCTTGCCGTGAGAAATCATGGTGTTTACCCTCTCGCTTTCTGTCCTTTTTTGTATTCTCTGGTTGCTGTGCCGGAGGTCGTTTGCCTGTTAAAAAGCAAACAAAAACGCCGTCCCGCGCCGCTTACCACTGTGTTCAGCGGCTTTCGGCGATACAGACGGCGCACACTCCGACAGAGGGAGCGCACTGACAGATGATATGGGTCTTGATGCAGTCCATACGATCCATCGGCCCTTCCTCCCTTCGCATAAATCGGTCTATCCCCATTATAGCAGGCTTTACAGGAAAATCCAGTATTTTTCCAACTTTTTTTGGCCACAATTTTTCAGAGAGGAAAAACGCTGACGTAAATTACCATTTTTCCATGGAAACAGCGGTCATTTTTTGTATTTCTAAGAAAATGCGGGGGGTTTTGGCATTTTTGAGTTGCATTTTCATTTCCGTTGCATTACAATACCATCGGTTGACAAGGGCAGGCGCGGTTTTGCCCGCGCCCATGGATGACAAGTCGCGAGGGGGATATCCGTTTATGCTGCATATCGTACTGGTCGAGCCGGAGATCCCCCAGAACTGCGGCAACATCGCCCGCACCTGCGCCGCCACGGGGTGCTCCCTGCATCTGGTGCGGCCGCTGGGCTTCGACATCTCGGACCGCGCCGTGAAGCGGGCGGGGCTGGACTACTGGCATCTGGTGACGGTGCGGGACTACGACGGGCTGGACGATCTGTTCCGGCAGCACCCGGAGGCGGCCGCAGACCTGTGGCTGGCCACCACCAAGGCCCCGCAGGACTACACGCAGGCCCGGTTTTCGCCGGACTGCTGGCTGTTCTTCGGCAAGGAGACGGCGGGCCTGCCGGAGGCGTTCCGCGCGGCCCACTATGACCGGTGCCTCCGTCTGCCCATGCGTGCGGAGGCGCGGAGCCTGAACCTCAGCAACTCCGTGGCCATCCTGACCTACGAGGCTCTGCGGCAGAACGGGTTCCCCGGGCTCACCGGTGAAGGCGAGATGGCGGAGCGCTGATCTGTTTTTTCCATACACATACTATTTCAAAAGGAGATGTATCCGTATGAACTACAATAAAAAGACCATTCTGGACGTGGACGTGGCCGGGAAAAAGATCCTGCTGCGCTGCGACTTCAACGTGCCCCAGGACAAGGAGACCGGCGCCATTACCAGCGACAAGCGCATCGTGGCGGCGCTGCCCACCATCCGCTACCTGCTGGAGAAGAAGGCGGCGGTCATCGCCTGCTCCCATCTGGGTAAGCCCAAGGGCGAGTGGAAAAGCAAGCTGAGCCTTGCCCCCGTGGCAGAGCGTCTCAGCGAGCTGCTGGGGCAGGAGGTCATCTTCGCCAGAGACATTGTGGGCGAGGACGCCAAGGCCAAGGCCGCGGCGCTGCAGGGCGGCCAGATCATGCTGCTGGAAAACCTGCGCTTCGACGCCCGCGAGGAGAAGAACGACCCCGAGTTTGCCAAGGAGCTGGCCTCCATGGCGGAGCTGTACGTGTCCGACGCCTTCGGCACCGTACACCGCGCCCACGCCTCCACCGCCGGTGTGGCGGCGTATCTGCCCGCCGTGTCCGGCCTGCTGGTGGCCAAGGAGCTGGAGGTCATGGGCAGCGCGCTGAACGATCCCAAGCGGCCCTTCGTGGCGGTGCTGGGCGGCGCTAAGGTCAGCGACAAGATCGGCGTCATCAACAACCTGCTGGACAAGGCTGACACCATCATCATCGGCGGCGGCATGGCCTACACCTTTGCCAAGGCGCAGGGCGGCTCCATCGGCAAGAGCCTGTGCGAGGACGACAAGCTGGACTACGCTCTGGAGATGATCGCGAAGGCCAGGAAGAACGGCGTAAAGCTGCTGCTGCCCTCCGACACCGTGGCGGCGGACGATTTCTCCAACGATGCCAAGCGCCAGGTGGTCAGCACCATGGCCATCCCCGAGGGCTGGGAGGGCATGGACATCGGTCCCGACACCATCAAGGTATTCTGCGATGCCGTGAAGGGCGCGGGCACCGTGGTGTGGAACGGACCCATGGGCGTGTTTGAGTTCGACAACTTCGCCGCCGGCACCCGCGCCATGGCCCAGGCCCTGGCCGACAGCGGCGCTATCACCATCGTGGGCGGCGGCGACAGCGCCGCAGCGGTGGAGCAGATGGGCTTCGCCGATAAGATCACCCACATCAGCACCGGCGGCGGCGCGTCTCTGGAGTTCCTGGAGGGGCTGGAGCTGCCCGGTGTGGCGTGTCTGCTGGACAAGTAAGGCCCCTTGACGGGGGAGGCGCTCCCCCTTTACATGGATCGTATCAAAGCAAAATTTGTATCGATAGAATAGTTTAAAGAAGACAGAGGAGTAAACAAGTTATGAATCGCAGATACCGTAAGACCATTATCGCCGGCAACTGGAAGATGAACAAGACCGCCAGCGAGACGAAAAAATTCGCCGAGGAGCTGAAGGCCCTGCTGCCCAAGGCCAAGTGGTGCGACGTAGTGGTGTGTGTCCCCGCTGTGAACATCTCCACCGCCATCAAGGCCTTCAAGGACGCACGGGTGTCCGTGGGCGCACAGAACGTGTTCTTTGAGAAGTCCGGCGCCTACACTGGCGAGGTCTCCGCCGACATGCTGAAGGATCTGGGCGTGAAGTACGTCATCATCGGCCACTCCGAGCGCCGCCAGTACTTCGGCGAGACGGATCTCATCGTCAACAAGAAGGTGCTGGCCGCTCTGGAGGCCGGTCTGCATCCCATCATCTGCGTGGGCGAGACGCTGGAGCAGCGGGAGCTGGGCATCACCATGGAGCTCATCGCCCTGCAGGTGAAGTCCGCGCTGGCCGGTGTGCCCGCCGAGAAGCTGCGCAAGTGCGTCATCGCCTATGAGCCCGTGTGGGCCATCGGTACCGGCAAGACCGCCACCGCTGAGCAGGCCGCCGAGGTCTGCACCTTTATCCGCACCACCGTGCGCCACCTGTACGGCGCCCGCATCGCCCGTTCCATCACCATCCAGTACGGTGGCTCCATGAAGCCCGCCAATGCCGCGGAGCTGCTGGGCCAGCCCGATATCGACGGCGGGCTCATCGGCGGCGCCGCCCTGAACGCAGCGGACTTCGTGGAGATCATCAACGCCGCCAATCAGGACTAAAGAGCAAAAGGAGGCAGGCATGAACAAAACTCCGACGACCCTTATCATTATGGACGGCTTCGGCATCGCGCCGCCGGCGGACGACAACGCCGTCACCCTGGCCAAGACGCCGGTGCTGGACCGGCTGTTCCAGGAATACGCCCACACCACCCTGTCCGCCAGCGGATTGGACGTGGGTCTGCCCGCAGGGCAGATGGGCAACAGCGAGGTGGGCCACACCAACATCGGCGGCGGCCGCGTGGTGTTTCAGGATCTGCCCCGCATCAGCCGCGCCATTGAGGATGGCAGCTTCTTCCGGAACGAGGCCTACAACAAGGCTATGGACGACTGCCTGAAAAACGGTACCGCCCTGCATCTGTACGGCCTGCTGTCCAACGGCGGCGTACACTCCCATATCGACCACCTGTACGCGCTGATGCGGATGGCCAAGGACAAGGGCCTCCAGCGCGTGTATCTCCACTGCTTCCTGGACGGGCGCGATGTGTCCCCCACCAGCGGCAAGGGCTTCGTCCAGGCGCTGGCGGACAAGTGCGCGGAGCTGGGCGTGGGCAAGATCGCCACGGTCATGGGCCGCTACTACGCCATGGACCGTGACAAGCGCTGGGAGCGGGTGCAGATGGCCTACGACGCCATGGTGTACGGCGAGGGAAACCACAACCCCGATCCCGTGGACGCCGTGGCACAGAGCTACGCCGCCAACGTCACCGATGAGTTCATGGAGCCGGTGGTGTGCGACAGCGAGGGCACCATCAGCGACAACGACAGCGTCATCTTCTTCAACTACCGCCCCGACCGCGCCCGTGAGATCACCCGCGCCATCGTGGACCCTGACTTCGACGGGTTCCAGCGGGAATTCTTCCCCACCACCTACGTGTGCAACACGGAGTACGACGCCACCATGCCCAACGTGCTGGTGGCGTGGCCCCGCATCGCCGTGAAGAACGGGCTGGGTGAGTATCTCAGCAGTCTGGGGCTGACCCAGCTGCGCATCGCCGAGACCGAGAAGTACGCCCATGTGACGTTCTTTTTCAACGGCGGCGTGGAGAAGCAGTACCCCGGCGAGGACCGTGTGCTGGTGGCCTCCCCCAAGGTAGCCACCTACGATCTCCAGCCGGAGATGAGCGCTGTGGAGGTGTGCGACAAGTGCGTGGAGCGCATCGAGTCCGGTGCGTATGACGTCATCATCCTGAACTTCGCCAACTGTGACATGGTCGGCCACACCGGCGTACTGGAGGCCGCCGTCAAGGCGGTGGAGACCGTGGACACCTGCGTGGGCCGCGTGGTGGAGGCCACCCTGAAGATGGGCGGCATCGCCATGGTCACGGCTGACCACGGCAACGCCGAGGACATGAAGCAGCCCGACGGCAGCCCCATGACCTCCCACACCACCAATCTGGTGCCCTTCATCCTCTGCGGCGCCGGTACGGAGCTGCGCACCGGCCGTCTGGCCGACATCGCCCCCACCATCCTGGATGTAATGGGGCTGGCCTGCCCGCCGGAGATGGACGGCAAGACGCTGATCGTCAAGTAACCAACATCGTCATGTACGGCAGGTCCCGAAGCCATGCTTCGGGACCTGTTTATAAGGAGACAAACCCATGAACATTACAGTCATCGGCTGCGGGCGGTGGGGCTCCCTCATCACGTGGTATCTGGATCACATCGGCCACCGCGTCACCCTGTATGGCCGCGCGGCATCGCCCCGCATGCAGGCGTTTCTCACCACGCGGCAGAACGACCTGCTGACGCTGCCGGAGTCCGTGGCGCTGTCCACGGCGCTGGACGCAGCGCTGGAGAGCGCGGAGACGGTCATCATCTCCATCGGCTCCCAGAGCCTGCGGAGCCTGCTGGGACAGTCGGAATTGCAGGCACTGAGGAGCCGCACGGTGGTCTTATGCATGAAGGGTCTGGAGATGGGGACCGGCGCTCGGCTCAGTCAGATCGCGGCGGAGCTGCTGCACCCGTCCAACACCGTTGCCGTGTGGCTGGGGCCGGGCCACGTGCAGGAGTTCTACCGCGGCATCCCCAACTGCATGGTCATCGACAGCGAAAACGAGGACGTGAAGCGCCGTCTGGTGCAGGCGTTTTCCAGCGACCTCATCCGCTTTTATTACGGCGGGGATATAATCGGCAATGAGGTGGGCGCCGCCGCCAAGAACGTGGTGGGTATCGCCGCCGGTTTTCTGGATGGCTTCGAGATGTCCAGTCTCAAGGGTGCTCTCATGAGCCGCGGCACCCGCGAGGTGGCCCGTCTCATCAAGGCCATGGGCGGCAGCGAGCTGTCGGCCTACGGTCTGTGCCACCTGGGGGACTACGAGGCCACGGTGTTCTCGCCGTACAGCCACAACCGGCAGTTCGGTGAGTCCTTCGTCCGCGGGCAGGATTACCACCAGCTGGCGGAGGGGTATTACACCGTGAAGGCCCTGATGCTGCTGGGACAGCGGTACGGTGTGGAACTGCCCATCTGCAAGGCGGTACACGACATCCTCTATGAGCAAGCGGTGCCCAGAGATGTGCTGGCCGGTCTGCTGCGGCGGGGCCTGACGGAGGAATTCTACGACTGACACAGCCGCGCCGGAAAAAAGTGCATAAAAAAGTCTCTGTCTGGTCACAATGCAGGCAGAGACTTTTTTATCACGGCGGGCCGCAGGCCGGAAACAGGCGGCGGTGGGTGCGTCCCACCCGAAAGGCGCGTATGAGCAGATTCGACAACTCCAAGATCAAGGCCATGTTCGGCGGCAAGGGCTTTTACATAGCCCTTGCTCTGTGCCTGCTGGCCGCCGGAACGATTGGCTATATCACCCTGTTTTCCGCCGACTCCCCCGTAAAGGAGCCGGACCCCGTCATTGAGATCAAGCCCACTCCCGTCACCCCCGTGCCTGCGGCGCCCACCAAGCCGGTGATCCAGTCGGAGCCCGTTGAGGTACCGGTGCAGGAGGCGGAGACGGTCATCGAGGAGCCGGTGGAGCTGCTGCCGGAGGTCATCTCCCCGCTGGACGGCACCACCGTGACGGTATTCAGCATGACGGAGCTGCTGTATGACCAGACCATGGCGGACTGGCGCACCCACAACGGCATCGATGTGCAGGCCGAAGAGGGCGCGGCCGTCAAGACCGCGGCGGATGGCACGGTGCTGTCCGTCACCAGCGATGAGCTGATGGGTACCACCGTGGTCATCCAGCACAGCGGCGGCTACACCACCCAGTACAGCAGTCTGCAATCGGACGTGCCGGTGGCGGAGGGGCAGTCCGTCCGCGCCGGTGACATCATCGGCCGCGTGGGCTCCACCAGCGCGGCGGAAAGTGAGATGGGCCCCCACCTCCACTTCTCCGTCAGTCAGGACGGCAGCGTCATCGACCCCCACGCCTATATCGAGGACTGAGGAAAAAGCCATCCCCCTGCGGTGCAGGGGGATGGCTTTTTCAGCTTATCGGATCAGGACTTCTCCGCCCGCGCTCCCTGGACATGGCGGTAGATGAGGCGGAACACCGTGGATACCAGCAGGATGCCCACCGCCAGAGAACCGGCGATGCCCACCGTCTCCAGTCCCTTGGCCACGGCGTCCATACGATTGCCCTCCAGTCCCAGGCTCATGGTGTAGTACACGCCGGCGCCGGGCAGCAGGGGCAGTATGGCGATGACCAGATAGGGCATGGCAGGGCACTTGCGGACCCGGGCCATCACCTCGGCATACGCCGCCGCGAACAGGGATGCGAACAGGTTGGCGACATACACATCGCAGCCCAGCGCGCCGCCCAGCAGGTACAGCATCCACGTCACCACGCCGCCGATGATGCACAAGACGCTGCCGCGGCCGTGGACGTTGAACAGGATGCAGAAACCCAGACAGCCCACGAACACGGCCACAGCCTGTGCCAGCGGCTGCCACGTCACCGTGGCGGAGCCGGTGACACCGTAGACCCCTGATGTCAGGTGCCACGCGGCAGCGGTGCCCAACGCGATGGCCAGCGCCGTGAACACCACCTGCACCAGCCGGAAGATGCCGGAGTTGGTGTCGCCGTAGATGATGTCCCGCATGGCGTTGGTGATGGGCAGGCCCGGGACCAGCATCATCAGCGTGCCGATGATGGCGGCGTCAGGGCTGTCCATCAGACCCAGTCCCGCGGCGATATAGGCCGGAAGCGCCATGCAGCAGGCGGCCAGCAGGGTACTGAAAAACGGGTTGGCCTCCTGCTTGTCCATAAAGCGGGTAACAAGGCCGATGATAAGGCCCATGAGTCCCGCCCACAGGCAGTCCAGCAGCGTGCCGCCGAACACCAGACAGAAGCCCAGGCCCACCAGAACGCCGCCCAGATAGATCACGCCGGTGCGGTAGGTGCGGCAGGCGGCCAGCGTCTCGTGAAGCCATGTCATGGCCTCGTCCACCTCCGGACGCTCCGTGCAGATGCGGCGGCTCAGGGCGTTGAGCTTCTCCATGGTCTCCAGATCGTTGCCGTGGAAGTCGATACGTTTCATGAGCATCAGGGGCTTGCCGTTGGCCGCCTCCAGACTGACCGAGATGCTGTTGGGGATGGCGAACACCTCACACTCCACACCATAGGCCCGCAGGATGCGGTGGACGGTGTCCTCCACGCGGAACGTCTCCGCGCCGGACATGGCCAGATGATACCCCATGGTGACCGCCAGATCGGTCAGCAGATAATAGTCCATACAAACAGATCTCCTGTATCAGTTTGCCGGATGCGGCCTTCGCTGCATCCGGCAAACTGACAGTATAGGCGCTTCGCGGGCAAATGTCAACCGTTCATTTGGGTCACAGTTCCCAAAAACAGCGGCAGGTTGGCGTGGGTATCCACGATCATGTACACGAAGGGACGATCCAGCACCACGCGGTACACCTGCGGCGGCTCAGCGCTGGCAGTATCGGTGACAACGGCGGTGACGGCGGCGGCTTTGGTGCCGTTCTCGTCCAGGGACAGGTACGTCTTGTGCAGCACGGCGCTGACGTACAGCTGGTCATTGGGTGCGCCGCCCATGGCCCGCAGGTCGGCGCGGGAGGCATCGAAGGCGTCGGTGACGCCCATGGCCTTCAGCGCATCGTTCAGCTCCAGCGAGGAGGACGCCGTGAAGCGGGGGATGGCGGCCTCCACCGTGCCGTAACGGTGTTCGTTGAGCAGGGCGTGGAGCTTACCGCCGGTGAGTCCGGCCACATAGTCCGCTATGGAGACACCCTCACTGGGCAGCAGGGCCACGAAGGCGTAGCGGCCGCCGTCGTAATACTTCATGAAGCCGGTGGTGTTGTCGTCGGACAGGTAAACGCTCTCCTTGGACCACAGCAGGTCCGCCGTCTGTCGTGTGCCGTCGGCGGCGGTGAAGGCGGCGCCCGTCTCAATGTCGGACTTCTCGTAGGGCTCCCGCCACTTGGCGTCGAAGCAGACGGCGTTCACCAGATACAGCATGGTGCGGTCCGTGGGCGGCTGATCCAGCAGGCTGGAGATCATGCCGTCGGTCTTGTTGTCCACCCAGCGGTTCAGATCCGTCACCAGAGAGTCGTCGAAGGCGGAGCGGTAGGCCTCCGCGCCGTAGTAGTTGGCGCAGGTATCCAGAAAAGCATCGTCCACGTGGAAGATGTCCCGCAGCCACAGGGAGTTGGACAGCGACAGCTTACACTTTTTGGTGTTCTCCGGCAGGCTCATACGGTAGGTGTAGAGGTAGTCGTTGAGGGCAGTCAGGTCCATGCCCATGACCTGCTCCAGCTGGGTCAGGGTGTCGCCGGAGGCACCGTTGGCGGTCATGCCCAAGGCGTACAGCACCGATACCGGCGAGAGCAGCACGCCCTCCGACTCGGCCGTCTGCCGCAGCAGGGCGGCGGCAAAGTCCATGACGGCGGTGCTGTCGCCCGTCAGGTCGGTGTGGGTATCGATGGTGCGGGCGGTGATGCCCTCCGTCAGGCTTTGGGCCTTCAGCTTGCCGCCGCAGCCGAACAGCGGCAGCGCCATACAAACGGCCAGCGCCAGCGCGGCCATACGCTTTCCCATGGGATCAGCTCCTTTCCATGTTCTCTATCCCTTAGACGGGGCGGAGTGGGAAAAGGTTTCCCTCCGCGCAAAATAAATGCACCGGCAGGGACAACTGCCGGTGCGGTTCTGTCATTTTTGCAGCTTTTTCAGGGCGCTGCGGGCGGCGGACTGCTCCGCCTCTTTCTTGCTGCGGCCCTCGCCGGCGCCGATGGGCTCGCCGTTCAGCGTGACGCGGAAGGCGAACAGGCGGGCGTGGTCGGGACCGGCGGAGCCGGTCATCTCGTAGCGCAGAGTCTGGTCGGGCTTGCGCTGTACCAACTCCTGCAGCTCCGTCTTATAGTCGCGGCGGCGCTCCTCCACCTGCTCCTCCTGCTCCTTGTCCAGCAGGACGCGGTGGATCAGGTCGCGGGCGGCGTCTACCCCGCCGTCCAGATAGACGGCGGCGAACACGGACTCCGTGGCGTCTGCCAGAATGGATGGGCGCTGACGTCCGCCGCCCAGCTCCTCACCGTGGCCCAGCTTCAGGTACTGGCCCAGCTCCAGATACTGGGCCACCTCGTGCAGGCTCTCCTCGCACACCAGTGCGGCGCGGATGCGGGTCAGATCGCCCTCCGGCAGGTCGGGGTGCTTGGCGTACAGGTACTCCGCCGTCACGAAGCCCAGCACCGCATCGCCCAGAAACTCCAGACGCTCGTTGCTGGTGATGCCGCCGGCGCGGTGCTCGTTGGCGTAGGAGCTGTGGTACAGGGCGTTTTCCAGCAGCGCGGGGCGGCGGAAGGTATAGCCCAGCTTTGTCTCCAATGCCTGCATAGGCAACTCTCCTTTCCAAAAAGACGACCCCGCACAGGCGGGGTCGGGTCTCGTCTTTTCTATGTCAGATCAACCGAGCTTTCCGTTGATATAGCGGACGCAGTCGCCGACGGTCTTGAGAGACGTCAGGTCCTCCTCATCGATCTCGCCGATGTCGAATTCTTCCTCCATGGCCATGACCAACTCGACCAGGTCCACGGAATCGGCACCCAGATCGTCCACGAAAGAACTCTCCATGCTGATCTCATCGGCGTCAATGGCAAACTGCTCGGCGATGAGGTCCTGCATCGTTTTGAAGATCTCCTCCATTGTCACGGGGTATTCCTCCTTCTTTTTTTCTTCGAATAGAATACGGCAATCCTCTGGGACTGTCAATACCCTTTTTTCCTTTTTTATTCGGACATCAGCTGCATCTTGTCTATGTTCTTCTGAATATCCTCCACAATGCCGCTGCGGGCCACCTGAATGGCCTGTCCGACGGCGTTCTCGATGGCCTCGGCATTGGACGCGCCGTGGGCCTTGATGACGGGCTTTGAGATGCCGATGAAGGCGGTGCCGCCCACCTTGTTGGGGTCCAGCCTGTCCTTGAAGGCGTTGAGCCCGGGCATCACCAGCAGCGCCGCCAGCTTTGTCAGCAGGTTCTTCTTGAACATGGTCTTCAGCGCGGAGCCGGCGAAGGAGCCCACTCCCTCGATGCTCTTGAGCATGATGTTGCCGGAGAAGCCGTCTGTGACGATGACGTCGCAGCCGCCCTTGATGGCCTCCTTGGCCTCGATGTTGCCGATGAAGTGCAGGTCACCCCGCTCGCCGGCCTGACGCAGCAGGGCCAGCGTCTGCTTCTGGAGGTCGGTGCCCTTGCTGTCCTCCGTGCCGATGTTGAGAAGCGCCACCCGGGGCTTTGCCACGCCCAGCACCCGCTGGGCATAGAAATTGCCCAGAAAGGCGAACTGCACCAGATACTCCGGCGTACACTCGGCGTTGGCGCCGCAGTCGATGAGGACGGCGCTGCCGGTGGCGGTGGGGATCACGGGGGCCATGGCGGCGCGGCGGATGCCGTGGATGCGCTTGGTGATGAGGGTGGCGCCGGTGAGCAGCGCGCCGGTGGAGCCGGCGGACACCATGGCGTCGCCGCCGCCGTTTTTCAGCAGCGTCAGGCCTACGCCCATGGACGTGTCCTTTTTCCGGCGGAATACGGTGGCTGGGTCGTCGCACATCTCCACCGTCTCCGTTGTGGGGATAACGGCCGCGCCGTCCGGCAGGTCCGCCAGGCCGCAGGCCCTGACAGCGTCCAGAATGGCGGCCTCGTCGCCGGTGAACACGATGTCCGCGCCGAAGCGCCTCTGCGCCTGCAGCGCGCCCTTGACGATCTCCAGCGGGGCGTTGTCACCGCCCATGGCGTCTACAATGATCTTCATGTGTACAGTACCTCCTGCTCGATGGTCTGGCTCAGGATGTCCAGAGAGCGCCGGCTCAACTCCGCGTTCTTGTTGCGCTTGCCCTTGACGCGGTGGTCCAGCGGCGGGATGATGCCGAAGTTGATGTTCATGGGCTGGAAGTCACCCACGGAGCCGTTGCTGACGTAGAGTCCCAGCGCGCCGATGGCCGTCTCCGCGGGAAAGTCGACAGGGGTCTGTCCGTTGAGACGGCGGGCCAGCTCCACACCTGCCAGAAAACCGCTGGCGCAGGACTCCACATACCCCTCCACGCCGGTCATCTGCCCGGCAAAGACGATGCGGGGGTCGGACTTCAGCCGGTAGTAGCGGTCCAGCAGGCAGGGGGAATCCAGATAGGTGTTGCGGTGCATCACGCCGTAGCGCAGGAACTGGGCGTCGCGGAGCGCGGGGATCATGGTGAACACCCGCCGCTGCTCCGGCCATTTCAGGTGGGTCTGGAAGCCCACCAGATTGTAGATGCTGCCATCGGCGTTGTCACGGCGGAGCTGCACCACGGCGTAGGGCTCCTTCCCGGTCCTGGGGTCGATGAGCCCCCGGGGCTTCAGGGGGCCGAAGCGCAGGGTGTCCTCGCCCCGCCGCGCCATGACCTCCACGGGCATACAGCCCTCGAACACGTTCTTATCCTCGAAGCCGTGGACCTCCGCCTCCTGCGCGGTGGTCAGAGCCTGCCAGAAGGCCAGATACTCCTCCCTTGTCATGGGGCAGTTGATGTAGTCCGGCGTGCCCTTGTCGTAGCGGCTGGCGAAATAGGCGCTGTTCATGTCCACGCTGTCGTAGGACACCAGCGGCGCGGCGGCGTCGAAAAAGTTCAGGGTATTGCCGCCGCCCAGTCTGGCGGCGATGGCATCCGCCAGCGGGTCGGAGGTCAGGGGGCCGGAGGCGATGACCACGTCCCCCTCCGGGATGGACGTGACCTCGCCGGGGATCATGGTGATATTGGGATGGCTCAGCACGGCCTCGGTGACTTTGCGGGCGAAGCCCTCGCGGTCCACCGCCAGCGCACCGCCGGCAGGCACCGCCGTGGCGTCGGCGCAGCGCATGATGAGGCTGTGCAGCCGCCGCAGCTCCTCCTTCAGGAGGCCCACGGCGTTTTCCAGCCCTGCGCCGCGCAGGGAGTTGGAGCAGCACAGCTCCGCGAAATAATCGGTGACATGGGCGGGGGTCCTTTTCTCCGGCTTCATCTCCCGCAGCGTCACAGCCACGCCCCGCTGGGCCAGCTGCCACGCGCACTCGGAGCCGGCCAGTCCCGCGCCGATGACGGTCACATGGTTCATGTTTTACTCCGTTTTCTCCGCAGCCTTCTTTGTGGTCTTTTTGGCGGCGGTGGTCTTAGCCGCCGTTTTTTTTGCGGCGGGCTTCTTCGCGGCAGGCTTTTTGGCCGCCGCAGTCCTGGTGGTCTTGGTGGTCTTGGTGGTCTTGGTGGTCTTGGTGGTCTTGGTGGTCTTGGCCGCCTTGGCAGGCTTCTCGGCGGCCGTCTCGGCGGGCTGAGCGCCTTCCGCCGGCTTCTCGGCGGCGTTTTCGCCGTCCTCGGCGGGCTTGCGGCGGCGATAGCCGCGCTTATCCTCCGGCAGGAAGTTGCTGCACGCGGGATTGGCGCAGAAGGGCTTATTGAAGCCGCGGCCCGCCTTTTTGAACATGGTCTGTCCGCAGACGGGGCAGTCGTCCTTCACCGGCACGTCCCACGTCATAAAGTCGCAGG
>ERZ857785.1105-NODE-1105-length-31864-cov-3.425037_pt1 | contig 31864 bp, 33 predicted proteins | sample MGYA00519763_ERZ857785 | MGnify/ENA primary metagenome ERZ857785 (study PRJEB31778, sample SAMEA3449365) | human gut metagenome | biome: human gut; feature: human-associated habitat; material: faeces | place: United Kingdom | collected 2010/2012 ...
CGACACGCATAAAAAGCCTCCCATTTCTCATGTCCAAGAAATGGGAGGCAGTTCAGACCGAGCGTAGGGAGGGTTGTGTCTTGAAGAGCCATCTGAACATATTGAGCTGTCTGCAGGGTGCCGGTGCCCTACCGTTTGCGGACGAATTGCTACCGTTTGCCGAGCGGGTGGCACGCGAGGCGCTCGAGGCATTGTCGCCAACACGATGTGCCGGCTGCGAGCGCGCCGGTGCGCTTATTTGCCAAGACTGCCTGGCCGCGCTCACGCTCATCGACCCACGTCATAGCTGTACCCGATGCGGCGCCCCGTTTGGGGATTTGCTGTGCACTGAGTGTTCGGTCGAGGGCACGTCCTCGGCAATGGCGGAGGCGCTCGACCGCTGCCTGGCGTGCGCCGTCTATGCGCATCCGCTGCCGCGCATCATTAAAGCGTACAAGGACGCGGGCGAGCGACGTCTGGCTCCGTATCTGGCGGAGCTGCTCTACGACACCGCCCTGCATGCCCAGGTCGTAGCGCCCGATCGCTACGGAGGTGTGCTGTCCGGCGCGGATGCGGTGGTGTTTGTGCCTGCGACGGCGGCAGCATTTCGGCGGCGTGGTTTTGATCATATGGAGGCCATTGCGCGCCCATTTTGCGAGCTGTCGGGTGTTCCCTTGCTCGATGCTCTCGTCAAGTACGGGCATGGCGACCAGCGCGAACTCGGTCGTGAGGAGCGCCGCGAGCGTGCCCGAGGTATGTACGAGACGGTTGAGGATGTGCATGGCCGCCGCCTGCTGCTTATCGACGACGTTATCACCACGGGTGCGACGATGGCAGCGGCTTCGGCGGAACTCAAGCGCGCCGGCGCCGCAGCAGTCGATGGCCTTGCTATCGCACGTGTTTGGTAGGGGTGGTTCAGATGGCAATAAAGATCGGGCAGCGTGGCAAGCCTGCAAGCGAGCAGCTGGCTGCTTCCGTAATTTTGACGGGTGCCTCGGCGCTGCGCATGATGCGCGCCGAGCGCCGGCAGATGGGCTACATAAGCTGGAAGGACCTTAATCCCGATGAAGAGCGCCGTGTGCTGCGCACGTCGTCGCCCTCGACCGAGGACATCTATCTTCCCGATTTGGTGCGGATTGGGGCCGCAAGCGGCGAGGTGCAAGAGGATTTGTGCTTGCTGGTAGGATCTGCAGCGCAGCGCCGCCGTATTCTTGGCGTGAGCTGGTCCGTATGCTCCGAGTTGCCCGCCGGCTCGATTCTAGAGGTGGAACCGGGGGTGTACAGTCTATCTCCCGAGGCCCTTTGCGTAGCCGTCGCGCGCGAGGTCGGCTGCATCCAGGCATTTGCCCTGGCCCAGGAGCTGTGCTCTAAGATTTCACTGAGTGACCGCGGGAAGTATCTGCCTCCCTACACCTCGCCTGTCGTGAACAAATTGGCAAAGGACAAAGACCAGCCGCCAGATGTCGGTTACTTTGAGGTCGAGTCCGTGCTGACACCCGATTGCCTGGTAGATTACCTCGCGGCATGCAAGGGGAATGTGGCCAAACAGCTGCTGCGCCTGTGTCCCTACCTGTCAGAAAATCTGCGCTCGCCCATGGAGTGCATCATGCTCGCTCTGTTTTCGCTTCCGTTTTCCTATGGCGGATTTGCCTGCGGTCCCTTTAAGACCGACTACAAGATCGAGTTCGATGACCGTGCGCAGGCAATCTCGGGGATGCCGCATGCAGTTTGCGATGCGTATCAGGAAGCAGCCCAGTTTGACCTGGAATACAACGGTGAGCTGGGCCATTCCTCCCGGAGGGGACGTATCCATGATGAAAAACGCAACACGGGCTTGATTACTATGGGAATCGAGGTCGCGACGGTCAATAACGAGATGCTCTGCGACATGGAAGCAATGGAGGCGCTCGCATGGCGCATGCACCAGCGTATGCGAAAGCGGTACCGGAATCGTGTCGATGCCCGCAGGAAAAAGCAAGAGGCGCTGCTTAACACGCTGCGGGCGTGTTTTGGGCTTAAACCCGCCTAACAATGCTCTGAAACAGAGGGTTGGATATATGCTCTGGCCAAAATATAGCAAATATGAATACTGCTACAAATTCAGTAACAGCAAAATCAGGGATTTTGGGACTGGAAGAGGGGGTAAATTAGAAAGTTATTAAACAAATGTGGAATATCCTGGCATCAATCTGACGTTATAGAGCGTGAAAACAGCTTGCAGAGCCAAAAACTCCTGCTACTAAATCGGTAACAGTACTCATATTTGCTATTTTTTGGCCACGGCGCCCTAAGACGGGTGTGTTGGGGCTTTCCATAGGGGAGCGACGGGCTCAATCAGAGCACGTGCGGTCCGTCCTGACCTGCGAAATCTGTACTCGCGATGCGAATAACGCCCCTAACCTTAAACTTTAGCTTGAACTTAGCTATAATGCGCTTCGTTCCTACCAGGCTGTGGTTGCGGACGGACGAAATGCCCGTCCTAGTCCAAGACAGACGCGGTCAAAGGGATCCACGTAAGCGACCGCGTGCGCGCGGCGCGATCATGGCGCGTCCTAGATGTAAGCCGCACCGTCCGTTCGACTTTCTTTGGGGCAATACCGCCTCGCGGGCGAGCGGGCCAGTCGTGAAGGTGGCTGCGGCCTCCCGAGCAAACACCCCGGTGCGCAAGTGTGGGGTCAAATACCAGGTCAGCTGGTGGGAACAACCTGATATTCCGTGCAACGCACGGATCGTATACGACACAGAAGGTAGGGTAGTGGACATGGTGAGGGGCAGCTTGATGCACGCGGCTCGGTTAGGTGCTGGGACCGCAGCGGTCATCGCCGTTTTGGGCCTGAGCGGATGCGCGTTCAACCCGCTGTCTACGTTCACGACTCCCACGATCGACCAGATCGAGTACGAGACCGTCACGCCGGCGGTGTCGGACGACGCCCTGGTCACTCCCGGAACCCTGACGGTCGCCCTCGATACTTCCGATGCGCCGCAGGCCATGCAGGACGCCGACGGCGAGCTCACGGGGTATGCGGTTGACGCCGCCCGCGCCCTCGCAAGCCGCATGGGCCTTAAGGTCTCCTTTGTCGATGCGTCTTCGGCAGGTTCCGCGCTCGGCGACAAAAAGGCCGATATCTTTATCGGCGAGATTAACTCCACGGACGGGGACATTAGCTCGCTCGGCACCTGCCTGTACGATGCCACTTCCGTGTTCGGTAAAACTAGCGATGGTGGGTCGCTAAGCGTTTCCACCGGTACCCTTAACACGTCCACCCTGGGCGTTCAGATGTCCTCGGCCTCGCAGGAGGCGCTTGCTAAGCAGAGCATCACCGCCAACCAAAAGACCTACTCCAACATCAACGAGTGCTTTGAGGCGCTCGAGTCCGGCGAGGTCGACTATGTGATCTGCGACTCCACGGCCGGCGGCTACCTTGCACGCCTGATGAGCGAGGTCTCCTATGTCGGTGCGCTCGAGGCGCCCTCGACGCTTGGTGTTGCGGGCGCCTCGTCCAATGACGAACTGTGCCGTGCCGTGAGCGACGCCCTCGACGACATCACGGTCGACGGTACGCTCGAGGCAGTCCACTGCGTCTGGTATGGCACGATGCCCTACGACCTCACCACTAAGACGGTTTCGGGCGCTAGCGTGCAGCCGGGTGACTCTGAGTCCAGTGAGACCATGTCCTCCGGCAGCGAGTCCTCCGATTCCAACAATGAGACCGCATCCTCCGAGGACAACTCGTCCAGCCAGGAAGGCACCATCACCGACGACGACATTAACAAACTCAATAGCTAGTTATTGCTAGGGGTGGTGTCTCCTATACGTTGGAAAGGACACTTCTTCACGGTTTCAACACGCACTGCCGGGCTTCTCCAATAGGGGAGTCCGGCTTTTTCATCCCTATAAAACCAGCAGGTCAAAGCTAATTTTCGGGACCAAATACAAATCTGTCGGCTCCCTCCTATAGCGCACTTTGCCACAGAAAAGTTCGAGACTTCGGTATGCGGTATCAAGCAATCGTTATTCGGGTCTTTAGGAATCCGCGTGATTAAATACACGGCAATGGGTACATAGCCAGTACGGTAAGTCCCCGAGGCAGATTGGAGCCACGTATGGATATCAAGGTTTCTGGACGCAAGACGACGGTAACCGATGCTCTGCGTGCGCATGTGGATGAGAAGATCGGCGAGGCGCTCAAGGTTTTCGATATCGAGCCCATGACGGTCGACGTTGTACTTCGCTATGAGAAGAACCCCTCGAACCCCAACCCGGCAATCGTCGAGGTCACGGTTCGTGCCCGCGGTTCGGTGATTCGCGTTGCCGAGCACGGTGCAGATATGTACGCCGCCATCGACCTCTCCGCCGATAAGGTCACCCGCCAGCTGCGCAAGTTCAAGACCAAGGTCGTGGACAACCGCCAGGGCGGTGCCAGCGCCGCGGATGTCGCGCCGGTCGAGCGCGTCGAGGATCTGGCCGACCTGCTGCTGCCCGAGGAGGAGGACGACCTGCTCGTCCGCGAGAAGGTTATCGACGTCACCCCGATGACTGAGGAGCAGGCGCTGGTGCAGACCGATCTGCTGGGCCACGACTTCTACGTGTTCGAGAACGCGACGACCGGCCTTATCAATGTGGTGTATCACCGTAAGAATGGTGGATATGGCATCATCAAGCCCCGCATCGAAACACTTGACGAGTAAAATACGTTAACTTGCATGAGTTAACGGTTGGCGGCCATCCCATGCGGGTGGCCGCCTTTTTACGTAAGGAGTCGCTTTGATGGACAAGGCCGCATCTACCGGTCATTCGGACCGTTGCCGCATCGTCGTCGATACCTGCTGCGACTTTAGCCCCGAGGTCGCCGCGAACCTCGATGTCGATATCCTGGGTTTCCCCTTCATTATCGATGGCGAGGAGCGCACGGATGACATCTGGTCGAGCATCACGCCCAAGGAGTTTTACGACCGCATGCGCGCTGGTGCCCGCGTGTCCACCTCGGCTGTGTCGCTCGGTCGCTATATCGAGTTCTTTACCGAGTGCGCCAAAGAGGGCACGCCCACGGTCTACCTGTGCTTTACCTCGGCGCTGTCGTCGAGCTACAACTCCGCGTGCCAGGCGGCAGATGCCGTGCGCGCCGAGTATCCCGATTTTGAGCTGTACGTGGTCGACAACGCTCTGCCCTGCGCGACCGGCGCGCTCTTGGCGCTCGAGGCCGTGCGCCAGCGTTCGGCGGGACTGACCGCCAAGCAGCTGGTCGATTGGGCAAACGAGGCAAAGACCTACGTCCACGGCTACTTTACGCTCGAGAGCTTCGACGCACTGGCTGCCGGCGGCCGCATTCCGCCCGCGGCGGCGCAGCTCACGGCAAAGCTCGACGTCAAGCCCGAGCTCTCCTACGACCTGGCCGGCTCGCTGTCGCTGATCGGCGTCAACCGCGGCCGCAAGAAGGCGCTCAAGTCCATCCTCAAGTCGTTCCGCGAGAACTACGTGCCCGATCGCACCATGCCCATCGCCATCATGACGGCCGATGCCGAAAAGGATGGTGACTGGCTCGAAGCCGCCATCCGCAAGGAGGAGGGTTGCGCCGACGTCACGATCATTCGCGGCTCCGTGGGTCCCACCATCGGCTCGCACGTGGGCCCCGGCATGGTGGGCTGCGCGTTTTGGGGTAAGAACCGCGCCGACAAGGCGTCGCTTTCCGACCGTATCGCCCGCCGCGTGCGCGGTCAGTAGGCAAGCGCTGCGTCCGTAATCGCCCTCGACTCACAGCCCAAACGCTGGCACCGAGTATTCAACCTGGTAACAACACCCAACCCAAAAGGAAAGGTTTCATGGCAAACAAGCTCTCCGTCGCATTCATTGGCACCGGAATCATGGGTGCCCCCATCGCCGGCCACATTCTGGACGCCGGCTATCCCGTCACGGTCAACAACCGCACCAAGTCCAAGGCGGCGGCGCTTATCGAGCGCGGCGCCGTCTGGGCAGATACGCCGGCCGATGCCGCGGCGAACGCCGATGTCGTCTTTACCATGGTGGGCTATCCCTCCGAGGTCGAGGAACTCTACCTGGCGGGCGACGGCCTGCTCTCGTGCACTAAGCCCGGCGCGGTCTTGATCGACCTCACTACGAGCTCGCCCGAGCTCGCCCGTGACATTGCCGAGGCCGCCCAGGTTTCTGGTCGCATGGCGTTTGACTGCCCCGTCACCGGCGGCGAGTCGGGCGCTATCGCCGGTACGCTCACGGCTATCGTGGGCGCTACCGAGAACGACATCGCGCCGGTCCGCGACATCCTTGCCACCTTTGCGGCCAACATCTGCTGCTTCGACGGCGCCGGCAAGGGCCAGGCTGCCAAGCTCGCCAACCAGGTGTCGCTGGGCGCCTGCATGGTCGGCATGGCAGACGCCATGGCATTTGCCGAGCTGAGCGGCCTTGACCTGGAGAAGACCCGTCAGATGATCCTGGGCGGCACCGGTAAGTCCGGCGCCATGGAGAGCCTGGCGCCCAAGGCGCTCGACGGCGACTACAAGCCCGGCTTTATGGTCGAGCACTTCATTAAGGACCTGCGTCTGGCGCTCGCCTACGCCGATGATCGCGAGCTCGCGCTGCCCGGCGCCGACGTCGCCTTTACGCTCTACGACATGCTCGACGCCATCGGCGGCGCCAAGCTGGGCACCCAGGCCATCACGGTCCTGTACAAGGAGGAGGCTGACGCCATCGCCGCCGGTCTGGACTGGTCACAGTATCGTCCCGAAGAGCACGGTGCTCACGAGGACGGCTGCGGTTGCGGCGAGCACGGCGACGACCACGAGTGCTGCTGCGGCCACCATCACGGGGAGTAGCGCCCATGAGCTGGACGTTCGTAGTGCTCGCGTTGGTGCTCTTTATCTTCGCGATCTATATTGGCTTTTTGTGCGGCCAGTGGGCCTGCGAAAAGCGTGTGATCACCAAGCGCGACTACTGGATCGCCAACTTTGCGGGAGCGGCGGCAGTCGTCCTGCTGACCTGGGTGTTCTCACTGTTCCCGCTGGTGCAGTTTGCGCCGATCGGCTGGCTCGGCGGCTTTATCGCCGGCCTTAAGATGAGCTTTGGCGAGTCCGTCGGTCCGTGGCGCAAGCACGACGAGGTCTTTAACGTCAACAAGGCTCACCGTGCCGCCGCCGACGCGGGCGACGCCGAGGAACGCCGCCGTGCGCGTCGCAATGGCGCGGCCGATCGACAGCTCATCTCGGTCACCGATGACAGCAAGGGTGCTGGCAAGCACGCTAAGAAATAGTAAGAAGAGGTAACTATGGCAGAAAACAAAGACGAACAGCTCACCGACGAGGAGCTGGCACAGCTTCAGCTGGCAGAGGAGAACGAGAACGCCGTCGACCGTCTGGTCAAGGAACTCGGCTGCCCCACGCGCCGCATCCGCCAGTTTGCCGCCCGCGTGCTGCACCTGCTTGCCGAGCGCGATCCGCAGCGCGTCGTGCCCTGCGTGCCCGCGCTGATCGAGGCGCTCGACCGCCCCGAGGCTCAGACCCGCTGGGAGGCCCTCGATGCCCTGACGGCGCTCGCCACCACCTGCCCCGAGCAGCTGGGCGATGCCTTTGAGGGTGCCGAGACCGCACTGTTCGACGAGATCTCCTCCACGCTGCGCTATGCTGCCTTCCGCCTGCTGTGCGTGTGGGGCGCCACGAGCGTCGAGCGTTCGCGCGAGGCTTGGCCCATCCTGGACGAGGCCATCCAGTGCTACCACGGCGACCTCGAGTATCGCGACATGCTCGGTTGCCTGTACGAGTTTGGCCAGGGCGAGATTGACGCCGAGGTTGCCGAGAAGCTCGCGCTGCGCCTTAAGTTCGATGCCGAGAACGGTAAGGGCAGCTATCTCAAGGCCCGTTCGAGCGAGATTTGCGAAATGCTTGTTAAACGTTTTGGCCTGGATCTCTTCAAAAAGAAGAAGCGTGCTAGCGTTAAAAAATCTGACGACGCCGAAGACGAGGAGTAACAGATTATGGCGCACGATGTAGTCCTGATTCCCGGTGACGGTATCGGTCCCGAGATTACGCAGGCCATGCGCCGCGTGGTCGAGGCTGCCGGTGTCCAGATCAATTGGAACGTCCAGGAGGCCGGTGCCGGCGTCATGGACGAGTTTGGCACGCCGCTGCCCCAGCACGTGCTCGATGCGGTCGCCGAGACCAAGGTTGCCATCAAGGGCCCCATCACCACGCCGGTCGGCACGGGTTTCCGCAGCGTCAACGTGGCCCTGCGCAAGCACTTTGACCTGTACGCCTGCGTGCGCCCTTGCCTGTCGCAGCCGGGCGACGGCTCTCGTTTCCGCGGTGTCGACCTGGTTATCGTGCGCGAGAACACCGAGGACCTCTACGCCGGCATCGAGTTCGATGAGGGCGCTGCCGAGGTCGAGGAGCTCTCGCAGCTCGTCGAGCGCTCGGGTCAGAAGACCTTCGCCGCGGATTCCGCCATCTCAATTAAGCCGATTTCCATCGCCAAGAGCCGCCGTATTGTGGAGTACGCCTTTGAGTACGCCCGCCGCTGCGGCCGCAAAAAGGTGACGGCCGTGCATAAGGCCAACATCATGAAGGCGACCGATGGTCTGTTCCTGCGCGTTGCGCGCGAGGTGGCCGCCAACTATCCCGATATCGAGTTCAACGACAAGATCGTCGACGCCACCTGCATGGGTCTGGTCCAGAACCCCAACGACTTCGATGTCCTGGTGCTGCCCAACCTGTACGGCGACATCGTGAGCGACCTGTGCGCCGGCCTAGTGGGTGGTCTGGGTATGGCCCCTGGCTCCAACATCGGTGCCGACTGCGCAATCTTTGAGGCGACGCACGGATCCGCGCCCGATATCGCGGGCCAGGATATCGCCAACCCCACGGCCGAGATCCTCTCTGCTGCGATGATGCTCGATCACCTGGGCGAGAACGACGCGGCCAATCGCATTCGCGCCGCCGTTTCTACCACGCTCGACGAGGGTGAGCAGGTTACCGGTGACGTGCGTCGTGCCCAGACCGGCTCCGTTGAGGGCGCTGTGGGCACGCAGGCATTTGCCGATGCCGTTATGGCGCACCTGGCCTAAGGTACGCACACTTCAAACGCCTAAATAGTACTTAAGTGTTTGCGTATAACCTGAGAATCAATACGCCCGGCGCTCTGCCGGGCGTATTCTATTGGGGACTATGTTTCCTAACAAGGAGTAACTGATATGGGTCTGATTCAAAAGAAGGACGAGAAGGACGAGATCGACGGCATCCAGATCATCGAGCGCGGCGAAGGCCCCGACGGTGACGAGGACGAGAAGATCGACCTGGTCGCCGGTACGTCTGCCGAGCACATTGCTGCCGGTACGACGGCCGAGGAGGAGGACGCCCGCCTGGAGGCTCAGATTGCCGCGGATGCCGCTGACGAGAACCTCATGCCCGAGGAGCAGGACGAGGACGACTCCGATGAAGACGACCGCGCATCCAGGCACAAGAAGACGATGATTGCCGCCTTCGTGGTTGCAGTCGTGATCGCTGCTGTGGTCGGCTTCTTTATCGGCAACGGTGGTTTTGGCGGCAAGGGTGTCGGCTCGGCGACCCTCACCGAGGACCAGCTCGATTCGACCGTGGCAAGCTACAGCTACAACGGCAAGAAGAGCGATATCACCGCGCGCGAGGCCATTGAGAGCCAGTACAGCCTCGACACCGTCAAGGATAGCGATGGCAACTACACCGCTCCCTCTGCCGACGTCATCCTGTCCTACGTGCGCAACAAGATCCTGCTGGACGCTGCCGAGGACGAGGGCATTACCGTCTCTTCTAAGGAGATGAAGAAGTACGCCGAGGATTCCATCGGCACCTCCGACTACAAGACCATGGCCACGCAGTATGGCGTGTCCAAGGACCAGGCCAAGCAGATCGTCCGCCAGTCCGCGACGCTGCAGAAGCTCTACAAGAAGAAGGTCGGCGACAGCTCCGCAAGTATGCCGACCGCCCCGACCGAGCCTGCTGACGGCAACGAGGAGACCGCGAGCAAGGACTACGCCGACTACATCATCAACCTTGCCGGCGATGAGTGGGATAGCTCAAAGGGCACCTGGAAGGATGCCGACAGCACCTATGCCAAGGCCTTTGCCGATGATGCCTTTACGACCGATAGCGCCACCTACAAGCAGGCCATGACCGCCTACTACACTGCTTATCAGCAGTATTCCTCGCAGGCTTCGAGCGCCAGCTCCAAGTGGACCGAGTATGCTAATGGCCTCTACGCCAAGGCCAACATCAGCATCTACGGCCTGTTTGCGTAAGGTTTGTCCGACCTTTCGAGTGCGAAGCTGAAATATCTGATGAAACCCCCTAGAACGGACATCGTTCTAGGGGGTTTTGCGTTGTAGAGCCATCTGTTGAGATTGGAAAGGTAGATTGTGTGATCGCGCAAGCGCTCCATCGGGTTCCCCTAATTCATCTGGGAAAACAGCTGCAAACGATTGCAATTCTCCGGTGAACGGTCGAAAACTACCGTTCACCGATAATCTCAAAACTGGGTTCTAACTGGTATTAAGTCAAAAAGACCAATTCACAAATCTTCACAATGACCTGCAATTTTTCTTTACGCTATTTATAGCCGCCCTGCGTTGTTTAGGCACAGGAAAAGTCCCGAACTTTTGCCAAAGCGTTTCGAAACGGTTTCAAAACCGCAGGTAGAAGTGTTAACGAGCGGTAAACGGTCGATTTATCACCGTGAGCGGTGCAAAAACGTTTTACCGTATGAATCAACGAAAGCGACCTCTTCTGTGGTGATATAGTGGCAACAACACGTCACGTGGTTACTACCAGTTGAGAAACCACTGGTCTTTAAAGAACGCTTTCCAAGAAGCTTTAAGGGCGATCGCCCGCTGGCTTCCGAAAATCATCGGACTCAGATCGTACACACCTTCGGAAGGGAAATTTGAATGGTTGGCTTTATTCTTACCGGTCATGGACAGTTCGCACCCGGCCTTGCAAGCGCTATCGCTATGGTTGCCGGCGACCAGCCCGCTTTTACCGTCGTTCCTTTCGAGGGCGACCAGGCTGCTTCCTACGGTGAGGATCTCCGCGCCGCTATTACCGCCATGCGCGAGGAGTGCGATGGCGTGCTCGTCTTTACCGACCTGCTTGGCGGCACCCCGTTCAACCAGTCGATGATGATTGCCCAGGATGTCGACAACGTCGAGGTTCTGACTGGCACTAACCTCCCCATGGTTATTGAGCTTCTGTTCCTCCGCGGCAATGCCACGCTCGCCGAGCTTGGCGAGCAGGCCGTGACCGTTGGCCAGACGGGCGTCACCGCCCAGACGGTCGCATCCGTTGCCGGCTCCGACGAAGAGGATATCTTCGGCGACGAGGACGGCATCTAATGGCCGATTTCGGAGCCAACGTCCTGAGCTCCTCGGTCGCCCTTTTAGGCCTGCTTGTCATCATGGGCTTGATTTACACCATCTGGTCGCAAATCAACATGAAGAAGAAGCAGAAGTACTTCAAGGAGCTGCACACCGAGCTCAAGCCGGGTCAGGAGGTTCTTTTCGCCGGCGGTATCTACGGAACCGTAAAAGGCATCGAAGGCGAAAAGGTCCAGATCAAAGTCCGATCCGGAGCCGTCGTAGACGTTTCGCGTTACGCGATTCAGGAGATCAAGTAACTGTCGTCAGCAAATAACGAAAGGAAGCTGATCAACATGGCAGAACCCAACATTCTTCTTACCCGCATCGATAACCGACTGGTTCATGGTCAGGTTGCCACCCAGTGGAACTCCACTCTGGGCTCCAACCTCATCCTCGTCGCCAACGACGACGTGGCGACCAACACCATGCGCCAGAACCTCATGAAGATGGCCGCTCCCGCCGGCGTCGCTACGCGTTTCTTCTCTCTGCAGAAGACCATCGACGTCATTGGCAAGGCGAGCCCGCGCCAGAAGATCTTCATCGTGGCCGAAACACCGGAAGACGTGCTTACGCTCGTCAAGGGCGGTGTGCCTATAAAGAAGGTAAACATCGGCAACATGCACATGTCGGAAGGAAAGCGCCAAGTCGCCACCTCCGTCGCAGTTAACGACGAGGATGTCGCTGCGTTTAAAGAGCTGCAGGAATTGGGGGTGGAGTTGGAGATCAGGCGCGTTCCGAGCACGCCTGTTGAGGACACGAGCAAGCTCTTCTCGTAATCCTCATGATCCACGTTGTCAGGAATGAAAACCTGACATTCTGTACGTGATATCCAAAGTGCGTACATACATTTTGAAAGGAGGAGCAAGATGGAATACTCGATCATCCAGGTCGCTCTGGTCTTCATCGTCACGTTCGTCGCGGCAATCGACCAGTTCAACTTCCTCGAGTCTCTCTATCAGCCCATCGTCACCGGCGCCGTCATCGGTCTTATCCTTGGCGACCTCAACACCGGTCTTCTCGTGGGTGGTACTTATCAGCTCATGACGATCGGCAACATGCCGATCGGAGGCGCTCAGCCGCCTAACGCCGTCATCGGCGGCATCATGGCAGCCATTCTCGCTATCGCTACGGGCCTCGAGCCCAACGCGGCAGTCGGCCTTGCCATTCCGTTCGCTCTGCTTGGTCAGCTCGGCGTTACCCTGGTCTTCACGCTTATGTCGCCGCTCATGTCCTCCGCGGACAACATGGCTCACAACGCTGACACCAAGGGTATCGAGCGTCTGAACTACTTCGCCATGGCTCTGCTCGGCCTGATCTTCGCTGTCGTCGTCACCCTGTTCTTCATCGCTGGCGCTACCATCGGTCAGACCATCGCTTCCGCAATCCCGACTTGGCTGCAGACCGGTCTCTCCGCTGCAGGCGGCATGATGCGCTTCGTCGGCTTCGCCGTCCTGCTCAAGGTTATGATGAACCGCGATATGTGGGGCTTCTTCCTCATGGGCTTTGGCCTCGCGCTCATCACCGTTGCCAACGATTCGCTGGCAACCCCTGCTCTGCTCATCCTCGCTCTCATCGGCTTCGGCATCGCTTTCTGGGACTTCCAGCAGCAGACCGAGCTGAAGGGTGCAGCTGTTTCTGACGGAGGTGACTTCGAAGATGGCATCTAATGAGTATGTGATCCCGGAGCACTACGAGGATCTCACTCCTGCTCCGCAGCTCGACCAGAAGACCCTCAACAAGATGGCTTGGCGCTCCTGCTTCCTGCAGGCCTCGTTCAACTACGAGCGTATGCAGGCCGCTGGCTGGCTCTACTCCATCATCCCCGGTCTGGAGAAGATCCACACCAACAAGAACGACCTCGCGGCTTCCATGAGCCACAACCTGGAGTTCTTCAACACCCACCCGTTCCTCGTCACCTTTGTTATGGGCATCGTGCTTTCGCTCGAGCAGAACAAGGTTGACATCCCCACGATCCGCGCCGTCCGCGTCGCCGCAATGGGCCCGCTCGGTGGTATCGGTGACGCCCTGTTCTGGCTGACGCTCGTGCCTATCACGGCCGGCATTACCTCCAACATGGCCATCAACGGCAACGCCGCTGCACCGATCATCTTCCTGGTGATCTTCAACGTCGTCCAGTTCGCTCTGCGCTTCTGGCTCATGAACTGGTCCTACAAGCTTGGCACCAGCGCTATTGACGCTCTGACTGCCAACATGCAGGCCTTCACGCGTGCCGCTTCCATCATGGGCGTCTTCGTCGTCGGTTGCCTGGTCGTCACCATGGGTGGCACCCAGATCAACCTCCAGATCCCCAACGGCACCACCCGTGGCCTCTCCGCTACTACCGTGATCGTCTCCGAGAAGGAGGCCGAGAACTTCACCGGTATGGAGGGCATCGACACCGAGACCGCTGAGGCCGGTACCATCGCCATGACCGATGAGGACGGCAACGCCCTCACCGCTTCCGATGCCGACGGCAACCCTGTCGAGTGCGGCGTCACCGATCTGGGCAACGGCATGGAGTCCGTTACCTACGGCACCGTTACCGAGGATCCGGTCAACTTCTCTGTTGCCGACACCCTCAACACCATCGTCCCGAAGCTTGTCCCGCTTATGCTTACGCTGCTGCTTTACTACATGTTCGCTAAGCACAGCTGGACCCCGACCAAGGGCATTCTCCTGCTCTTCGTCCTTGGCATCCTGGGCGCTGGCCCGCTTGGTCTCTGGCCGAGCATCTGGTAAGGCTCTAGCTTGAGGGGTGTGTCCCTACGCGGCTCACACCCCGACCCCTTAAGCCATGTGTATGTTAAAAGCCGCGTGCTCGAAAGAGCGCGCGGCTTTTGTTTTCTTAATGATTCGGGTGTGGCAGACAGATAATGCATAACACCCTAGGTAGTTAGCCGAATTCGAGCAAAAGGGAGGATAGGATGGCGATCGGAGCGCGTAAGCAACCGCTGTACGATCAGCTGGTCGATATTCTGACCGAAAAGATTGACCATGAATATCGCGCCGGTGACATGATTCCTTCCGAGCGCGAACTTTCGGAGCGCTATGGTCTCTCGCGCACAACGGTACGCCTGGCTCTGCAGGAACTGGAGCGTTTAGGACTGGTGGTTCGGCAGCACGGTCGCGGTACCTTTGTGACCGACCGTTCGGCAAAGGCAACCAATCTTATGCAGTCCTACAGCTTTACCGAGCAGATGCGCGCGATGGGTCGAGAACCCGAGACCACGATTCTCGAGTTTTGCGAGATGGAGGCCGATAAGAATCTGGCCGAGCATATGGGATTGCGCATCGGTGATCGCATTTTTAAGCTCAAGCGCCTTCGTTCTGCCGACAACATGCCCATGATGGTCGAACGCAGCTATCTACCGGTTCGTCAATTTCTGTCCCTAAAGCGACCGCTGCTGGAGCGTAAGCCGCTTTACGATGTGATTGAGCAAGACTTTCAGCAAAAGATACGCGTGGCCGAAGAGGAGTTCTATGCGAGCATAGCCCGTCCCACCGACGCCCACCTTTTGGGAATTGTCGAGGGCTCGCCTGTGCTCGATTTGGTCAGGACTACGTATAACGAGTCAAACGAGGTTGTGGAGTATACACTCTCGGTTGCTCGTGCCGATCAGTTTAAATACAAGGTTTACCACCAGCGTAGCGACTAGTGTTCGCATCGTATCCATATGATGATTCTTTGCATTTAACTGGTTACTACCAGATAACCAACTGAAGTGTATAATTGCACGTCAGAGGATTACTTCTAGAGAGAGGTATTAGAAATGTTCGAGAAGAGTGTCGAGGAGCTCACCGAGCTCGGCGCCCAGATCACCACGGCCGAGATTGCTCAGCAGCCCGAGCTTTGGCGTGATACGCTCAACATCTATCGCGAGAACAAGGAGGCCATCGAGGCCTTCCTGGCCGAGGCTCGCGCTATGGGCGAGGGCCGTCTGTCCGTTGTCTTCACCGGTGCCGGTACGTCCGACTACGTTGGCGATACCTGTGCCCCGTACCTGCGTCACGCTGGCAACACTGATCTCTACGACTTTAAGCCCATCGCCACGACCGACATCGTGAGCGCCCCGCGTGACTTCCTGCGCGCCGAGGATCCCACGCTCGTGGTTTCCTTTGCCCGCTCTGGCAACAGCCCCGAGAGCCTTGCCGCCGTTGCCGTTGCCAAGGAGCTCGTCCACAACGTCAAGTTCCTCAACATCACCTGCGCTCCCGAGGGCAAGCTCGCCGTCGAGTCTGCCGATGATCCCAATGCGCTGACGCTGCTCATTCCGCGCGCCAACGACAAGGGCTTCGCTATGACCGGTTCTTATTCCTGCATGACCCTGCTCTCCACCCTTATTTTCGACACTGCCTCTGACGAGCAGAAGGCCGAGTGGGTCGAGACCATCGCCAAGATGGGCGAGGAGGTCATCTCCCGTGAGCCCGAGATCGCCGATTACCTGGCTGGCGACTTCAACCGCGTGACCTACTTGGGTTCTGGCTCCTTCGGTGGCCTTGCCCAGGAGAGCCAGCTCAAGATCCTCGAGCTCGCTCACGGTCTGGTCGCTACTTCCTACGACACCTCCATGGGCTATCGTCACGGACCTAAGTCCTTCGTCGACGATAAGACGCTCGTCTTCGTGTTCGTCAACAACGACGCCTACACCCGTCAGTACGACATCGACATCCTCAACGAGATCGGTGGCGACGAGATCGCTCAGCACACCATCGCCGTTCAGCAGGAAGGTGCCACCGTCTATGAGGGTGAGTCCTTCACCTTTAAGGGCTACGAGGCACTTCCCGAGGGCTACCTTGCTCTGCCGTTCGTGATGTTTGCCCAGGCTATCAGCCTGCTCAACTCCGTGCGCGTGGGCAACACGCCCGATACGCCGAGCCCCACCGGCACGGTCAACCGCGTGGTTAAGGGCGTGACGATTCACCCCTTCACCGCTTAATCGCGTCCCCCCTGTAAGGGCGCCCGTCCGCTCATAACGGCGGGCGGGCGCTTTTTGTTTTTACATGGACCGGGTATAAGTATCACCACGGTCAACTGCTTCAAGAAGCAAGGAGTGCATATGAGCACATACGCAATTAAGGCTGACAAGTTCTTCTTGCCGGCAGGCCCGCAACTGGGCGGCTATCTTATGGTCGAGGATGGCGTCTTTGGCGCCTGGCAGGCCGACGAGCCCTCTTGCGAGATTAAGGACTACACGGGATCGTGGATCGCACCGGGTATGGTCGATACTCACATCCATGGCTTCTACAACCACTCAACTACCGATAACGATCCCGAGGGCATCGATATCAGCTCGACCGAGCTCGCCCGTCGCGGTACCACCAGCTGGCTGCCCACGACGTTCACCGATGGCGTCGAGCAGATCAAGGACGCCTGCGCTGCCATCGCTCAGGCGGACGAGGGTCGCGGCCCCGACTTCTGCGGTGCCCGCATTCAGGGCATCTACCTGGAGGGCCCCTTCTTTACCATGAAGCACGTGGGCGCGCAGAACCCCGCTTACCTCATCGATCCCTCTGAGGAGGTCTTCGATCAGTGGCAGGAGGCTGCGGGTGGTCGCATCGTTAAGAGCGCCATGGCGGCCGAGCGCGACGGTGCCGCTGCTTATGCGGCTGCTCTGAACGCCAAGGGTGTGGTGACCAGCATCGGTCACTCCGACGCCACCTACGATGAGTGCATCGCCGCCATCAACGCCGGTGCCAGCTGCTTTACGCATACCTATAACGGTCAGCGCGGGCTGCATCACCGTGAGCCCGGTGTCGTGGGCGCTGCCATGTCCACGCCCGAGACCTACGCCGAGATCATCTGTGACGGCAAGCACGTAAACCCTGCCGCCATCAAGGCGCTGCTGCAGGCAAAGGGCTGGCAGCACACGGTGCTCATCACCGACTGCCTGGGTTGCGGCGGCATGCCTGAGGGCAGCTACACCAGTGGTGGCATGGACGTCATCATGAAGGACAACCTGTGCTGGCTCGCCGACGGCAAGAGCATTGCCGGTTCGGTGCTCACGCTTGCCCAGGGCGTCAAGAACATCGTCGACTGGGGCATCGCCAGCGCCGATATCGCCATTCGCATGGCAACCGAGGTGCCGGCACGCTCCGCGCACATCGAGGATAAGTGCGGCAGCATCATGCCGGGTCGCGACGCCGACTTTGTCGTGTTCGACCATGAGCTCACCCTCGTCGAGACGTATGTTGGCGGCCAGAGCGTCGGCAACGCCTTTACCGAGTAACGATAGAAAAAGACGGCGGGCCCGAATTTGCTCGGACCCGCCGTATGGATTAAACGCTCAAAAGCACCTTAACAGTTACAGCTTGTTAGCGATCTTCTTTGCCGTGCGCTTAACGCCGGCCACCAGGCCTCCTGCAGGATGCTCCTTCTCGTATGCTAGGCGCTTCTCGCGCTTGGCGTACTCTTCGACGATGATGTCGCCATACTCGTCTTCGATCTTGTCGAAAAAGTCGACGGCGCCCTTAATTTCCTCAGCGGTCGGGTGTCCCTTTTGGACACCGCCGGCGAGCTTGAACGGACCCCACGTATCAAAGCCGGGGCAGCCGTAGACACCCATAAAGATGGCCTGCCTCATGCGGCAGATGCCATCGATATCCTTGCCGTACCACTTGTTTTTGCCACCGTAGGTCATAAGGCCAAACACCTTGTCCTGCGGCTGCAGCACGTTCGTGAGCACGCGTGCCATGTCCTTGTCGATCTCGGAGTAATAGATGCCCGTGGCGACACCGATCAGATGATATTCGTGCAGGTTGGGATACTCGTTTTTACCGAGTGACTTCACGTCGAGGGTATCGATTTCGGGGTGCGCCTCGACGATGGCGTCCACGAGCTTTTTCGTATTGCCGTGATGGCGCGAGGCGTAGAGGATGATGGTTCGCATAAGAAGGCCTTTCAGCTGTAATTGCATCAATGTCTGTATGGTACCCCGTTACATGGCGGGGATACCGGACGCATCGATGAACGTGCGGGTTTGTCCTTTGGTCAGGGCCGAGACGGGTTCTTGCGAGCAAAAGCAGTTGTTCGAAAGGATGGGCAATGGAATACGCTCTCTCCAACGATTCGATTTCTATTAAGGTGTCCACGGCTGGTGGTTCGTTTACCTCGATTGAGGCCGGAGGTCGCGAGTATCTGTGGCAGGGCGATCCCGCCGTGTGGTCCGGCCAGGCACCAATTTGCTTCCCGATTTGCGGAGGCTTGCGCGATAACAGCGCCATGACGTTTGCCGGGCATCATGTAAAGCTCGCTCGCCACGGGTTTGCGCGCAAACAGGAGTGGAGGCTGCTGAGTCAAGGCGAGAACGAGCTGGCGATGTGCCTGGCTTCGGAGGATAACGCCGCGCTGCTGAGCGATTATCCGTACCCGTTTAAGCTCGTCGCCCGCTATACGCTTGAGGGAGATGCCGTGCGCGTCTCCTATGAGGTGACCAACGAGGAAACCGAGGACATGCCGTTCTTTATCGGCGGTCATCCCGGCTTTAGGTGTCCGCTCGATGAGGGCGAGGCCTATACGGACTACGAGCTGCGCTTTGAGAAAGACGAGGCTGCGGAGCTCTGCACCGCCGTTCCCTCGACTGGATTGATTGACGTCGCAAACCGCTCCAAGAACCCCATGGTGGGAAAGACGCTGCCCCTGTCGCACGAGCTCTTCGATTTTGCGGAGACCATCTTTGACGTGCTCGAGAGCCGTCAGGTCACGCTTTCCAAGAAGGGCGAGGACAAGGGTGTTCGCCTGAGCTTTGAGGGCTTCCCATATCTCATTGTGTGGAGCAAGCCCGAGGGCGATTTTGTGGCGGTTGAGCCTTGGGGCGGTCTTTCGACCTGTTCCGATGAGGACGACGTACTTGAGCATAAGCGCGGCTGCCTTATCGCCAAGCCCAAGGAGACCGTCGTTCGCTCGTTCACGATTGAGATTCTGTAATTCCGTTTTGTCGACTCGTATCGCGAGGCACAAGGAGCCTGCGAGATAAGGAGCTAAAAATGATCCTCACCGTTACGATGAACCCGTCTGTCGATACGCGCTATCAGCTCGATGAGCTCGTTATCGACGACGTCAACCGTGTGACGCCCGAAAAGACCGCCGGCGGCAAGGGCCTCAACGTGGCCCGTGTGCTGGGTCAGCTGGGCGACGACGTTGTGGCAACCGGTCTGCTCGGCGGCCACATGGGCGCCTACATGGCCGAGCTCATGGACGCCAACGGTATTAATAACGACTTTGTGCCCATCAAGGGCGAGACTCGCATTTGCCTTAACATTCTCCACGCCGGCAACCAGACCGAGCTGCTCGAGAGCGGCCCGACAATTGCCCCCGAGGAACTCGATGCCTTTACCGCCAAGTTTACCGAGCTTGCAGGTAAGGCCGACGTCGTCACCATTTCGGGTTCGCTGCCCCGCGGTGTCGAGGCAGACTACTATGCCAAGATCACGGGCATTGCCGAGAACGCCGGCGCCAAGGTGCTGCTCGATACCTCGGGTGCTTCGCTCGAGGCCGCCCTTAAGTCCGAAATTAAGCCCGAGCTGGTCAAGCCTAACCTGACCGAGATCAACGGCCTTCTGGGTACGAGCTTTACCACCGACGATGTGGACGAGCTCCGCGCCGCGCTCGCCTCTGATGCCCGCTTCTCCGATATCCCCTGGGTCGTCGTGTCCATGGGCGCTGCCGGCTCCGTTGGCTTCCACAATGGCCGTGCGTTCCGCGCAAAGACGCCCGATATCCCTGCCGTTAACGCCACGGGCTCTGGTGACTCCACTATCGCTGGCTTCGCGCATGCCATTGCTGCTGGCGCGGACGACGAGACGGTGCTGCGTACTGCCAACACCTGCGGCAAGCTCAATGCCATGGATCCCATGACCGGCCATCTGGTCATGGACCGTTGGGACGAGGTCTACAACGGCGTTGTCGTGACCGAGCTGTAAAAGCCTGGGCGTCGGCCCCGGCATTGCTTGCTAGCTCATGTCGACGACAAGTGCGGTAGCATTATGCTGGGGCGCGACGCCGACTTTGTCGTGTTCAATCCCGACCTTACCCTGGTCGAGACGTATGTGGGTGGCAACAGCGTCGGCAACGCGTTTGCCGAGTAGCCGCCAAGGAAACGATCCGAAAGGGGATTTAGATGATTTACGGTGCATTAGGCGATATCGAGGAATATCGCGGAATGCTCAAGGGCCTCGACGTGCTGATCGACTGGCTCGAGGAGAACGACCCGGCGGAGCTCGAGGTCGGCAGCCATCCGATACTGGGCGACAAGGTCTTTGCGAACGTCATGGCTCCCACGACGCGTCCCGAGGCTGAGGCTCATTACGAGACGCATCAGCGCTATCACGACCTGCAGATCGACGTCGAGGGTCGCGAGGCCTTTAAGGTCGCCACGGGCAGCCTGACGCTGGTCCAGGAGTTTGACGAGAAGGACGACTACGATCTGGTCGATTCCGACGCCTCGATCGCCGGCGATCTTGCTGACGATAAGTTCGCGCTGTTCGTTGCCGGCGAGCCTCACATGCCCACGCTCGAGTTCCCGGGCGATGGCGCACAGCCGGTCAAGAAGATCTGCTTTAAGCTGCTTGCAGACGCTTACTGGGAGGAGTAGCGCACTGCTCGTGAGCTAGCGTGGTTCCCCTTGGGGAGCGCGCTTAGGCCCCGCTGATCGCGGTTCCTTTGGGGATTGCGGCTGGCGGGGCTTTTTGTTGAGTAGGGGAGTTGCCGGCGGCGTTGTGCTTGGATTGGCATTGTGCGATAAATCGGCAAGAAAAAAGCCGCCCGAAGGCGGCTATCTTGTGCAATGGAGCCAGCGACCGGGCTCGAACCGGTGACCCCCGCTTTACGAGAGCGGTGCTCTACCAACTGAGCTACGCTGGCGGCCATGTGGTGACGCAACTGAGGCGTCAACGGCTGTTTATGATACGGGACATCGCACATCCGCGCAAGGGTTCTGACGGCTTTTCTCACTTTAAATGCACTAATATTGGAGACGTGATGTCCCGCTCGTATGGGTCTCAAACAGAATGGGGTAGCCATGGCTCAACCCAAGATTCTTCTCACGCGTATCGATGACCGTTTCATTTACGGGCAAGACGTTGAGCTGTGGAACGAGGCGACTGGTTCCAACCTTGTCCTAATCGTCAACGATGAGATCGCGGCGGATTCGCGCCAATGGGCACCCATGAGGGCGGCGGCGCCAGAAGGCGTCTGGACAAGGTTTTTCTCGGTGCAAAGGACTATCGACATCATTCATACCGCAACGCCGCGTCAATGGATTCTGATCATGGTAGCCTCACCCGTCGATGCGCTCGCGCTAGTTAAGGGTGGTGTGCCGATTACCAAGATCAGCATTGGCCATATGCAGACAGGGGAGGGCAAGCGCCCCATAGCGCCCGCGGTTGCCGTGAGCGACGCAGACGTCGCTGCCCTCAAAGAACTGCAGGCGCTCGGCATAGAGCTAGAAATCCGCTATCTCCCCAGTTCCAATCCCGACCCATCTACCTAGTCATTTAAGAACGTCCCCAATGACTAGGTAGAACAGCGCCCGTCGGCGGTGTGCCGGCGGGCGCTGTTGTGCGATATGTTGCGTTGTGGGCTTAGTGCCTCATAAAGTGGTATTCGATCACATTGCTGTAGGGGTGACCCGGGCCCACAATGCCCTGCGGGAACAGCGGCTGGTGCGGCGTGTCGGGGTACATCTCTGCCTCGAGGGCAAAGCCGGCGCCCCAGCCATAGTTGGCGTCGTCCTTGGCGTGCTCGTCGCCCAGCCAGTTGCCGGTGTAGAGCTGCACGCCCGGGGCGGTGGTGTAGTAGTCGAGCTCACGGCCGGTCCACATTTCCTCGACGTGCATCGCGCGGCGCAGGTTGCGCCCGTACTGATAGCCGTCGATGCACAGGCAGTGGTCGTAGCCACGGGCTTGCTTAATCTGCGGGTCGTCGGCTTCCATGCCAGGCGCGACGGGGCGCAGCTCACGGAAGTCAAACGGCGTGCCCTCGACCGGAGCGATCTCGCCGGTGGGGATATTCTGCTCGTTGATGGGCAGGTAGTGGGCAGCGTTGGCAACAAAGAAGTGCTCGCAGTCCATGCCGGCGTTATGGCCGGCAAGGTTAAAGTACGTGTGGTTGGTCATGGACACGTAGGTGGCGCGGTCGCTCTCGCAGCCATACTCGATGCGAAAGACGCCGGTGCGTGTAACGGTAAACACGGCCGTAAAGGTGCGGTTGCCGGGAAGGCCCAGTTCGCCATCCTCAAGCGAGGTGGTCATGCGCACGGCGTTATGGGCCTCGTCGAGCTCAACGTCCCACACGCGTTTATGCAGACCGTGCTCAAGATCGCTGTGCAGGTTGTTGGCGCCCTCGTTGGCGGGCATATGCCAGTCCGTGCCGTCGATGGTGATCGTGGCGCCCGCGGTGCGGTTTGCCACGGGGCCGATGGTCGCGCCAAAGCAGGCGGGGTTGTCAAAGTAATCCTCGAGCTTATCGAAGCCCAGTACCACATCGCGCACGTTGCCGGGAATGTCGGGCACGTCGATGCCCAACACGGTGGCGCCATAGTCCATAATGCGAACGCAGATCTCGGGCCCGTTGAGGGTGTAGCGATGAACGCGGGTACCGCACGGCGCGGTGCCGAAAAGCTCGGAAGTGATCATTTGGTTCCTAACATCGAGGTATTTCGCACAAACTGTAGCGCGAACAGGCGAGATTATCACTACACCCCACTAAAGCAGGGGGTATTTTTCTCAAAAAAGTGATGATTGGAGCTGTGCGGGCGTTCATTTCTGACGCGCGCGAGTCTGATACAATTTGTTCGTTATTGTTTGAATTGACGTGAGCGTGGAACAGCGAGGACTCATCGTGATTAAAGCGGAGCGACAGGATAAGGTTCGGCAGCTGCTCGAGGAACAGGGAACGGTCTCGGTCAAGGAGATTTCGGATGCGTTAGGTGTCTCGGATATGACGATCCGCCGTGACCTTGAGGAGCTTGCGAGCCTGGGCGAGATCGAGCGTGTGCACGGCGGAGCCCGCAGTGCGCAGGGCCGTCCACACGCTATGCTGCGCCATGAGTATTCGCACAGCGAAAAGCGCACGAAGCATGCCGAGGAAAAGTTGCAGATTGCGCGCCGTTCTGTGGAGCTTATCGAGGAAGGCTCGACCATCTTTTTGGGCACGGGCACCACGGTTGAGCAGATGGCCTCGATGCTGCCGGCGTTTCGCCTGCGCATTGTGACCAATTCGCTTTCGGTGTTTAACCTGCTCGAGGCGCGCGAAGACTGCGACCTGTGCCTGGTGGGCGGCATGTACCGTCGCCGCACCGCCGCTTTTGTGGGACCAACGGCCGAGGATACCCTGCGTGCGCTGGGCATCGACGCGGCGTTTATCGGTGCCAACGGCATTCTGGACGGCGACGTGTCTACATCCAATATGGAAGAGGGCCGCATCCAGCAGCTCGCCTTTAGCAAGGCCGACTCGCGCTATCTGATCGCCGACTCCAGCAAGATCGGCAAGCGCGACTTCTACACCTTCTGCCGCCTGGACAATTTGGACGCCGTGGTGTGCGAGCCGGGCATCGCCGCCGAGGATCGTGCCGCCATCGAGGAACACACGCAGGTTATTTGCTAGTTATCGCTACGGGATTGCCAACGGGTGATGCGGGAGGACTTTTACCTCCTGTCATTGTGGAAACCAGCGCGTCAGCGCTACGCGATATGACGCGCAAATAAGGACTCCACAATCAAATCGTCTCAACCTGTAACAGGTAGGGGTGAAACCACCAACCAGATGTTACAGATTGAGACAATTCGGCGGGGCCTACCTTGTTTGTCTCGATCTGTAACGGTTAGGACTTAAAAACTCGGCTACGTGTTACAGATCGAGACAAAAGAAAAAGAACATTAGGACTTGAAAATAAAGTTTTGATAAGGGATTCGCCCAGTTAAGACGGTGCGGCAGACAATTGAGATTAGTTTGCCTCCGGAGTCGTAAGCATAATGAGTCAGTTCGATGACCGGAAGTTTTGCAACACCATAATTACTGGCTTCGGAATCGCTAAGCTGACGTGCTCTATAGCTTTCCCTAACAGATTGGATAGACTTGGACAAGTCGTCCATGATTCTGCTAAATGCCTGAAAATCTAACTGGTTATTCGGAACGCGCGACTTTGAAATGAAGAACGTATCAGCGCCTATGAAGCTGCCTTCAAGTTCGTAGGTCAATTCAAGACGCTGAATTTTGTCGCGACTTTGACATCCAAATTGTTGGAGCATCATTACGGAAATTGGACGACCTGATGTGAGGCCGCCGAAATGTTTGGTAATGGCATCTGGATCAACGCCATCGCAATGGCTTGCAAAGTCAAAGTCTAAAAGTGAATTGAGCTCGCTAACGCGTTTCGGTGCAACAAACGACCCCTTACCTTGGATTCGATAGATACTTCCACGACGCTCCAGCTCACTCATGGCAAGTCGGACGGTTGTTCTGCTTACGGCGTATTCGTCGCAGAGTTCCATTTCTGTTGGAAGTTTATCGTCTGCTTGATATTCATCGACGATCTGCTTGAGCAGCGCGTCGGTGAGCTGTAAATAGAGTGGCCGTTTTTCGTGTGTATCGAGCATTAGAGCCTCAGTTTGCATGTTGGTTATACCTGATGGTTGCCTCAGTCGGGATGTAACGTGGGCAAGGTAACCTTAACGTATCACAGAGCGGCTCAGCATGACGATCTGATGCCTGTATCCACGAAGGGCTTGTCCGAGCGTGAAGATATTCTGGGGCAGGCAAATACCGTTCATGGAGTCCCCGATATGTTGGAGGTCAGCGCCGGCTGCTTTTGCTGCAAGGCCTATTTTCTTAATGGTCTCGCTGTCGCAGGAGTCTTGACTCGTCCCGTTCGCCGCCATGACGAGAACCTTCTCTTCAATTGACTTGCCTACGTTGTGGGATCGTACAAAGTCTACGATGGCGCGCAGGTCTGCTTCTTGGAAGCAAGGGACGGTGTAGGGGGCTGGCACGAGAAGGATATCGACGCCGAGGTCAACAAACTTGCGCGCAATTTCGAGCGTCATGACAGGTTCCGCAACGCCCGCTCCATGCATTTTTCCGGCTATGACCAGGCCATTGAAATGCTCTTTGGAGAGTTTAATCGAATGGGCGATTGCATCGTTGGAGACGCCGGTTCCAGGGTTGCCCGTCAGGCAGATAAAATCAAATCCGAGTTCGTTAGCCTTTTCTAAGGTCTTGGGAGAGACGCGACGACCCATGGGGATTTCCGTTCGGGATTCAGACATCTCTGCCACGTTATCAACTGGCTCCAGATTGACGCCAATGGGCCTTCCGCATGCTCGCTTCACCCAAGTGACCGGGTTTTCATTGAGATCATCTGGAATACCGGCAATAACTGGATCGAACACATCGAGCGCGTTAAACAGAAGCAGGTCGGCACCTGCGGCACGTTCGATTTCTGCATTAGTAACGCCGCCGAGAAATTGGGAAGAGGGTACGTTTTCCGCCATGATGGTACGTCCCTCGGAAGCCAGAATTGCCTGTTTTAGATCCATGGGTGACGTGGCGGCAAAATCGGATGCGGACATGTTCAGTAATCGTTTGGGCATTGTTACTTCCTTTGACTAGAACGACAGGCTTGTGACATTGTCTCTAATATTGTTACAACAATATATTCAATATGTTATATCCAATCGGTGAACGGTTGCAAGCTTATTGTACTGCTCGGAAAAAATAGCCTTTAACTGGGAAAACCTTATATTAATCAACTACCGTTCACCGAATATGTATTTGAATTCTTGACATATCGACAAAGCGGAAAAAGAATTGGTTATGACAAATCGCGCAAATGATATTACATTTCGCACAAGAACGTATTCACTTACATAAGTGGAATAAGTGGATACAAACGGGGACGACGACGGTTGAGTCCGGATAAATCGTTACGTGCCCGGGAATCATGAAAGGATGTGTTATGGACGCTATCGTCAAATTCCTTGAAAAACACTAGCCCCTCTTCGACAAAATCTCGAGGAACATTTATCTGGTGGCGATCAAGGATGGCTTTCTCTCGAATATGCCAATTGTGCTGTTCTCGAGCCTGTTCCTTCTTCTTTCGACGCTCCCTGCCTATGTAGGCATCACGCTTCCGCCTGAGGTGCTGGATTTCTTCAATAAAATCTATGCATATACCATGGGGCTTCTTGGCATTATGGTGGCCGGCACCACGGCGAGCTCACTTGCAATGTCGATGAACCGTCGCATGCCTTCGGGCAAATCTCTCAACCCCACCTCGTGCATGGTTTGTGCCATGTGCGGCATGCTCTTGCTATCGGTGACGAACGATGTTGTCTCGATTGGCGGAGCAGATACATCTGTTTTTGAAACCGGCTATATGGGAACCAAGGGTTTTCTCGCTGCGTTCGTAGCCGCATTCTTGACCGTTAATATCTATAAGGTGTGCATTAGCCATAATGTGACGATCAAGCTCCCCAAAGAGGTCCCTGGCTCTATTGCGCAGAGTTTTCGCGATATCTTTGCATTTGGGTTTTCGATCCTTGCGTGCGCTTTTATCGATCTTGCGAGCCGCAGCTGCTTGCTGTGCCGTTCGCCAATTTGGTATCCGCTCTCATCTCGCCGCTGTTCTCCGCGGTCGACACCTATCCTGGCATGGCGCTTATCGAAGGCGCGGTCGCACTTTTCCAATTTATGGGTATCCACGGTGCTTCGGTTGTCATGAGTCCGATCAATGCTGCGCTCTACGGCAATACCGTTACCAATCTTGAGGTTTTCCAAGCAGGTGGACACCCGTCAATTGCTCTTACGCAGGACTTTACAAGCTTCATCGGCGGTCTGGGCGGTTCTGGCTGCACGTTCATCGTTCCTATTATCCTGATCATGTTTATGCGCTCCAAGCAGCTTAAAGCCATGGGCAAGGCATCGATTATCCCGGTGATTTTTGGAGTTAACGAGCCCGTTATCTTCGGTATGCCGATTGTTCTCAATCCCTATATGTTCGTGCCCTTCCTAGTGGCTCCTATGGTCAACGCCATTATCGGTAAATTTTTCATTGACGTCATTGGAATGAACGCCCCCATGTATACCATGCCGTGGGCGCTTCCCGGCCCAATTGGTGCGTTCCTCACCACGGGTCTCGATTTGCGTTCTCTCGTATTGATGGCAGTGCTGTTGGTCGTTGACTTTGTGATTTACTATCCGTTCTGCAAGGCGTATGACCATCAGCTTTGTTTGGAAGAGTCTGCAAAGGAGACTGCAGGAAACTCGGATGCAGATGCTATTGCCGCACAGGAAAATGTCGCAAAAGCTCTCGAGGCGGTAAAGGACAAGGCGGAGCAGATCCGCGTGCTTGTGCTTTGCCAGGGTGCCGGCACTTCGACTCTCTTGGCAAATGCTCTTCGCGAAGGTGCCGCTGCTAAGGGTATCGATCTGGTTTCTCAGTCCGGTGCGTACGGAAGCCACTATGAGACGATGGATCAGTACAACGTGATTGTTCTGGCTCCCCAGGCACGCATGTACTATGACGCTATGAAGGCCGATACCGATCGCCTTGGAATTAAACTGCTCACCACAAGGGGCAAGGAGTATATCGACCTTACCAACGATCCCGAAGGTGCAATTGACTGGATCGTTCAGGAGCTGGCTAAATAGTGGATGCCCTCCGTCGTTGATTCGTCGGTGTATAGTACGGCCCCGCAGCTTATTTGAGATGCGGGGCCGTATTTCGTTGAGTATCTAATTGAGACAATGAGCACAACCGTCGTGAGATCGCATTGGCGCTCTCCGAGTCACTGACAAGCTGCCTTCCATCTATGTGACCAATTCGCTTTCGGTCTTTAACCTGCTCGAGGCGCGCGAGGGCTGCGACCTGTGCCTCGTGGGCGGTATGTACCGTCGCCGCACTGCCACTTTTGTGGGGCCAACGGCCGAGGATGCCCTGCGTGCGCTGGGCATCGACGCGGCGTTTATCGGTGCCAACGGCATCTTGGACGGTGACGTATCTACGTCCAACATGGACGAGGGCCGTATCCAGCAGCTCGCCTTTAGCAAGGCCGATGCGCGCTATCTGATTGCCGACTCCAGCAGGATCGGCAGGCGATACTTCTGCCCCCTGCCGGCGCAGGGGTACCGCTTCACAATGACGCGCAAATAACTTTGGGCAACAAGGATGAGGCTATTCTGAGATATGACTAGACTCCGTATCTCGTCTTTATGTCCCTTGAGAATGAATCGTAGTCTTCATAGAGCCCTTCTCTGCTTTCATCCTCGGCGTGGTTTACACGTTCAAGGAGCTTATCCTTTGAAGCCTCTTTTGTTATTGCGGCCTCGCCATCGGGTATTGTGGCTTGCAAGAATAGTTCTAGAGCATGGACGTCTTTGAGTATGTAGCCCGTCGAACGACCCGCTCCTGTTTTTTCGATTGCGCTGCAACTAACAAGCTGGCCGAGGGTTCGTTTAACGGTTACCTCGCTGATATCGGGGCAGCTGGACCGGATGTCGGATTTCTTAATGACGCCGGGTCTCTGTTGAAATAGAACAGCGATGCGCGCTTGCTTCGACATGGGACGAGTGCTTGATTCAATTAAGGTACGCTGCTCGAGCTGTCGGTAGGCGGCCAGGGTTGTTCCGAGCATGAAACGGATAAAGGGTACTTCGGTGTTTTGATTTTCATTCCATCCAGTGGAGCTTGCAGCGAGGGCGTTGTAGTAGAGCGCCTTGTTGTCTTCAATAAGTCGTTCGATGCTGATGTAACGCGCAACGTCGTATCCAGTCTTTTCGAGTAGCAGCGTTGTAAGGAGCCGGCTCATCCTGCCATTGCCATCGTTGAAGGGATGAATGCTGACAAAATCGAAGATGAAGCGGAATGATATAAGGAGGGGGTCGCAAACTTGACGAGATAAGGCGTCGTTGAGGGACCGACAGGCTTCTTCGATAAGTCCGGGGGTTGCTAGGGCCGAAGGCGGCCTAAAGCGCACAAATCGATTGCCTTGATCGTCGATGGAGATGATTTCGTTATCGCTATCTTTCCAATGGCCCCCATACGAGATTGCTGTGTGTACCATGAGGTCACGATGCAACTGCAAAATGACCGATGGCGTTACGGGAATGAAATCGTGCTGCTCGTGAATAAGCGACAGCGCATCTCGGTATCCAGCGATTTCTTCCTCTGCGCGGGAGCTTGGCTTGGCGGAATACGCCATGATTGCTTTGAGTCTATTTTGGGTGGTAACAATTCCTTCAAGTCCGTTGGAGGATTGGGTGCTTTGGATCTTAGCTTCCTCCATAAGTGACGATAGAAGTTCGGGTTTGACTTGACTCAGAGCAAGCTGTCGGCCTTTATGCTCGCGTATCGAGAGGAGGAGGTTGGTGATTGGAGTTGCTTCGAGTTCCGCTGGGACTGTGGTGTAATCGAACTGGCGCATGCGGCTCCTTTCGGTATCACGAACATACTTTCGATATCATAATACCATTAAATGATACCGAAAGTATGTTCGTGATACCGAAAACTAGAAACCATGCTTCATAACTGCTTGGAAAGTTCGGATTTGACTATCTTATTGTCTTGATCTGTAACAGGTAGACGGTCGAAAGTGGGCTACGTGTTACAGATTGAGATTTTTTGACCGGACTCCTGTTTGTCTCGATCTGTAACATTTAAGACCGAAAATCCCAGTTAGATGTTACAGATCGAGACGAATGATCCGCTCGGGCCCACCAAAAACAAAAAGGCCGCATACGAACCGGTTTGGGATTCGCATGCGGCCGACAGGGGGTATGTGGCAGAAGTTAAGCCATGAGCAGGCCGGTCTCCGCGACGTTCTTGTACCAGTACGCGCTCGCCTTGGGATAGCGCTTCTGGGTCTCAAAGTCGATGTAGAACAGGCCGTAGCGCTTGTTGTAGCCGTTGGTCCAGGAGAACTGGTCCTGCAGCGACCACACAAAGTAGCCGTCGACGTTCACGCCACCGTCGATTGCCTTGAGGATCCATGCGAGATGCTGACGCATGTAGTCGATGCGAGGGGCGTCGTCGATAAAGCCGTCCTCGAAGTCGTCCTTATAGCCCATGCCGTTCTCGGTGATGTAGATCTTCTTGTAGTTGGGGTAATCGTTCTTAATGCGGAGCAGCAGGTCGTAGAGGCCCTCGGGATAGATGATCCAGTCCCAATCGGTGGTGGGTACGCCTTCGCGCACGCATGACTCGCCCACGCCCTTGAGGAACCAGCGCGAGGAGCCCTTGTCGCCGGTGCCATTGTGGTTGATGTCGTTTTCGCCCTCGGCGGCACGCAGGAACTGGCACTTGTAGGTGTTGACGCCCAGGCAATCGTTGTAGGGGAGCGCGGCGGTCAGCGCGGCGATGTCCTCGTCGCGGACGTCGAGCTCGCCGCCGGCGATATGGGCCAGCTTGGTCGCAGCCTCCATGGTATCGGCTGCATAGTGGCCGCGGAAGGTGGCGTCGAGTACCCAGCGGTTGTTGATGACGTCGGCCATGCGAGCTGCCTCGCAGTCGGCGGCGTTGTTGGGGTCGAGGGGATACTTGGGCTCCAGGTTCTGGACAATGCCGATCTCGCCCTCAAAGCCGCCCTCATGGAAGGCGACGACAGCCTTGGCGTGGGCCACCATCATGTTGTGCATGAGCTGGAAGGCCTTGTCCAGGCGGTACTTCTCGCCGTGCGGCCAGTTGCCGACGATAAAGCTGCCCTCGGCGGTTGCGGGAATCTCGTTAAAGGTAAACCAGTGCTTGACCTCGGTGAACTCGGCAAAGCAGAACTTGGCGTACTCGACAAAGGCGTCGATCGTCGTGCGCGTCAGGAAGCCCTCGCCGCCGTTCTGGTAAAAGGCCTCGGGCGTATCGAAGTGATCGAGCGTGACATAGGGGATTACGCCAGCTTTGTTGCAGGTGGCGAAAAGCTCGTGATAGAAGGCAACGCCCTCGGGGTTGATCTCGCCAGTGCCGTTGGGGAAGATGCGGCTCCAAGCGATGGAGACGCGGATACCGTTGATGCCGAAGCGCTGGCACAGGTCGATATCGACCGGGTACTTGTTGTAGAAGTCGCTTGCGGGATCGGGGGAGAAGCGACCCTGGGCAGCCAGGAAATCGTCCCAGGGTACTTTGCCCTTGCCGTGCGTGCGGGTCTCACCCTCAACCTGGTAAGCGGCGGTGGCGCCGCCAAATACAAAGCCGTCGGGGAACTGCATGGGGTTGGTCATGAGTCATCCTTTCTGTGGGATACGGATAGGGAGAGGTGCCCGAACTGGGGATCCGGGCACCAACAGAGGGAGGAAACTAGTCGAGGTTCTCGCGGAGCCACTTGATGGCGCCAGCGGGGTCGCGGGTAAGGTCGATATATTCCTTACCGCGCGGAGCGAGCAGCTTAATGCCCAGACGATCGGTGTCGGCCTTCATGTCGTTGTAGTAGCTACGAACCTGCGGGGCGAGCACGATGACGTCGTACTGATCCATGATGGCAGTGTGCTGACCATAAGCGCCTGCGGAGGAAGC
>ERZ857785.1120-NODE-1120-length-31453-cov-7.633639_pt1 | contig 31453 bp, 26 predicted proteins | sample MGYA00519763_ERZ857785 | MGnify/ENA primary metagenome ERZ857785 (study PRJEB31778, sample SAMEA3449365) | human gut metagenome | biome: human gut; feature: human-associated habitat; material: faeces | place: United Kingdom | collected 2010/2012 ...
TTGTAGAAGTTACTAATATCACAGATGAAATGGTAAAAGATGCAGAAACAATAGAACAAGTATTTCCAAAAATGTTAGAATTTTTAGGAGACCAAGAAAACACAGTAATTGTAGCACACAATGCAAATTTTGACGTAGGATTTTTAAAACAAAATGCAAAAAGATTAGGTTATGACTTTGACTACTCATATTTAGATACCTTAAGTTTAGCAAAAGACCTATTCCCAGATTATAAAATTCATATACGTCATTGCTGAATTTTTCAAAATTATCTACTTTATTAACAACAAGAACAACCGGCTTTCCTGATTTGCGGAGCATATCGGCAACGCTGTAATCTGCATCCGTAACTCCTGTTCTGACGTCTGTTATAAATATAATGACATCCGCAGTATCTATTGCAATCTCTGCCTGTTCTCTCATATGCGAAAGCATTACATCGCTTGTATTAGGTTCAATACCACCTGTATCTATAAGCGCAAACTGCCTGTCAAGCCATGTAATCTCTCCGTATATTCTGTCTCTTGTTACCCCTGGGGTATCTTCTACAATTGCTATCTTCTCGCCGATAAGTGTATTAAACAATGTAGATTTACCGACATTAGGCCTTCCTACGATAGCAACAATTGGTTTACTCATATATTATACCTCATTCTGTATGTTAAAGACTATATTCTTTACAAGTCTTACCAAAGATTCTCCATTAGATTTTACAATATGAATATCTTTTTGTAAAGCTTTCTCTATATCTCGTAAATGTATATCGTCAAGCAGTACATCCTCACCCAAACGAAGAAGTGAATCAGGGAGAACTACATAATCCATTAGCTGTCTGTCTTTAAGCTGTGCAATTATGTCACGTCCGGTAAGAAGCCCCGCTACTGTAATCTTATGTCCGAAAAAATCATTTACTATAGGAATAACTTCATAATCAAAATACGGAAAAACTTCTTTAAAATCATTCAAACAGCCACATAAATAATCCGAAAAAAGTATTCCTGTAACAAATGTAAATGAAGGCTTTTTTTCCGACAAACCACATATAGCTTTTCTGTTATCAGGTTTATTCAATTCAGCATAAAAATCATCTGAAAACGAGCGTATCATTCCGACGCCGTTCTCAAGCTGCCCGAACCCCTCATAGCTTTCCGAATCCGGCAGTGGAAGTCCTGCAAGTATATACCATTCATCAGAAGCATATACGAAACGTGTTCCGAAATGCTCAAGGCATATATTCTGCCATTTATGAATGGATGAAAGAACATTTTTCGCATCCTCTTTTTCAAACGGAATAAGCTCCTTAAGACCTTTTCTGTAATCAGTAAGGCCGACGGGAACAACCGAAAGACTTTCCATATGCGGAATATATTTTGTAAGGTCATGGATTGTATTCTCAAGCTCTTCGCCATCATTATAGCCTTTGCACAAAACAATCTGGCTATTCATCGTAACGCCTGCATTATATAATCTGTCAAGACGTTCAAGTATATTACCGGCGAAACGGTTATTTAACATATGGCACCGCAGCTTTGTATTGGTAGTATGAACGGAAATGTTAATCGGCGAAAGATGATAATTGATTATTCTTTCAAAATCAACATCCTTCATATTAGTAAGCGTTATATAATTCCCCTGCAAAAAGGAAAGACGTGCATCATCATCTTTAAAATAAAGTGTATCTCTCATTCCCGGAGGCATCTGGTCTATGAAGCAGAAAATACATTTGTTGCAGCATGAAGAATATGCGTCCATAAGCGGTTCTTCAAATATAATTCCCAAATCTTCATTGTATTCTTTTTCAATTGAAAACTCCCATTCTTCGCCGTCCGGCTTTTTTATAAGCAGCTCAACATATTCATCATTAATCATAAAACGGAAGTCAAAAACATCCTGAACATATTTACCGTTGACCTTAACAAGTGTATCGCCGGCTTCTATTCCAAGCTCCGCAGCGATACTGTCATCAGCTATGCCTGTTATTTTATGAGTATGTTTTTTCACAAAACCAGCTCCTAGTAACTAACAAATAATAACTAACGTAGTATAGCATAAATGTGTCTAAAATGAAATACAAAGTTTGACGGAAGTAATTAACTATGATATACTTTTATAAGAAATATCCATATGGAGGCTTAATATTATGCTAAAAGAACAGTATTTGGAAGCTTTACCGGTCGCGCCGCTTAAAATAATTGCAATGGATAACTGTACTGAACTCGGAAACCAGATTGATTCCGGTATTGTCGGTTTCAGAAAGCAGTTTGCCAAAGAACATGAACTTTTATCAGGAATATCCGGATATGTATGCGACAGTTACAAGGCCGGCTACCATATGGACGCTATTTTTACCGGAGAACGTCAGGCGGTTATAGAAGAATCCATACGAGGTACGGATTTATTTATAATTACAGATGTTGTCAACCGCTATATATCATATGAATCTAACGGTTGTAAAGTATTTAAAACTCCTGACGAACATTTTCAGGACCTTAAAAGGATTATCAGTGCATGTCACGGCAGCGCCAAACGCATTAACCTTATTATGCCGTATTTATATCAGGGAAGATTTACTACCCGCAGAAATTTAGAATCGCTTGACTGTGCTATTGCGTTAAAAGATATGATAAGAATGGGAATCAGCAATATAATCACGTTTGACGCCCATGAACCGCGTATTCAGAATGCCATTCCTATTCAGGGCATAGATAATTTCCCTACTTCTTTTCAATTCCTTGAAGCAATTATTAACGGTAATGAAGGACTTTCTTTTGATAAGAACAGTCTTCTTATCGTAAGCCCGGATATAGGCGGTATGGGAAGGGTCGTATTCTACTCTTCTATTCTCGGAGTTGATATGGGAATGTTTTATATCAGAAAAGATTATTCTACTAACGTTAATGGGGAACATCCGGTAGTTGCGGTTGAATTTCTCGGTGATGATATAGCAGGCAAAGACGTTATTATAGTAGATGATATTATTGAATCCGGCACAAGAATTATTAATACGGCGCGCGAGCTTAAAAAGAGGGGTGCAGGCCGTGTTATCGTTGCCGCAACTTTCGGATTGTTTACGGACGGACTCGAAAACTTTGATAAAGCATACGAAGAAGGTCTGTTTCAGAGAATTTATATAACTAATCTCACATATTGTTCGGATGAATTAAAGAAGAAAGAATATTACAGAATGGTCAACATGAGTAACCAGATTGCAGAGCTTATAATGGCTCTTAATCATGACGCTCCTGTTAAAGAACTTACCGACCAGTCAGGTCTTATTAATAATCTGCTTGGCAAATAATTTACTGTACATAATCAAATGCATTCTTAATATGCCTTATGGAATTATCCGGATATATTGCAATGACATCGAACCTGCATGGCGTATTTTCTTTATATCCGTGATACGCGCAATATTCAAGCGCCGTATGGCATATTTTTCTTTGCTTTCTTACATCTACCGCTTCGGACGGGTCTCCAAAATTCATGGAACTGCGGTATTTTACTTCAAAAAAAATAAGAACCGACGCTTTATGGGCAATTATATCTATCTCTCCAAAACGACCGTTATAATTTCTTTCGAGAATATTATAACCATGTTCTGTAATATATTTTGCGGCCATATCTTCAAATTCGGTTCCTTTTTTTCGGTTGTTCATATTAATACCTTTTTATAAATGTATAAATGTTGTCCTGTGTATAGTACAAAGACCATAAGTACGAAGCGCTTCCATATGTACTTTAGTTCCGTAACCTTTATGCTTCGCAAACCCGTATTCAGGGTACATTTTATCATAATCGTACATCATCCTGTCCCTGGTTACTTTTGCAATAATGCTTGCAGCAGCTATTGAGACGCTTTTTGCATCACCTTTAATTATTCCAACCTGAGGAATGTTTATGTCAGGAATATGCACAGCATCGCACAGAAGCATTTGGGGAGTGACATCAAGATTGTGTATTGCCTGCCGCATTGCTTCGTAGGTTGCGTTTAATATATTGATTTCGTCAATAACCTGTGGCGAGACTATTCCTACTCCTACTGCCAAAGCGCGCTCATTTATTTCATCAAACAATGCTTCTCTTCGCTTTTCGCTTAATTTTTTGGAATCATTGAGGTACTCAATAAAACATTCTTTCGGAAGAATTACAGCCCCGGCAACAACAGGACCTGCAAGAGGACCTCTCCCGGCTTCATCAATACCGCATATATAATCAAATTCCCCGTAAGTATGTTCAAATTCCATCATTTTTAAAAGACGTTCATGTTCAGCTTCTTTACGTTTAAGCTTTTTTAATTCTCTTTCTTCTTTACTGCTCATTTTTTGCATTCTTATTCTTTCTGAGTCTTATTCCTACAAAAATACCTATAGCTGCTACTCCTATATACATAATCATTTTTATAATTTGACTTAAATAAGCTGTTCCAAGACCCATTGAAATATCAGATAAAAGCATGTTCATTATTAAATATCCCTCCTGAATAATCTGTTATTATTATTTTACTGTTGTAATTATATCACCTCGACTGGCGTCTCGGTGTGTGTTTTCGCCTTATGCCGGCTTGCGCAAGCGCAGACCGTCGCAAGGCTCATTATATCACCTACACTCGCAAACCGCGCTTTCGCGCTTTTTGTCCGATTTCATCGGACGTTTGCTCGTTAATTCCGCATGAAAACCAAATGTCTCCTTCGGAGCCGCTTGGTTTTCCTCTGCGACTATTATATCATGTAAGCTCTGTGAAAAAGCAGGTTCTGTTACCTGTATGGCAGGCTGCACCGATTTGGTTGACCTTTGCAAGTATCGTATCATTATCGCAGTCTATATAAAGCTTCTTTACATACTGGAAATGCCCGGAAGTTTCGCCCTTGCACCATAACTGATTACGGCTGCGGCTGAAATATGTCATTTTGCCGGTTTCTATTGTATGCTTAAAAGCTTCTTCGTTCATATAAGCAAGCATCAGAACCTCATCTGTCTTATAATCCTGAGCAATAACCGGAATAAGTCCGTTAGCATCGGTCTTAAAGTCTTCAAATGAAAGCATGTTGGTAATTACATTCATATTAAGGCCCGATTTTGAAAGTTCTTTTTTTATAAATGTCAAGTCATTATTAATCCATGCATTGGTCGACAGCGCTTTTACATTTTTGATACTTAAAAGGCTTACCATGTCATTTTTTCTCAAACTGTCACGCAGCATTATCTGACAATCTGAAGAGGATGCCTTATTAATAAATTCATCACATAAAGATAAATGCTTAACAATATATGAATAAGCGCTGTATTCAGATTCTATAAATTCTTTTTCATCCATTTCCAAAAATACATTTTTAGCGCCAAACATTTTAATAGCTTTATCAAATGCATCATAATCATTAAGCTTCTTATTCTGGATGGCAATCTTTGATACGCCTGTATTAAATGCCTTCTTAGCATCGTCAGGATGTTCAAAATATATTCCTGCTATAATAGGAACTTCGATAATCGCGACAAGGTCCTTAAGCATACTTAAGAATTCTTCACGCTCAATATCGTTAGATGAATAACGGAATATGAAAAGCGCATCAGCGCCATGTTCAATATATTTTTCGGCTCTTGCTATAACATGGGATGAAGATTCGCTTTCTGTATTAATGAATGGTATAAGTTTTTTATATTCCATAATTAAACCTCCGTTCTATAATACGCCTTTAGTTGATGCACACCTTTAATTCGTGCGTCTGTAAGTAAAGCTGCGTCTAAAGATTTTGCCACTGATTTGAATGCTGCTTCAACAATATGATGTGAGTTTTCACCGTTTATTTTTTTAATATGAAGATTGATACGTGCAGCATCTGCAAATGAATAGAAAAATTCATGTACAAGCTGGATGTCAAAATCTCCTATCATTGCTGTAGGAAGAGGAAGGTCAAATGACATATAATGTCTTCCCGATACGTCTACAGCGGACATTACAAGCGCGTCATCCATAGGCAGAATACAATCTCCGAATCTTTTAATGCCTTCTTTATTTCCGACTGCTTTAAGAAAAGCCTGTCCTAAAACAATTCCGGAATCTTCGACTGTATGGTGTCCGTCAACATTAAGGTCTCCTGAGACTTTAAGTGTTATATCAAATAAACCGTGCTTTGCAAAACCTGAAAGCATATGGTCGAAAAAGCCTATTCCGGTCTGTATATCACTTATTCCGCTTCCGTCAATATTAAGTTCACATACAATGTCAGTTTCTTTTGTTTTTCTTGTTACCTGCGCAGTTCTGTCCATATCGGAATCCTCACATAATCTTTTTTATACAGTATATATTAGTTTGCTGAAAATTGCAATGTTACGTAACAGTTCAGCCATAACCGATATTGTGGGCAAATCATGCTTGCATGAATGAGCACACAATATCGGTTATGAGCTTAGCGCCTGATTATGAGCAATCCGCTTGCGATAGCAAGCTTTGAAGCACGAAGTGCGAGATTGCGAATGGCATAGGCTGAACTGTTACAGTATTACTACCTGTTTTCAAATCTTGCCGCTATGGAGTTTGCATGTGCGGTAAGTCCTTCTGCAATTGCAAAATCAACTATATCTTTATAAACAGGCTGAAGCGCTTCTTTTGAATACGATATGACGCTTGATTTCTTGATAAAATCATCTACGCTAAGCGGTGAGAAAAATCTTGCGGTTCCGTTAGTAGGAAGTACATGGTTAGGCCCTGCAAAATAATCTCCAAGAGGCTCGCTGCTGTATTCACCAAGGAATATTGCGCCTGCATTTTTAACATATGTCATTGTATCAAACGGATTCTTTGTTATAATTTCAAGATGCTCTGATGCAATATCGTTGGTAATATCAATTGCATCTTCCATATTATCTGCAATTATTATATAGCAGTAATCTTCAATTGAATGAGAAATAATCTCTTTTCGCTCAAGAATATTCATAAAACGTTCAATCTCGGATTTAACATTATAGGCAAGTTCTTTGCTTGTTGTTACAAGTATTGCCGACGCCATTTCATCATGCTCTGCCTGAGATAAAAGGTCTGCTGCAACATAAGTAGGATTGGCTGTTTCGTCTGCAAGAACAAGAATCTCACTAGGTCCGGCAATTGAATCAATGCTTACATTGCCATATACGGCTTTTTTCGCAAGAGCAACAAATATATTGCCCGGACCGCATATTTTATCTACCTTTTTAACGGATTCGGTTCCGTAAGCAAACGCTGCTATTGCCTGTGCGCCGCCCATTTTATATATTATATCCGCGCCTGCTTCATTTGCAGCTACAAGAGTGTTAGGTGAAATCTTTCCGTCTTTTCCTACCGGTGTTGCTATCTGTATATTCTTAACGCCTGCAACCTTTGCCGGTACAACATTCATAAGAACTGATGAAGGATAAGCTGCTTTTCCGCCCGGAACATACAGTCCGACAGTCTCAAGCGGAAGAACGCGCTGACCTAGGATTATACCGTTTTCAGTTGAAAACCAGCTTTGTCTGAGCTGCTTTTCATGAAAGCTCTTTATGTTGGCGATGGACTTTCTGATAATTTCACAAAGTCTGTCGGAAACGAGAGAATATGCTTCTTCTATCTCTTCATTGGGGTGGAATTTTGAGACAGCAACCAGCCGGACTCCTTGCGGGAGTTCGGCCAGTACTTGCTTTAAATTTTCAGCAATACTCATTGTTGCTTATGCTTTTGACGGATCAAACTCCGGTTTGTCATTCGGTCCGGCGCTGTAAGGATATACATCCATGAGCGGAGTTTCGGATACCATGCCGATCTGATAGTCTGCCATGGTTCCTTTCATGCCTTCGTCCAGTTTCTTAACTGCATCGCGCAGGTCGGCAGCCTGTACCAATACCTGTGTGGAAGTCTTTTTCTCTGCACCGCTTTTTTCGTCCAGCGTGATGAAAATAAGTTTGCATTTGAACCAACGGTCGGCACTTTCTTCGTCGCTGGGGAAAAGTTCGCTATAATTGGCACGTTTAATGTCGGAAACTGTAAATTCTCCGGATATGAATGGAGTCATTTCTTCAATAATTCGTGCTTCTGCTTCTGTAAAGCTGAGTGCATCAACAAGATATGGTTCGGTAACTTTTTTCTGCATTCCGTTTTCCATTACTTTTTCATAACGAATCTTGCACTCAAACCAAGTATGCATTGCCATAATTTTCTTCCTTTTTAATTAATTGATTCATGTAAATTGCCTACAAAGATAAACAAAATACCAAAGTAAGTGCCGAAAGAATTTTATTTTCTTTTATGCAAATTCTTAAGTTCAAAGGAAAGCATGACACGGAATAGTCCGATAATGAGGAAAGTGAAAGAAATCATATAGACCGCGTAGAGTGCACCTATGGCCGGTTGCCACAATATCAATAAGGAACATATAATGGCAAGGATACCGAAAGCCATGTACCAGCCCCAGTCGCGAGTACCATAACGTTTCAGGTCGATCGAGTAACCGGTGGAGGAGAAGCCGCGGAACATGAGCCAAAAGGCTATGATAAACGGAATGACTTCCATGCTGACCATGGGATAGGCAATCAGGTAGATGCCGAGAATAACGTCGATGATTCCTCCCACGATATACCAGCCCCAGCTTGGCACACCTTTTCGATTGCTGACTGCAAAGAGGATTTCCAAGATACCGCTTATCAACATGGATATGCTGAATACGATACTTAGAGCTACATAGCTGCTTAAAGGTGCAAACATCAGCCAGAGGGCTACAATAATATACACGATTCCCAAGAGAAGAGAAGCCCACCAATTTTTTACTGAGTGTTGAATCTCATTGAATACTGTTTCCATACGTTTTTATATTTAAAATTGAATACTAGAGTAATTTCGTTGTGGAATAACAATTTGAATTTAGAAAAGGTTTTCCGTGAACATATTTCGAGGAATAGTTGTTTTCTATATAAAGTAAATTTAAAAAAAAATATGCATTATGGCAACAACAAATTTCAAAGGACAACCGGTGAAACTGATCGGTGAATTTATACAAGTGGGTAAAGTAGCTCCCGATTTTGAGCTGGTAAAAACAGATTTATCTTCTTTCTCTCTGAAAGACTTGAATGGTAAAAATGTGATTTTGAATATTTTCCCAAGTTTGGACACAAGTGTATGCGCAACGTCGGTACGCAAATTTAATAAGATGGCTGCCGGATTGAAAGATACGGTTGTATTGGCTATTTCTAAAGATCTTCCTTTTGCTCACGGTCGTTTCTGCACGACGGAAGGTATTGAGAATGTAATTCCATTGTCAGACTTCCGTTTTTCGGATTTTGATGAAAGCTACGGTGTGCGTATGGCGGACGGGCCATTGGCCGGACTTTTGGCACGTGCAGTGGTGGTGATTGGCAAAAATGGAAAGGTAGCTTATACTGAACTTGTTCCGGAAATCACGCAAGAACCTGATTATGATAAGGCGCTGGCTGCTGTGAAATGATTTTTTAATTTGGAATTATAAGATTTTGACCTAATGAGAACTGGTAGACAGGTCTGGCAGGACACCAGACCTCCATTCTTGTTAGGTTGTGTTTTTTTATACACTAAACCTTATTGACATGAACAAAATAGGAATTTTATTCTTTGCCCTGTCAACTATGGGCATTGGAACCCTTTCGGCTCAAACTGCCGATAGTACTCAAACTTCTCCCTGGACTAAAGAAGGATTTGCCGGACTGAAACTGACACAAGTTAGTCTGACCAACTGGGCTGCCGGAGGTGATAACTCTGTGGCCTTTGACTTGCAAGGTACATATCAGATTAATTACAAGAAAGAAAAACATTTATGGACCAATCGTCTGGAATTGGCATACGGACTTAATAAGACTGGGGAAGATGGTACGAGAAAAGCAAATGATAAGATTTATCTGAATACGAATTACGGTTATTCCATTGCCAAAAATTGGTATGCCAGTGCATTTGCGACATTCCAAACTCAATTCTCTCCGGGGTATGACTATTCGATCAACAAAGATGTTTCAATCTCCGAATTTATGGCTCCCGGTTATTTGACTACCGGTTTGGGATTTACTTATGATCCGGGCAAGATATTTACAGTTGTACTATCTCCTGCTTCTTGGCGTGGCACCTTCGTACTAAACGACCGTCTCTCTGATGAGGGGGCTTATGGAGTAGATCCCGGTAAACATCTGCTATCAGCTTTTGGTGCAAACCTGAAGGGGGAGGTCAAATATGAATTTCTAAAGAATATGACCGTATATTCTCGTCTTGACTTATATTCCGACTATCTGCATAAACCTCTGAATATAGATGTGAATTGGGAAGTACAAGTAAATATGATTATCAATAAATGGTTCTCAACCACTCTGACTACCAATCTGATGTATGATGATGATGTGAAAATAGCTCAGAAAGACGGTACAAAAGGATCACGTGTACAATTCAAAGAGATATTGGGCGTGGGAGTGCAGTTTAATTTCTAATTCAAGTATAAATATAAAGCGTAACTACCTGACTGGTAGATGCGCTTTATATTTTATATCTACTACTTATTTCTTCTTTTTTTTCAGTCCTTTGTAAGCGATGAATCCGACAACCAGTATGACAACAGCTATAATGACATAACCGATTTCGTGACTATATTTGGTTGCCATTACATAAACGTCATTGGTTGTTTTAAGGTCTGTAAACCGATAAATCAGATATCCGAGCACGGCCAATACCGTATTCCATATTCCGGCGCCTAGCGTTGTATAAAGTAGGAAAGGGCCTAACTTCATGCCGGCCAATCCGGCAGGAATACTGATAAGCTGACGTACAGCAGGGATGAGACGTCCGAAGAAAGTGGAGGCCGCACCGTGTTTTCTGAAATATTCTTCGGCATGGTGCACTTTTTCTTCATCGATAAGACACATATGCCCCAAACGGCTGTTAGCAAATTTGTAAACAATGGGACGCCCTAACCAACGGGCCAGGTAATAATTGACTAATGCACCGATGTCTGCTCCCACAGTTGCGAATACAATGACTAGAAAGATGTTCATACTGTCGTCTGCCATGGCTTTCCATGCGGCAGGTGGCACTACGGCCTCAGAGGGAAAGGGAATAAAAGAGCTCTCGATAGCCATAAAGATTGTGACTACCCAATAGTTCAAGTTTTCTAATACCCATTTGAGAAGTTCTGCTACTGATTCCATTTTTTAAGGGATGAATGATTTAATTTGATTTATTGTTTTCTTTTTCTTCTTTAAGACGTTTCATAATTTCTTTTAAGATCGGTTCATCCTCTTTTCTATGGTCCGGACCGTTCAACAACTGCTGAATGGTTTCTTCTCTGAATGGACGTTCGCAATCTTTATTGTATTTGAGGAAACCGTCCAGGTCATCGGTCATGATACTGATAACACTCAATCTTTCCGGCAGGTCTTCATATTTCGGATTGATTTTGTAGGCTTTCTCATAATTTTCTTTGGCCTCGTACATATAATTGTGTTCCGAATAAGCAGTACCGATCATGTACCACATTTCCGGACCGGTACTGGTTTTTGCAGCTTTTTTAAATGCTTGGGTTGCTTTTTTCTCTATATCTTCCTCTAGGTATACTTTCCCTTCCGTCAGGAAAATAAGGCCTTCGTCCGGATTGATTTCTTTTGCTTTCTTGCATAGCTGGTGAGCTTCCTTATATCTTCCCATTTTGGCAACGGCATTTGCTTTAGTGGTATAAGTATCTATCAGTAGAATCGAACCGCTGTCTCCGTTTTCCTCAAAAATCCGGATAACCTGGTTACAACATTCTTCTGTTTTTTCCCAATCTTCTTTGGTAGCATAGGACATCCCCATGAACATATACCCCAATTCGGGGGGGATGGCTTTGTATTCAATGGCTTTTTCGTAATTCTCGATAGCGCTGTCGGGGTTGTTGAGGTAGAAGAAACTGTGTGCTTTGTAAGCGTAAGCTTCTCCGTATTTATCATCGGCAGCCAGTGCGAAATCACAGGTTTCGATAGTTTTGTTTATATCCTCGCTCATAAAATAGCATTTTGCCAGTCCCATCCAGTAAGAAGGGTTATAAGGAGCGATGTCAATCAACTTGTCAAAGCACTCGATAGCTTCTTTCATGTGTTGCGTTGCTCCCAGATAGTCGGCCTGAAGTACGATAAAGTCTTCTTCTTCGCCATATTGGTCTTGTCCCTTTTCTATCCATTCTTTCGCGGCTTCCGGATATCCCATATCCATATAAAGATAAACGATCTCGATGATTGAGGCCAGATCGTCGGTGTCCTCGATTGTATTTATCAGTTGTTGTGCTTCTTCCAGTTTACCTTCATTCAGTAACAGTTCTGCTTTCAGCATTTTTACCTCGGAGTCATACGTTTCTGTGATACTGTTTGCCACTTCTTTGGCTTTACTTAGTTTTTGAGTATCCAGATAAAGAAAGGCTTGTTCTATCAGTAAGCCAGTGTTGCCGGGGTGCAGTTGAAGTCCGTAATTAATGACTTCCTGTGCATCGTTGAATTTGCGTTCGGTGGCATACCAATCGGCAATATCAGCGAGCTGGTCGCCATCCAGGTATAGTTGTCGTTTTTCTGCTTTGGCGGCTTCGTATCTTTGGATGATTTCAGTCAGTTCTTTTTTTGCACTTGGTGAATTTTTTCTCCCCATTTTATTTTTTTCTTTTTAATTGCTGACATGGGGCTGCTACAAAAGTTCTTGTTCATTTCCTTTTGACACAGCCCCATGTTATAAAGTAAAGCCTGACGGCTTAGTTATTTATTGATCTTACCCCACGTGTCTTTTAAGCCCACTGTACGGTTGAATATCAGTTTTTCCGGAGTTGAATCTTTGTCAATGTTGAAGTAACCGATTCGTTGGAACTGCAAATAGGAGAGTGGAGGCAGGGTTGCTGCAAACTTCTCTATGTAGCAGTTCGGAAGAACTTTCAGTGAATCGGGGTTGATAATATCTTTCATTGCTTCCAATGCATCACAGTTTTTGGCCTCGCGGATAGCAGCCAGTTCGTCGCGCGGGTTTTCTACTTTCCACAGACGGTCGTACAGACGTACTTCCGCTTGCATACAGTGGTTGCAGCTTACCCAGTGAAGTGTTCCTTTCACCTTACGGTTGGCATCCGGCATACCGCTACGGGTATTTGCATCGTATTCACAATAAACTTCGGTGATGATACCGTTCTCGTCTTTTTTACATCCTGTACATTTTACGATATAGGCATTTTTGAGACGCACTTCCTGTCCCGGTGTCATACGGAAATATTTCTTGGGAGCATCTTCCATAAAGTCTTCACGTTCCATCCACAGTTCACGGCTAAATTCGATCAGGTGACTTCCTGCTTCCGGATCTTCCGGATTGTTGATAGCTTCCAGTTCCTCGACCTGTCCTTCCGGGTAGTTGGTAATGATAAGTTTCACCGGATTGATAACGGCGGACACACGGATAGCACGGCTGTTCAGGTCGTCTCTTACAGAACTTTCGAGCAAAGCGATGTCATTCAGCGCGTCGTAAGTGGTATATCCGATTTTATCAATAAATTTGTGGATAGATTCGGGAGAATAACCGCGACGGCGGAAACCGCAGATTGTCGGCATACGAGGATCATCCCAGCCGTTTACCAGGCCTTCTTTCACCAGTGTCAGCAAGTTACGCTTACTCATCAGTGTATAGCTAAGATTCAATTTATTGAATTCCGTTTGACGGGGACGATGGTCGTTCAGGTCTTTCCCTTCTTTCAACCAGTCGATAAAGAGATCGTAAAGCGGGCGGTGCACAACGAACTCGAGCGTACACAGGGAATGGGTAACTCCTTCGAAGAAGTCACTCTGTCCGTGGGCGAAGTCGTACATCGGATAGGCTTTCCATGTGGTGCCTGTGCGGTGGTGCGGGTGTTTTACCACACGATAGATGATCGGATCGCGGAAGTGCATATTGGGATTAGCCATGTCAATCTTTGCACGGAGCACCATAGCGCCTTCTTCGATCTCACCGCTATTCATCTTTTTGAAAAGTTCGAGGCTTTCTTCGATAGGACGATTCCGGTACGGACTTTCCACACCCGGTTGGGTAGGAGTTCCTTTTTGCTGTGCAATCTGTTCGGAAGTCTGCTCATCGATATATGCTTTTCCTTCTTGTATAAGGCGGATAGCGAAGTCCCATAATTGCTGGAAGTAGTCGGAAGCATAATACTCATTTCCCCATTGGTAACCTAACCATTGGATATCTTCCTTGATAGCTTCTACGTATTCCACATCTTCCTTGGTAGGGTTTGTGTCGTCGAAACGAAGGTTACATACACCTCCATGTGCTTCTGCAATGCCAAAATCAAGGCAAATAGCTTTGGCATGACCGATGTGAAGGTATCCGTTAGGCTCGGGCGGGAAGCGCGTCTGCACTTTTCCTCCATTTTTACCTTCTTTCAAATCTTTCTCTACTGCTTGCTCAATAAAGTTCAAGCTTTTCTTTTCACCTGCTTCTTCGTTTTTTATATCTGTCATAACGGTAAGTGTGTTAGCTCTATTTAAGAGCTGCAAAAGTAACAATAAAAAGTGGAAATGAGAAAAACGGAGCCATAGAATTAAAAAAAATCCAGAATAATGGAGTAGGTTTTTTTATCCATTCCGTCTTTATTATAAAACGAACTCTAATTTATGCAGAAAAAAGACACTATACAAGATAAAGATAATGAACGTGATCCGTTGATTTCCTATTTCCGGACTTTGGAGAAAGAAGTACCCGAAGCGGATATAGAAAAACGCTGGAATGCTTTAATGCAAAATGTAAATCGCGAGCCTGTTTCCAAACGACACAGGTATTTGCGAATATATATGTTAGCGGCAGGGGTGGCTGCTTTATTTGCAGGTATCGCCTGGGGAACAAAAATATATATGGATCATCATTCACATTCCATAGATACTGCTATTGCATTATTGGAACAATGTACGACTGATACGGTGCAACAGGTGCTTCTTATCACTCATGCACAGCAACGGATAGAAGTGGATAAAGGCGCCCGTATCAGTTATTCGCAGGAAGGAGAGGCTTCGGTCAATGAGCAGCAAGTGGAAAGTAAACCGCAAAAGACGGAGTATAACCAATTGATTGTTCCTAAAGGGAAAACATCGCGGTTGGTACTGGCTGACGGGACTTCGCTGTATGTAAACGCTGGTACTAAGGTCGTATATCCTAGTGTGTTTGAGGGTAAATCCCGTGAAATCTATGTAGACGGCGAGATTTTCATTGATGTAAAGAAGGATACTGAAAAACCATTTATAGTGAAAACTTCCGGTTTTGATATCCGTGTGACGGGAACTGCTTTCAATGTCGATGCTTACAAAGCAATGCGTGAGGCAGAAGTGGTTTTGGTGCGTGGCTCTATCATAGTGAAAGATCATGCAAATAAGGAGACCGCCGTAAAACCGAACGAGTTGTTGAAATTATCCGAAGGGGTGGCTAATGTCAAACGTTCTGTTAATGCGGAAGAATATACGGCATGGACGAAAGGACACTTTCCTTTGGAAGGGCGTGATATGAGTACTATATTGCAACGACTTTCCCTCTATTATGGTTGTGAAATTACTTGTGATCCGTCTATCGAAAATTTCCCTTTACAAGGAACGATTGATTTAAGTGTGCCACTGCAAAAGGTTCTTGAAAGAATTTCAAAAATACACCCTATCGGTATCCGTGCAACTGCTAATGGATATTATTTGTTTATTAACCGAAATACTAATCTTTAAAAACACACGATGCCTATGAAAAAGAAAAAGTAACACTTCACTCAACTTCTGGTAGAAGATATAGTCAAAGACTGCTCTACCTTTAATCTTTTAATTTATTTTATTAATCCCTCGTGGTATTTTTCATTCAAATAAAAAAGCCCGGATAACCTCACATTATCCGAGCCTGGATGAATGACATTTTATGCCATGAGCATCTAAACTATTATGCAAAAATATGGATTATTTTAGAAGAAAACAAATTTCGGCAATGTTATTGTTCTTTGCATTGCTTCTTCCGATTTCCATGGTTGCCATGGAACAAAACAATGGAGTATTTTCATTCAAATTACAGGATGTTACTGTGAAAGATATATTCAAGTATATCGAGAAAAACAGTGAATATATCTTTTTATATTCTACGGATAAAAACTTATTGAAAAAAATCAATGTGGATGTCAATAAGAAAGATATTACTCAAGTTTTGGATGAAATATTAAAGAACACAACACTAATCTATGATATAGACGGGAAGCAGATAATTATACGAGAGAAAAACGCTTCCGAAAAATCGCAGCAAAAGACAACGCAAAAGAAAAAAACAATTCGTGGAATCGTTTCCGATGATAGCACACAGGAACCTATTATCGGAGCTACTATAAGGGTGAACGGAAGTATGACAGGAACTACCTCGAATATAGAAGGTGACTTTGTTTTGGAATGTGCTGTGGGAGATACCTTGACTGTTTCCTTTGTTGGTTATCAGGATCGGTCGGTTTTGGTAAAGAGTGGTAATATTTATGCTATTGCTTTAAAAGAGTCTGCAGCAGAACTGGGAGAGGTAGTCGTTACTGCATTTGGTGTAGGGCAGAAGAAAGAATCGCTTGTGGGATCTATTCAGCAGATCAAGCCGCAGGAACTTAAAGTACCTTCTTCGAGTTTGAGTACTGCTTTTGCAGGACGTATGGCCGGTGTGATAGCGGTGCAACGCAGTGGTGAACCGGGAGCTGATGGCGCTAACTTTTGGATCCGTGGTAAATCGACCTTCAATGGTAACACTTCTGCTTTGATTATCATGGATGGGGTTGAAATTAGTTCAACGGAATTGAATGCGTTGGATCCTGAGGTTATTGAAAGTTTTTCTATTCTGAAAGATGCTACTGCTACGGCGTTGTATGGTACACGTGGTGCCAATGGAGTGATGATTGTTGCGACTAAAAACGGTAAGAATCTGGATAAGCCTATTATTAATTTTCGGTTGGAAGGAGCTATATCTACAATGACGCGTGTGCCCAATATGGTTGACGGTCCCACGTATATGAAAATGTTTAATGAAGCGGTATCGCGTCCGGGATGCGATGTAAGCCCTTATTCACAGGAAAAAATTGACGGTACTATTGCAGGATTGAATCCTTATATTTATCCTAATGTAGATTGGTTTGATGAAATATTTAATAAGAGTGCTTTTTCTGAACGTGCCAATTTTAATATACGTGGAGGTAGTTCGAAAATGGATTACTTTATGAGTGCCAGTTTTAAGCATAGTAACGGACATTTAAAGTCATTAAGCAAGGACTATTTTTCATATAATAATAATGTGCGTAATTATAATTACGACTTTATAAACAATTTGAATATTAGTGCGACCAGAACTACTAAAATATCTTTAGGGTTGAATCTTTCTGTTGCCGATAAGAAATCTCCTTTAATGGATGTGAATGATATTTTCCAACTTTCTATGGAAGCAAATCCGGTAGATTTTCCAGTACGTTTTCCTGCAAATATGTCAGACCGTGATTTTGTTTTATGGGGAGACAAACCTGGTGGCATTCATGGACAAGGATGGTATAGAAATCCGGTGGCGGAATACGTGACAGGATACAAAACAAATTTGCGTACTACTATTACTGCTAATTTCAAATTGGCACAAGAATTAGATATGATTACTAAGGGTTTGAAATTTACAGGATTATTTTCATTTAAAAATTATAGTAGTTCATCTACAGAACGTAGTGCTAGCTATAACCATTACTATATGTCTTCTTATGATCCTTCATCCATGGAATATAAAATAACCCGTATTGGTGACGAACAAAGTACCGCATTGACAAATGACGGTAGTCGGAACGGGGATAGGAAAATGTATTTTCAGGCTATCTTGGACTATAATCGTATTTTTAAAGAAGTACACGATTTGAATATTATGTTCCTTTATAATCAGGAACAATATGATATTAATGGTCCTACTACACTTTTTTCATCTTTGCCGCAACGGAAGCAAGGAGTAGCTGGACGTGTATCTTATTCTTATGATGGCCGTTATTATATTGAGGGAAATTTTGGTTATAACGGTTCGGAGAATTTCGCTAAAGGACATCGATTTGGCTTTTTCCCTTCAATAGCTGTTGGTTATAACATCTCAAATGAAAAATTCTGGCAGCCAATAAAACCGGTCATTTCAAATCTGAAAATCAGAGGTTCGTGGGGATTGGTTGGCAATGACGCTACGAATGCAGGGCGCTTTGCTTATATGGAAGATCTTGTATTGGGTGGTAGCGATTCCTATACGACGGGTATTAGGCAAGATACGTATTATTCCGGTCCGTCATGGAATAGATATTTTAACCCTGATTTAACTTGGGAAGTTGGTGAAAAAATTAATTTGGGGCTTGATTTACAGTTATTCAATGACTTTAATCTGACATTTGATATATTTAGAGAAAAGCGCCGTGATATTTTTATGACCCGTGAAAATTCCATTCCGGAAATTGTTGGTACAGGTGAAACTAAAATTACTTCCAACAATGGAGAAATGGAGAACAAAGGATTAGATTTAGCTATAGACTACAATAAACAAATCACGAAAGATTTTTTCCTTTCTTTCAAAAGTACATTGACTTTTGCTCGTAACAAGGTCTTGAAAATGGATGAGTCTCCGTATTTTGAATATCCGGGATTGTCCGATGTAGGGCATCCATTGGGTACTTACTGGGGATATGTAGCTGATGGACTTTTCCCCGACCAAGAAACTATTGACAATTCTCCGCGCCAAGATTTAGGTTATACACCACAGCCGGGTGATATTAAATATGTAAATCAGCCTAATGCAAAAGGAGAATATGATAATGTAATTAATAGTAATGATCGTGTGGCTATTGGTCATCCTTATGATCCGGAGCTTGTATATGGTTTCGGCCCTTCTATGAAGTGGAAAAACTGGGACTTTTCTTTCTTTTTCCAAGGAGTGGCTCGTACCTCTTTCATGATGTATGGTATGCATCCCTTTGGCACAACGAGTATTAAAAATATGTTACAATTTGTGGCTGATGATCATTGGAGTGTTGATAATCCTAATCCAAATGCAGCGTATCCACGCTTGACTAAAGATAGTAATGGTAATAACGATCAGTATTCTACTTATTGGTTAAGGAATGCAGCTTTCTTGAAATTAAAAAATGCGGAGATAGGTTATACTTATAAAGGTATGCGCTTTTATTTAAGTGGGGTCAACTTACTGACATTTTCTCCTTTCAAGCATTGGGATCCTGAAATGGGAGGTGGTAATGGTCTTTATTATCCTACCCAGAGAGTGTTCAATATTGGTTTTCAAATGACCATACAGTAATCAAACGATACAAAATTATAAAACTATGAAACTTAAATATTTGTTCTGTGGACTTTTTTTGCTAGGCTTGTCAGCTTGTAACTATTTGGATATTGTACCAGATGAAGTTGTGAAAGAAGAAGATTCTTACGAAACTCCGGATTTGGTACGGAATTACCTTTATTCATGTTATTCTTTTCTTCCTACCAACAGAGCGATTAGTGATAATGCTTATTGGATGATGTGTGGGGCGGAAACTTCTTTTTATCGTAAAGAAATGTTTTCTACTTTTAATGAAGGTACATACGGGCCTTCCAGTCTGCACATGACTTCTGATACATGGTCTCCTATCTGGGAAGGTATCCGGCAGTGCTATATGTTTCTGGATATCCTGGATAAGGCAAAAAATCTGGTTCCTACAGATAAGCAACATTATCGTGGCGAAGCTAATTTTTTGATAGCTTATTATCATTTTCTGTCCTTGCGTTCTTACGGTCCTACATGTATTATTGATAAACTTTATGACCCAAAGTTGGATGTTGAAGAATTTCCTGAACGTAGTAGTTATGATGAGGTGGTAGAGTTCATAAATCGCAAGCTTGATGAAGCTTTTCCTGATTTGGCTACCACATATTCCGGAAAAGATTTTGGGCGAGCTACACAAGTAGCTGTCTATGCATTGAAATCCCGGCTTTATTTATATGCGGCTTCACCGTTATTTAATGGTAACAGTGAGATGTATGCCGATTTTAAAAGTAAGAAAGACGGACGCCATTTGATTGCACAGGAATACTCGGAAGACAAATGGAGAAAAAGTGCGGAAATCTCTTTGCAGGCTATTACAGAACTGGAAAAACTGAATTTCCGGCTTTATGATGATAATGATGCAGGTACTCCTGACGATAATCGTCCGGGATTATCTAATCCGGCACAACGTAGAATACGTTATTCTGTGATTGATTTTTCAAATCCAAGTCCGGAAGTCATTTGGGCTGATACCCGGAAAGAAGGATACTATGATATTCAGAATCGGTCTATTCCTCGCCAATATATTGACATTGTGTATGATGGTTCAGGCGGTATAGCGCCTACATTGCAAATGGTGGAATCGTTTTATACAAAGAATGGATTGCCAATGGATAAAGATAAGACATATGATTATGACGGGAGGTTTAATATTGTTGAGCTACCGGTGAATTATGACGGAAACAATTACTCGAATGTTAGTAATGGTACTTCTATAAAAATGCATCTTGACAGAGAGCCGCGTTTTTATGCAAACATAGGTTTTCATCATGGTTTCTATGAAATCACGCAGTATGACGGCGAGATAACGAGTGATGATCCTGCCAAGCGGGTCATTGTGGAGGAATTACGCAATAATGACCGTCATGGTAAGCGAAATCAAGACCTTTATTATTCTGTTACCGGATATCATAACAAAAAACTGGTGCATCCTTCGTATGAAGATGGCGTGGTGCACTATCCGCTACCTCTTTTCCGTATGGCTGAAATGTATTTGAATTATGCAGAAGCTTTGGTGGAGATTGGAGAATTGGATAAAGCTAAAGATTATATCGATAAAGTGCGTGTACGTGCGGGCATTCCCAAAGTAGACGAGGCCTGGGATAATTTTTCTACTAACCCCGGTTACCAAGACACAAAAGAAGGATTGAGGGAGATTGTCAGACAGGAACGTTCTCTTGAATTTTATCTTGAAGGTCAGAAGTTCTTTGATATTCGTCGGTGGAAAATTGCAGAGAAATATTTGGGGATACCCGATTTAGGTTTGAATGTGGCTGCCAATGATGATGCAGGATTCTTCCAGGTAAGAGAGATTCCTTTGATCCGTAATTTCCATAAAGGACAGTACTTAATGCCTATTCCGATGAAGGAAACTAATAAAATGCCACAATTAGTGCAGAATCCATATTATAATTGATTCTTTCTCTCTTAACTTTTTTATTTAGTGGCCGGGTCGACCGCAGTTATTCTTTGGTCTTCCCGGCCCTACTTTTTATAATAAGTATTATGAAGACATTGTTATATACTATTTTTTTTAGTTTGTTTGGAATACATTTATTGGCACAATCCAACAAGGTTGTCTGTTTGGACGGTAAAGACAATAATCTGCGTATAGGTATGGATACCTTATGCCGCCATTGGACATTGGAAGCATGGATTAAACCTGATAATAATGAATGGAAGTCGCAGGAAGTGATTATTGGCGGTGGAGAATACAGTGAACTCAATTCGTTGGACTATCTGCCGTTGGTGATAGATCATGGACGATTGTGCAATGTAGCTACAGGATTGGTTGGGGAAGAAATTCCTAAAGGAAAGTGGACGCATGTAGCAGCAGTCTGTAATGGACGTTGTACCTTGTTATATATTAATGGACGGGAAGTCGCTCGTAAAGATACTGCCACTGTCATTTTACCCGGAGCAATCGGAATCAATGAATCATCAGAGAGCGCTTTTGGTGGTTGCATTGATGAAGTACGCATTTGGAAAACAGGATTGACGGAAAAGGAATTGAATGAATGGATGTATCGTCCGGTCACAGCACGGCACAGTCAGTTTGATTATTTGAAAGGTTATTATAATTTTGATGATTTATCGGAGGATATCTCTATCAATAGAGCTGCGGAGGGACGGTTGTCATTTCATTTGCGTAACGGCCGTCTGGAGCAATATAAGTCTGCCCCTTTAGCTTATGCGGTTGAAAATGATAACCCTTTATTTCGTGCGGAATATGGAGAACAAGAATTGTTCAAGGTAGTGGCTTTGCCTGCCGAATGGGATGTTGACCGGGGAAAACGAGACTTTCAACTGTTAAAACTACGTATAGAGACTCAAGGTGAACAGTCGCCTAAAGCGGTAAAAGAACTGGTGCTTGATTTTGGAAATTGTACTTCGTTGAAAGATATCGAACGGATCCATATTTATAATACCGGGTCGAAACCTCGTTCGAATGTACGGATTGAATTGGTAAAAGGCGGATTGGTCCCGAAATCCGGAAAGATAAAGATACGTCTTTCGGAAAACGAATCCACGCGGTTGAAACATGGTACCAACTATCTATTAGTTACGGTCGATGTCAATGCTGAGGCTGTATTGGGTAATTGCTTGGGAGTAAACGTTCAGTCTGTAAAAATAGGCCGTCGTTCTATTACTCCCATATTATCCGATGATTGTCTTCCGGTAATGATTACATCTGATAGCCGGAATAATAAGAAATATCTGAAAGTACTCCAATGGAATATTTGGCACGGAGGTAAACATTTGGGCAAAGATGGGCGCGAACGTATTATCGATCTGATTAAGCAGTCCGGTGCTGATGTTGTTACTATGCAAGAAGGATACGGTTCGCAAGAAATGATAGCAAAAGCTATCGGATTTAATTTACAGACTCCTTCTCCAAGGGATAATTTGTGTTTGTTTAGCCGTTATCCTATACAGAAAATTAAGACGAAGAATACTTTTTATTCAAATCCTGCTATAATCACGCTCCCTTCCGGGAAAAAGGTGTATGTGAATGCTTGCTGGTTGCGTTATGCCTACCGGCCGGAATATACTTGTTATTATGCTAATTATGGAATGGATACTCATAGGTGGGCTGCGGAGGATAGTATATTAGCTTTGGTCGATATGAAACGTCTGTTGGAGAATGACTTGATTCCTTATGTGGATTCTTCTATGCCGATCATTATCGGTGGGGACTTTAATTCGTGCAGCCATTTGGATTGGACGCATAAGGCGGCTCCTATTCATTTCGGATATATAGCTGAGGAACTGCCCGTGTCACGTTATATGCTTGATAAAGGTTTTAGGGATACTTTCAGAGAGATAAACCCGGATGAATTGGAGCGGGGAGAAGGAACGTATGCGGTCATTTTCGGACAGTCGCAGACTTCTCGTGTTGATTTTATTTATAGTAAAGGTAATGGAATAAAAACTGTTGCTTCGAAGATTGTACGTACAATGCCTGAGATAGATGACGTATGGCCTGGAGACCATGCTGCTGTATTAACAGTGTTCGAACTTGAATAGAAAGGAGGAAATTGTGAAAATATATAATATCATAAGATTAGCTGGATTCATTGGAGTTTGGTTGTTTCTATTGCAATCTTGTAAAGATGAGGAACAATTAAATTCAAAATTTGAAATTGAGGGAACTGCTTTGCAACAGAGCTTGGACGGGAATGCTTCTACCGTTGTCGTTCAGGTAAAGACTACGCTTCCTATGTCGGATTGGCAGGTGGAAAGTGATGCGGACTGGCTTAAAGTTTATAAAGAGGCTGATCCGGAAAAAGGACAGGTTATAGTGATGAAGGCAGAGTCTAATAATACTCGTGATAATAGAACTGCTACGATATCCGTAACATCTGCTATTCATGATTATACGATTACGGTGTTACAGTTTTCTACCTTCGAGGTGCCTGAAGATATCCAGGTAAAGGTTATTGGAGGCAAAGATTCGGAACATCAAAATGGTCGTGGAATTGAATGTTCTTTTGACGGAAAGTTTACTCCTGAAGCTGATGGCTATCATTCTTTATTTGGAAAATCAGCAAATTTTCCAGTGTCGCTCGAATATTATTTTGAACCGGATACAGAGATTGATTATGTGATTTATCATACCCGTGCCGGCAATGGTAATTTTGGTCGGGTGGAAGTTTATACGGCCACTGATATCGGACATACTGATTGGGTGAAATATGGGGAATACGATTTTCGTGGACAAGATATGGCGTCACGGGTTTTGTTTGACGAGACAAAGCGTGTTAGCGGCATTAAATTTATGGTATATTCAGGATATAATAACTTTGTGAGTTGTGATGAAATGGAGTTTTTCCGATATAATAAAGAAAGCTCGGTGAATGACCAATTACTTAAAGTCTTCACAGATCTTTCATGTACTGCCTTGAACGAAGGTGTCACAGAAGATGTTATCAATGAATTGCCGGGATACTTTGCCCGTTTGGCTTTAGCTCTGTATAATGATACATACGATACACATGAGAAAGAGTTCCGAATCAGAAAGTATGCCCCGTACAGTGATGTTGTCGAATGGGCAGACAAATTGATGACTAAAAAATATGGCAATCTTGATAATCCTACCGGTATATCGGTGGAGAAAGATGAAGAAATCATCGTATTGGTCGGAGATACATACGGACAGCAACTCTCTTTGCAAGTGATAGGAGAGACTTATACGAATGATGAAGAAGATAGAGGTTGGATAGTCAACTCAAGTGGTTCTATTTATTTTCTATCTCCGGGTATAAACAAATTGACGATGAAAGAATCCGGGCAATTATTTGTGATGTATACAGCTATGCTCAATGATGACAGGGCTAAACCTGTAAACATTCATATTCCTTCAGGTAGTGGAAAAGTGACCGGCTTTTTTGATTTGAAAGATCATAAGACGGATCAGAAATATGCACAGTTGTTGGCTGCGGCAAACCATAAGTATTTTTGTGTTCGTGGTAATAAGATCATGTTTTATTTCCATACTGAAAAATTACGGAGTTTTGTTCCCGATAGAATACTTTCCGCCATTAACTTGTGGGATGATATTGTTGGCTGGGAACAGGAATTAATGGGGATTGAAGATGTATGGCCTTCACAAATGAATAATCATATTTTTGCTATTTCACCGGAATATGGGTATATGTGGGCGTCGGATTATCGTGTGGCTTTTGTTTATACTTATCTTGATAATATCTTATTGAGGGATAATGTAATGGCAGATAAAGATAATGCCTGGGGACCTGCACATGAGATCGGACACATTCATCAGAAAGCGATAAACTGGCCTGGTTGTACTGAATCTTCCAATAATTTATTTTCTAATTATGTGCTTTATAAATTAGGCAAATATTGTTCTCGTGGTAGTGAACTTTTTCATTTGGCTGATGCGCGTTTTGTAGAAGGACAGGCTTGGTTCGACATGGGAAACCCACATCACATGAATGAAGATACCGAAATCCATATGCGTATGTATTGGCAACTGTGGAATTATTATCATCGGTGTGGTTATAATGAAAAATTTTGGCAAACGCTTTTCCAATTATTACGGGCAGATCGTATTGATGAGAATAACCCGGGAGCTGCTCAATTGAAGTTAGCGGTAAAGGCTTCACAGGCTGCTCATGAGGATTTGAGTGACTTTTTTGAATTGTGGGGATTCTTTATACCGGGAAAGGGTGTCATCGAACAATATGGAACTTATGATTATCTTGTAACAGAGGAAATGATTCGGAAAGCAAAGGCGGAGATGTCTATCTATCCCAAACCGAAACACGCGTTTCAATATATTGAAGACCGTAAAGCCGGAGATATTGGTTTGGATAGTGAGCCTTCGGATGTCGGGTATTATACACAGTTTAAAGGTAGTGTAAAACCGGTCAGCAGTGAAGTATATTGCACGGTTAACGGTCGTAGATATTCAGTGAAGAATGGAGAGAATGCTGTGGCTTTCGAGTTACGTCGTGGGGCAGCGGACGGTGACCTGCTTTATTTTTTTAATATGTATGGGTATGATATACCTGGTGGAATTGATCTGGCTGATGCTAAGCTTTATGCAGTCCAGGCCGATGGGAGGCGTGTAGAAATACCTGTTCGTTAATATATTCGTCAGATATTAATGTTTTAGAAAAACCTTCATTTTCGGATATTTACAAAATAAATCCGTCGATGAAGGTTTCTCTATTTTTCGGATATCTGCCCGAACTGTATGCGTAGCTTGCGGATAGATTTGGCAAGGGAGTTCATAGATGATTGCGGATTGATATCCAACACTTCGCTAATCTCTTTATGAGTTAATCCCTTTATGTAAAATAAATAAAGAATTTGTTTCTGTTGATTGGGCAAAGAATTGATTGTCTGCAATAAGGTTTGATATTTTTGCAGTTCCTCATCATTTTTAGAAAAGAATGTCTTGAATACTTCAGCATCATCAGGAATTAAGAATTCCATATCATCGATGCTGACTATATCTTTTTGGGCTGCGTAATAATCGTAGATTATATTACGCATAGCACGGAGTAGGTATATCTTTATATTAGAAATGTTATCGATATTTTCACGTTTACAAAGTTTAGTGAATATTTCTTGGACAAAGTCCTGAACCAACTCAGAATCGTTGGTTAGTTTTAATCCATAGTTATACAACAAATTATAGTACTTCTTATAAGAAAGTTCTAGTATGTATAGTAGTTTATCTTTTTTTCCATGAAAAACCTTTGCAGCAAGGTCTTTTTCCTCAAATTCCATATTTAATGCTCTGGTGATAATTATATTCATCGGCTATATTATGAAAAAAAAAGGAATAAAACCTCAAAAATAGAAAAAAAGTTTAGACTATCTGCCAATTGCTTTCTAATTCAGGTTTTTAACACATCTTCTGATAGATACGGATGTGATTACTTAACCGGAATATAGCCGCTCTTTTTTATAATCTCCTGTCCTTCGGGTGAAAGAATAAACTGAATCAAGGGGGTGACTGCCTCTTTGTTTTTTACATTGTAATAGTAATAAAGAGGGCGCACGATCGGATATGTTTTGTTGGTGGCATTTTCTACCGAAGGCGTAGCATAATGGCTTCCGTCATAGGATACGGAGAGAGTCTTGATACGTGGAGATACATAGGCCAGACCGACATATCCGATGGCTCCTTTTGTCTGGCTGACAGACTGGATAATGGCACCGGTGGCAGGCATGGAAAGGCTGCTCGACATATAATTTTTGTTTTTCAATACGCTTTCCTTGAAAAATTCGTAAGTTCCGGAAGATGTTTCACGGGAGTACACTACTATTTTGCGGTCGTCTCCGCCCACTTGTTTCCAGTTGGTGATCTTTCCACGGAAAATGTCTTCCAATTGCTGGCGGGTAAGTTGTTTCACAGGATTGGAAGGATGTACCACTACGGCAAGAGCATCATAGGCTACAATGATTTCGTCTACATCCTGTCCGGCTTCCTTGATTTTCATCTTTTCGCTGAACTTGATCGGACGGGAGGCCATGGCGATGTCCGTTGTGTTATCCATTAAAGCGGAGATACCTACACCGGTTCCTCCGCCGGTCACTGTGACACGGGCGTCAGGGTGCTGGTTCATAAACCGTTCTGCTGTCTGCTGGGCGACAGGCAATACAGTGTCGCTGCCTTTGATACGTTGTGCATTGACACTAAGAGAGAGTAGGGAAAAGGCGATTAATAAGTTTCTTCTCACTTTCATAAATTATTCTTTTTATTGCTGGTGCAAATAAAACAATTGGATATTACATTCTTGTTTCATGTAGGGTGGAAATAGATGTTGTAATACAAATGTAATATGATTGAAACATTTCCTTCAAACGTTAGTCACATCCCCTTAATAAGGAGATGCTTTCTTTGCATCAGAATTCAAATAGGTATGAAAAAGTTTTTTGAAAAGATTATAGAAGGTGTCCTGACTTGTAGCGGTTTCGTAACGAGTATTACAATTCTGCTTATCGTTCTTTTCCTGTTTACTGAAGCTTTCGGGCTATTCAAAAGTAAAGTGATTGAAGAAGGATATGTGTTGGCGCTGAATAAGAGTAATAAGGTAAGCGTGCTGACTCCGGCGCAGATAAAGAATGTTTTCGATGAGGAGATAACGAACTGGAAAGAACTCGGCGGGAAAGACCTGCCTATCCGGGTTTTCCGTCTGGAGGATATAACACAGTATTATACCGAAGAAGAACTCGGCCCCGCTTATGAATATGCAGGTGAGAAGATAACGGAACTAGTGGAAAAGATGCCGGGTATTGTGGCATTTGTTCCGCAGAAGTTTATCGTTCATCCTGACTCGGTGCATCTTATAGAGGATAACACGATCTCGGTAAAGGATGTTTTTGCAGGTGCCGAATGGTTTCCGACGGCAACTCCGGCAGCACAGTTCGGATTTCTGCCTTTGATTGCCGGTACGTTGTGGGTAAGCTTGTTTGCTATTCTTTTTGCATTACCGTTCGGACTTTCGGTTTCTATTTATATGTCCGAAGTGGCAAATCCGAAGGTACGGAGCTGGCTGAAACCTATTATTGAATTATTGAGTGGTATTCCTTCCGTTGTATACGGCTTTTTCGGATTGATCGTTATTGTTCCGTTGATTCAGAAACTGTTTGATCTTCCGGTGGGCGAGAGTGGATTGGCAGGAAGTGTCGTGCTGGCTATTATGGCATTGCCTACCATAATTACGGTGACGGAGGATGCGATGAGAAACTGTCCGCGTGCTATGCGGGAGGCGAGTCTGGCATTAGGAGCTTCGCAATGGCAGACTATATATAAGGTAGTGATTCCTTATTCTATTTCGGGGATTACTTCCGGAGTAGTGCTTGGCATCGGACGGGCTATCGGTGAAACAATGGCGGTGTTAATGGTGACGGGTAATGCTGCCGTAATTCCGACTACTATTCTCGAACCGTTGCGTACCATTCCGGCTACCATTGCGGCGGAATTGGGAGAAGCTCCTGCCGGTGGTCCGCATTATCAGGCCTTGTTTATGTTGGGCGTCGTGCTGTTCTTCATCACACTAATTATTAACTTTAGCGTGGAATACATTTCTTCTAAAGGATTAAAACGTAGTAAATAAAATGGAAATTTGTAGTAATAATAAGGCTAAACATCGTTCGCAGAAGCTGGCTTTCGGAATTTTCCGCTTGTTGAGTCTTTGTATTGTGCTGATACTCTTTGCAATTCTCGGGTTTATTATATATAAAGGCAGTGGTGCTATCAGTTGGGAGTTTATCACTTCAGCACCTACGGACGGTATGAGGGGTGGAGGTATCTGGCCGGCTATCGTAGGTACTTTTTATCTAATGGTAGGTAGTGCGTTGTTTGCTTTCCCGGTAGGTGTGATGAGTGGCATCTACATGAATGAGTATGCGCCGAAAGGAAAATTGGTACGCTTTATCCGGGTAATGACGAATAACCTGAGTGGTATTCCCTCTATTGTGTTCGGTTTGTTTGGTATGGCATTGTTTGTCAATTATATGGGCTTTGGTGACAGTATCCTAGCGGGTTCTTTGACGTTAGGCTTACTTTGTGTACCTTTGGTGATACGTACTACGGAAGAAGCGTTGAAGGCTATTCCGGATAGTATGCGTGAAGGTAGCCGGGCATTGGGAGCAACAAAGTTGCAAACGATCTGGCATGTAATTCTGCCTATGGGAATGCCGAACATTATCACCGGGCTGATTCTGGCTTTAGGGCGTGTTTCGGGTGAAACGGCTCCTATTCTTTTTACTTGCGCCGCTTACTTCCTGCCGCAGTTGCCGACCGGTATTCTTGACCAGTGTATGGCGTTGCCTTATCACTTGTATGTGATTTCGACCAGTGGAACGGATATGGAGGCGCAGTTGCCGTTAGCTTATGGCACTGCATTGGTCCTGATTGTGATTATCCTACTGGTGAATCTGCTGGCTAATGCTTTGAGGAAATATTTTGAAAAAAGAGTAAAGACGAATTAAATAATATATGGATACAGTAAAAATAGATGCGCGTGATGTGAATTTCTGGTATGGTGATTTCCATGCTTTGAAAGGAATCAGTATGCAGATTGAGGAAAAATCGGTTGTTGCGTTTATCGGGCCTTCCGGTTGTGGAAAGTCTACCTTTCTCCGGCTTTTCAACCGGATGAATGATTTGATTCCCGCTACCCGCTTGGAGGGGGAGATTCGTATTGACGGACAGAATATATATGCGAAAGGAGTGGAAGTGGACGAACTTCGTAAGAATGTGGGAATGGTGTTCCAGCGTCCTAATCCTTTTCCGAAAAGTATCTTCGAGAATGTGGCTTATGGACTTCGTGTGAATGGAGTGAAGGATAATGCATTCATTCGTCAACGGGTGGAAGAAACGCTGAAAGGGGCTGCGCTTTGGGATGAAGTGAAAGATAAACTGAAAGAATCGGCCTATGCTTTGTCCGGCGGGCAGCAGCAGCGTCTTTGTATCGCTCGTGCAATGGCGGTATCTCCTTCAGTGTTGTTGATGGATGAGCCTGCTTCTGCACTCGACCCTATTTCTACGGCTAAAGTGGAAGAATTGATTCACGAATTAAAGAAGGACTATACGATTGTGATTGTAACGCATAATATGCAGCAGGCAGCTCGTGTAAGTGATAAGACTGCGTTCTTTTATATGGGTGAAATGGTGGAATTTGACAATACGAAGAAGATTTTCACGAATCCGGAGAAAGAGGCTACGCAGAATTATATTACAGGACGTTTCGGATAGTTTGTACCGGAATGGCGGGGATAAATAGGAATATTAACACTTATATATAATAGACTATGGTAAAGTTTATAGAATCGGAACTCATTCTATTGAAGAAGGAAATTGACGAGATGTGGACGTTGGTGTATAATCAGCTTGACCGTGCCGGGGAGGCTGTTTTGACACTCGACAAGGAGTTGGCGCAACAGGTAATGGTCCGTGAACGCCGGGTGAATGCCTTCGAACTAAAAATAGACAGTGATGTGGAAGATATTATCGCACTATACAATCCGGTAGCAATCGACCTTCGTTTTGTATTGGCTATGCTGAAGATTAATACGAATCTGGAACGCTTGGGAGACTTTGCGGAAGGGATTGCCCGTTTCGTGATACGTTGCAAAGAACCGGTGCTTGACGCTGAGTTAATGACGCGTCTGCGTTTGGGTGAGATGCATGCTGAGGTACTTTCAATGTTGGAACTGGCAAAACGTGCCTTGCATGAGGAGAGTATTGAAATGGCAACTACCGTATTCGGCAAAGATAATCTGCTGGACGAAATCAACGCACAGGCAACGGGAATCCTTGCCGATTATATCATTGAACATCCTGAAACAGTACATACGTGTGTGGATTTGGTGAGCGTTTTCCGTAAATTGGAACGTTCCGGCGACCACATTAATAATATCGCCGAAGAGATTGTTTTCTTCATTGACGCCAAGGTATTAAAGCATAGCGGAAAGATAGACGAGAACTATCCGAATAGATAATTTTTTGCAGTTTTTTAAACAGAAATTAGGGCTCCTTAAAATTTTATCCTATATTTGTCTCCTATAACGGGTAAGTTACAGGCGTTTTTGCGTCAAATGATAATAAATCCAAAGAATTTTCAAAAAGATGTTATATGACATGTTTTA
>ERZ857785.1125-NODE-1125-length-31396-cov-10.295906_pt1 | contig 31396 bp, 23 predicted proteins | sample MGYA00519763_ERZ857785 | MGnify/ENA primary metagenome ERZ857785 (study PRJEB31778, sample SAMEA3449365) | human gut metagenome | biome: human gut; feature: human-associated habitat; material: faeces | place: United Kingdom | collected 2010/2012 ...
TATTGGCGTATAAGTCATTGCTGCAGCAGGGTCAGAAATTGGGCATAATTAAGTCAAAGGTAGACAATACAAACAGCTTTGGAGGCGGTACTTACAAGGCAACCTTGGAGGTGCAGAAAAAGTATGGTCTTGTTGTTGATGGAGTGGCAGGAGTGCGTACAATAACTGCTCTAAGAAATGCTGTAAGTAAAGCACAAAACAAGTTGATATACCCGTCGGAAATCAGTAGCGGCTGGGGCATTGGTGTAAGAATGGCAAAAATTTGCCTAAGGACATTGCAAAAAAAGGGTACAATTAAGACTAAGCCGGACGGCAAATATGGTTACGGAGCCGGAACTAAAAAAGCAATTAAGGAAGTACAAGCGGCAGCAAAGCTAAAGCAAGACGGAATAATAGGGTCAGCAACAGCAAATGCAATAGAAAAGTTGCTGCAAGAAAATTAAAAAGGAGGTTGATAAAATGGAAGATGTCGTTAACTATTGTACAGTGATAATAGCCGCAATTAGTGCATTAGCTTTTGTCGTCAGCGTTATTACACAAGTGACAAAATCAATAGCGTTTTTTAGTAAAATTCCAACGCAATTAGAAGTCGTGGTATTATCTGTCATTATTACCCCTGCAGCGTATATAGCGTATGCGCAATATAACTACATGCAGCTGCACTGGTATATGATTGCAGCATCAATTATAGCTGCTTTTTTCGTTGCCTTTGTGGCAATTTTCGGCTGGGAGAAGCTTTCGACAATGTACAAGAGGTTTATTAAAAGTTGATTTAAACAATAAATGGCAGTCACCTATATTATTTGTGTGACTGCCATTTCCTTGTAATAACGCCCCAAATGTTATTATATAGGAGGAAAATAAAATGAATAGTTTTATAGGTTGGGTAGGCGGAAAAAGCAGACTAAAGAAATATATAATACCGCTAATCCCTAAAGATGTTGAAAGATACATTGAAGTTTTCGGCGGAGCAGGTTGGGTGTTTTTTGCTAAACCTCCACACAAAATTGAGGTTTTTAATGATATTGATGGCAACTTAATCAACTTGTATCGCCAAATCAAAAATAATTGCGAAGAGCTGCAAGCAGAAATAGACTGGTTGCAGAGTAGAGAGTTGTTCTATGAGTATAGAAAACAAATAGAAGGGCAGGCAAATCTTACTGATATTCAGCGTGCCGCACGGTATCTATACTTAATAAAAACAAGCTTTGGCAGCACAAAATCATCATTTGCCACTGCTCCCAAAGGCACATATAAAATAATAGAACAGCTGCCACGATATAAAGAAAGATTAAGCAAAACGATAATTGAAAACAGAGATTTTGAGCAACTGATTAAAGTTTATGACCGAGAAAAAGCATTATTTTATCTTGACCCACCATATGTTGATACAGAAAAATATTATACAGCTGCAACTTTTAAAACATCTGATCACAATCGTTTAAAAGCTGTTTTAAGCACAATTAAAGGTCGTTTTATTCTTAGTTACAATGACTGTGATTTTATTCGTGATTTGTACAAAGACTATAAAATACGCTCTGTAGACCGTATTAATTTGCTTTCAGCCAACGCTAACAACCGTAAAAACTTTAAGGAGGTAATTATTACAAATTACTAATTTCGTAATAATCTTACATTATAAGTAATATAGTAACGCCTTTGGTTATAATATATTCGGGGCGTTATTATGATAATTAATAATCTTTCCACACTTCTAGGTAAATGCAGAATGACACAATCCGAGCTTGCCAAAAAGACGGGAATAAGACCTGCGACAATCAATGAGCTTTATCACGATATCGCACGAGGAGTTTCCTTTGAACAACTTGATAGACTGTGCGAAGTGCTTAACTGCACAACATCTGACCTGTTTGAATACACACCAAATGCTATGAAGAAGACAGGAAAATCATTGATCCTAGAGGACCATGGGAACAGAAAAAAGCACCGATAAATGGTGCTTTTTTACGGAAATGATTGGTGAAATATACTCACAAAAGCAAAAAGCAGATATCCATATTAATGGTGTTAAATCACCTGCCGTATGGATATCTGCTTTTTTTATTCACGCATAAATATGCAATTTGTGCAAATGTAAACGTGTCTATCTTTTTGCATTCTATCTGCAACTTTTTTGCGTTTTTTCTGCAAAGCTACAATTATATTGTGGAATGTATAAGCTAAAAGAAATAAAAGTCGATGAAAACAGCCCTTATTTTGTATCTGTAGATGGAGTTCTGTTTAGTGGTGATAAAACACAATTAATATGTTATCCAAGGTTTAAACCGGAGACAAGTTATACAGTTCCAAGTAATGTTAGGAAAATAAACTTTGTAATATTTTGGGGTCAAAGTACTTTAAAAGTGTTAAAATTTGGTTCATCATATGAATCAGCTTATGGTGTAGCCCATGCTTTGTTTAATTTGGAGGAAGCCGATTACCCGGTATACCCAAAACCTAGTAAAAATACAAGTTTATTTTCGAATTGTGGATCTCTAAAAAAGGTTTACTGCTCTAGAGAGGTTTCTTGGATGAATGATGATGACTTTGAAGGCTCCCCAAACGTAACACTTTACGTTTATAATGATTCATACGCTCTTGCTTGGGCTAAAGAACACAATAAATCATATGTGATTATTGAAGAAGAGCCGACAGAGCCAACCGAGCCAACCGAGCCGACAGTGCCGACAGAGCCAACCGAGCCGACAGTGCCAACAGACCCAACAGTTCCGACAGTGCCAACAGTTCCGACAGTTCCGACAGAGCCAACGGAGCCGACAGAGCCAACAGTTCCGACAGTTCCGACAGAGCCAACCGAGCCAACAGAGCCGACAGAGCCGACAGAGCCGACAGTTCCGACAGTTCCGACAGAGCCGACAGAGCCGACAGAGCCAACAGCTCCGACAGTTCCGACCGAGCCAACAGTTCCGACAGAACCAACCGAGCCAACGGTTCCAACAGCCCCGACAGAACCAACAGCTCCAACCGAGCCAACAGCTTCAACTGAGCCAACAGTTCCAACAGTTCCGACAGAGCCGACGGTGCCTACGGAGCCAACAGCCCCAACCGAGCCAACAACTCCAACACCGGGACCAACGGTGCCAACACCTACTCCAACAAACTCAACAAATCCAACACCGTCTGACAATAGCAATAACGGAAGTAACAACAAAAACGGCGGTGCAGGCAACACAAGCGTAGCAAAAACCGCAGGCAAGGTAGCTACAGGCGACAGCGCTTCGGTAGCGGCTATGGTATTTGCGCTGATTTTATCGGCAGGTACATCATTTGTATTGTTAAGAAAAATTAACTAAAAAAAGCACTAAACCACTTGTTTTTGATAAACACATTGAATAATTATTAATAGCTGTGCAATCCTATGCACAGCAAAGCCACAACTGTAACACAAAAGTGTTTACGGTTGTGGCTTTGTTTGGTGGTGATTTTATATTGTTCGCTATATAAATTTAATTATATAGTGGCAATTTTATGTTGCTTGCTATATAAAATTAATCATAAGTAATATAAGTGCAGTTTTATATCTTCTCAAGTGCCTGTGCCAGGTCTGCAATTAAATCCGCCTTGTCTTCTATGCCGCAGGAAATACGGATAAGCTCAGCCGGTACGCCTGCCTCTTTGAGCTGTTGGTCGTTCATTTGGCGGTGGGTAGAGGTAGCCGGGTTTAGACAGCAGGTTCTTGCGTCTGCTACATGAGTTTCTATAGCGGCAAGCTTTAGGTTTTTCATAAAGGTTTCAGCCGCCTGTCTGCCGCCCTTTAGTCCAAAGGACACTACGCCACAGCCGCCGTTTGGCAGGTATTTTTGAGCCAGCTTGTAGTATTTGTCGGTTGGCAAACCGGAGTAATTAACATAAGCTACCTTTGGGTGTGACTGTAAAAATTCAGCTACAGCCTGTCCGTTTTCAACATGGCGTGGCATACGCACATGGAGCGACTCTAAGCCCAGGTTAAGAATATATGCGTTCTGCGGCGACTGAATACAGCCAAGGTCACGCATTAGCTGTGCTGTACACTTTGTAATAAAAGCACCCTCCTTGCCGAACTTTTCAGCGTAGGTAATGCCGTGGTACGAATCATCAGGAGTGCATAATCCCGGGAACTTGTCAGCGTGCGCCGTCCAGTCAAATTTACCGGAATCCACTATAGCACCGCCTACAGCCGCACCGTGACCGTCCATATATTTTGTTGTAGAGTGTGTAACAATGTCTGCGCCCCACTCAATAGGACGGCAGTTTACAGGGGTAGGGAAGGTGTTGTCAACTATAAGAGGTACGCCGTGGCTGTGAGCCGCCTTTGCAAACTTTTCAATATCCAGTACAGTCAAAGCAGGGTTTGCAATGGTTTCGCCGAATACAGCCCTTGTGTTTTCGGTAAAGGCACTGTCAAGCTCCTCCGGGGTGCAGTCAGGTGAAACAAAGGTGGCAGTAATGCCCATTTTTGCCATTGTTACAGAAATAAGATTAAAGGTGCCGCCGTAAATAGACGAAGAAGCTACAATGTGACTTCCGCACGGGCATATGTTAAAAAGTGCAAAAAAGTTTGCCGCCTGACCGGAGGAGGTAAGCATAGCGGCTGTACCGCCCTCCAGCTGTGCAATTTTTGCCGCTACATAGTCGTTGGTAGGGTTTTGAAGCCTAGTATAGAAATAGCCTGATGCCTCCAGGTCAAAAAGCTTGCCCATATCCTCACTGGTGTCGTACTTAAATGTAGTAGACTGAATAATAGGAATTTGTCGTGGCTCACCGTTGCCCGGTGTGTAGCCGCCCTGTACACATTTAGTATTAATATTGTAGTTGTTATCCAATTTTAAATACCTCCGCAGTTATAATTTGTTTTGTATAATTTTGTAAAATTCTAAACCCAGCAGCAAACCGGGTTTTCCATAAATATTATAACAAATTGTGGAAAAATAGCAATGCCTTTATAATGTAACCCATTAGCTTTAAATAAAAAGACCAAAAGCAAAGTATAAAAGTGAAAAGATAAAAGTTTAAAGTTGAAAGATAAAAGATAAAAATTAAATAAGCCGGCTTTATTTTATGTATAAAAACAAAGCTGACTTATAATAAATCTGTCTTAAATTTAAGTTTAGGTCAAGCCTTTTCAAAGGCTTGCGGTTCAAAGGCAGAGCCTTTGCAGGTTTTAAGGACAGCGTCCTTAACAAAAGCTACTTTGCAATTTTAAGCGAAATGTCAAAGGCCTTTACAGAGTGCGTTAATGCACCAATGGATATAATGTCAACTCCGCTTTCTGCTACGGCACGAATGGTTTCGCTTGTAATGCCGCCGGAAGCCTCCAGTAAGGCTCTGCCGTCTGTAATTTTTACGGCCTCTGCCATAAGCTCAGGTGACATATTGTCAAGCATAATAACATCTACATCGGCGTCTATAGCCTCTTGAAGCTCCTGTAGGTTTCGTACCTCAACCTCAACCTTTGTCATATGTCCCAGCTTGCCCTTTAGCTTTGCCACAGCGTTTGTAATGCCGCCGCCTGCGTCAATGTGGTTGTCCTTCAGCATAGCTGCGTCCGAAAGGTTGTAGCGGTGGTTTCTTCCGCCGCCTACAGTTACAGCGTACTTTTGTATAGGGCGAAGTCCCGGCAGAGTCTTTCTTGTGTCGGCTATGGAAGCCTTTGTACCCTTTACAAGCTCTACACAGCGTGCGGTTTCTGTTGCAATGCCGCTTAGGTGCTGTACTAAATTCAGGGCAGTACGCTCACACTTTAGCAGTGTGCGGGTGTTGCAGGTTATGGTTGCTATAATGTCGCCTTTCTTTACTTTTTCGCCGTCCTGTATAAAAATTTCATACTTAAAGTCAGGCTGTAAAAGCTGGAAAACTCTCATAGCTATTTCAATGCCGCACAGCACGCCGTCTGCCTTGGCTAAAAAATTAGCTGTAGATATTTGCTGCGGCGGTATAAGATAATCTGTGGTTGTGTCAAGGTAGTTAATATCCTCCAACAAGGCCTCTTTTATAAGCTTGTCAACATATATTGGGTTTACTGTCATATTAATAATCCTCCTGGTGCTTGCGTGTAACCTCAAGCATAATCTCCTGTGCTACGGTTGCAAGGCTTTTTGCCTCTATGTAGTCAGAGGTTAGCTGATAGTCGGTGTTTTCAAGGTCGGTTAGTATTTCTGTAAAGCGTTTGTAGGTTTTCTCAAACTTTTCAGGCTTTTTAAGAACAAAATAAACATCCTGCAGGGTGCTTCTTATTTCTGTTCTTATGCCCTTTGGCAGAGGAACAGTGCCCATATTGTATACAGGCTCTCTGCCTGTTACAACTCCTTGGTTGCCCTGTGCAATGTCAGCCATAATATTCTGCGCCGCACGGCGTGAGAACACCAACGCCTCCAGCAGGCTGTTGCTTGCCAAACGGTTTGCACCGTGCACGCCTGTGTGAGAGCATTCTCCTGCGGCATACAGTCTGTCTACAGAGGTTTTTGCGTTAAGGTCAACATCAATACCGCCCATTAGGTAGTGCTGGCAAGGGAATACAGGTATTCTCTGCTTTGTAATGTCTACACCCTCCTCAAGGCACTTGTCGTATATCATAGGGAACCTTTCCCTTACAAAGTCCGGTGACTTGTGGGTAATGTCCAGGTAGAAGTTTTCGCTGTTGGTACGCATAGACTCACGAATAATAGCCTCGCTTACTACATCTCTTGGTGCAAGCTCGCCACGCTCGTCATAATTTTGTGCGAATCTTTCGCCGTAGCAGTTAAGCAGTACGGCACCCTCGCCACGAACGGCCTCGCTTATCAGAAAACGCTCTCTGTCCTTTTCTGCCGCAAAGGCTGTAGGGTGGAACTGTATTCTGTCAAGGTGCATCAGCTTTGCTCCCAAATTTCTTGCAAAGGTAATGCCGTCGCCGGTTGCTATGGCGCTGTTGGTGGTGTACTTGTACACTCTGCCTATGCCGCCTGTTGCCAAAATGCAGTAGCTGCAGCTTACGGTGGTTATACTGTGGTCGCTGTTCAGCATACCTATGTAAAAGCCGTTTTGGGCTTTGTCAACAGAGAACACAAGAGTGTCCTCTACAAAATCTATATTTTCTTTTGATTTTACAATTTCAATAAGAGTGTCTGTTACAGCCTTGCCTGTAAAATCCTTGTGGTGAACTATGCGGTGCCTGCTGTGACCTGCCTCTAAGGTCATAAGCATTTTGCCGCTTGGGTCAGAGTCAAACTCTACGCCAAGCTCACGCAGCCTTAGAACATCGCTTGGGCCCTCATTTACAAGTACCTCTATTGCCTTTGGATTATTTTTATATTTTCCGGCAATAAGGGTGTCTTCTATGTGCAGCTTAGGGTCGTCATTTTCTTTGTCAAGTACAGCTGCAATGCCGCCCTGTGCAAGAGAGCTGTTTGAAAGCTCGGCGTTTCTCTTTGAAATAACCAAAACACTTTGCTTGTCACTAAACTGCAAAGCACCATACAAGCCGGCTGCTCCGGAACCGACAATTACTACATCATAATTTTCTTTCATCTTATTTACAACCTTTCAAAGGTAATACGGCGTTTAAAGGCTTTTAACCGGTGAATGCCGCAGATATTTTTTATTACTCTATATATTATCACAAATTGTTAATAATTAAAATATATTTTCAAAAAAATGTTGCCAAATTCAAGTACAAACGGGCATAATAATTAGGCGAATGCCATACAAGAATTATAAACGGCTATTAAAAATTATTTTACATTATTACGGTTGACATTTCTATAGCGGCTGATACAATTAAAATCAATAAATAACAAATTATGGGAGATTATATGGAATTATACGAAAATGAAGCAAAGCCGCAGCGGGCTTTGCTGGTGTGTGTTGATACAGGAGATTATGACGCACAGTCGTCACTTGACGAGCTGTGGGAGCTTGCAGAAAGTGCCGGTGCTGTGCCTGTGGCAACATTAACACAAAAGAAAGAAAAGCCGGACACCGCCACCTATGTAGGCAGCGGCAGACTTGAAGAAATAACAAGTTTTTGCGAAAACCAAGACATAGATTTGCTTATTTTTGACTGTGAGCTTACTCCTACACAAATAAGAAATATTGAAGAGGTTACCAATGTACGCACCATAGACCGTACTATGCTTATTCTGGACATTTTTGCACTTAGGGCAAGGTCAAAGGAGGGTAAGCTGCAGGTAGAGCTGGCACAGCTAAAGTATATGCTGCCAAGGCTTACAGGCAAGGGTGCGGCAATGTCAAGGCTGGGCGGCGGCATAGGCACCAGAGGCCCCGGCGAAAGCAAGCTTGAAACCGACAGGCGGCACATTCGCAAAAGAATGGAAACCCTAAAGGAACAGCTGGCAGATGTAGAGCTGCACCGCAATATGCTAAAAAGCAGACGCAAAAAGGACGGCATTATTACAGTGGCTATTGTAGGCTACACAAACGCAGGCAAGTCTACCCTTATGAACTGCCTTACGGACGCCGGAGTGCTTGCAGAGGATAAGCTTTTTGCAACGCTGGACCCTACCTCAAGGGCACTAAAGCTTCCAAACGGCGTAACCGTAATGCTTATTGATACTGTAGGGCTTGTAAGGCGGCTTCCGCACCATTTGGTAGAGGCGTTTAAGTCTACACTTGAAGAAGCGGCAGAGGCGGACATTATTTTAAATGTATGCGACGCATCGTCCCCGGAGGCGTATTTGCATTTACAGGTTACAAGGGAGCTTCTGCAAAGCTTGGGCTGTGGCGATACACCGGTTATTCCTGTTTTAAACAAGTGGGATAAGGTAGATGCACAGCTTGGCGTACTGCCTTCTGTAAGCAAGTCTGTAAGAATAAGCGCCAAAAATGCTGTGGGTATAGATAAGCTGTTGGCGGCTGTAGAGGAAAATCTGCCGGTACAAATAAAAAGAGTAAAACTGCTTATTCCCTTTGAAAAGGCAGGAGCAGTGGCAGATATACGCAAAAGGGCAACCCTTATCAGCGAGGAATACACAGCCCAAGGCATAATGGCAGAGGCACTGCTGGAGCCGGAGCTGTACGGCAGGCTAAAGCAGTATATTTGCGAGTAGCATTTCTTTTTCAGCCTGTTTTAAGCAGATATGCGTTACAATAGCTGCCGTGTAAATTGTGTATGGCAAAAATTGCACAGCGGTGTATTGTGTGGTATAATAATACGATAACAAAATAACAGAGAAAGGAGCAGTCTGCCCCTTGGCTATAATGCTTTGCAAAATGATGTAGGGCATAGGCAAAGAGGCAGTGTAAGCAATATGGATGTAAAAGTCGGAGATGTTCTTGAAATGAAAAAGCCCCACCCTTGCTCCGGTAAGAGCTTTGTTGTGCTCCGTGTAGGTATGGACTTTAAAATAAAGTGTCAGAGTTGTGGCAGAGAGGTTATGGTGCCTCGGTCAAAAATTGAAAAGAACATAAAAAAGATTGTCAGAGGAGAATAGCCTGCTGATTATAAATAAAATATAACAACAGCAAGGAGATTTTTTTATGTTTGAAGATAAACTGGATATATTTGAAAAGAGATACAACGAGCTGAACAACAGACTTTATGACCCGTCTGTTGCCGCCGACCCGGAGCAGTACCAAAAAATAATGAAAGAATTTAAAGAGATAGAGCCTATAGTAGAGGAATACAAGCGCTACAAGCAGGCAAAGGCAACTGTAGAGGAATCTTTGGAAATTCTGGGCGACAGCACGGCAGACAAGGAGATGAAGGAGCTGGCAGAGGAGGAGCTTGCACTGGCTAAGGAACAGGCAGAGCAAAGCACACAGAAAATTAAAATTCTGTTATTGCCAAAAGACCCTAATGACGACCGCAATGTTATTGTAGAAATAAGAGGCGGTGCAGGCGGCGAGGAGGCGGCGCTGTTTTCTGCCGTTTTGTACAGAATGTACTCAATGTATGCCGAGAAGCGTGGCTTTAAAACAGAAATTTTAAACGCTAACGAAACCGACATTGGCGGTTTTAAGGAAATCAGCTTTATGGTAAACGGTCAGGGTGCATATTCAAGGCTAAAATTTGAAAGCGGCGTGCACCGTGTACAGCGTGTGCCTGAAACCGAAACACAGGGCAGAATACATACATCAACTGTTACAGTGGCGGTTTTGCCGGAGGCAGAGGATGTAGAGCTTGAAATAAATCCTACCGATTTACAAATAGATACATTCCGAAGCAGCGGCGCAGGCGGTCAGCACATTAACAAAACAGAGTCCGCCATTAGAATTACCCATTTGCCTACGGGTACCGTAGTAGAATGTCAGGACGAAAGAAGTCAGTATAAAAACAAGGACAAAGCAATGAAGGTGCTAAAGTCAAGACTGTTGCAGGCAGAGCGTGACAAACAGGCACAGGCTGTTGCACAGGAGCGTAAGTCGCAGGTAGGCACAGGGGACAGAAGCGAGCGTATACGCACCTATAACTATCCTCAAAGCAGAGTTACAGACCACCGCATAGGCCTAACCTTGTATAAGCTTGACGAGGTGCTTAACGGCGGTCTTGACCAGGTTATAGATCCGCTTATTGCGGCATACCGTGCAAGCCAGCTTCAGGAGGGACTTGAAAAATAATGGAAACACAGGTATTACAGCCCAGTCAGAGTTCATTTGAATTGGCAGGAAGGCTCCTAAGAGAGGGGCAGCTTGTAGGTATGCCTACAGAAACCGTTTACGGCTTGGCGGCTAACGCCTTTGACCCTGCGGCTGTTGAGAAAATTTTTAAGGCTAAGGGCAGACCGATGGATAATCCCCTTATAGTTCATATAAGCCATATTTCACAGGTGGAACAGCTGGTAAAGGAATTTTCGCCAAAGGCAAGGGCACTGGCAGAGGCCTTTTGGAGCGGACCGCTTACAATTATTATGCCTTGCTCTGACAGGGTGCCTACACAGGTTACGGCAGGGCTGCCTACTGTGGCAGTGCGTTTTCCGTCACACAAGGCGGCACAGCAAATTATAAACGCCGCAGGAGTTCCGCTGGCGGCACCGTCGGCAAACCTTTCGGGCAGTCCCAGCCCTACAACGGCACAGGCTGTTTACAGCGACCTAAAGGGCAGAGTACCGCTGATAATAGACGGCGGTCAGTGTCAGGTGGGGTTGGAGTCTACCGTTATTACAGTAGCTACAGATGTTCCCACGCTTTTAAGGCCCGGCGGAATTACAGTTGAACAGCTACGCAGTGTTATAGGCGATGTGCATATAGACAAGGGCGTTACCCATATGCTTGACAAAAACGCAGTTGTGGCAAGCCCGGGTATGAAGTATAAGCACTATGCCCCAAAGGCAAGAGTAATAATATTAAAGGGCAGCACCGAGGAATATATTAATTATGTAAACCGTCACAGCCTACAGGGCGTAGGTGCACTATGCTATGAGGAGGACTGTGCAGAACTGAATGTGCCTTGCGTGGTGCTTGGCGAAAAGGACGACTACAGTGCACAGGCTCACAACCTGTTTTCTGACCTTAGAAAGCTTGACGAAATGGGGCTAACCACCGTATACGCCCGTTGCCCCGAAACCGGCGGCGTAGGCTTGGCGGTGTACAATAGGCTTATTCGTTCGGCAGGATTTGAGGTGATAGACCTTGCGTAATTATACTGTTATAGGCTTAACAGGCCCTACAGGGGCAGGTAAGTCTACCATAACGGCAATGCTGCAGAAAAAGGGCTGTTACATAATCGACGCCGATTTACTAGGCAGAAAAGCCCTTGAAAAGGGCAGTATGTGCCTTGAACAGGCGTGTGCGACCTTTGGCAGTGACATTATAAATGCAGACGGCAGTTTAAACAGACAGCTGTTAGCCAAAAGGGCATTTTCTACAGCTGAAAGCACACAGCGGTTAAATGACATTACCCACCCGTGGATATGTATGCAGGTGCTGAAAAAAATTGATAAAATACGAAGTGAAGTTGAAAATCCCGTTATAGTTTTTGACGCGGCGGTTTTGCTTGAAAGCCATATGGATATTATATGCGACTATGTGGCAGCCGTTGTGGCACCGCTTGAGGTAAGAATGGAAAGAATAATTAAGCGTGACGGCATAACGGAGGAAAACGCAAAAATAAGAATGAAAGCTCAAAACCCACAGGAATTTTATACAGTGCCGGCGGACTGTGTTATAAACGGCGCAGGCAGTCTTGAAGAAATTCAAAAAGAGGTTGACAGTCTGTTTAACAGGCTTTGCAGGGGGTGATTTTATTACAGCAAAAAAACGAAAGCGCAGGTATAGCGGCGGTGCAGTAGTGGCTGTTATTGTAACGGTTGTGTTGGCGGCGGCAATGCTCACAGGAGTTATTATGCTGTTTGTAAATTCAAATAAAAGGCTGGGCGAGGCTATGCATCCAAACGATTATGACGAATATGTTTACAAGTATGCCGCAGAATACAGCCTTGAGCCTAACCTGGTGTTTGCTATAATAAAAACCGAAAGCAATTTTAACCCGGACGCCGGCTCGACAGCAGGTGCCATGGGACTTATGCAGTTAATGCCCGAAACCTTTGAGTGGCTTCAAAATTATAAATACGGTGAGGTTACAATGACCTCGGAGAGTCTTTATGACCCCGAAATTAATATTCAGTACGGCTGCATATTTTTACATTTTCTTATGGAAAGGTACAGCGTAGAGGAAACAGCGGTAGCCGCCTATAACGCCGGCTTTGGCGCTGTAGACAGCTGGCTTGAAAACAGCGAATATTCAAGCGACGGCAAAACACTGGCACGCATACCGTACCCCGAAACCGAAGCCTATGTTGAAAAGGTGGAGTGGGCAAAGAATTATTATAACAGCAACGGCAATAATAACGAGGAAAGTACACAGGCGACTGACTCCGCCACAGAAAGCGGAGATTAATAAGCGGTGCGTTGCAAAAAATGCATGGCTTTATAGATTGCAAATAAAAATGAAAGGAAGAATTTCAGTATGGAAAAACAAGAAAAATCAGCTGCTGCACAGCTGAAGGAAAAGCTGTTTGTAAACAAAAGCAACGGCATTAAAAAGCTTTCTGCCGACGAGGTGGCAAAGGCTGACGAATTCAGCAAGGGCTATGTAGAATTTTTAAACCACGCAAAGGTAGAGCGTGAGGCAGTAGCTGCTTCTGTAAAAATTGCGGAGGCAAACGGCTTTACACCTTATGACAGCGCAAAGCAGTACAAGCCGGGTGACAGAGCCTATGTTGTAAACAGAGGCAAAAACATATTGCTGACCGTTTTCGGCAAGCAAAAGGTTGACAAGGGCGTGCGCTTGGCTATTGCCCATATAGACTCCCCAAGGCTTGACCTAAAGCCAAACCCGTTGTACGAGGCAAACGACCTTGCACTGTTTAAAACACATTACTACGGCGGTATAAAAAAATACCAGTGGACAGCTATTCCGTTGGCTCTTCACGGTGTAGTAGCCTTTAAGGACGGCAGCTGCAAGGATGTTATAATCGGTGAAAATACTGACGAGCCATGCTTCTGCGTAACAGACCTTTTGCCGCATTTGGCACAACAGCAGGTAACAAAGCCAATGAGCAAGGCTTTTACAGGTGAAGACCTAAATGTTCTTATAGGAAGCAGACCTTTTAGCAATGACGATGAGGCAGAGCTTGTAAAGCTGAACATTCTAAACATACTTTTTGAAAAATACGGCATCGCCGAGGAGGATTTCCTGTCGGCAGAGCTTACTCTTGTACCGGCATTCCAGGCAAGAGATATTGGACTGGACAGAAGTATGATAGGCGCTTACGGACACGACGACAAGGTGTGTGCTTACCCGGCACTAATGGCGGCTGTAGACGCAAAAACACCTGAATATACAGCTGTTACACTGCTTGTAGACAAGGAAGAAACAGGCAGTGACGGCAACACAGGTATGCAGTCTGCCTTTATGGAGCATTTTATTAACGAGCTTGCAGACGCACAGGGCGTAAAGGGCTATGTTGCACTTAACAACAGCAAGTGCCTGTCTGCCGATGTAAACGCAGCCTTTGACCCAACCTATGCAAGCGCATACGAGGCAAACAACAGCTCCTATATTAACAACGGCGTTGTTATTACAAAGTACACAGGCAGCGGCGGCAAGTACGGTACCTCGGACGCATCTGCCGAGTATATGGCAGAAATACGCAGTATGCTTCAGCGTGAAAATGTACTGTGGCAGTCAGGCGAGCTTGGCAAGGTTGACGGTGGCGGCGGCGGTACCATCGCAAAATATGTAGCTAACTTGAATGTAGATGTAGTAGACCTGGGTGTGCCTGTACTTTCAATGCACGCTCCTATGGAAATTATATCAAAGGTAGACCTGTATATGGCATACCGTGCTTTCTGTGCATTTTTTGAATAAAATAAATTTGGTATTGTTTGTTTAACAGACAATACCAAATGAAATAAAAACAGATAAATAAACAGCTCCCACTTACAGTAAATCCTGTGTGTGGGAGCTGTTGTTTTATAAAAATTCAGCAAATTTTGTTGATATTAAATAATTACAAATTCCTCGCTTAGAGATTTGTTTTCCAGTATAAACGCCTGATTACCCTTTGTAACAAATAGCCTGTACAGGAACACATTTACTTTTTCGCCTACAGCTAAGGCAGGCTCCTCCAGACCTCTTACAGCGTTTATTGTGCCGCCGTCACATTTAACGGTAACTTCAATTTTGTTTCCTCTAAAGACGGTTTTAACAACCTCTCCGACAGAAACAGACGCCTTTTGCTCGCAGGTTTCGTTCAGCTTTGTTATTTTTACAAATTCAGGTCTTACTATAGCCTTGTCAGCGTCATTAATAACCTCAAAGGTTTTAAACCTTGTGTAGTCGTCAAGTACAGCAGTCTGACCGAAAAATGCGGCTGAAAACGCAGTTGCAGGCTTTTGGTATATCTCCAAGGGTGTGCCTATTTGCTCAATTCTGCCCTTATTGGTTATAATTATCTCGTCGGCTACCTCTATAGCCTCGTCCTGGTCGTGGGTTACAAATATACTTGTTACGCCCAATTCTTCTATCATTTCCTTTAGCCACGAACGAAGCTCCTGCCTTACCTTTGCGTCTATAGCGGCAAAGGGCTCGTCCAAAAGCAATAGGTTAGGGTTTGGTGCCAATGCTCTTGCAAAGGCAACTCTTTGCTTTTGTCCGCCCGAAAGCTGGCTTGGGTAGCGCTTTTCCAGCCCCTTTAGACCAATCAGCTCTATAAGACTGTTTACTCTTTCTTTAATAAATTTTTTGTCCTTTTTCTGAACTGTAAGACCAAAGGCAATATTGTCAAAAACATTCATATACCTAAACAGTGCGTAGTTTTGAAACACAAAGCCAATGCCTCTTTTGCTTGCCGGTATATTGTTTACCACCCTGCCGTCTATTACAATTTCTCCGCTGTCGGGAGCTTCAAGTCCGGCTATCATTCTTAAAATAGTTGTTTTGCCACTGCCGGACGGCCCCAGCAGACCTATAAGCTTACCCTTTTCTATGCCAAAGCTTACATTGTCAGAAGCCTTGTAGTCGCCAAAGGTTTTATTTATATTATTCAGCTCAACATACATTACGATTCCTTCTTTCCTTTGTATTCAACCACACTTCTGATAATCAAAATAACCACAGCCATTATTACAAGTATGGCTGATACCGCAAAGGCGGGAACATACTTAAACTCGTTAAACAGAATTTCCACATGTAACGGCAGGGTGTTTGTTTGGCCCCTTAAATGTCCCGAAATAACCGAAACAGCACCAAACTCTCCCATAGCTCTGGCGGCACATAAAACTACGCCGTATAAAAACGCCCACTTTATATGCGGAAAGGTAATTTTTCTGAAAATAGTTGTGCCCTTTGCTCCCATAAGTGCGGCGGCCTCCTCTTCGTCTGTACCCTGAGATTCCAGCACGGGAATAAGCTCTCTTGAAATAAAAGGAAAGGTTACAAATACAGTAGCCAATATAATGCCCGGTACGGCAAAAATAATCTTTATGTCAAGCGCCTGCAAAACGGGGTAGAGGGGGCTTTGTCTGCCAAAGGTAAGTACAAATATAAGTCCGGCAATTACAGGCGAAACCGTAACAGGCAGGTCTATAAGTGTTGTAAGCAGCTTTTTGCCCTTAAACCTGAATTTGGTTATGGCCCAGGCGGCAAACACGCCAAAAACTGTGTTTATTAGCACTGCAAAGCCTGTTGCCTCCAGTGTAAGCAAAATGGCGTCTACTGTGTACTCGTCGCTTACTGCCTGCCAAAATACCTGCCAGCCGCTTTTTAACGCCTCGGTTATTACCGTAGCAAGGGGAAGCACAAGCATCAGTACAACAAACAGCAGGCTTATTCCTATAAGAATCCATTTTATTATTTTTGAGCCTTTTGTTTCTTCGTGCATTTTATCTTCCTCCTGTTAATATTTTTCTGTTTCTTGCCTGTACCAAATTAACCAGGAACAGTACAAGGAATGATGCAACAAGCATTACCAAGGCTATTGCCGTAGCACTTGCATAGTCGAACTCCTGAAGCTCCGACATTATTACAAGTGGTGTAATTTCGGTTTCAAAGGGCTTGTTGCCGGCTATAAACACTACCGAGCCGTATTCGCCTAAGCATCTGCCAAAGGCAAGCCCAAAGCCTGTTAATACAGCGGGCAGTATTTCCGGAAATATTATCTTCCAAAATATTCTTACTCGGCTTGCACCCATAACACCGGCCGCCTCCTCGTAAACAGGGTCCAGTTTTTCAAGCACAGGCTGTACCGCACGCACTACAAAGGGTATGCCTATAAATACCAACGCTGCTGTAATGCCTATAGGGGTGTAGGCTATGCTTATGCCCAGCTTTGAAAAAAAGCCGCCTATAATGCCGGTGTCGGCTGTAAGTGATGTAAGAGCAATACCCGCAACCGCTGTAGGCAGGGCAAAGGGCAGTTCTATCATACCGTCTAAAATTCTTTTAAACGGGAACTTGTACCGCACAAGCACCCAAGCCAAAATAACACCCATAACGGCGTTTATTGCAGACGCTGTAAGGGCTGTTAAAAAGCTGATTCTGTAGCTTGCCATTACTCGGCTTCGGGTTATAGCCTCCCATATGTCCTGCCAGCTCATTTGTGCTGTATATATTACAAGAGAAGCAAGTGGAATAAGAACAATCACGCTTAGCATTGATATTGTAACGCCCATAGACAGCCCAAAATACGGAATAACTCTTTTTGCCTTTTTTCTTTTTTTCACTGTTTACACCTGATTTCTTTATTCTGATTGCTTCCTAAAAGCACGGTGTTCAACTGACTGTTGTATTATCAGCTGAACACCAATGCGGTTTAGTAATTTTTAATTATTTACCCTCATAAATTTTGTCAAACACGCCGCCGTCGGCAAAATGTGTTTTCTGGGCATTGTCCCAGCCGCCAAAGTCCTTTATGGTAACAAGGTTAATGTCTAGGTCAAATACATTTGAGTATTGCTTTAGAATGTCCTTGCTGTAAGGTCTGTAGTAATTTTCTGCTGCTATTTTCTGTGCCTCGTCACTGTACAGATACTGTAAATATTCCGTTGCAGCCTTTCTTGTGCCTCGGTCATCTACTACAGAATCCACAACAGCTACAGAAGGCTGTGCAAGAATACTTATGCTGGGGGTAATAATTTCGTAATCGTTTGGATAATCCTTTAGCGACAAATACGCCTCGTTTTCCCAAGCAAGAAGAACATCGCCCTGACCGTTTTCTACAAATGAGGTTGTAGCGCCTCTTGCACCGGAGTCAAGCACCAGTACATTTTTATACAGCCTTTTAACAAAGTTCTCTATTTTGCTTTCGTCGCCGTTATATTTTTTGTCGGCATATGCCCACGCCGCCAGGTAATTCCACCTTGCGCCGCCTGAGGTTTTTGGGTTTGGGGTAATTACGCCTACGCCGCTTTTAACCAAATCGTCCCAGTCCTTTATGTTTTTAGGATTGCCCTTTCTTACAAGGAAAACAATGGTAGAGGTGTATGGTGACGAATCGTTGTCAAACTCGCTTACCCAACCGTCCTCTATAAGTCCTGCGTCACGCACAGCGTTTACATCGTACTCAAGGGCAAGGGTAACAACATCTGCTTCAAGTCCGTTTGCAACCTCAAGGGCCTGCTTGCCCGAGCCGCCGTGGGACTGCGTAACCTCAACCTCTTGTCCTGTTTTTTCTTTCCAGTGTTTTGCAAATGCCTTGTTGTACGACTCGTAAAGCTCTCTGGTAGGGTCATAAGACACATTGGTAATTTTAACCTTGGAATCGTTTGATGTGTCTGCTTTTTGGCAGCCTGCAAAGGTCAGGGCAGATACACCTATTACAGATAATGCAAGCACAGACGCTAATATTTTTTTAACTGATTTATTTTTCATTTGTATAACCTCGATTCTTATTTTTTATTTCTGCTTAGCCTATAAATATGAATGTAGAAATCAACAAAAGGCCTTGCCGCCGCAGGAGGTATATACTCTGTTTTTAACTATGCTGTACCGTACAGCGTAGCAGCTTATGCTTTTGTATGTGCTGTTCATAAGTACCACCCTTTTTGTGAAAGTGTATTAGATATTTTTAATTACCTATAATACCTATCTTTTTACTATGTCTTGTTGTTAGCTATTGTATATCTACAGGGTATAAATGTCAAGGGTAATTTATATTTAAGCATATAGTTTGTTAAAGTCTACAATTCAGCAAGGGAAAAAAGACAAAAGTCGGTTGTTTTGTTAAGGCGTGCTGAAATACGGTAATAATATCCATAAGCAAGCTGTGCTTATGAATTCCTGCTTACAGACCGTTAAAAAAAGAATTTCCGAAAAGACAAGAGCTTTATCTGCATTTTCGGAAATTCTTTTTTGTTATATTATTTATGGTTTTAATTCCTCATTAGCTTGAATATCGTAATCATCAAGAAAATGGTGCTTTTTACTGCCTTTTTTATAGGAAATAATTGTGTCTAAATTTACATTTTCCACACTGCGGAAAATGTTGCTTTCTATTTGAGGGTTTATTTTTTTCAGCCTTTTAATAAGCTGCTTTATTTCCTGACGCTTGCCTGTATTGCCGGAGCCGTCTACCGAGCAGGTGTCGGTAAACCAACAGGCACATTGAATAAAGCTTAGCTTGTTGTAATCCCTCCAACGCTTTATGTCGTCCTCTCTTACAAGGTACAACGGGCGTATAAGCTCCATACCCTCATAGTTGGTGCTGTGGAGCTTTGGCATCATTGTTTGTACCTGACCGCCGTACAGCATACCCATAAGAATTGTTTCAATTACATCGTCATAATGGTGTCCCAGTGCAATTTTATTACAGCCAAGCTCTTTGGCTTTTTTGTAAAGGTAACCTCTGCGCATTCTGGCACACAGGTAGCAAGGGTATTTCTTTACATTGTACACAGATTCAAATATATTGCTTTCAAAAATCGTAATAGGTATAGAAAGCTTTTTGGCGTTGTTTTCAATAACTCTTCTATTTTCGGGACTGTAGCCCGGGTCCATAACTAAATAAACAACCTCAAAGGGAAATTTATTGTGCCGCTTCAATTCCTGAAACAGCTTTGCCATAAGCATAGAGTCCTTTCCGCCGGAAATACACACGGCTATTTTGTCATTCGGCTGTACCAGCTGATACTCCACAATAGCGGCTGTAAAGCGGCTCCATATAGTTTTGCTGAACTTTTTTCGTATGCTTTTTTCCACATCGGCGGCGTAGCTGTCGTCAATAAACCTTTCCCTTAGCCAGCTGTAGTAGCCCCCTGCCAAATTAACGGCATTGTAGCCCTTATCCCTAAGGCACTGTGCAGCTTCGTCGCTTATTAAACCGCTTTTGCAGCAAATAACCAGCCTTTTATCTGTTGGCAACCGGCAGTCGCCCTCTTTTATTTTGTTGTACGGAATATTAACCGAGCCGGGAATATTGCCATAGTCAAAGGAAATTTCATCTCTTATGTCAACTACCATATATTCGTTCTCAGACATATTTTTTAACTGCTCTACAGTTATTTCAAAATTCTCATTTACCATAAATAACCTCTAAATGCCGTAGTTTTTAAACTATTATACACCGAAACAGTACCGTTTACAATCACACCGGGCAAATACCCAAATGTCATAATTTAACAGCTTGTGGTCACACCTTATAAATATTTGCTGTGTTCATACTCATATACGCAATATACTCAAGGAAATGTTAAAAAACGCCGCTAAAAAATCCGATTTAATGCTTGCATTTCTTATCAAAAGGTATTATAATTATAAAGCAACAAAACCGACGGCAAAGGCTGCAAGGCTGTGCCGTTGTATATATAATTAATTTCGAGGTGTAACTCAGTTTGGTAGAGTGCTGCGTTCGGGACGCAGATGCCGCAGGTTCAAGTCCTGTCACCTCGACCAGAACAGGACACCGATTTTGATACAATGCGTATCTTGAGCGGTGTCCATTTTCTTTATCCGAAAATCCTTGTTTAATGGGATTTATCAACATAATTTAACGAAAGAAGGCTCTGCGATGACTGAAAAACGGTCACGGCAGAGCCTTTCCTATTTTTTACCTTTATACTATTTAACGAAAGGTTGTAAGGGTGTGCATTTTCGACAAGGGGTGTGCACTTTTTAATTATTCTTAAAAATAACAATAAGCCGCAGAAAGCCGACCTTTGACCTGTAATAAGCAAACCACTATACCGCCCCGTTTGCAATCTGCTCGAAAATATGATATAATAACCCCAAACATAAAATCCGCTGAAAGCGGATTTTGCCGTGCTTTGCACGGCTTGCGGAGCACCGCAAGTCTGAGAACATTTTCCGTCAAATCCTTTTGTCTGTTGACAAAAGCACGGTGTTCCGCCGTGTCGGCTGACGCCGATTTGATTTGTGGTATAATAACATATAATAATTCCGAATTTGCAGGTGAGAAGATGGACGCATACCGTATCGCAATTTGCGATGACGATGATATAATACGAGAAAATTTATGTTCTCTTTGTAGTGATATTTTAACTGATGACAGTGTTGAATATGAGCTTGAGCCTTTTTGTTCGGCTCAAGAGCTTGAAAAACGGCTTAACAGCGAAAACTGCCCCTTTGACCTGCTGATATTGGATATTCAGATGGACGGCATGACGGGTATGGAACTTGCCCGTTCTTTAAGAGAAAAAGGTAATCGGGTGTCAATCATTTTTGTGACAGCGTGTGAGGATTACCTCGGCGAAGGGTACAGCGTTCAACCTATTCATTTTCTCTTAAAGCCCGTGCGCCGAGAGACTTTGGCAAGCGCAATCCACACTGATCTCAAATTGAATTATATACCTAAAACGGTTGTGGTTCATATCGGGAATAAGCTGGTGCATTTATCGCTTTCGGATATTCGGTATATCGAGAGCTACAACCACAGCATCGTAATTCATCAAAGCACCGGTAACAGCACCTATTATTTTTCGCTTTCGGAATTTGAAAAGCAGCTTCCTGCGGGGCAATTTGCCCGCTGTCATAACAGCTATCTTGTGAATTTGAATGAGGTGCGTGAGATCGGTAGAACGGAGCTTTCCCTGCAAAGCGGCGAAACGCTCCCGATGGGGAGAGCCTATTGCAAAGCTTTTCAAAGTGCATTTGTGCGATATATAAATCAATAACAAAGAGGTCACCGCTTATATTTGGCGGTGACCTCTTAATATTTATTCTTTAGGCAGCTTAAGTGCTGTCTGCACGGTGAAGATCCGATCCTCCGAAGTGAAAATATCCAATATGCTGTGGTAACGCACGGCGACGGCGCTCATCAGCTTTAAGCCGAAGCCGTGGGTCTCGGCATCGTTCTTGGTCGTGATATAGTTGCCGTCCGCGTCCTGTCTGCGCTTACCGGAATACGAATTTTCACACTTAACGGCAAGAAAGCCGTTCTTTGTTTCAATCTGAAAGCGGACGAACCGTTTTCCGGCATCCGCCTCGGCGGCGGCCTCCAATGCGTTATCCAACATATTCATCAGCAGCTCGCAAAGGTCGCTTTCCGTAACGGTCAACTGCGGCGGAACGGAAACAAGCGCCTCAAAGCGGATGTCCGACTGGGCGGCACGGTAAGCGGCGTCCTGCAGGATCGTATTGACCGTGAAATTTTCGGTAAACTGCGTTTGTGCCAAGTGATCGTTTTGCTGCTTTATGTCCCCAATCAACTGCCCCAGCGCCTCATAATCGCCCTTTTGATACAGTACATCAAGAGCGATGGTTTTATGCTTCATTTCGTGGCGGATAGCGGCGCTGTCAGTCACTTTGCTTTCCATCGCACGATAGCTGTTCATAATCAGCTCGTTGCGCAGGCGGAGCGTTTTGGTTTCCATCTGCTGTGCAATAATCGAACGCATTACGGCATAGGCGGAAATAACGGCGCACACCGCAACCATCCAAACGGTGACCCAATACAAAAGTCCCGAATAATCCGCAAGCTCCGTAACATCCGCAAACAGCCTGCCGATATATTTGGAAAGGTAGCTTTTTCTGAAAAAGGATACCGTGTATGCAATACCCAATGTGGCGGCACTGGCAATGGCGGAGATTCCGAAGTATTTCCAGAATTTACGCTGCCGGTTCATCACAAGATAAACGACCAAAAGCACGAGCAGCAAAATACCGATTTCCTGTCGGTTCAGAAAATCGACCAGTCCGTCACTGAGAAAATGGTGTCCCATTCCTTTGGTGATCCATTGCATCGTAAGCCCCATGGAGGCAAGGAAAAGCGGAATCAGACTCCAATCTGCCTTTTTGCGTGTCACGCTCAAAAGGAACAGCCCGGCAATCATCAGCGATATAAAAGCGGTAGCACCGGCAGGAATACCGTAGTAGTTTGCATAAGCGTAGCTTTCGATTTCTTGCGCATCCACCGGCACAAAGCGCGGCAGCGGCGGAAAAATAAGGTTTGTCGTGTCGGTTACCGTGCCGGTAACCGTAAGGCGGCACTCAGTGTCCTGCGGCAGAGGGATAATCGCCTGCGTCTGTCCCACGGCATTCTCCGGCACCGTGGTCTCCGATTGCCATACTTCTTTTCCGTCTATGCTGACGGTCATATTCAGCCCTGCCGTTTCAAATACTAAATTCCCGTATTCGCTGTTTGCCGGGATGACTGTTTCAAGCCGAAAGCGGTCTCCTACTCCGGGCGACACGGTATAATCCAGCTCCGTTTCCGTGCCGTCTGCTTCTACCGTATAGGCGTTTTGCCACTCAAGGTATTGTATGGATGTATTGAGATTCGTAAAATTCTGCAAAAAGCACACTATGCCGATGCAAAGCGCAAAGAACAACGCTAAACATATCCATCGTAAATATTTTTTCATTCCGACGAGGCACCTCCCCGTTTCATTTTTTCTGCATTTTTTATATGGAGAAAATCATCCGTATACTATTGTACTTGAAAATCCGCATTTTTACAAGGGGTATTTCGCCCGAGCGACCGTTTACAGCGTAAACGACCGAAATACAGCGTAGACGACACAACCGAAACCGCCCCTGTTATGATAAAATAGATAGTAGTATAAGTATCGTGAAATATCATGCCACGCTTGCTTATCCGCTTTAAGAATCTGCTGTCGCAGCGGGCAGCAAAACCAATTATCAAAGGAGACCTGAGCTATGAACAAAAAATTCATCATCCGACGGGCGGTGTGCGCAGCGCTGGCGCTTGTGATGATCGTTGCTTGTCTGCCGTTTTCGTCATTTGCCGAGGACGGCTCGGACAGTCCGACCTTTTCATCGGATGCGGCAAATTCGCTGATGAAAAACACCGTTCCTGCCGGATACGACAAGACGACTAACCCCTACGGGTACGATGTTGATCACCCGTTTGCTATGGTGGAGCAGAACGAGTTGCTTTACTTTGAGACATATACCGGTCGCACCACAGGCAAAATAGCAGATGTAGGTACAGCTAACAGCCTGCAAAGCTTTATATCCAATAGCAACACCGCCTCGGACAGTTCACTGCCCAATGTGGATATAAGTGCTTTCAGCAACTATGCCTATATGCAGGCTGTGGCATTTGACCCATACGGCACCGGACGGCGCGACCACATTGTATATGTTGGTCTGAACCGCGGCGACCGAAAGGTCTATGCCCATGTTTACGATGCGGTAAACAACCGTTTTGTCGGCTCACAGGTAGTCGGCGAAATGGAGTGGATCTATGATAACAAAGGTAAGCTAGTGGTGGAAAACTACTACTCCAACAACCTGATCACGGTTGCGGCGGGTGACTTTGACAACGACGGTAAAGATACCATTATCGTCTATGTGCCGAACAGCAATACCTCTATAGGGGAAATTTACGATGTAAATAACTCCGAAAGCAACAATAATCTTGGTTGCTTTATCAAAGAATATTCCTTTGACAACGGCACCTTAACAATGCGTAGCAACACGGAAAACGGTCAGGGACACAACGAAATCGGAGACAGACTGCTTCACGATGAATATATCAAGCGGTATCATACACAAAACGGCGGGGGTACTTTGGATTATATCAGATCAAGTGATTCCGAATACAACCTTAATCGCAAACTGTATGTACGCATGCGCGTTGGCGACTTTAACGGCGATGGCATCGACGATCTCGCCGTTTTATCTAGTCCTATCACTGAGATTGCGTATATCGAGAATCTGGGTTATCTGACACCGCAACTCAAGATAAAATACGGCACTAGGACTGGGTATAACTCAAATTTGTCTGACAGTATCGTTGATCAAAGAGCCGACGAAGTTTACAATATAATGGATAAAACTCAGCCGGACAGTAACGGCAAATATAATGCTACGACAATCAACGCCGTTTCACTTGTCAGCGGCGACTTCAACAATGACGGCTACGAGGACTTCGCTGTTGTTGGAATGGAAAATAGTGGCACGGTAGAACCAAATAGCATACCTGCAATTATGGGATTGACTATACTCCAGAATAAGGAAAAATTTGCATACTCTGTGCTTCTCAACAATCATAACAAGGGCTTTGTACAAGGTGCTGTAAAGACCATGACCGCCAATAAATGGACACAGAAAAGTGGCATCAACGACGGCGAGGGTTTAATTATGTATACAACCGCAGAGACGGTCGCTTTCGACAGCAGCGCCGCCGCTGACTACCTCTTTCTCAATGGCTCAATCTATACATACAACGCTACCGCAGGTCAGTTTGATGCAGTTTCTTCCAAGGGCTATTCGGTGAGTGGATTCCAGTTCACCGATGGACTTGGCGGCAAGGAAGAATTGTTCCGCTCGGTTGCCGTGGGAAATTTTGACGGAAATACCGCCGGCAGAGAGCAGATCGTGTTTGTTGCTTCCTGCCGAGACAAGGACGATGTTTATTCCTTCAAAAAGGGTATGATCACCGGCGTATATAGCGATTCTAACGACGATTATGGCACTGCGACCGGCTTCAAAACAACAATACAAAGCAATTGGGGACCAAACAATGCGAACGGCGGCAACTACGGCTGTGGAGCACAGGTACTGCTCACTGCCTGCGACCGCGACCAGGACGGCGTTATCGCACGATATAAGGGCGTAAGCTACGCCTACAGCGACCCCGAGGTCAAGGCAGTTATGCAGGCGGCGCCCTACTTTGCGGCACTGGGCGATTCGGCAAATAACGAGACCGACTATACCATAACCGAAAGCTACGAGCTGGAGCAGTCCTCCTCGAAAAATGTTTCCTACAGCGTGGGTATGTCCTACAGCTACGGCGGACTGTTTGCGCCTTTTGAGTTGGAAATCTCTGCCGGCTATTCTCTTGAATGGAGCAAGACCTACTCCGAAGCACTGGAAACCGAATACGCTATGACCGTCAAGGCGCAGGCGTACAATACGGCACTGGTTGCAAGAACGCCGGTATTCATTTACTGCTATGAGGTGCTGGATGAAAACGGCGAGTGGTCGAACGAGACGGCAATAAGCTTGTCTATCCCACAGCAGCCGGTGTATCAGCAAATGAGCATTGACGACTACAACAGCTTTGCTGACGAATACAACGCCTATATGGAGAAAAAGGGCAACCGCGCCATCACGAAGGAATCGGATAAGACATCCAAAACCGAAGCCTGCTATTATCCCCTTGAGCAAATCAACGAAGCGGAAAACTGGCTGGACGGCAATGAGGGCAACCCCTATATGTATAATCAGCTGGGCTGGGGCGCTTACAGTGCGCTCGGCGCAGAGCAGCTCAGCCAGAACACCATCCGCCTCGGCTATGCGGGAGGTCTGAATGAGGTCTCCTATTCCAAGAGCAATATCAAATCGGTCTCCGAGGATATTGCCCACGGATTTTACTTCAACTTCTCCATCAGCTTCGGCGTGTTCGGCGATGGTATCCTATTCTCGCACGATGTGGGCTTTGAAACAAGTCTGAGTTACAGCAACGGTTCGGGTGTTTCGACTACCAAAACCTCCTCGCAGGGGTGCATCGGCGCAGTCAACGACATTGACGGCCCGGCTCTTGCCGAGGAAGGAATCCCGGCAAGCATTTACACACAGTATACCTTTGACTGGACGCTGGGACAGTGGTTCAGACACCTCTACGGTGAGGAAGGCAACAAGACCGTCTTTATCGGCTACAGCCTGTCAAACATCAGCACCCCTGCGCCTGCTGTGGACGATCTGGAAGCGGAACTTATCGGTGAGGATGCTGTGCGCCTTACCTGGTCTCAGCCCGACAAGACCCCCGGATGGCCGGATGTAGAGGGCTACTATGTATATCGTGTAGAAAACGGAGAATATACGAAAATTTCTAATCTGCTTTCTGCCGGTACGACCTCCTATGACATTGAAGATCTGAAAACCAACACAGATTTCGACTTTGTTATAACCTCCGTTTGCAAGGTAGACGGCAAAGAAAAGGAAAGCACATGGTCGAACCTTGCCACGATCACCACGGCAAAGAGGGACTATAAGGTAAATTACTCGGTGGATAACGCAAAGGCTGCCGACATCAAGGTGCGGCATCTCGGTAATGTTGAGATCCAATCGGGAGATGAGATTAGCGAGAGCGAAATCATCAAGGTAAAGGTCACGCCGAAAAATGGGCAATATGAGCTTGTCTCCCTGACCCTCGACAACGGCGGAGAAACAATGGTATTCACGCCCGAAAAAGATGGGACGATCGTATGTGCCTTTACTCTGAACGGCGAAGCCAATATGCGTGTTTCCACCAAGCACGCAATAAATTCCGCTCATATCACATTTACCGACACCTACACGGCAGACGGTACGGTGATCGGTACGGTCAGCGCGGCGGTGGGAGATGCTCCGCTGAGCGCTCCCGGTGGCACAGTCACCGATGATGTAACATTTACCGCCGTACCCGGCAAGGGCTACGGACTGAAATCGTGGAAAATTGCCGACGCAAGTGGTAACACCGAAACTATAGACGCAGCAGGCTCTAACAGCTATACATTGGGGCTTGCTTCCGAAAAATACACAGTCGAGGCAGAATTTTCTTCTCTTTCTGAAATCGGCAAGCAGGTAAAGGTAAATATCCCCGCAGAGGGCGGTACAATAGAGATCACCGACGCAAACGGCGATATTATAGAGCTGAATGACAACAACAGCGTGTATGTTCCTGTTGATTGTGAACTGACATTCACTGTCAAAGCTGACGCAGACTGCAAATTCCGCGCGTGGACAGGCGACGCCGAGGGTCAAAGCGGCGAAAGCTTCACCATGACCATTACAAAGGACACCGAGATTGGTGCGGAATTCGATGTTCCCGTGCGTGTAGGCTTGACCTATTCTGCCGCAAGCGGCGAACAGACAGGTGCAGTGGCAACCAAGCAGGGTTATCAGTCGGGTACGGGTGTTATTGTCGGCACGAAAATTACCCTTACTGCACAGGCAGCGGAAAATTACCGTGTGCAGAAGCTCGTCATTACCCGTGGTGGCAAGGTTGAAACCGTAACGACCGACGACAAGCTGTACAGCCAGTATGACTATGAGCTTGTTGTGGATGCCGAAACCGACATTCAGGTGTATTTCACCGAAATCGAACAATACACGGTTACGGTGGATAACCCGAAGCACGCAGATATGACAATCAAAAACGGTGACAAAGATTTCGTAAGCGGCAAAACCGTTCGCTACGGCGATGAAATCACCGTCACAGTCAAGCCGAAGGAAAACTATCGCCTTGCCGACGCAGATTCGTGGATCGACAACGGCGACGGCAGCTATACCTATAAAACCGGCGCAATCAAGGCGGATACCAATATCTCGGTGAAAATCGAGGAGATACCGGAATATACGGTCACATTCCCCACGGCTTTGGACGGCTGTATTCTTTCGGTAAAGAACGGCAGTGAAAAAATCGCCAGCGGCGACAAGGTGCACGAGGGAACGGTGCTTACCGCAACCGTAACTCTTGACCCGACCTATATTCTCAAGGGCTGGTACATCGGCGGCGAGCTGCTCTCCGAAATCAATAAGACCGAAGTCACCTTTACCGTGGACGGCGATATGCTCATTACCGTTATTGTAGCTGATGTCAAGGGTGACAAAGGCGACCAAGGTGACAAGGGTGATAAGGGCGACACCGGCGTAGGTGTAAAATCCGTTGTCATCAATGAAAACGGCAATCTTATTATTACTTTCACCGATGACACCGTGATTGACCTCGGCAAGGTTACCGGAGATAAAGGCAGCCAAGGCGATAAGGGAGACCAAGGCGAAACCGGTGCTACGGGTGTCGGCGTTAAATCAGTGACAATCGACGAGAACGGCGACCTCATTATTACGCTGACCGACGACACCGTGCATAACGCAGGCAAGGTCACCGGAGATAAAGGTAACCAGGGCGATAAAGGTGATAAAGGCGATACCGGTGCTACGGGTGTCGGCGTTAAATCAGTGACAATCGACGAGAACGGAAATCTGATTATTACGCTGACTGACGACACTGTGTATAATGCAGGCAAGGTCACCGGAAGCAACGGCGACAAGGGTGACGCAGGCAAGGACGGTCAAAACGGTCAAGACGGATCAAATGGTTCAAACGGCTTGAATGGAACCGGAATCCAATCAGCGCATATTGACGCAGACGGCAATCTGATTATCACGTTTACCGATGGCGTTGTTACCAATCTCGGTAAAATCGTCGGCACTGACGGTAAGAACGGTACGGACGGAAAAGACGGTAAGGACGGCGTTGACGGAAAGAACGGCATCGGAATTAAGGGCTGCCGCATTGATGACGACGGCAACCTGATTCTGACACTGACTGACAATACGACGCTTGACGCAGGCAATATTTCTGCAATCAGCGACAGAGTCAGCGTTTCCAAGCCCCTTGCTACCGCAACAGTATCCGTTGCAGGCGCTTCTCTGCTCTGGAATGTTGTGAGCGTTGCAATCAGTATCATAAGAAAGAAAAAATTGGTCTGAGCGTAATTGAGGCTTCCGGTGAAGCAGTGCATCGTGTACGATAAGAAAATATGAAGGAACACCGCCGCACAGAGAGTAGCTTCTCTATGCGGCGGTGTTTGTCGTTCCACTCGCTCAATCCGGCGGTTGTTGCTTGACGGTGCAGGGCTGCTTATGGTATACTTTAATAGATAATATATTCATTCTGTTGCTTTTTATAAGTATTTTAACTGTAACAGCTTGGATTGAATTTTAATATATAGGAGTGATTTTATGAGTAAGAAAAAAGGTGCTTCCGGGGGCTTGATGCCCGGCGGAAACTTTTTAAAGCTTGTACCGTTGGATTATATTTTTGCCGCACTGTGTACCGGCTTTTGCTTTAGCAGCTTTATAACCTTGCTGACAACAAACGCCACATATACCGACATTAACTTTGTGGCGTCGGTTAATTTACCCTTGGTTATTATAACTACAGTTATAATTTTTGCAGTCTGTGTGGCTACGGCATTTTTCACTAAGTGTAAAAAAATTATCCCCGCTGCCTTGCTTATAGGTGCAGTGCTGTTTGGCTCTGCTTTGGCTTATAAGGGCTCGTATTTGGGTGAAGAAAGTGCAAAGAACATATTTATGAATATTGGTATCGGCTTTATAATGTTCTTTATAATTGTCTGGATAGGCAAGGATCAAATTTGACAAACCATAAATTTTGTTTTATATAATTATAGCAGTTGGGGCGGTAAATCTTGAATTTACACTTGCGAGAACTGATAGGTTGTGATTTCGGGCTTTAAGTTATTTAGAAGTCATATAATTAAGTGCCTTCCTACATTATGTCAAAATTTAGATTCGTTTCTATGATTCATATTTTCCGGGTTCAATCTTTACTTTTTACGGAATAAGTGTTCATTGATTTCAGGTACAACAAGCCCTAACATTGATTGTTAGGGCTTGTTTGTTTTAAGGAGGAAAAAGAGATGTCATTAATATCGGTTTTTAATAAAACTTGTGCAAATGAGTTGTCAAAGTATGGTTTTCAAAAGTTGAAGGGACTGGCATGTTTTGGAAGAATAATTAACAATGAAATATTCCAGTATGTTATGCCGGTGAACAGAAAGTCCTTAGAAAAAAACAAAAAAGCCTTTACAATTGTATCAGGTGTTTTTACTGTTTATAGTCCTGCTCTCGATAAAGGGCTATTTGAAAACTATGGAAAATATTTTATTGATTTTGAGTTTATGGATCGTTTGCCGCATAATGATTTAATAAGGCTATGCGATTTGAGTTACGATGTAAGTTCTATTCAAACGGTTGTTGATCAATCTATAAAAGGGTTTATATCTATAATGTTACCATATTTAGATCAAATCACAACACTGAACGATTATGTCAGTTATTGTAAACGAATGAATATATCCTTGTTGAGAAATGCTGAGAAAATGTGGGGAGATTCTATTTTGTTGGTAAAAACAAATAATCATGATGATTTTATAGACGAATATGACAGTATTTGCAGATCTGTATTCGGCGAGGAATATAATAATTATAACGATGCAGATTCTATTAGGACAAAAAAGATATATTATGATGCAATTATTATTGATACGGCTCTGTCAAGAGATAAAGTCTATGCTGATAAAAGCTTGTATGAACAAGCTATGCAAGAATTGGAACGGAGAAAAAGGAACAATATACAGCAGTTACAAGCTTACGGATTTGATGTTCATAAATTATTTCTTTGATTGCAAGTAGACATACATTTAAAGTGCTTTTACCTCCACTCGCCAGAGCAAGTGTAAGGAAATACTCTGCAAAACCTATAAGTTATTTTGAAACAAGAAAGATGTGAATTATACGAAAAAAACACTGTCAATTAAATTTTGCTTTTAAGCCGCCTTTTATTTTTATACAGAAACAAAAAACTCACCTTTCCTTTCGGGTTAAAATGTGCCATAGCTATTTTACAGAGCTGCTTTTCAATCCGGTGGTTGTTGCTTGACGGTGCAGGGCTGCTTATGGTATACTTTAACAGATAATATATTCATTCTGTTGCTTTTTATAAGTATTTTAACTGTAACAGCTTGG
>ERZ857785.1182-NODE-1182-length-30446-cov-3.957685_pt1 | contig 30446 bp, 24 predicted proteins | sample MGYA00519763_ERZ857785 | MGnify/ENA primary metagenome ERZ857785 (study PRJEB31778, sample SAMEA3449365) | human gut metagenome | biome: human gut; feature: human-associated habitat; material: faeces | place: United Kingdom | collected 2010/2012 ...
GTGCTGTAAAAATTACTCCTGCTCATGATCCTAATGATTTTGAAATGGGTATGCGTCATAATTTAGAGAGTATCGTAGTTATCGGTATGGATGGCTATATGACTGAAGAGGCCGGCAAATTTGCAGGCCAGGAACGTTATGAATGTCGTAAAAATCTGGTACACGAACTGCAGGAAAAAGGTTACTTAGTAAAAATAGAAGAGCATAATCATGCTGTAGGCCATTGTCAGCGCTGTCGCAGTGTAATAGAGCCGTTGGTTTCCAAACAGTGGTTTGTAAAAATGGAGCCGTTGGTAAAGGCGGCTGTAGATTGTGTTGAAGACGGCAGAACACAGTTTGTTCCAGAACGGTTTACCAAAACTTATACCGGCTGGATGGAAAACATTCGTGATTGGTGTATTTCCCGTCAGATTTGGTGGGGGCACCGGATTCCTGTGTGGTATTGTGATGCTTGCGGCGAAGTTATTGCATCGCGCGTTGATATTGATAAATGTCCGAAATGCGGTGGTGCGGTACATCAGGATGAAGATGCTTTGGACACATGGTTCAGTTCAGCTTTATGGCCGTTCTCTACTATGGGCTGGCCTGAAAAAACAGATTTGTTAAAGCAATTTTATCCAACCAGTGTTTTGGTGACAGGTTATGATATCATTTTCTTCTGGGTTGCGAGAATGCTGATTATGGGTATGGAGTTTATGAAGGATATTCCTTTTGATAAAGTCTTTATTCATGGTTTAGTGCGTGACAGCCAGGGACGTAAAATGAGTAAATCACTCGGCAATGGTATCGATCCGCTGGAAGTTATTGAAAAGTACGGCGCTGATACTTTAAGGTTTATGCTGATCACAGGCAATACTCCTGGTAATGATATGCGTTTTTACTGGGAACGCGTAGAAGCAACACGCAATTTTGCTAATAAGATCTGGAACGCATCACGTTTTGCTTTGATGAATATGGAAGGTTATGATGCAGAAGCCAAGCAGGCTCCATATACACTTGCTGATCAATGGATACTTTCGCGGCTGCAGCATACGGTTAAAGATGTTACTGAACTTTTGGGCCGATTTGAGCTGGGTGAAGCAGGGCGTCTTATTTATGATTTTATCTGGAGTGAAGTTTGTGACTGGTACATTGAACTGGCTAAGCCGCGGCTTTATAATAAGGAAGATCCTGAGGCAAGAGCTACGGCACAGCATGTCCTGGCAGAGGTGCTGACATCGGCTATGAAGTTACTGCATCCGTACATGCCGTTTATCACTGAAGAAATCTATCAGTGTCTGCCGCACGAAAGTAACAGTATCATGATTGCACCATGGCCTATTGTTGATGAGAGATTGTTTGATGATAAAGCAGAAACTGGTATGACGGCAATTATGGAAAGCATTAAAGCTATTCGTAATATGCGTGCGGAAGTCAATGCTGCTCCAGGCAAAAAGGTGCCGGCTATTTTGTTAGTGAATGCAGAACTGCGTGAGATCGTTGAAGCCAATAAAAATTATATCAATTTGATGGGCAGTATCGATGAGCTTATAATTGATGATATTGGGGCTGGCAAGCCTGAAAATGCTATGGCCGCTGTTATTGCCGGAATCGAGGTATATTTGCCTCTGGCAGGATTGATCGATGTAGAAAAAGAAACCCAGCGTCTTAATAAAGAACTGGAAAGTATGGATAAAGAAATCAAACGTGTTACCGGTAAGCTAAATAATGCAGGCTTTTTGGCAAAGGCTCCGGCTGATGTAGTTGAAAAGGAAAAGGCTAAAGCAGAGGAACTGAGCGGTAAAATGGAAGCCGTGAAAGAACGTCTGACTTATTTGGCAACTTTAAAGTAACAGCCGAAGCGGCGCGGATACTCCGCGCCGCTTTTTGTGTTTTTACTGTCGTAATTAATTGGAGGTTAAAATGAATTATCAGGAGACATTGGCATATCTGGATAGTTTGGGGAAATTTGGCATTCGTTTGGGAATGGAACGTATTGAAGGACTATTGCGGGAATTAGGGAATCCTGAAAGAAAAATAAAGACCATTCATGTTACAGGAACAAATGGCAAAGGTTCTGTCAGCAGTATGATAGCGAATATTTTGCTTGCTGCTGATTTGAAAACAGGTAAATTTACGTCACCGCATTTGGTAAAGTATAATGAAAGACTTGTTATCAACGGGCAGGATATTGATGATTATAGTTTTGCAGTTCTGATTACTATTGTGAAAAAGGCGGCAGACAGTGTGGTGGCAAAGGGCATTTGTGAGCAGCCGACACAGTTTGAGGTTTTGACTGCTGCTGCTTTTATGTATTTTGCTTTGGAAAATGTAGATTATGCAGTCATTGAAGTTGGCATGGGGGGACTTTGGGATTCAACTAATGTTATCATTCCGGTAGTTTCTGTTATTACTAATGTCAGTTTGGATCACACTGATCGCTGCGGTGCGACTGTAGAACGGATTGCGATGCAGAAAGCAGGAATTATTAAGGAAAATGTTCCGGTAGTAACGGCCGCAGATGGAGATGATGCATTGGGACCGATTAAAGCTGTCGCGATGTTCAAGCAGTCCAAATTGTATATTTATGGCAGTGCTTTTTGGGGCACAGAAGTGAAAAGCACTATGGAGGGGCAGACTTTTACTTTGCATGCAGGTGAGTATTATAGTTCTGACTACAATATTAATTTGCCTGGCGAACATCAAATAGCGAATACATCTTTAGCTGTAGTTGCTGCTAAACTTGTCTCCAAACAGGATGACAGGATCAATGAATTAGCTTTGCATATTGGTGTTGCTAACACTATTTGGCCAGGCAGACTAGAGCGTATTTCTCAAAATCCTGACGTGATTTTGGATGGAGCTCATAACCCGGCTGGAGCAGATGCTTTAAGAAATGCTCTCGATAAATATTATCCGCAGCAGAAAAGGACGTTTGTTTTTGGGATGATGGGTGATAAGGATATGAAAAGCGTCATAGGGAAGCTTTTCAGACCTATGGATACAGTTTATACGGTAAAGGCAGACGAAGGTGGCAGAGCAGCATCTGCTGAAGAATTGGCCAGCCTTATTGGAAATCAGGCTGAAGCTATGAACAGTTTGGCATCTGCGTATGAAGCCGCTGTAACCGGAGCTGATGCAGACAGTGTAATATGTGTATGCGGTTCCCTTTATTTGGTAGGGAATTTTAAGAATATGCTTTTGAAAGCGAAAGCTGGGTGTCATTGATGACTGCTGCAGCCGTAAAATATGCCAATTTAGAAAAATATGTATATTGGCTGTTGTTGGCGACAATAGCTGTTATCCCGCTGCAGCAGGAAGTTTCTTCGGCAATGGTGGCAGTCACTGGCTTCAGTGGCTTTATTGTTGCGTTTTTGCGGCGCCATGAAAAAAGGAAGCCTGTTTTACCACGTTTTGTACAGATTTTATTATGGTTACTGTTATTACTTGGTTATTGGTCGCTGCATAATTCAGCTGATGAGGTATTGTCTACCTACAATTTTATTTATGTTGTCGGTCAATACGCGCTATTGGTCTGGCTGATTTTGCATTATGCTGTTGATAAAAAAACATCTGCAGCTAGTGACTTGGATTTGCACAAGTGGCATGAGTGGCCCAGGCCTCTGCAAATAATAAGTGTGTTTTTGGGAATGTCATTGTTTGTTTCGGTATATGGCATTGTACAGCATTTTACTGGGGTTGTACCTACTGAGGCCTGGGTTGATAATGATGCTTTTCCGGAATTGAAAACACGTGTTATTTCCACTCTGGTCAATCCGAATATTTTGGGCGGATATCTTGTACTGGTTATTTCATTGATTACAGGATTGCTTAGTACAAGTAAAGAAAAAATGTGGCAGCTGGTACTTGGCAGCGGAATTTTAATAGCCGGGCTTTGTTTGCTTTACACATATTCACGTGGGAATTGGGTTGCTTTAGCTGTTGGATTATTGTTGTTTTGCGTATGCTTTTGCCGTCGGGCTTTATTGCCGCTCATAGGCATTGGTATTTTGGGAATGTGGTTTGCCCGTGGCGCAGTATGGCATAGGATAATTTCTATTTTTGGGACTGAAGATACTTCTGTTGCTCTTAGATTTGCCTATCTGGAAAGTACGTTATTTATTATTAAAGAACATCCGTGGGGTGTTGGCTGGTATGGATATCAGTTTATTTATCCGGAATATGATTTTTATCTTAACAATCCTGACGTCATTATGTATCATTGTCATAATTTATTACTGAATATTACGGCAGAACTGGGTTGGCATGGATTGGCAGTATTCTTGCTTTTATGGTTCTGTATTATCTGGAAAGCTGCTGAATTGGCCCGTTTTGGTAAAAGCAGATGGCTTCAGGGTTTTGGCAGAGGTTATTTAATGGCGTCTGCAGGTATTTTAGTGGGCGGTTTGACTGACCATGTTTATTTTAATATGCAAATGGGGCTTTTGTTTTGGCTTTTTGCAATTTTAATAATGGTCTGTTCAGAATTTAACAGAAAATTAACAAAAGCATAACCATAAGAGGAAGATTTAGATTTAGCTTTACAGGAAAAACTTGGCAAGTTACAATAAATTCAGGGAAATATGGAATCGTAGGGGGAGCGGAATGAATTTAAATGACGTGCGAAAACTTTTAGACGCTAAAATCTGCGTAGGTGAAGAATATCTTGGTCGGCAGGTTGAAACCTGTTGCGGGTCTGACCTTATGAGCGATGTCTTAGCCTTTACAAAATGTAAAACTCTGCTTTGCACAGGGTTGGCTAATATGCAGGTTATAAGAACAGCGGATATGACTGATTTATGCGGTGTGATTTTGGTAAGAGGGAAACTGCCCGGAGAAGATATGCTGAAAGAAGCTGCCCAAAACAAACTCCCGATTATGTCGACAGAATATACATTGTTTGAAGCCTGCGGGATTCTTTATAGTAATGGCTTGAGAGGCTGTTCCAGAAAGGCGGAAGAGCAATGAGTGATTCTAAATCAGTAAAAATGCATTATGATGTTGCCGGTGACGATTTTGACAGGGCTGGTGAAGCTTCTGCCGGATTAAAGCGGTTGCTGCAGAAAATTGGCGTTCCGGCAGATATAATCAGACGTATTGCTATTGGAACCTATGAAGCTGAGATGAATGTAATCATTCATGCCGGCGGTGGTCAGGTTGATGCTGAAATTTTTCCTGAAGAGACGGTTGTATATATTGCTGATCAGGGACCGGGAATCCCTGACATTAAACTGGCAATGCAGGAAGGCTGGTCTACAGCACCGGATCATGTAAGACAAATGGGGTTTGGCGCCGGTATGGGTCTGCCGAATATGATGAAGTGTTCAGATGATTTTGATATCCAATCGACAGTTGGCTCAGGTACTAATATAAAGATGAAATTCAAACATATCAGTGAAGACTTATAAGAGGGGTGATACGATGGCTGGAGGATATTTTCATTCCATACGCCTTTTACGGTCTCAGTGTCAAGGCTGTGTAACGTGCGTTAAAGCTTGTCCGACCGAGGCCATTCGTGTCCGCAATGGTAAAGCAGAACTTATAGAAGCACGTTGTATTGACTGCGGCGAGTGTTTACGGCGTTGTGGCTATCATGCTATCGTGGCGGAAACGGATAAACTGGAAGAAACTGAACAATTTAAATATAATATCGCTTTGCCTCCTCCTTCTTTATATGCGCAGTTTCCGCCTGAAACAAGTGCGGCGGCTATTTGGGAAGGGTTACATAGACTGGGATTTGATGAAATTTTTGATGTAGCAGTAGCTTCTGAATATATTTCTTTGGAAATAGCTGCTTACCTGAAAAATTATAACGGTGGCAGAAAACCTTTGATTTCCTGCACTTGTCCGGCGGTTTTAAGGCTGATTCAGGTCAAATTTCCGGAACTCATCAAACAGGTAGTGCCTGTACTTCCTCCAACAGAAGCTGCAGCTATTTATGTAAAAAATGAAGTTATGCAGCGTACCGGCTTAAAGTCTGAAGAAATAGGTGTCTGGTTTATTGCACCTTGCCCTTCTAAAAATGCTAATATCAGGCAGTCCGTTGATGTCCGGCATACACAAATCAACGGCAGTTTAAGTATTTCAGAGATTTATGGAAAAATATTAAAAATCATGGGCGGAGAGATTCAGCCGGATAAAAAGGTGACTGCTGGATCTTCTTATGGTATGAGTTGGGGCAGTTATGGTGGGGAACTGGAAGCTGCAGGAATTGAAAACGGTCTGGCTGTACACGGTATTAATGACGTGTACGACGTGCTGGAGCAAATTTCCCTGAATAAGATGCGCGATGTCGATTATGTAGAGTGTTCTGCCTGCAGTGGCGGCTGCATTGGCGGGCCGCTGACTGCTGAGAATAAATTTGTTGCTGAGAAAAATTTGAAGCTAAGGCTGAGTATTATGAGGCAGAATGAACCTGATGATCGTCTGGCTACCATGGCCCAGAGTATGATATGTGAGGATTTTCCCAAATCGGCTTCCTATGTAAAAAAATTAATCCCGCGGCCGATGATGCAATTAGATGACGATATTTTAGAGGCTATGAAAAAGTTTGAAAAGATGGAGGAGGTCCTCAGATCTTTGCCGGGGCTTGATTGTGGAGCATGCGGAGCACCAAGCTGTCAATGCCTGGCGGAAGACATCGTTCAGGGGAAAGCCAATGAAATTGACTGTATTTTTAAATTAAGGAGCAGTGTAAAACGCCTGGCACATGGTATGCTTGAACTGGCAAAGCAGATACCTATAGCCAGCGAGCCGGAAGAAGAACTGCGGGAGGATGGTGAAAGCGATGCAAGTCCGTGAAGTTATTGAAACTTTAGGGTTAAAGCTGATGACACATGAGGTTCCTGTGGATGTGGATGTTATTGGTGGCTATGCCTCTGATCTTTTGAGTAATGTTATGGGGCAGGCGGCTCCCGGTATGATTTGGGTGACAATGCAGGGGCATCAGAATATAGCGGCAGTAGCTTCTTTGATTGGTCTGTCGGCAGTTATTGTGGCAGGCGATGCGCCTATAGAAGAGGATACCCTGAAAAAAGCAGAACAGAACGACGTTTTGATATTGGCTACATCTTTACCTGCTTATGATGTCATTGGAAAGCTTTATGAACTTGGTATCAGGAATGTAAAATGAAAACCGTTATCGGAGATTTTCATGTCCATACCTTGCTTTCCCCGTGTGCTGAAATCGAAATGACGCCGCATCATATAGTGATGCAGGCTGCTGAATATGGTATACAGCTGTTGGCGGTTACTGACCATAATGCTTCGGCTAATGCTGTGGCGGCGATTCAGGCTGGTGAACGTTATGGTATTAAGGTGTTCCCGGGAATGGAAGTTGAATGCAGGGAAGAAGCGCATATAGTGGTTTTGTTTGACAATTTGAAACAGCTGCGGCGGTGGCAGAAAATAGTCGATTTTTCAATGCGTGGCCTCAAAAACATTCCTGAACGGTTTGGAGCGCAATTTGTCGTTGATGATGATGATAATTTTGTTGCAGAAGAGGAAAGAATGCTTTTAGGACCATTGCAGCTATCTGCGCAGGAGGTTGTACGAAAAGTAAACGAAATTGGCGGGCTGTGTTTAGCTGCCCATATAGATAGACCGGCATATAGTTTGCTTGTACAGCTGGGATTTATTCCTAATGATATGGGCTTGCAAGGAGTAGAGATAAGCCGTAACAGTTTAGCAGAGTTGGAGCAGCTGAAATTGAAAAGATTATCTGGGAATTTACCTTATGTCACTAATTCTGATGCTCACAGAATGCTTGAATTTTTGGAAGGCCCCAAGAATAAAATTACCATTGAAGAAGCGACTATTTCAGAATTAAAACTTGCACTTGCAGGAAAAGACGGGCGTAGTTGGTTTCCGGGTTATTTTATTAATGATCTTGAATATTAGTTACACTAAAAGTATAAAGTATACACTATTCATGCTTGAAAATCATAAATAGTGTTGATTATATACGTTTTTTTTGCTATAGTAGTATTCGTACATTAAAGTTTAGGGAAATGGAGAGTGTACTATGAATATGGTTGACAAAAGATGCAGTTGCTGCGGCGGAGAAAATCCTGAAAAGGTGCAGATTGATGCTATTCTGGCTAGATATCAGGGTAAAAAAGGATCTTTGATCCCGATTTTGCAGGAAGTACAGGCTCTGTACAATTATTTGCCCAAAGATGCTTTAGAGTACATTGCTGCCAGTACAGGAACACCCATTGCTCAAATTTATGGTGTTGTTACTTTTTATTCCCAGTTTCACCTTAATCCGCGCGGGCGTAATATTATCCGCGTTTGTCAGGGAACTGCCTGCCATGTACGTGGTGGTAAAGTAATTTTGCAGACTATCGAAAAAGAGCTTGGAATTAAGGCCGGACATACTACGGAAGATCTGCGTTTTACCCTTGAGACTGTTGCTTGTATCGGCGCTTGTGGTTTAGCACCGGTTATGCAGGTTAATGAAGATACTCATGGTCGTTTGACTCCGGACAAACTGTCGGCTATTTTAGCTAAATATCAATAACAATCATGCGTGAATTGTCTTTGCATATCCTTGATTTAGCGCAGAATTCCATAGAGGCAGGAGCTCATAATGTAATAATAGAAATAAATGAGAATGAAAATGGATTTTTTGTTTTTCGTATCAGTGATGATGGACATGGTATGAGTGAGGAAATGGTGCAGAAAATTCGCGATCCCTTTGTGACTACGCGGACTACACGTAAAGTAGGTATGGGAATACCTTTTATGGACATGGTCACTAAACAATGCGGAGGACATTTGTTAATACAATCTCGTAAGGGTAAAGGTACTGTCGTAGAAGCTGCTTTTGCAAAGGATAATATTGATCGCCCGCCTTTGGGTGATATTGTATCAAGTATTAAAGTGCTGCTGGTAGGCACGCCGTATCTGGAACTGAAGTTTATCTATAAGATAGGTACATCGGGATTTGATATTGATACGAGGGTTATCAGATCTCTCCTTGGTGATGAAGCAGACTTTACCAGACCTGAAGTTTATACATGGTTTGAAGAATATTTAAAGCAGGAAATATCGCAGTTGAGGTGTGAGCAGGAGGTATAAAATGAAAACGTTGGAAGATTTGAAGGCCCTACGTGAAAAATTAAAGGCAGACATGAAAGTTCGTCAGAATGACGGCACTAAAATAATCATAGGTATGGGTACATGTGGTATTGCTGCAGGCGCGCGCGAAGTGATGTCTGCCGTTTTGAATGAGCTTGCAGTGCGTAAACTTAATGATGTTCAGGTACAGCAGACGGGCTGTATCGGTATGTGTGAGAAAGAAGTCCTGGTAGATATTGTCCGTCCTGGAGAACCTCGTATTACTTATGGTAAAGTAAAACCTGAGGACGTGAAAAAGATCATTGCAGAGCATGTTGTCAATGGCCGTATTGTTGAAGAAATGGTTGTAGGCAAAATTATGCAAGACTGATTTGATAAAATTTGGAGGGAAATCATATGCAGCACATTAGAGCACACGTCCTGATTTGCGGAGGAACAGGATGTAAATCTGCCGGTTCAAAGGAAGTACAGCTTGCTTTTAGTCGGGCTATTGAAGCTAAAGGCCTGAGCGACGAGGTTATGGTAGTAGAAACAGGCTGCCATGGTTTCTGTGAACATGGTCCGCTGGTTATAGTGTATCCTGAAGGTACTTTTTATTGCCAGGTAAAAGCTGAGGATGTAGAAGAAATAGTTGAAAGCCATTTATTTAAGGGCCGTATTGTTGAACGGTTGCTTTATCATGAACCGCTTACTCATGAAAGTATACCTAATTATTCGGAAATAAATTTTTATAAGAAACAGCATCGGTTAGTTTTAGAAAATTGCGGCGCTATCAATCCTGAACAAATTGAAGAATATATTGCTGTCGGCGGTTATGAAGCTTTAGCTAAAGCTGTAACTACCATGAGTCCTGAAGATGTTATTGAAGAAATCAAAAAATCAGGTCTGCGTGGACGTGGCGGCGGCGGATTTCCTACAGGAATGAAATGGCAGTTTGCTAAAGCGTCTGTAAGTGATAAAAAATATGTTATCTGTAATGCAGATGAAGGTGATCCTGGTGCATTTATGGACAGGAGCGTCTTAGAAGGCGATCCGCATAAGATATTAGAAGGTATGGCTGTCTGTGGTTATGCTATAGGTGCAGATGAAGGCTATATTTATGTACGTGCGGAATATCCGCTGGCCATTAAACGTCTGCGCATAGCTATTGAACAGGCTGAAGCTATGGGGTTGTTAGGTGAAAATATTTTTGGTTCCGGGTTCAGCTTCAAACTGCATATCAAGGAAGGCGCCGGTGCGTTCGTTTGCGGTGAGGAAACTGCATTGATGGCATCAATAGAAGGGAAACGCGGTATGCCGCGGCCAAGACCGCCATTTCCAGCAGTTGCCGGACTTTGGGGAAAGCCGACCAATATCAATAATGTTGAAACTTTTGGTAATGTAGCTGCAATTATTACTAATGGCGCTGACTGGTATGCTGGTTTTGGTACTGAAAAGTCAAAAGGAACTAAAGTATTTGCGCTGACTGGTAAAATAAATAACACAGGTCTGGCCGAAGTTCCTATGGGTATTACTATGCGCGAAATTATTTATGATATCGGCGGTGGTATTAACGGAGGTAAGAAATTTAAAGCAGTTCAAATAGGCGGTCCATCTGGTGGCTGCCTGCCTGAATCAATGCTTGATCTGTCTATAGATTATGATTCGTTAACAGCGGCAGGTGCTATGATGGGTTCTGGCGGATTGGTAGTTATGGATGAAGATACCTGCATGGTAGATGTTGCAAAATTTTTCCTGAATTTTACTCAATCTGAATCCTGTGGCAAATGTACTCCCTGTCGTGAGGGGACTAAGCGTATGCTGGAAGTCCTGACACGTATTACTGAAGGGCAGGGGAGAGAAGGCGATATAGAGCTGTTAGAAGAACTGGCCAGAAATATTAAAGAGACTGCTTTATGTGGATTGGGACAAACTGCTCCTAATCCTGTATTGAGTACTTTAAAATATTTCCGTCATGAATATGAAGCTCATATCAAAGAAAAACGCTGTCCTGCCGGTGCCTGTGAAAAGCTTGCCAATTATGAAATTACTGATGCATGCAAAGGCTGTGGGTTATGTGCACGCCAGTGCCCGGTTAATGCCATTTCCGGAGAAGTGAAAAAGAAACATGTTATCGATGTAACTAAATGTATAAAATGCGGTGCCTGCATGGCGGCTTGTCCGTTTAAGGCCATTACTAAGGGTTAAGGGAGGATTATATAGATATGGAAATGATTACCTTAACGATCAATGGGCAGACTGTACAGGCCCCTAAAAATGCTACTATTCTTGAAGCCGCGCGTTCTGCCGGCATTCATATTCCTACGTTGTGCTATCATTCTGAACTTGCTCCGGAAGGGGCCTGCAGATTGTGTGTCGTAGAAGCTACCGGAGCGCGTACGCTTGTAGCCTCCTGTGTTTATCCTGTTGCAGAAGGTATGGTAGTGAAAACGAATACGGATAAAGTCCGCGCAGCAAGACGAATGGTCGTAGAATTGCTGTTGGCCAATCATCCCAAGGACTGCCTTGCGTGCCAAAAAAGCGGTGACTGTGAATTGCAGAATATAGCTGCTGATTTGGGATTGCGTAAGATCAGATTCGAAGGCGGAGCCCGTAAAGCACATACTATTGACGCCAGTAACCCCTGCTTAGTGCGCGATCAGGAAAAATGTATTTTGTGCGGACGTTGTATACGTGTTTGTCGTGATGTGCAGGGAATGAGCGTCTACAGCTTTGCTGAGCGCGGCTTTGACACAATTGTTTCTACTGCTTTTGAACAGGATCTTGGAAAAGTAGAATGTTCTTACTGTGGACAATGTGCGAGTGTTTGTCCTACTGGAGCTATAGTGGAAAAAGATGATACGGAAAAAGTATGGTCGGCTATCAATGATCCTGATAAGATTGTTATAGTTCAAACAGCTCCGGCAGTACGCGTGGCTTTGGGTGAAGAATTGGGTATGGAACCAGGTTCTATCGTTACAGGGAAAATGGTTGCAGCATTGCGCAATCTAGGGTTCGATAAGATATTCGATACTAATTTTTCGGCTGATTTGACGATTATGGAAGAAGGGCATGAGTTCCTCCATCGTTTGACTAACGGAGGTGTATTGCCGATGATAACCTCCTGCAGTCCTGGCTGGGTAAATATGATAGAGCTTAAATATCCTGATTTGTTACCACATCTTTCTTCTGCGAAATCACCCCAGCAAATGTTTGGCGCTATTGCTAAAACCTATTATGCTGAAAAAGCTGGTATTGATCCGGCAAAAATAGTCAGTGTTTCGGTGATGCCGTGTACTGCTAAGAAGGCGGAAGCAGCACGTCCGGAGATGAATGCTTCCGGATATCGTGATGTAGATGTTGTTATTACTACCAGAGAACTTGGCCGTATGATACGGGAAGCAGGACTGGATTTTAAACATTTGCCTGAAGACAGCTATGATTCTCCGCTGGGTACAGGTACTGGTGCTGCTGTTATTTTTGGTACTACAGGAGGTGTAATGGAAGCTGCTCTGCGTACTGTAGCTGATGTTTTAACAGGTGAAAATTTGCAGACTGTTGATTACAATGATGTGCGGGGGATGGAACAGACCCGCGAGGCGGAACTGACTATTGCAGGAAATACTGTAAAAATAGCAGTTGTTCATACTCTTGCTTCTGCACGCAAGATATTAGAGCGTATCAGAGCCGGTGAGGCAGATTATCAGTTTATTGAAGTTATGGCTTGCCCTGGTGGCTGTATTGGCGGCGGCGGTCAACCGATTCCCGTTAATGCAGAAATTAGAAGAGCCCGTAGAGAAGGGTTGTTTGATTGTGATAGTGCCAATGAGTTACGAAAATCACATGAAAATCCGGAAATTAAAGAGCTTTATGATACTTGGTTAGGTAAACCTCTCGGAGAAAAAGCTCATAGTCTACTGCATACGCACTATCACCAACAGACACGTTGAAAGTACTAATTTGATACCACAAAACACCTCTTGAGTAGTTTTGCTCAAGGGGTGTTTCTTTGTAAATTGTAAAGAAAATGCTTGCCATGTTACAGTTTTACTGATATCATATGTAGTATAGCGTTTTAAAGAAAAAATGTTTAAAAACTAAAAAAAGTAGTGATTTTGCCTAAAATTTACTGCTTCTTTATGTGTTATAATAGAGCTGGACACAAAAAGTTCAAAAAGAAATCACAATTAAAGTTTTTTTTGAAGGATTTTTTGTTGGAATGTCGAAGTAAATTAAGCAGAACTAAATATCTTGGATATGTTTTAGCGGTTGGTAGACAGAAGAACGAAGAAGTTCAACTGAAAGCTTTACCTGCTGACAGTTTGCGATTCAGAGCGTAGCCACTTTGGATAGAAGTAAGCTGGCACTTGGCTATGTTTTGTTTTAGTAAATCAAAACTTCTAAGTGCTCCTTTTTTATGGGTAAAATCTTATTCGGCAAATAATACTTTATGCTTTTATAGTTGGTATTTAGCCGACTAAGTGTATTTTTACTAGTGAAGTTAATAGACTTCGCTGGCATTAGCCACAATTTGTTTTATTTACAAGGAGGAAGGTAAACATGATCGACATTAAAGATCGCGTATGCGAAGCAGTAGCCGGCAAAATTATGAGCGCCGAAGCAGCTGCAGAATTTGTAAAGGATGGCGACAACGTAGGTACCAGTGGTTTTACTCCGTCTGGTTATCCTAAAGCTGTGCCTCTTGCTCTGGCAGAAAAAGGCAAAAAAACTCCTTTCCAAATCAACGTTTGGACCGGTGCTTCTGTAGGTCCTGAAATGGATACCGCAATGACTCAAGCTGGTATCGTTGCTCGTCGTATGCCTTACCAAACTAACAATGATCTGCGTAAAGCTATCAACAACGGTTCCGTAAAATATACTGACCTGCATTTGAGCCATGTTGCTCAAATGACTCGCTATGGTTTCATGGAAAACCGCAGATGTGTAGACGTTGCTATCGTCGAAGCCTGCAAAATCATTGACCTTGGCAATGGTCAGGTTGGTTTGATTCCTACAACTTCCATGGGCAATTCTTCTTCTTATGTTCAATGTGCTGAAAAAGTTATTGTTGAAGTAAATACTTCTCAACCAGTAGAATTGGAAGGCATGCATGACTCCTATGTGCCTTTGGATCCTCCGAATCGTAAAGCTATTCCTGTTGAAAAACCGGAAGATGTAATCGGCACTCCTTATATTCCTTGCGATTTGGACAGACTCGTTGCAGTAGTTCCCTGCGATATTACTGATAAAGTTCGTCCGTTGGGCGAAATCGACGAAGATGCTCAAAAAATGGGTAAAAACTTGGTTGAATTCTTTAAATCTGAAGTTGCTGCAGGTCGTTTGCCCGCTAATCTGTTGCCGCTGCAGTCTGGTGTAGGTTCTGTTGCTAACGCAGTTATCAACGGTTTGGTTAACTCTGATTTTGAAGATTTGACTGTATATACCGAAGTTATTCAAGACGGTATGTTCGACTTGATCGATGCTGGCAAACTCCGCGTTTGCTCTGGTACCGCTTTGAGCCCATCCCCTGATTGCCTCAAAAAATTCTATGACAATGTAGAAAAATATAAAAAATATATCATTCTGCGTCCGCAAGAAGTTGCAAACAGCCCGGAAGTTGCTCGTCGTATCGGTGTCATTGCAATGAACACTGCTATTGAGGTTGACATCTATGGTAATGTTAACTCCACTCATATTTGCGGTACTAAGATTATGAATGGTATCGGCGGTTCCGGAGACTATGCTCGTAATGGTTATCTGACCGTATTCTTCACTACATCTCTTGCAAAAGGCGGAGCTATCAGTTCTGTAGTTCCTTTCTGCTCTCATGTTGACCATACTGAACATGACGTTGATGTTATCGTTTCCGAACGCGGCGTAGCTGACCTTCGTGGTTTGTCTCCAAAAGAACGCGCTTTGGTTATCATTGATAAAGTTGCTAATCCGAAATATCAACCGCTGCTTCTTGATTACTTCAAGAGAGCTTGCGAAGCTTGTGGCAATAGCCAAACTCCGCATATTATGGATGAAGCTTTCTCCTTCCATGATCGTTTCGTAAAAACCGGCACCATGGAAAAATAATTCTTAGTCAAGACGATTGACTGAGATTGTTGTCTGAAATATTTTGCCGGCAGATAGCTAGTTCTGCCGGCAAACTTTACAGCTTATCTGTAAATAAATTCTGTTGACGAGGCCTTCGGGCTTTGCCATATACACCGTCTATGACGGACACTCTCACCATAATTCGGTCAGTCCAAACCGGATTGTGCAAAAACAATATTCTTAAGGAGGATTTGAGAATGGCAAATGAAACTCTGAAAGCTGGATTTGACAAGTACATGGCTGGCGTAGAAGCTAAACTTGCTAAAAATCCCGAACGTGCAAACCTTGAGCCCAACAGGCTCTACACCCCTCTCGACATCGAAGGCTTCGACTATGAGAAGGATCTTGGCTTCCCTGGTGAATATCCTTACACTCGTGGTGTACAACCTACTATGTATCGTGGTCGTTTCTGGACCATGCGTATGTATGCTGGTTTCTCCACTGCGGAAGAATCCAACAAACGTTATCGTTACCTCTTGGCTAACGGTGGCAGCGGCTTGTCCTGCGCATTCGACCTTCCGACCCAAATCGGTTATGATTCTACCGATCCGATGGCTGAAGGCGAAGTTGGTAAAGTTGGCGTAGCTATCGACTCCTTGGCTGATATGGAAATCTTATTTGACCAAATTTCTTTGGATCAAGTTTCCACTTCCATGACCATCAACGCTCCTGCATCCGTACTTCTTTGCATGTACATCGCAGTTGCTGAGAAACAAGGCGTTTCCGCTGACAAACTGCGCGGTACTATTCAAAATGATATTTTGAAAGAGTATGCTGCTCGCGGAACTTACATTTTCCCGCCGAAACCCTCCATGCGTTTGATCACCAATATTTTCGAATATTGCTCCAAAAACGTACCGCTGTGGAATACCATCTCCATTTCCGGTTATCATATCCGTGAAGCTGGTTCCACCGCTTCTCAAGAAATCGCTTTCACCATCGCTGACGGTATCGCTTATGTTGAAGCAGCTATCAAAGCTGGTATGAACGTTGACGATTTTGCTGGTCGTCTGTCCTTCTTCTGGAACGCTCATAACAACGTACTCGAAGAAGTTGCTAAATTCCGCGCTTCCCGTCGTGTATGGGCTAAAGTTATGAAAGAAAGATTCGGCGCTCAAAAACCGAAATCTCAAATGCTCCGCGTACATACTCAAACTGCAGGTTCCATGCTGACTGCACAACAACCGAACAACAACATCGTTCGTGTTGCTCTGCAAACTGCTGCTGCTGTAATGGGTGGTACTCAATCTTTGCACACTAACTCCAAAGACGAAGCTTTGGCATTGCCGACCACTGAGTCTGTAACCATCGCTCTCCGTACTCAACAAATCGTTGCTTACGAATCCGGCTTGGCTGACACCGTTGATCCGTTGGGTGGTTCCTACTATGTTGAAGCTTTGACTAACAAAATCGAAGCTGAAGCTTGGGAATATATCAAAAAGATTGACGAAATTGGCGGCGCTCCTGAAGCTATCGCTAAAGGTTATATCCAAAAAGAAATCCAAGACTCCGCTTACAAATGGCAAATGGACATTGAAAAAGGCGACCGTATTATTGTTGGCGTAAACAAATTCCAACAAGAAGAAGAACCGCCGAAAAACTTGCTGCGTGTTGACGGCTCCGTTGGCAAATTGCAAGCTGATAAGATTGCTGCCCTTAAAGCTCGTCGTGACAATGCTAAAGTTGAAGAAACTTTAGCTGCTCTGGAAAAAGGCTGTGCTGACGAATCCGTTAACCTGATGCCTTTGATTCTTGACGCTGTACGTGCTTATGCAACTGAAGGCGAAATCTGCGGCGTAATGAGAAAAGTATTCGGCGAATATCAATCTCATACTGCTCTGTAATTTAGAGCCAACAATAATAGGGAGGTAAGAAATAATGTCTAATATTAGAGTTTTAGTAGCAAAACCGGGTCTGGACGGCCATGACCGCGGTGCTAAAGTTGTAGCTCGTGCATTGCGCGACGCTGGTTTTGAAGTTATTTACACCGGTATTCGTCTGACTCCGGAACAAATCGCTGAAGCTGCTCTGCAAGACGACGTTAAAGTTGTTGCTTTGAGCCTGCTTTCCGGCGCACACAACACCCTTTTCCCGAAAGTAGTTGAACTGCTGAAAGAAAAAGGTTTGACTGATGTTCTGGTTATCGGCGGCGGCGTTATTCCTGACGCTGACATTCCTGGTTTGAAAGCTGCTGGCATTGCCGAAGTATTCACTCCTGGCACTCCGACTGGCAACATTGTTGAATTCATCAACGCTAACGTAAAATAATTAAGGTTCTCAAAAATTTTGCAGGCCGGGCTTGTCCCGGCTTGCATAATACAATTTTTATTGGACCTCAACAAGGCGGTGTGATCATTGAATATTGTTGAAGGCGTATTAAACCATTCTCGTTTAGCATTAGCGAAAGCTATTACTGCCGTAGAGAACGAGTATGATAACGCTGTTGAAATAATGACAGCCATTTATCCCCACACCGGTAATGCTTATGTCATCGGAATAACCGGACCTCCGGGCGCTGGCAAAAGTACTTTGACCGACAAGCTTGCTAAAGAATATCGTAAACGCGGTAAAACAGTTGGTATTATCGCAATTGATCCTACAAGTCCTTTCTCCGGCGGTGCAATTTTAGGCGACCGTATCAGAATGTTGGACCTTACTGCCGATGAAGGCATTTTTGTTCGTTCCATGGCTACTCGCGGTAGTTTGGGTGGATTATCCCAAAAAGCGGGCGATGCTGTTAAATTGATGGATGCATATGGTTTTGATGTTATTATTGTTGAAACTGTTGGCGTTGGTCAATCTGAAGTAGATATTGTTAAAACTGCTGATACTACAATGGTTGTTGTTATTCCTGGTATGGGCGATGACATTCAGGCTATTAAAGCAGGTATACTTGAGATCGGTGACCTTTTCACGATCAATAAAGCTGACCGTGAAGGTACGGACAAGCTGAACATTGAGATTGAAATGATGTTGGAATTAAATCCCGAACATGTTGGCTGGCGTCCTCCGATCAATCGGACCATTGCCAGCAAGGGTGAAGGTATAGAAGCTGTTGTTGACTCTATTGAAGAGCACAAAGCATATTTGATTGAATCTGATCAATTGAGCAAAATACGCAAAGCTCGTATTAAAAACGAAGTTACTGCTATGCTTAATGACAGGGTCAACCGTTATATCGACAAGAATGTTGTAGCTACTTCAGAATTTGATATTTTAGTTGAAAAACTTCAAATTCGTGAAATTGAGCCGTATTCTGTTGTCGCTGACATTGTTGGTAAAGTTTTAAGATAAAACAACCAAAATTACTTTTAGGAGGAATTTGAAATGTTTAAAACAATTTGTGTTGACCATGTAGGTATTGCTTGCAAAGACCTGGATCTTTCCAAGAAATTCTACACTGAAGTTCTTGGCTTGAGCTGCACTGGTGAAGAAGCTGTTCCTGAGCAAGGTGTAAAAACCGTATTTATTCCCTGTGGCGAAACTTTGCTTGAGCTCCTTGTTGATATCACTGAAAATGGCGATGGCCCTATCGGCAAATACATCGCTAAAAATGGACAAGGTATCCAACATATCGCTGTTCGCGTTGATGATGTTCAAGCAGCTATTGATACCACTATTGAAAAAGGTGCTGCTATGATCGACAAAGCTCCTCGTGGCGGTGCTGGCGGAATGGATATCGCTTTCGTTCATCCGAAATCCGTAGGTATTTTGCTTGAGTATTGCGCTCCGGCAAAAAAATAATTCCGTAAAATACGGAATTACAAAAATCTTTTGAAGATTTTATTTTAAGTTGTTACATACTACACGGATGCGGACCAAAGAGTCTGCATCCGCGTAGATGTATATAAAATAAGGTTCTCCCAATAATGATGGAGGTGTAAGATTTGTCTACTCAAGCAAAAATTGAGAAAATGCTCAAAAAGTCCGAAGTAATTCTGGCTGCAGGCGGCGAAAAACGCGTTGCAAAACAACACGAAGCCGGCAAAATGACTGCACGTGAAAGAATTGCTGCACTCCTCGACGAAGGATCCTTTGTTGAATTGGATCGTTTCGTAAAACATCGTTGCACAAACTTCGGCCAAGAGAAGAAAGAACTTCCTGGCGAAGGTGTAACTACTGGTTACGGCACCATCGATGGCCGTCTGGTTTATGTATTCGCACAAGATTTCACTGTAGAAGGTGGTTCTTTAGGCGAAATGCATGCTGCTAAAATCGTAAAAGTACAACGCCTGTCCCTGAAAATGGGTGCTCCGCTTGTTGGCCTGAACGATTCCGGCGGTGCTCGTATCCAAGAAGCAATTGACGCTTTGGCTGGTTACGGCAAAATCTTCTTTGAAAACACTATTGCATCCGGCGTAGTTCCTCAGATCTCCGCTATCATGGGTCCTTCTGCTGGCGGCGCTGTATACAGCCCGGCACTGACTGACTTCATTTACATGGTAAAGAACACTTCTAAAATGTTCATTACCGGCCCCGCAGTAGTAAAATCTGTTACTGGTGAAGACGTAACCCAAGAACAACTGGGTGGCGCTATGACCCACAACAGCACTTCCGGCGTTGCACATTTTGCTGCAGAAAACGACGAAGATTGCTTGCAACAGATCCGTTACCTGCTGAGCTTCCTGCCTTCCAACAACATGGAATGCGCTCCTATCGTAGAAACCGGTGACGACCCGATGCGTATTGATGACTCCTTGAATACATTGCTTCCGGATAACTCCAACCAAGCATATGATATGAAAGACGTAATCAAATCCATCGTAGACAACGGTGAATTCTATGAATCCCAACAATATTGGGCAACCAATATTATCACTTGCTTTGCACGTATGGATGGTCAAACCGTAGGTATCATTGCAAACCAACCTAAAGTAATGGCTGGCTGCCTGGATATCAACGCATCCGACAAATCCTCTCGTTTTATTCGCTTCTGCGATGCTTTCAACATTCCTTTGCTTAACTTGGTAGACGTACCTGGCTTCCTGCCTGGCTGTAACCAAGAATACGGCGGTATCATCCGTCACGGCGCAAAAATGCTGTATGCATATTCCGAAGCAACTGTACCTAAAATTACTGTAGTAACCCGTAAAGCATACGGTGGTTCCTACCTGGCAATGTGTTCCCAAGATTTGGGCGCAGACCAAGTAATTGCATGGCCGACTGCAGAAATCGCAGTAATGGGACCTGCAGGTGCAGCTAACATCATCTTCAAAAATGATCCTGATGTAAAAGCAAAAACGGAAGAATATATCGATAACTTTGCAACTCCGTACCAAGCAGCAATGCGCGGCATGGTAGACATCGTAATCGAGCCGAAAAACACCCGTCCCACCATCATCAACGCTTTGCAAATGTTGCAGTCCAAACGTGAAACTCGCCCGGCAAAACGCCATGGCAATATTCCTTTGTAATTTGCAGCTTGCAGTATAGTGCTTAATTAATTAAGAAGAATGAGGTGAAATAATGGGTCCTGTAACTACTAATCCTTGGTTGATTGCTGCTATCAATATGACCATAGTTTTTGGTGTATTGGCTATGCTGGGTTTCTTGATGAAAGTTATCTACTTTGTAGATCCTACTCGTCAAAAAAAAACAGCTAATCCAGTAGCAGCACCGGCACCTGCCGCAGCACCTGCTGCTGTTGCAGCTCCTGTGCAGGATGACAGTGAAGTAATTGCTGTTATTGCAGCAGCTGTAGCTGCTCTTGGTCATTCCGCAGAGCAAATAGCCTGCGTACGTCGTCTGCCCGAAGCTGGCTGGACACAGAATGCTCGTATTGAAGCAATTAGCGTACGTAAAGAATGCTTCTAAAACAAAGTTAGGTTTTAGCAACACTTAAGTTTAATATATTTTAAACAATTTTGAAGGAGGGTATTCCCTGTGAAAAAATATACCATTACCGTTAACGGCACTGCATATGAAGTAGAAGTTGAAGAAATGGGCGGCGTTGCTGCTCCTAAAGCTGCTGCACCTAAAGCAGCTCCTGCTGCTGCACCGGCAGCAGCACCCAAAGCAGCTCCTGCTGCTGCACCGGCTCCGGCTGCAAAACCTGTTGCTGCTGGCGCAGCTACTATCAGTGCTCCTATGCCTGGTAAAGTTCTCGAAGTAAAAGTTAAAGCTGGCGACGCAGTTAAATCCGGCGACGTATTGATGATTCTCGAAGCAATGAAAATGCAAAACGAGATCATGGCTCCGGCTGACGGCACCATTTCTGACGTCCGTATTTCCGCAGGTCAAACTGTTGGTACCGGCGACGTTATGATCGTAATGTAATACAAACAAGCTGAGAGACCTTGAAAAGGTCTCTCAACTAAAAAATTTGTAGGAGGAAATTATGGAAGCATTTGTAGTTGCTTTACAATCCGTATGGAATGACAGCGGTTTCTCCGCTTTCACCATGGGTCATGCCATCATGATGTTGGTAGGTATTATTCTTTTATATTTGGCTATTGGTAAAGGTTTTGAACCTTTGCTGTTGTCTCCGATTGCATTCGGCTGTTTGCTGGCAAACGTTCCTAAAACCGGTTTCGAAGATCAACCGGGTGTTATGCAGGTAATTCTTTATGGTATTCACCATGAAATTTTCCCGCCTTTGATTTTCTTAGGCGTAGGTGCAATGACAGACTTTGGTCCGTTGATTGCAAACCCGAAAACTTTGCTTTTGGGCGCTGCAGCTCAAGCAGGTGTATTTGTTTCCTTGCTGGGCGCTATGATGCTCGGATTTACCGTGCAAGAAGCATCCGCTATCGGTATTATCGGTGGTGCTGATGGCCCGACTGCTATTTACCTGGCTGCAAAAATGGCTCCTAACCTGTTAGGTGCTATCGCAGTAGCTGCATATTCTTATATGTCGTTGGTTCCTTTGATCCAACCGCCTATTATGAAACTTTGCACTACTGAAGCTGACCGTAAAATCGTTATGGAACAACTGCGTCCGGTTTCTCATTTTGAAAGAATCGTATTCCCGGTTGTTACTACTATCGTTATCAGCTTGTTGCTTCCGCCTGTATGCTCTTTGATTGGTATGCTGATGTTGGGTAACCTGTTCAAAGAAGCTGGTTGTTTGGATCGTCTTTCCGATACTGCACAAAATGCTTTGATGAACATTGTAACGATCATGCTGGCAACTGGTACAGGTTTGACTATGAAAGCTGAATCCTTCCTGAACTATCAAACTATTTTGATCATTGTTCTTGGTTTGATCGCTTTCGCAGCTGGTACTTTTGCCGGTGTTGTATTTGGTAAGCTCATGTGCATTCTGGATGGTGGTAAAACCAATCCTCTTATCGGTTCAGCTGGTGTATCCGCAGTTCCGATGGCAGCACGTGTATCCCAAGTTGTTGGTCAAAAAGCTAACCCTTCTAACTTCCTGCTCATGCATGCTATGGGCCCGAACGTAGCTGGTGTTATCGGCACCGCAGTAGCTGCAGGCGCAATGCTTGCAATGATTGGTGCTGCTAAATAACTAAAATTGAAACAGGTGCATCTTTTATGGTGTGCCTGTTTTTTATTATGCTAATTACCCATATATAAAGGAAATAATATGTTCATTTTAAATTTGGACATAGTTAACCTTCAACTATCAATATTTTAGTTAAATATTGCTTAAAAATCTGTTGCCTGTGCCACATAATTAAAAGTTTTTATTAAAAACTTTTAATTATGTGGCTTTTTGTTTAGATTTCATTTGCTGGCAAATAAAATTAGATGAAAAATACTTTCTTGTTATAATCTAGAAGTGAAATTTTTGTGAAAGAAATAATAAAAAAGTGTGACCTGTGCAACAGAAAAAAAGAACGTTCCTGATTATAATTAGTGTCAGGAATTTTGGAGAACTCTTGATGAATGGCAAAAAGTACCAGTAGTCAAGATCCAAAATTTTACATCCTTAATTTGTAGGGATGTATATAAAAATGTTCTCCTAATAATGATGGAGGTGTAAGATTTGTCTACTCAAGCAAAAATTGAGAAAATGCTCAAAAAGTCCGAAGTAATTCTGGCTGCAGGCGGCGAAAAACGCGTTGCAAAACAACACGAAGCCGGCAAAATGACTGCACGTGAAAGAATTGCTGCACTCCTCGACGAAGGATCCTTTGTTGAATTGGATCGTTTCGTAAAACATCGTTGCACAAACTTCGGCCAAGAGAAGAAAGAACTTCCTGGCGAAGGTGTAACTACTGGTTACGGCACCATCGATGGCCGTCTGGTTTATGTATTCGCACAAGATTTCACTGTAGAAGGTGGTTCTTTAGGCGAAATGCATGCTGCTAAAATCGTAAAAGTACAACGCCTGTCCCTGAAAATGGGTGCTCCGCTTGTTGGCCTGAACGATTCCGGCGGTGCTCGTATCCAAGAAGCAATTGACGCTTTGGCTGGTTACGGCAAAATCTTCTTTGAAAACACTATTGCATCCGGCGTAGTTCCTCAGATCTCCGCTATCATGGGTCCTTCTGCTGGCGGCGCTGTATACAGCCCGGCACTGACTGACTTCATTTACATGGTAAAGAACACTTCTAAAATGTTCATTACCGGCCCCGCAGTAGTAAAATCTGTTACTGGTGAAGACGTAACCCAAGAACAACTGGGTGGCGCTATGACCCACAACAGCACTTCCGGCGTTGCACATTTTGCTGCAGAAAACGACGAAGATTGCTTGCAACAGATCCGTTACCTGCTGAGCTTCCTGCCTTCCAACAACATGGAATGCGCTCCTATCGTAGAAACCGGTGACGACCCGATGCGTATTGATGACTCCTTGAATACATTGCTTCCGGATAACTCCAACCAAGCATATGATATGAAAGACGTAATCAAATCCATCGTAGACAACGGTGAATTCTATGAATCCCAACAATATTGGGCAACCAATATTATCACTTGCTTTGCACGTATGGATGGTCAAACCGTAGGTATCATTGCAAACCAACCTAAAGTAATGGCTGGCTGCCTGGATATCAACGCATCCGACAAATCCTCTCGTTTTATTCGCTTCTGCGATGCTTTCAACATTCCTTTGCTTAACTTGGTAGACGTACCTGGCTTCCTGCCTGGCTGTAACCAAGAATACGGCGGTATCATCCGTCACGGCGCAAAAATGCTGTATGCATATTCCGAAGCAACTGTACCTAAAATTACTGTAGTAACCCGTAAAGCATACGGTGGTTCCTACCTGGCAATGTGTTCCCAAGATTTGGGCGCAGACCAAGTAATTGCATGGCCGACTGCAGAAATCGCAGTAATGGGACCTGCAGGTGCAGCTAACATCATCTTCAAAAATGATCCTGATGTAAAAGCAAAAACGGAAGAATATATCGATAACTTTGCAACTCCGTACCAAGCAGCAATGCGCGGCATGGTAGACATCGTAATCGAGCCGAAAAACACCCGTCCCACCATCATCAACGCTTTGCAAATGTTGCAGTCCAAACGTGAAACTCGCCCGGCAAAACGCCATGGCAATATTCCTTTGTAATTTGCAGCTTGCAGTATAGTGCTTAATTAATTAAGAAGAATGAGGTGAAATAATGGGTCCTGTAACTACTAATCCTTGGTTGATTGCTGCTATCAATATGACCATAGTTTTTGGTGTATTGGCTATGCTGGGTTTCTTGATGAAAGTTATCTACTTTGTAGATCCTACTCGTCAAAAAAAAACAGCTAATCCAGTAGCAGCACCGGCACCTGCCGCAGCACCTGCTGCTGTTGCAGCTCCTGTGCAGGATGACAGTGAAGTAATTGCTGTTATTGCAGCAGCTGTAGCTGCTCTTGGTCATTCCGCAGAGCAAATAGCCTGCGTACGTCGTCTGCCCGAAGCTGGCTGGACACAGAATGCTCGTATTGAAGCAATTAGCGTACGTAAAGAATGCTTCTAAAACAAAGTTAGGTTTTAGCAACACTTAAGTTTAATATATTTTAAACAATTTTGAAGGAGGGTATTCCCTGTGAAAAAATATACCATTACCGTTAACGGCACTGCATATGAAGTAGAAGTTGAAGAAATGGGCGGCGTTGCTGCTCCTAAAGCTGCTGCACCTAAAGCAGCTCCTGCTGCTGCACCGGCAGCAGCACCCAAAGCAGCTCCTGCTGCTGCACCGGCTCCGGCTGCAAAACCTGTTGCTGCTGGCGCAGCTACTATCAGTGCTCCTATGCCTGGTAAAGTTCTCGAAGTAAAAGTTAAAGCTGGCGACGCAGTTAAATCCGGCGACGTATTGATGATTCTCGAAGCAATGAAAATGCAAAACGAGATCATGGCTCCGGCTGACGGCACCATTTCTGACGTCCGTATTTCCGCAGGTCAAACTGTTGGTACCGGCGACGTTATGATCGTAATGTAATACAAACAAGCTGAGAGACCTTGAAAAGGTCTCTCAACTAAAAAATTTGTAGGAGGAAATTATGGAAGCATTTGTAGTTGCTTTACAATCCGTATGGAATGACAGCGGTTTCTCCGCTTTCACCATGGGTCATGCCATCATGATGTTGGTAGGTATTATTCTTTTATATTTGGCTATTGGTAAAGGTTTTGAACCTTTGCTGTTGTCTCCGATTGCATTCGGCTGTTTGCTGGCAAACGTTCCTAAAACCGGTTTCGAAGATCAACCGGGTGTTATGCAGGTAATTCTTTATGGTATTCACCATGAAATTTTCCCGCCTTTGATTTTCTTAGGCGTAGGTGCAATGACAGACTTTGGTCCGTTGATTGCAAACCCGAAAACTTTGCTTTTGGGCGCTGCAGCTCAAGCAGGTGTATTTGTTTCCTTGCTGGGCGCTATGATGCTCGGATTTACCGTGCAAGAAGCATCCGCTATCGGTATTATCGGTGGTGCTGATGGCCCGACTGCTATTTACCTGGCTGCAAAAATGGCTCCTAACCTGTTAGGTGCTATCGCAGTAGCTGCATATTCTTATATGTCGTTGGTTCCTTTGATCCAACCGCCTATTATGAAACTTTGCACTACTGAAGCTGACCGTAAAATCGTTATGGAACAACTGCGTCCGGTTTCTCATTTTGAAAGAATCGTATTCCCGGTTGTTACTACTATCGTTATCAGCTTGTTGCTTCCGCCTGTATGCTCTTTGATTGGTATGCTGATGTTGGGTAACCTGTTCAAAGAAGCTGGTTGTTTGGATCGTCTTTCCGATACTGCACAAAATGCTTTGATGAACATTGTAACGATCATGCTGGCAACTGGTACAGGTTTGACTATGAAAGCTGAATCCTTCCTGAACTATCAAACTATTTTGATCATTGTTCTTGGTTTGATCGCTTTCGCAGCTGGTACTTTTGCCGGTGTTGTATTTGGTAAGCTCATGTGCATTCTGGATGGTGGTAAAACCAATCCTCTTATCGGTTCAGCTGGTGTATCCGCAGTTCCGATGGCAGCACGTGTATCCCAAGTTGTTGGTCAAAAAGCTAACCCTTCTAACTTCCTGCTCATGCATGCTATGGGCCCGAACGTAGCTGGTGTTATCGGCACCGCAGTAGCTGCAGGTGCAATGCTTGCAATGATTGGACCTGTCAAATAATTTATAGTATAAACAGAAATAGGTGCACTTTATCGTGCACCTATTTTTTTTGGAAAAAGAAAAATATAAAGCAAATCATTATGCTGTAGTAAAGAGAAGTACAAGCTTTCTTTATAGTTTCAAGTAATAATGCAGTCCTGAAGCTGGTTAACCAAGATAAAAACATTAATTTTTCTTTTGGTTATTTTGAATAATGTTTTTTGAGTGGACAAAGAATCTTAAATATTGTAAAAATAGTATTATTGTATTATATTAATATACCTTAATGTCAAAAAAGCTGTAAATTAAATAAAACTTACACTTTTAAATTTGAGTGCATAGTGGTATAATGAAGCATAAGGTGTTGCAAGAAAATTCATAGAAAGCAATGCTAAGGATCTTTTACAAAATTCTCTTTATTTTGATATACGCGCCCCGAACGCGCTGTATATAAAATTAATTTAAAAGGAGGAATTATAATGTCCCCAGCAGTAAAATGTCTCATTCTTCTGGCTGTTGTTGCATTGTTATTTGTAACCGAACTCATTCCGCTTGCAATAACAGCTATGGGCGGCGCTATCGCGTGCGGCCTGTTAGGTTTTATCCCTGCTAAACAAGTATTTTCTGGTCTCTCTAATTCGACCGTAGTACTCTTTGCAGGCATGTTCGTAGTAGGTGCAGCCATGTTCTACACAGGTCTTGCACAAAAAATCGGTAATACTGTAGTTCATTTCTGCGGTACCGGTGAAAACAGCTTGATGTTTGGTTTAATGTTTGTTGGTGCTGCTTTGTCTTCTGTATTATCCAACACTGGTACTGCAGCTTGTCTGCTGCCGGTTGTACTTGGTATTTGTTCTGCAGCAAAGATTCCCGCTTCCCGTCAATTGATGCCTTTGGCATTTGCCTGCGGTCTCGGTGGTATCATCACTATGGTTGGTACTCCTCCGAATATCATTGCTAACGGTGCTTTGCAGGCTGCTGGAATGAAAGAGCAATTTGGTTTCTTTGAATATGCTTGGATTGGTATTCCTGTAACTTTAGCTGGTATGCTCTACATGATGTTCTTAGGCAAATATTTGCTTCCGAATAAACAAATTGATGCTGATCAGGAGATTGAACAAGAAGTTGAAGCTAACGAAACTTCCGCTTCCAAACAAATCGTATCCGCAGTAATTTTACTTTGTGTAGTTTTGACTATGGCTATTGGCATTCCTGGTGTATCTTTAGAAATGGCCGCTATCATTGGTGCAATAGTTGCAGTATTGACTGGCTGCCTGACTGAAAAACAAGCTTATGCTTCTATTGACTGGGTAACTATCTTCCTGTTCGCAGGTATGATGCCTGTATCCACTGCAATGGACAAAACCGGCGCTGGCAAAATGATCGCAGAATGGACTGTAAGCCTGATGGGCGGTTCTCCGTCTCCTTTAGTTGTTACTGCAATTCTTTTCATTCTTTCTTGCGGTTTAACACAATTTATGTCCAACACTGCATCTGCAGCTCTGCTGTGCCCGATTGGTATTGCGATTTCTCAACAACTTGGTGCTGATCCGAAAGCAGTATTGATGGCTATCGCAGTTGCAGCATCCTGTGCATTTGCATCTCCGGTAGGTACGCCTCCGAACACTTTGGTTCTTGGCCCTGGCGGATACAAATTTATGGACTATGTTAAAGCAGGTACCGGTCTTGTTATCGTATCCTTTATCGTATCCCTGGTTGTAATTCCTATCGTATGGCCTTTCTTCCCCGGTAATTAAATTTACTTCGGAAAAACAGTAAATTTTATAAAATAAATTATGTAAAAACAGGCGTGTATATCACGCCTGTTTTTTAATACTTGTTTTTGTGAATTTTTTTAGAGGAACGGCTTTAGAGTGTATCCTTTATAGCAAAAATTTGTTATAATAAGAAATGGTCTAAAGGTGTGTTCAGTCCTTGGATAATAGAGAATGAAGGGATTGTTTTGTTTGAACGAAATATATAGAGAAGAATCTCAAGTCAGTGATCGCAGAATGCAGATATCATATGGCGGTTTGGCCGTTATAGTTTTATTATGGATTTATGAAGGGTATCGTTATGTCAATACAGGATATTTTAGCCCTTTAGGTTGGGGCTTTAATATTTTATTTCTGCTGATGTGGATATGGCGTGTTGTTTTTAAGTATACATATATTCTACGTGATGGCGAGATGGAAGTCATAAGCCATGGCGTGGGAATTAGACGCAGTTTTAAAGTGGATTTGACTAAAACTGAAAGTTATACCAATAAATATATCAAAAGTTTTTTTAAGAAAACTAAAATCCGTCATTATATTCACAGGTATTCTTCAGTAGATCCTAATGAACAGCGTTTGTTAGTGTTTACTGAAGGTAAAGATAATAAAAGGCTGGCTGGTATTATTTTTAAATGCAGCGAAAAATTTTTGCGCGAACTGCGCAAACAGATGCCTGATAAATTTTTAAACTTAAATTGAGTTATTGAGAAAGGATGAAAACAATGGAAGCATTGGTAAATGTAGATAGTTCTTTGATTTGTGCTCGTATCATTCAAGTTTTCGTTGGCGCTTTTTTTTATATTTTTATGATTGCTAAGGCAGTTGGATCAGAAAATAAGGCAAAATGGTTCAAAAGACGTATGAAATACACTTTTTTCAATAAAAGAGGTATTTTTGGCGAATATATTAACTTTGGCTATCCTATTACATGGCAGGGTGTAGGTATTTTTGTCGCTATTTACGGTGTTATTTTTGGATTTGGTTATTGGTATGTTTTCATACACGCCTATAATTAAGGAGAGTATTTATGGCAGAAATGAGAGCTGAATTAGTAGGATTATTGATTGAGAAGCATGGCGAAAGAGCGAAAATAAAGCTTGATAAAGATAAAAGTAAAGGGGAAAAAATACCTAAATATTTAGAAGCCTGGTGTCCTATCAATGCCAAAGTTGGCGATGTAGTCGGTGTTGAATATCAGGAAATGAATAAACGTAAGATGCAGATGATATTGTATGGCTTTCCTGTATTGTCAGTGATTGCCGGTGCTGTTTTTGGAAACAGTATCGCTGTATTTTTCGATATTGATAAGACAATGCCTGTGATGCTGGGTGTAGTTATCTGGCTGTTGGTTTCTGTTAATTATGCGCGTATTTTTAAACGTGATGCAGTACGTGAAGGTGTACAGCCTGTTGTTATAGAAATAGAAGCACCTGACCCAATAGTTTTTGATGATACTGAAGATGAAAATGAAAAAAAATAGGAGATGAGCTGATGCTGGTAAGGTTAGCGTCCGGATCTCCGCGCCGTTTAGAATTATTGCGTCAGATTGGGTTAGAGGTTGATGTATATACCAGCGCCTTTGATGAGGTTAGTGGAGATAACGCTGAAAAAGTGGTAGCAGTAAATGCTTTAGGTAAAGGGCAGGTAGTTGTTGAACAAGTTGGCAGCGAAATACCTGTGATTGCTGCTGATACGATGGTTGTTTTGGAAAATGAAATACTTGGCAAACCATTTGACAGCAATGATGCAGCCGTGATGCTGCGGAAATTGTCTGGCAGAGTGCACCGGGTTTTGACAGGTGTTGCTGTTTTTTATAAGACTCAGAATTTAGTAGAAGTAGTAGAGACTAAAGTATGGTTTAGAAGCTTATCAGAAATTGAGATTAATGCTTATGTTGCGACTGGCGAACCTTTTGATAAGGCTGGAGCCTATGGAATTCAGGGAAAATTCGCTTCTTACATCAAAGGGATTGACGGGGATTACAATAATGTAGTAGGATTGCCTGTAGGACGTGTATACCAG